>Ga0224555_1000266_pt1 | contig 78077 bp, 60 predicted proteins | sample 714S23034metaG_FD_180687 | JGI IMG/M metagenome (GOLD analysis project Ga0224555, IMG submission 180687) | Peat soil microbial communities from Stordalen Mire, Sweden - 717 S2 30-34 | ecosystem: Environmental > Terrestrial > Soil > Wetlands > Peat | place: Sweden: Norrbotten County, Stordalen... | reverse complement strand
TCGCGGGTGCCGTCGGTTGCCCTACACCACCAGCGCCCTATATCGAATGCGTCATTAATCTGGACCTTTCGTATGGTGGTGTTGGGTGCGGGCAGCGGAGCAGGAACATCACCGGGAAGAATCTGCACGTCGGAGAGGTAATTTGGCGCCGCATTGCCGCCGGCAGCGTAGTTGGCATTGAAGCCATGGTCTCCCGAGAGGTAGAACAACAGCCCTGGATCGCCGGGTCCCGACGATGGCGCGGACGATGGCGCCGCGGTACTCTGCGGAAGAGCATCCTGGGCACTGACTGATGCACCCAGCATTGCGACTGTAACCAGCGTTGCGAACCAGACCAAGCGTAGACGGCTCATGACTCATGCACCTCGAAGATCGATTTCCTTGCAGCGTGAGATTGGTTTTCACTTGGTTCTCCTTGGTGCTGCGCGTCCGCTGCATTGTGGTTTTGAAGGGGAAGGTCGAGACGACTCAGTCGGCGCGAAACAATTGCGGCGCAAACTCATTCAGGAACTGCCGCCACACAATCCAAGTATGCGCCCCGGGAATCTTGTAGAACGTATGCATCACCTGGGAATCGTCGAGAAACTTCGAAAAGCAGGTGCAGGTCTGCCCAATATTGTCACCATACCCTCCTTATTCTCGACGCTCACCTGCTTTTGTGTGGAACATTGCCATGGCTTCAATTTCCACCAGCAGTTCCGGCCTGCATAGTTTTGCCTGAATACCGGTAGAAGCCGGGAATGGATCCAGTCCCTGCTGGCGGAAAAACTCATTGCGCCCACGGTTGAAATCGGCATAGTCGCGGTCGATGTCGCGCAGGAAGCAGCGCGTGCGTACCACGTCCTTCCACGTCGCTCCCTCGACCTCCAGGAGCGCGGTGATGTTATCGAAGGTGCGGCGCAGTTGCGCGCAGAGGTCGCCGATGTGCACCGACCTTCCCTGTTCATTGATGCTGGCCGTGCCGGAGATCGGCAGCATGGTCACGCCATTGAAGTCCAGGCGCAGGCCGCGGGAGAAGGCACTGCCGTAATCGGACGCTTCGTCCCCATGAAGGTCAGCGCCACGTTCCGCGCAATTGTCTTTGGGTCCTTGTCCTGCATGGCGCGGTAGAAGTTCGCCGCGCCACGAGAAAATTGCTTCCGCTTGCCGTCAACAGCTCACGGGCAAACTCGTCGTATGGCTTGTCCTCGTGCAGCTATCGTGCAAACCCACAGGCAGGGAGAATGTTTCGACTCAAAACTCATGAACCAGATGGCAGGAGCAGGCCCGGCATCGCGCATGCAACATGGTTCTTATTGCTCAGAACTGAACAATGCCGGCGGTTAGAGTGAAAGCGTAAGGGCAGGGTGAAGACGGCCCGGTAAAGCAACGGGAATCCATGAACGCACTCAACCCCTTATGGTGACTGATCGAGTCGGGTTATCAATCGGCTGCACACAGCATCCCACGCAACACAAAGAACCGCAGACACCTTAAGGGGGGTCGCACATGCGCGGACTCAAGACTCTACTCGGCACTACAGCACTGCTCGCCGGCATGGCCCTGGCGCCAACGGCCAACGCGCAGATCGTGATTGGTATTGGCATCCAACCGGTCTGTTCCTGGGGCTACTACGACTATGCCCCCTACGCCTGCGCTCCCATGGGCTTTTACGGGCCGGGGTATTTCTATAACGGCATCTTCCTGGGCATGGGCCCATGGGCCGGCTGGGGCTATGGGCACGGCTGGGGCAGCCATCGCTTCGTCGAGGGCGGCGGCGGAAGCTATCGCGGCGGCGGCGGCGCCATAGCCAATCGCAGCAACTATGCCCGCGGCGGCGGTGGAGCAGCAGTACGCGGCGGCGGCGGTGCGGCCCACGGCAGCGCAGCGGTCTCCCATGCTGGAGCAGCGCGGCCCAGCGCCGCTCACGCTACAGCCTCCCATGCCAGCGCACCCCGCGCAGCAGCTTCCCATAGCAGCGGCGGCGGCGATGGTGGACATGCCAGTGCCGGCGGTGGTGGACATGCTGGTGGCGGCGGTGGACATGCCGGTGGCGGCGGACGCAAGTAACCGGTAGCTGCTGCATCAGGCGGCTTGGTTGTGCAATGCGGCGGAGCGAAACAGCTCCGCCGCATTGCATCTGCGGTTGCATTCTGGTCGTTCATCGCCGGTTGCGATGGACTCTTCGGGACGGGCGGGAGCTGGCTGACTGACTGTCAACCAGGCGTCTTCGGCAAGTATGTGATGTGCGGCTAGAAGCTGGTGGCTTAACGGGGAGTGAGCGAAGCGATACCGATCGAAGGAACTATTTGCGGCAGAACGGGTAGGTAATCCCGTCTGCAAGTCTTGACTATGAGAACATGACCATGATGACAACTCTCTCGCAGCGACGGTTTTCCATCGGATTAGCGGCTGCTTCTATCTTTGCGTTCCTGGGAACAATCAAGGCGACGACCCAACAACCCGACACGGCAGCCGTGATTCAGCAGGTTGACGCGGCGGTCAAAGCCAGAGTCGACAATATTGTGGGATACACCGCGACCGAGCATTATTCCGTTTACAGGAGTAAGGACGAAATCCATCCCGTGGCTGAAATGACGGTGCGAACCGCCTACCGAAGGGACACAGGCAAGAGTTACACCATCCTGTCGCAGACCGGGTCGGAGATCATACAAAGACTGGTACTGGGTACGATCCTGAACAACGAGAAGCAGTTAAGCCAGCCCGGCATCCAGGAGGGAGCGTGGATCACTTCCGCCAATTACGAGATGAACTTGAAGCCCGGTGGAACACAATCGCTGGATGGGCGAAATTGCCTTGTTCTTGCCTTGACCCCCCGGCGGAAGACTCCCTATCTGATCGAAGGAACTCTGTGGGTGGACGCGAAGGATGGTTCGATCGTACAGGTGCAGGGAACGGCTCCAAAGAGTTCTTCCATATTCACGGGACCCACGCAGTTGATCCGCCAGTACATGAATGTCGGCGGATATCCGCAGGCCACCCATGTCAGAGCGGTATCAAACAGCTTTATGTTTGGCCAGACTATCGTCAAAATCGACTACCAAGACTATCAGGTCCAGCTTCGTCCAGCCACATAGGCGGGCGTTTCCCGCGCCGAAGCCTCGAGCTTTGCCCGGCGACACGGCGAGCCAGTCACGGCTGCCGAGGCCTTCCAAGACCCCCAGGCCCTGCCTGGATCAGAGATCGCGACGCCGTCCGGAGAGCAGGTTGAAGATCAGGATGATCACCGCTAAGACGAGCAGAATGTGGATCAGGCCGCCGGCAATATGAAGGCTGAAGCCCAACAGCCATAAGACCAGAACGACCACGAAAATTGTCCAAAGCATATGCTTCCTTTCTCCGCATAGCGGGCGCCCGAGAAGATTGTGCAAAGCACATCTGACACGTTAGCCGCGATGCGCGGCGAGGTCTGAGCAATAACGCTCAGGCGAAGAATGGCGGTTCAGCGATTCATCAGGGTGCAATGTGGGACTCTGAGTATTTACGCGTATGCGCCGCTCGGCAGTCGAGATGGCGCCTGTTGGCAGCCAGGAAGGCGCCATGAGGGCGGCAGCCACACGGCTGTTGGGGCGCAAGTTTAGGTCGCCTACAGTACAGTTTCGGTGTAGACTCTATGCGTGATACAGTCGCGCACGTTTCACGGCGGTGGTCAATTAAGACCGTATCCGGGAAAGGCCTTCCGATGGTGCAGCTTGAAAAGCCCACGTTTGATGCCCATGCCTTTCTGACCAGTGCCGGTCTGGGGCGAAGAATTGTGCAATTGGAGCCCAAGCAGAACTTCTTTACCCAGGGAGACCCCGCGGACTCGGTCTTCTATCTGCAGAAAGGCCGCGCAAGGATCACGGTTGTTTCGACCACAGGCAAGGAGGCCACGATTATGCTCGTCTCCGACGGCGACTTTGTCGGAGAAGGGTCGCTGGCGGCGGTTTCTGGGCTGCGTTTGGCCACGGCCACTGCTATTACAGCCTGTACCGCGCTCAAGATAGGGCGGGACGAAATGATCCACGTGATGCACGAGGAGCATGACTTCTCCGACCTGTTCATGAAGTTTCTGCTGGAGCGCAGCATGCGCATCCAGGCCGATCTGGTGGACCAGCTCTTCAACTCCAGCGAAAAGCGGCTGGCAAGAATCCTGCTGTTGATGGCGGAGTTTGGCCAGCCGGGCGCGCCGGAACCATTTGTACCCAAGATCTCGCAGGAGACCCTGGCGGAGATGATCGGCACCACCCGGTCGCGGGTCAGCTTCTTCATGAACCGCTTCCGCAAGCTCGGCTTTATCGAATACAACGGGCGCATCCGGGTGCATAAGTCGCTGCTGAACGTGATCCTGCTCGACCATATGCCAGAAAACAATGCGGAAAAGCCGCCGATCCGCGACATTCCCGAAAAGGGAAGACCCAGCCGGAAGCGGCGCGACAGCCCTGTACAAAATTGAACAGTATTGCAACTGACTGAATGGGATACTCGGCACAATACCCTATAGAAGGCTATTGGAGGTGCTGGATGCCCAATAGAAAAGCTAAAGTCCTCGTCGTAGACGATGAGCCTTTGATCCGAACGACGATGTCGCTGGTGCTTGGCGAGATGGGGTACCATGTGCGGTCCGCCGAAGACGGCTTCTGCGCATTGCGCGAGATCCACCAGGAGATGCCCGACATCCTTCTCTCTGATCTCGACATGCCCGGGATGTCCGGCTTCGAGTTGCTCTCCGTGGTTGGCCGCCGGTTTCCCGCAGTCCATAAGATCGCAATGAGCGGTGCGTATTTCGGCAGCGAGGTGCCTTGCGGAGCTTCCGCCGACGCTTTCTATCAAAAGGGCAGCGGCATGGACTCGCTCTTGCATATCCTCGGAGCACTGCCTCAGATCAAACGGCATGCTCCCCAACCTTCCAGCTCAGCGGAGCCTGTCTGGATTCAGCGGAACGGTCACGGCTCCGCGCCGGAGACATGCGTTACGATCTCCTGCCCGGTGTGCCTGAGAAGCTTTCCCCAGGCCATCGACGACTCTGACGGCCTGATGCGCGAAACAGAGTGTATCCATTGCAGCAGTCCGATACAGTACGAAATCGTCCAGCCATCGGATCGGATGACTGCGTAGGCGATATACCGCCGGGTACGGAAGAGATGCCCCAGTTGAATTGATAAATCTTCCATCCACGGAGGTGGACCAATGAATCGAGATCGAGTAAAGGGAGCAATCGACGAAGTGGTGGGAAGCGCCAAGCGTGCGGCGGGGGAGTTGAGCGGCAATACCCGGCTCCAGGTCAAAGGCATGGCCCAGCAGGTGAAGGGCAAAGTCGAGGGGGCGTGGGGTAAAGCAAAGGACACGGTCCGCGATGCCGTTGAGAACACCGAAGTCCATATCGATACTCAGGTGAAACTTAGCAGGAAAGATTCAACCGTGGATATCGAAGATAACAAGAACAGCGACACCCTAAAGCCATAACGAGTATCGATCATGTTCAATGCAGGCTCAGGAATACTGCATCCCTGCATTGTTGAGCATCGATGCAGCAGGCATTTACGCAGGTTCCTCTGCGGCCTCGATCTTGCGCAGCCCGCGAATCTTCCATATCCCATAACAAACTCCGGCAGCCAGTAGACCCACGAACACGCAAAGCAGCGGAGTTGACCACCTCTGGAGAGTTCCAGACCACATGCGGACGATCCTGCGTCCATAGGCCACGCCGAGCCACGCGATGAAGGAGTAACGCAGGCAGCGGGCCGCGCCGTAGACGCCGAGGAAGCGCCTGCGCGAGACGCCCAGCGCGCCGGAGGCGAGCGCAAACGGCAAGAGCGGAATGGGTGGAGGAAGCAGGGCGGGAAGAAAGACAGCCAGGAGTGGATGACGCTCAACCCAGGTGACGACACGGCCAAGAAGACGCTCCGGCACATAGCTGCGCAGCGCCGTTTCGCCGCCTCTGCGGCCAATGTGCCAGGTGGTGTATCCGCCCAGGATGCTGCCTGCAATGGCACAAGGGGCCAGCAGCCAGGGATTGCCGCTATGCGCCACCAGCCACAGCAACAGCAGGTCGGTGCTGCCGGGCAGAGGCAGTGGGATGACCGAAGAATCGACCACCGCAACGGAGAAGAGCCCCAGCGCTCCCAGGTGCGTGAGCCAGTGCGGCATCAGCGAGGGATGCAGGCGTGGCGCAGGCAATGGAGACGATTGCTGAACAAAAACACTCATACAAATTGCCCCTGCATGCGTGCTGCGCAAAAGAAACCAGTAGTTCCTTCGTCAACAGAGTACGCAGCGAACAGGGCGCAGTGCAAACATAGCGAACAGGCCATTGAACGAGCGCAACTCCTGGGGGATTGATCTTTACCAAATTGCAGCGTGGGCACACTGGTCGCGATCAATGCAGATGCGGTAGCCAATCGGGCCAATTCCGGCTTGCATTCCTCATCTTTCCTGTCCCTATCGGTTATGACGCCGCGCGAACTAAAACGTGTGTCTTTCTGCTGAACTCAAATTGGAGCCAAGCCAGGCGAGCAACCGGCGGATACTGCCCGTGGCCATTGCGATGCTGGTATCGGCCGCGCCGTAGTAGAGATGAATAGTGTCCCCGTCCGCGCCGATGGTCTGTCCGCATGGAAAGACGACGTCACTGACGTCACCGCCACGCTCATAGGGAGCTTCGGGCCCGAATATCCAGGAACTGCCGCGTTGCAGGCAGACCTCGGGCCTCTGCAGATCGAAGAGCGCCAGACCCAGACGGTAGATGCTACCAGACGCAGTCTGCCGGACGCCGTGGTAGATTGCCAGCCAGCCTTTGGCGGTTTCAATTGGCGGAGAACAGAGCCCAATCTTGTTGGCATCCCACCATCCGCCGTAGCGTGCTTCGAGGATCACCTTGTGACCACCCCAGTGCGTTAGGTCCGGCGAATAGGATATCCACATATGCGTTCCCAGCGTCGTCATGGGGCGGTGAATCAGGGCCCAGAGGCCGCCAATTCTTCTCGGCAACAGAGCCGCGTCCTTGTCCTCGGGCTGCATGATGACCCCAAATCGCTCGAAGCTCTTGAAGTCTTTAGTCAGCGCGAGGGACACACACGGACCTCCTCGTGCGAAGGAGGTATAGGCGATTGCGTATTGCTGCAACTCCGGGACCCAGGTAATACGCGGATCTTCGATGCCCCAAAGTTCTTCAGGATACTCCCGGGGCTTTGCCAGCAACGTCGGTTGGGGATCGATTCGCCATCCATCAACCCCATTTGTGGAACGCGCGGCGCAAAGGTGCGACAGCCCGGTGCGGTCTTCAACGCGGCACAGAAGCAGGGTGTCTCCGTCGGCAAGCCGTACCGCCCCCGCGTTGAAGACACTGTTAATTGGGTAAGGCCAGTCTTCACGCCGGAGGATAGGATTTTCTGAACTGCGGATAAACAAGGGGTGCTCCGTACAGGGTCCTGGATCGAGTTGCTCCAGGACAACGGATTCCGCCGGAACGTCTAGTGAATGGATTGGATTCAACGAGTGATACTCATTTCCCGATGCAGTTTGTCTACGTTTGCCACTTTGGCCGCCTGCATTTCGAGCAGCGCCATGAGGAACGAGAGCGTGGATTCAGCTCCCTGGTTTTGGTTCACGCGGTCGGGATGAAGGCCGTCCCGGCATCCACCTGTCGATGCGTCGTAAAGCGCAACCTGCAGATCGTTCTTGCCTAGAAACCACCGGAAAGCCCGCCACGCTGCATCGCGCCATTGGCACTCTTCCGTCAGCTTGTACACTTCCAGGCAGGCGGAGACGGTTGCGCAGGCCTCCACCGGCTGCTGATCGAATCGCGCCTTCTCCTGTCCCTCAGCATAGAATCCATTCGATCCAATCGGCACGACAATCTCCTCATCGCCGCAGTGCTGCTCGGCCACAAGCCACTTCAGAGAATCCATGCCAACTTCAATCATTCTATGGTTGTCACTCCGCCATCCTGCCAGGATAAGCGCCTGCGACAGCCTTGCGTTCGAGTACGAGAGACTCTTCTCAAACCACCTCCACGTCTCGGTATGAGTTCTCTCATAGATGTCGAGGAGCCGGTTTGCAAGCGTATTGCGAGCACTTTGGATCGCTCTGTCTCCAGGGAACCAGTCCAGATACGCCTGCATGCCCAAGATGCAAAACGCCCAGGCACGCGGACTGGTGAACGTGAGTGTTGCCGGGACCGCGGCTTCAAAAAGCCTGCCAGTGGCCCCTCTCAACCCTGCATTCCGCGAATGCCCCAGCACCTTCCCCAGCGACCACAACGCGCGTCCATGGCTGTCCTCCGACCCAACCGTTTCCAGCCACTTGCGGTCGTAACCGAGGAAGTTTCTGAACCTCCCGGTATTGGTATTGAAAGCAAGCCATAAAAAGGCCAGATAGCGATGGGAGAGGTCTGAATATTTCCGTCCTCCCGCACGTTCCGGACTTTCATCCAGCAGAATGGACACAATGAGCGCGCGAGCGTTGTCGTCGGTCGTGTAACCCTCGCGCATGTTCGGAATGGAGAAGATGGCGTGCTGCAATATGCCGGTGTCGTCTGTCATGGTCAACAGATGCTCTGTGTTCAACGCCGGCAGAAGGTCAACCGGTTCGATAACAAGATCATCCTGTTGGGCGGCCCTTGGCTGTAACGAGCGCTCGAAGCGTGCCCGCTGAAAGCTGGCCATGTAGGCCTGCGCGGTCTTGGGCCACGTCGTTCCGCGGGAGTACAGATAGGCTCTCTTCCGCATGGCATGACGTTCCGCATCGTTCTCCAGCAATGCGAGAACCGCCTCGGCAATCGCTTTGGGGTCCTCAAATGGAACGATCACCCCCCGCTTCTCCGCAAGCAACTCCTTGGCGTGCCAGTATGGCGTGGAAACAATGGCTTTCCCCGCACCAAGCGCAATCGCAAGTGTGCCGGAGACGATCTGTGCCTCCTGCTGGTATGGCGTGATGTAAATATCGGCCGTGCCCACATACTCGACAAGTTCTTCCAGACCCACAAAACGGTTGTTGAAAATCAAGTGATCGGAGACGCCAAGCCGATCTGCCAGCGCCAGCAACCCTTCACGGTAACGCTCGCCCTCGCTCCGGCGGACATGCGGGTGGGTCACTCCGGAGACGATATAGACCACGTTCGGCAGTCTTGCCAGAATCGCAGGCAGCGCGCGAATGACATTCTCAATGCCCTTGTTGGGAGACAGTAAACCAAATGTGAGCAGCACGGACTTGCCCTCCGTGCCAAACTTGTCTTTGAAGTAGTTAGGATCCATGAAGGGAAGATCCGGCACGCCATGCGGAATGATATCGATCTTACCGCCCGGAACCGCATACACTTCCCGCAGCAATTGGGCCGCCAACTGGCTCATCACGATAAGACGATCGGAAAGCTGTGCGATCTCTTTGAGCACGGCACGCTGGTTTGTGTCTGGTTCGCGCAGCACCGTATGCAGCGTAGTCACAAGCGGCATCTTCAATTTGCGCAGCAAGGTCAGAATGTGGCTACCTGCCATGCCGCCATAAATTCCATATTCATGTTGCAGACAAACTAGATCATTGCCATTGAAATTGAGAAAATCAGCAGCTTGTTCATAGGAGGCGATTTCCTCCTGGGCAAGCTCCAGACGGACTTGCTCCGGATAGTTGTACTTACAGTCGGGATCATTGACTGGAATTGCAAACAGCCGTCCATCTCCGAATTCGGTTGCGATCGCAGTGCATAGGTCTGTTGTAAAAGTGGCAATTCCGCACTCGCGCGGCAGGTAGTTTCCAATAAACGCTATGCGAGTTGGCAAGGGGGAACTGCTGGCTTTCAAAGCCACGGTCAAAGCTTCCCTTTGGTCCTGCCGCAAGAAAGTATTATCCGGGAGCATCATTTCAGGAAGCGCCATCATGTCCCACTTTCCCGGTCAAATCCTGCCTAATAGCATGAGAATGATAACAATCAAGAGGATCGTTCCCAATCCCCCGCTGGGATAATATCCCCAGTCTCTGCTATGCGGCCACCGCGGCCATGCCCCGAACAGTGCCAGAAGAAGAACCACAATTAATATTGTTCCAAGCATTTTTACTCCTCGCTTTCCTGCAACCAGACGAGCTTACTTAAAGTGTGCTGCGGCCCCGTGTCGAGGCCGCAGCGGTACCATGGCCTAGTCAGCGCAAACTTCCATTCGGTGCATTGGCTGGGCTGCCGATTGCGTCGCCGGATACAACCAGTTCCACCCTGCGGTTCTCCTGCCTGCCCGCTGAGTTATCGTTCGAGGCGACCGGCAACGTGTTACCGAAGCCCTTTGAAGTGACTGAGTTTGTGGTTACGCCCTGCTGCACCAGATAATCGCGAACGGCCCCAGCGCGGTTCTCCGACAGCGTCTGATTCATTGCATCGCCGCCGACATTGTCGGTATAACCGTCGACTTCGATATTAAGTCCTGGATAGGCGATCAATATTCCGGCAACCTTGGCAAGCTTCTCCCGTGCGCCGGGCTTCAAGGTGAACTTTCCGGTGTCGAACAAAACATCGGACATGCTAACAATCAGTCCGCGAGCGCTATCGCGCGTTTCCAGAATCAGGTTCAGTTGTTCGGACAATTTTGCACGCATTGCGGCCTTATCGCTGTTCGCCTGATTCTCCTTCTGCTGAGCATTCGCCGCAGCGATGCGAGCCTGTTGTGCATCAGCCTGGGCCGCGGAGATTGCAGCCGTCGATGCAGCTTGATTCGCGGCCGTTTCAGCCTGCGCCTTTGCTGCATCGGACTGAGCCTGCTGCTTCAGCCGGGTAGCGTTGTCGGCTTGAGCCTGAGATCTCGCCTGTGCATCGATCGAAGCCTGACGATCGTTCGCGAGGCGTTCCTCATTGATCTTCTTGACCGCGATCTCTCGTGCATCTTCGGCCGTCTGTACCGTCTCGCGAGCAACGGCGATCAGGGGCTTTTTGTCCATGTGCTTGTTTATGGCGTCCGCATCGGCAGTGTCCATCAACTGAACGGCGTGCTGATAGCTCGCGGTCGCATACGTTTCCGCTCCTTCAGATTTTGCGATCCGCAGCGCATTGCGCGCCTCGTAGAACTCCAGCGGCAGGCTGGCGCTCAGAACGACGGGGTCGAACTTATAGCCGGTGGGAATATAGCCGCCGCGCTCCATCAGTTCGTACTTTGCATTCACGGCCTCGGTGGTTCCCTTGGTATCGGCGCGAACGACGTTCTCAAGGACAATAACATCGCTGGGCTGGCGGACAGCAAAATACGGTTCCGCGGTAACGATCAGGGCGAATGCCTGCAGGTCGGTGGTCGCAGTCAGCTTGCTCCGGTCATTGTCGCCGACCAGCACTTCTCCAAGGTTGACAGCCCGCCCCTCGGGGCTAATCGCCCACAGGACATAGGTAAGATATTCGCTGCCGAAGGTAGTAGGACTTTGCAACTTTCCGAATTCTGCCTCGACTTCCATGGTGCCGCGCTTGCTTCGCACCTTGGCTGTACCGTTCGCTGAAGGCAACAAAGCCGTGCCGGCAAAGTCCACGTCCGAGGCACCGCTCCGATGTTGATAGTTGATCGCCTGGACCGAGCGACTGGTTACGACCACGCGGTATGCGGACACGGTACCCGCGGGCACGAGGACCACCGTAGCTTGCGGGTTCGCTTGGGCAAATGCGCTCAGACTGAGGACACATACGACTGCTAACAAATAAATGTTCTTCAAGATTCCTCCTACAGGCAGAACTCCGCCGTATTACGTTGAACTTGTGTTGCGTTGACGGCCGCCGGCTTTGATGGTTCGATCTCTCAATGTCCAACACAAAACCGGGAAACGGGAAAGGCGCTCAAAGAGACCGAAGAGCTTTGGGACCCGCAGAACTACGGGATTACTATGATCCCGTTCAATATTTCCTTGATTTGTCCTTGTAATACACGGGCAGATTAGATGCACATGTCCGATGGTCTTCCTTAGCTCAGGGAGCTAGGGAGAGAGGAGAACGGTCACTTCCCGTTAGATGCATTCTTTCAAGGCCATGAGCAAATATCTTAGCTATAAAGCACATGTACCGTAGAAGCTGAACATGCGGTCGACATTTCCACAGCGGCTAGCTGTGAGCGGGTGAATACTCCCGAATTTGGTCCGAAGCGCAACACGCGACATCGGTAGAAAGAGCTACGGCAGCGCAGCCGATGCCGCAGGCAAGGCCGTGGCCAAGGCCGCCGGCGCAGCGGCGGTTGCAGGCGCGGGCGAGGCAGTGGGCGCAGGCGCAGGCGCGGCGGCGGTTGCAGGCGTGGGCGAGGCGGTGGGCGCAGGCGCGGGCGAAGCGAGAAGCTTCCTGTCGGGATCGGAGTTTGTCGGCTGCACTGGCCAGGGCGCCCCCGGCTCCATCTGGTTATCGTTCACATTGAAGACCATGGCGTTCTTGGGCAGTTCCGTGCTGCCCTTGGCCAGATACGCAACCACCAGCCCACCGGTCAACTCCGGGGTCAGAATGGTCATGGGAATCAGGTACTTCTTGCTCTTCACCAGCGACTGGGCCACGCCCTTGACCGGCTTGCTGCGTTTGATCGTCCCGGGCACCTGGGGAATCACGAACGCGGACATCTCCAGCTCAGGATGCTTCCTGCCATACTGCACCAGCGAGTGCGCCACCTGCTTCGGCGTGGTCATTCCAATGTCCGCCACGACGCTGCGATGGATCGCATCGGGCAGGTAGATGTTCAGCACCGAGCGCGAAAAATCAGCGCAGTTGTGGACGAAAATGTTGAAGTGGCCGGTATTGTGTCGGTCGTTGAAGATCGCGATGAAGCGCTCGTCCTGCTCGGCCGTGCTCACCACCTCAAAGCCGTGGATGGTGCGGTCGTAGGACTCGCCCACCAACTCCGTCCACTCTCCCTTTGGCGCGTTTCCATTCTTGCCATCCATCGCCAGGTCCAGCAGATGCTTTCTGCGATAGGCATCGCGCAATGCGGCCACCTGGGCCTGGTCCACCGACTGCGGCACCTGGCTCACGTCCTCCACCGCGTAGAGATAGGGAATCAGCGGGATCGCAACCCAGTCCAATCCACCGATCTTGTGGTAGCGGCTGATGACCACGCCGGACTCGCCCGGCCGGCAGGCGCGCAACTCGGTCGGCGACGCCGCGCACACGTGGTTCAGATACACCGCCGAGTGGCCGGTCGGATTCATGGCCCCGAAGTGGCCGTAGGGCTCTTCCATCAGCAGCGCCACGGAGGCATGGGCGCAGATGACCTGAACCAGGAACCACAGCAGCAGCACACCTGCCAGCAGCAGCACGCCCGACAGGTGACCCAAACCTTGGTTCAGCTTGTCACTTGCCCGTTGACTCTTCCAGCCCCTGTTCATGCCAATCCCATCCTCACCGCTGTTCGGCCCGTTCGACACTCATCGCGACAGACGATAGTTCCGCGGAACAACTCATCGCTTGCACACAGCTCTCTAGTTGGATGCATTTTTTGCCCACCGCGGCGGTGGGTGAAGACGCGCGGTACTACAGACGACGGTCCGAGGACTAAAACTACGATTCAAAATGGAACTGCGGGCGTGGAAGTAATCGCCGCAGGGGCCGGTTTGTCAGCCGGTATCACGGTCCCTGCCGGGAAGACGAGAAGCTGGACCGAACCCCAATCTGCGTCCAGGTTCGCGCCCGCCTGCTTGCCTAATCCCAATGTTTTAAGCTGGCTGTCGTCAAAACCAAAGTTCTCGACCAGATACTCGCGCACAACCATGGCCCTGGCTTCGGTGAGCACCAGGTCCTTCTGGGCGTCTCCTTCCATGCCTGCAGAAACAACGATGACCGCAACTCCGAATGGATTCTGCGCCAGATAGTTGCCGCCGTCATTGAGAGACTTCTGGTTCTTCAGCTTGGCAGTATCGCGGCTATCGAAGAGCTGCTTGGCTGTGTAGGTAAACGTCTTAAGTGGCGTACCCTGCGGGAGCGCGGCAATCTTATTCGCGGCCAGACCGGCGGAGTCTTCGTATCCGCGCTTCTTGAAGTAGCCGCTCAGAAAGAAGTTGTGTTTCAGGGCCTCCATATTCTCCTGGAAGTCCGTAACCCCGGTCTGCGCCTGGAGCATCGTCTCATGCAGGGTGGCGGTGGTCTGTTGCAGATTGCTATAGAGTTGCTTGTCGTTCACCAGCGCGCCCACGGTTCCCTGCCCCGAGTCGATCTTGGCGCTTACGTCGTTCAGGTGCGCCGTTGCCTGAACCGTGTTCTGGATGGCCAGTTGGCTGTTGTCGAGAATGCCGCTCGTCTTCTTGAGCAGGTCCGCCATCTGTAGCGGCGGCTCGCTCTGGATCGTCTCGCCATTCCTGACCTCGCCTTGTCCGGCAGATCCAAACGAAAGTGCCACGAACTGACTCCCCAATACGCCCTCGGTTTCGATGGATGCCACAGAGTCGTGTTTGATAATTTCATGCGTCGAATTGTCGAGATCCATGACAACCGTGACCTTTTCCCCTGGGTTGTGAGGCAATGCGATGCTTTGCACAGTACCGCTGTGGACGCCGCCCACACGCACGTCGGCCCCCGTATCCAGGCCCGCCACATTGTCGAACAGCGCCTTCACCTGGTAGGTCGAGCTGAACAGATACTCCTTGCTTCCAATAATGAAGACACCCGCGGCCAGAATTGCCAGTGTCATAACGATGAAAGCCCCTAGCCGTGCCACTCTCGACATAAATCCTCCTACAACTGATTGAGAAAATCCTTTACAAGCGCGATGTCGCTATGTTGAAGGGCTTCAAACTTGCCCTCAATGACCACCTTGCCCTGATCCAGCAGCGCCAGGCGGTTGGCAATCGTCTTCGCGCTGTGCAGATCGTGAGTCACCACGATGGATGCCATCTTTCGCTCGCGCTGGAGCTTGAGAATCAGATCGTTGATTTCTCCAGAGCTGATTGGATCGAGACCGGCCGTTGGCTCGTCGAGAAGCAGAATCTCCGGCTCCAGGGCGAGCGCTCGCGCCAGGCCCACGCGCTTCTGCATTCCACCCGAGATGTCGGAGGGCATCTTATCCACGTCGCCTTCCATGCCCATCTCGGCCAGCAACTGCATCGCCCGGTCCCCGCGCTCGGACCGGGACATGTCTCTGCGGTGATGTACAAGCGGGAAGGCCACGTTCTCAGCAACGGTCAGCGAATCGTAGAGCGCCGCATGTTGGAACAGAAAACCCATCTTCTTTCGGATCTCGCCCATCCGGTCCATGGCCAGACCGGAGATGTCCTGGTCATGGATGCGAATCGATCCTGAGTCGGGTGTTTCGAGGCCGATGATGAGCCGCAGCAGCACGCTCTTGCCTGTGCCGCTGCGTCCAAGCACGGCCAGAGTCTCTCCACGGGCCACTTGCAAATTGATGCCATCGAGAACGTTGTTACTTCCAAAAGCTTTCCGCAGATCTTCGACAGCGACAATCGGCGCACCGTTGTCCTTCTCCGGTTCCGTGTGCTTCATCGCAATGTCAAAGACTGTGGCCATATCCTGTCTCACGATCCGTTCGATTCTGTCTCACGATCCATTTGATTCCGTCTCACGATCCGTTCGATTCCGTCTCACGATCCGTTCGATCCATAGTTAGGGGAAGACCACGAGAATGAACTTCACCAGCACAACGTCGGCCAGGATCACGAACAGCGAGGCCAGGACAACCGAGTTTGTGGCTGCGCGGCCCACCCCCTCCGCGCCTCCGCGCGTGCGCATTCCCTGGAAGCACGCGATGAGCCCGATGATCAGGCCATACACCGCGGTCTTGAACGTAGGCGGCAGGAAGTCGCTCAATTTAGCGCCCTTGAAGCCGCTTGCGATGAACTGGTGAAACGAAAGCGGCTCAACCATTGCCTGTGCGAACCAGCCCATCAACAATCCGCTTGCATCGGCGGCCAGGGTCAGCAGCGGCAGCATCAGGATGCAGGCCAGAATCCGCGTGGCCGCCAGAAGCCGGTAAGGGTTGATGGCCGATGCCTCGACGGCGTCGATCTGCTCGGTTACTTTCATCGATGCCAGTTCCGCGCCGATGCCCGCGCCCACGCGCCCACTCACAATCAGGCCGGTCATGATCGGGCCCATCACCTGGATCACGGAGTACACAAGAGTGGTCGGAAACATCGATTTGGCGCCGAACCGAGTCAGGCTGTAGCGCGCTTCCATCGAGATCACAACGCCGATCGCGGCGCCTGCCGCCGCAACCAGCGGCAAAGACCTCGATCCAACCTCGTCGAGCTGTCGAACCAGCTCGCGCCACTCATACGGCGGCGTCAACCCAGCTTTTAAAACGTTCCAGGAAAAGATGCCGAGCTCGCCGAACCACTCGAAGAACCCGTTCGTCATCCGGCCAACAAAATCCAGTGCGGATGGAATGGACACAGTTCGTTGCTCCGGCAATGCCGGATGATTTCCTGCAACGACTGTGGGTCCGCGGTCGCTCACTTGTTTGCGCCTTCAATGGGGGAGCCGTGCGCATTGTTGCTGCGCGGCAGAGTTGCCAGATCGGTCGCAACCGGAACCAGAAGAAACGCCCGGCGAATCTCTATGGATGGCTTCATCATTCCCCCTCCCTAAATCGGCGTCGACACTCTCAGACACTTCTGATTTCGCCCACGATATGCAGGCGTTTGGCTACGCTATAGAAAGATTGTCAGAATCGGGGCGTCCAGGGATGGTCATAATTGCACAGAAATGCAATTCGTCTGTTCTTCATCGGCGGTACCGGGCAATCCAAACGAGATCCGCCCCCATCGGCGTGGATTCGCCAGAGGCCTATGTCTAAAAGAGAACAGACTGGGCGCTCATGAGTGGAGAGAATGAGACTCTTGCTGCATTCACGGCTGAGCGAGGAGCCCATCATGCCTGACGTTCACGCTTTCCTTTCATCACCACGCATTGCCTGTTGCCCAACGGCATTGATCCAGCACGCCGGGCAAACCGTGCAGAAGGGGGAGATATTTTGAAAAACCGAGACGCCCAAGATCCATTCGACCCCGCCGTCTTTCTCGCAAACGCGGGGCTTGGCCGGAAGATCGTTCAATTGGAGCCCGAAGAACTCTTTTTCTCGCAGGGGGATTCGGCCGACACGGTCTTCTATCTACAGACAGGAAAGGCAAAGCTCACGGTCATCTCGCAGAACGGCAAGGAGGCCACAATCACGCATCTCTCGGCCGGCGACTTTGTCGGAGAAGAGTCGCTGGCATCCATTCCTGGACTGCGCCTGGCGACGGCCTCCGCCGTCAACACGTGCGTTGCGCTCAAGATCACACGGAAAGAGATGACCCGCGTGATGCATGACGAAACTGAGTTCGCCGACCTCTTTTTCAAATTTCTGCTGGCCCACAGTATGCGAACCCAGGCCGATCTGGTCGATCAGCTCTTCGATTCCAGCGAAAAGCGCCTGGCGCGGATTCTCCTTTTGATGGCCGAGTTTAGCAAGCCGGGAGAACGGGACACCTTCATCCCCCCCATCTCGCAGGAAGCGCTGGCGGAGATGATCGGCACCACGCGGTCCCGCGTCACCTTTTTTATGAATCGCTTTCAAAAGCTCGGGTTTATCAGTTACAACGGCCGCATCCAGGTGAATAAGTCTTTGCTCAACGTGGTTCTTCTCGACCAACTGCCGGAGCAGAACTCGCGGAAGCCGCCGACGCTAGTCGTCAGGGAACCTTAAACATAACTGCCAGTTGGAGAACGCAGGGGATCCGTAGAATGAAGCGGCACCTGCTGCACGTGCTGCCGCGGCTGTCTCGCTGGACGGCGCAATCAAGTCCCACATGGCGGAGGTCACCCTCCATGCTGTCCCATGAGATGTCGCGTTACAAGTGCAACGACTTCACGATCAGCTCAGCACAGGCATCCAGTCCCAGCGTGCTATTGACGCAAAGGTGATAGAGCCGGCAATCCAGCCAATTGCTGCCAAAATAGTGTTGCGTATAGTTCGCGCGATCGGAGTCCATGCGCTGCAACAGTGCCCGCAGGTCATGCTCGCGCGGATGACGAAGCTTCACTCGCTCCATTCTTTCCGCCAGCGGTGCATACACCAGCGCGTGAAATGCATTTGCATGGCGCCGCAATACGCACTGCGAACCGCGCCCTATGACGACACAGTTGCCAACTCTGGCGGCCTCATGAATCACTCGCGCAGTGGCTTCTTGCACTTTGTCGTAATCCAAGGACGAAACAGGCACTGTCAAAGACATCTCGAAGCCTTGCAGCGCGTTCTTCCACCAGGAACGCGACTTTTCGTCGGCGGCCTCGATCCAATCACACCGCACCCTCCCCGCCACGGCGGCACGCTCAATAATCTGCTTGTCCAGGAACTCCCAGCCCAGAAGCTCTGCTATCTTGCGCCCAATGTCGGCGCCCCCGCTGCCATACTCTCTTGCAATCGTCAAAACGTTGAACATGCCGCCATCCTTTCCCGCATTTAGAGAATACTGCCGTATGCACCCCTCACTCGCTGTTTATCCTCAGAGTATCGTGCGCGTGCTTTCGCGCGCCATGAAACAACAAGGCAAGCGGTATGCAGAGCAGCGCGAAATACCCCAGCCATCGAAAATTATCGGTATAGGCGAGCAGAGATGCCTGCCGCTGCATGCTCTCGTAGAGCGCCCCAAGGGCCTTCTGATGGGCGGTGTAGGTGTCCGCTCCGCCCAGGGATAATTTCGCCTGCATACCATGAAGCATAGCAACTACGCCGGAATTTCCCACCGTGATGTTGGCCGCCAGAAAGTTCTGATGGGTCTGCGAGCCACGCACCAGCATGGTCGTGACACTGGAGATGCCGATGCTTCCCCCAAGGTTTCGCATCAGGTTGTATATGCCGGACGCATTGCCGATCTCCTGTTTGCGCAGCCTGCCCATGGCCATGGTGGTCAAGGGAACAAAGATAAGGCCGCCGGAAAAGCCGTTGAGTATATTGGGGATGATGATCGACACCATGGAGACGCCAAGGTTGATGTGACTCAACATAATGGTGGAGTAGCCGAGAATGGCGAAACCGGCTGCAACCATCAGGCGCCCGTCGACATATTTGACCAGTATCCCTGCCACGATCATGGAAGCCAGCGAGCCGATGCCGCGTGGACTGACGGCCAGGCCGCTGTCCAGCGCGGGATACCCCATCAGGGTCTGTAGAAACAACGGTAAAAGGGCCGTGGTGCCATAGAGCACAAAGCCGTAGATGCCAGTGATCAGCGTTCCTACACAGAAGTCGCGGTTGCCGAGCACACGCAGTTGCACAATCGGCTCGCGGTCCGTGAATTCGCGGAAAATAAATCCTAAAAATGCGATTACGGAAATGGCAGCGATCCAGCGAATCCAGGTCGCGGCAAACCAGTCGGCCTCCTGTCCCTTGTCCAGCAGCAACTGCAATGAGCCCAGCCATAGGGCCATCAACCCGAAGCCGAGATAGTCGATCGCGCCACGAAATGCCTGCCTGATGTAGGGAGGGTCTTCGATGTACAGGTTGACCATGATCAGGGCCAGCAAACCCACCGGGAGATTGATGTAAAAAATCCAGCGCCAGGAATAGCTGTCGGTGATCCATCCTCCCAGAGTCGGGCCGATCATCGGGGCGACCACGATTCCCGCGCCGTAGACCGCCATCGCTGTTCCATGCCGGCGCGGCGGAAAACTCTCCAGCAAAATGGACTGTGCCAGGGGCTGCATGCCTCCTCCTCCGAAGCCTTGCAGGACCCGCGCCATGATCAGCATCGGCAGGTTGATGGCAATCCCGCATAGCAGCGAAGCTGTGGTAAACACCACGATCGAAATCATGAACAGACGTTTGCGTCCAATGCGCCGCGTGATCCATCCGGCGGCGGGAAGCATGATTGCGTTGGAGACGAGGTAGCTGGTCAGAACCCACGTCGATTCATCCGTGGAAGCTGAGAGGTTTCCCGCGATATGCGGCAGGGCCACGTTGGCAACCGAGGAATCGAGCACCACCATGAAGGTGGCAATCATCACCGAAACCGCGATCATCCACGGGTTCGCCGCAGGACTCCACTCAGCCTGTTCACCCTCCGTGCTTGTTGGGACATCAACGTGCGTGCTCATGCGACCTTCCCCAACATTGTTTCACGGGGAGAGCGCCGGCAGTCATGAAGAGCATCACGGTTGCAGGAATGGAAGAGTTGGGAGGGCATTCATGCCTGTTCTGCTTCACGCGGCGGCTAGAGCGGTTTCACCGCAACTGTTATCGCGCGAGAATTATTAAAGTGGTTTTTCTTGAGGAAAAACCACGCAAACGTTCTTCGCTCCTGTAAAGTCCTACGGTGAAACCGCTCTATCGCCGTTCATCTCCAGGAGGTGGACGGGGGACAACGCGGTCGAGGCGGTGAAGCAGTACAAGTTCAAGCCGGCGATGGAGAATGGCAAGCCGGTCGACGCGTGTATGAGCGTCGAGGTCAACTTCAAGATCTTCTAGGGTTGCGGCTGGGTTTGCGGCTGGGGCTTGGTTTGGAGCAGGGGCTGTGACTGGGTTTGTGGTTGGGGCTGCGGCTTGGTTTGGGGCAGGGGTGCGGGTGCGGGAGCGGCGTCTTTGGCGGGTTCGGGGAGGAAGGCGGTGTCTGGGTATGCGGCGTTGGTGGAGATGTTGATGAGTATGGGGAGCTCGGCCTGCATGCGGGCGAACATTTTTGGGTTGCGCTGGAGGTAGATCGCCTTCTCCGGGTCGTTGAAGTAGGCGAGCAGGTCTCGTTTGAGGCCGAAGGGGATGGGCGTGGCGGGTTTGAGCGCGATCTCGTGCAGCAGGTTCGCGTATGTCTCGTCGCAGAGGCGGTAGGAGCCGGGGTGGATGATGTCGCCGGTGTCGAGGTCCTTGTTGGGGATGTTGGCGGCGGTGGTGGCGTGGGCCAGCGTCTGGCGGAGGACATCGACGGTGTGGACGAGGGAGTTGACGTAGTCCTGTTCGGTGGCTAGGGTGGGGCCGCGTAGCGAGAGGACGGAGAGTGTGCCTACCTTGGGCAGGATGAAGATGAAGCCGGCGAGCAGGTGGGTTCCGGGGCCAGCGTGGCGGCGATAACTGTCCCAGTGGTCTTGAGACGAGAGGGTCGCGATCTGCTGGTTGAGGCTGTCCAGCGCGGGGCTGGGCGCGTCGGGCGGCATGCGATTGCGGTAGAGCAGCGTTTCGGCGTAGGCCACGCGCGGCAGCAGGGTGCGGACAGAGTATCGGTAGCCCTGGAGCGTGGGGCGCTGGTGGCCGAGGACGACCGCTATGTCGAGGCCGTAAGTATCGTAAAAGGCGCGGGTGAGCAGCGGAACGGGGATGGCGAAGCCGATGTGGTTGAGGTAACCCTCGGGAGCGAGGCGGTGCTTGGCGATCTCGTTGACGTCGAAGGCAAACTCGGCGCGGACGTGCTGATGTGTGCCCTCGGCGTAGTTGACGTTGGGGCCGTACTTGGCGGCCAGCGCGGGGAACTCGGTGCCGACTGCCAGGTTGATGGATTCGGCGTGGCCGATGGTGTCGCCGAGGTAGTGGGAGAGCGCGCCGATGGCGAAGGCAACGTCGTCGGGGGATTTGGCGTCGCGGAAGAGGGCGCGGATAAAGTCTCCGGTGCGGACGTAATGCAACAGATCGGAGAAGAGCGGCTTGCCCATGGGATAGTAGCCGAGGTCCTGGATGACGCATCCGCCGTAGGCGTAGGCGCGGGCCTCACGCAACTGGGCAGGAGTGAGGTTGGGATAACGGCGGAGAAGCAGCGGCTGGATGGAGTCGGCCCAGGTGAGGTCGATGATCTGCTCGTGGGTGAGGACAGAGTAGGCGTGGGTGGGCTGCGGGACCGCGAGGAGAAGAAACAGGAGAGCGGCCAGCAAGAGGCGGAACGAACGGAACGAGCGCATATGTTGGGTTGGATGCGTTTTTATCGTGATACGTCTGTGCGGAAGGATCTGGCGAGGCTCGCAGTTAGCAACCGCGGTCACTCCCCACCCGGAGCTGCACCGGATTGAACACACGGTGGCGCGCGCGGGACTGACAATCGGCCTGACGGCGAAGGAGTTCGCGCGGCTGATGGAGTACGACTGGCCCGGCAATGTGTGCGCGAGCTGGAGCATGTGCTGGAGCGGGCAACCATTCTGGCGGGAGGCCGCCGGGAGATCGCGCGCGAGGAGATCCAGTTCTAGACTGGTTAACTGCCGTTCTAGCTGCCTCTGCTGCGCGGAACCAGAACAGACCCTCGACCCCTGGCTGCATCGAAGGCAAGCCCTTTCCCCATGCGAAAAGAGCACGCCTACGGAATAGCTGAGGGTCATGCGGTCATGTGTTATGCGGCTATGCGGGAATCAATTGCTTGCGCAATGGCAGCTCGTGACAAAATGGTATGTAAACCATCATGCCAAACGAGACCACCCCAAGATCTGAGTCCGCGTCTGAATCCGCATCTGGATTCCCATCTGAATCTACCGCTGAAACTCCTGCCGACTCCGGCGCTGCATCCGATGCCGAGCCCTCGCCTGAGTTCACTGCTGAATCTTCCGCTGAACCTGCTGCAGAATCCGCAGCAGAATCTCCCGCTGAAGCCGCCGTCGATACCGCTGCTGAAACTCCCGCGGAATCGTTCGCCGAGTTGCTCGATCAGTTCGAGCACACGCACCAGCACCAGGCGGAGGGCGGAGGGAAGCAACTGGAAGGCACCGTCGTCTCGCTCGACGCCGAGAGCGTGTATCTCGACATTGGCTACAAGTCCGAGGGGATACTGCCGCGCAGCGCGTTTGAGAACAACGCCGATGGGGTCGCAGTGGGCGAGAAGTTTCCCGTCTCGGTGAAGGGACGCAACGCCGAGCGCTACTACGAGCTCTCGCGGCACAAGGTGGTGCAGCCAACAGACTGGGCCTCGCTGGAAGAGGCGTTCGCGCAGAAGTCCGCGGTGGTGGGGATTGTGACTGCGGTGGTGAAGGGCGGACTGACGGTGGATGTCGGCGTGCGCGCGTTCATGCCCGCCTCGCGCAGCGGCGTGCGCGATGCCGCGGAGATGGAGAAGCTGGTGGGGCAGGAGATCACCTGCCGCATTACCAAGCTGGATGTGACGGACGAGGACGTGGTGGTGGACCGGCGCGTGATCAGCGAAGAGCTGGCGCGCGAGCAGGAGCAGGGCCGCTACTCCGAGATGAAAGAGGGCGAGATCGTCAGCGGCACGGTGCGCAGCTTTGCAACGTATGGCGCGTTTATCGATCTGGGCGGAATCGATGGGCTGCTGCACATCAGCGATATTTCATGGAGCCGCGTGAAGGCTGCGGAGGACGTGCTCACGATCGGTCAGGAGCTGCGACTCAAAGTGCTCAAGGTGGATGCGGAGGGCCGTCGCGTCTCGCTTGGGCTGAAGCAGCTTGAGCCGGAGCGGTGGGAGACCGCCGCAGAGAGGTATACAGTTGGCCAGCGGATCAGCGGAACAGTCTCTCGGCTGATGGACTTTGGAGCATTCGTCGAGCTGGAGCCGGGGATCGAAGGGCTCATCCACGTCTCTGAGATGTCGTGGGTGAAGAAGGTCCACAAGCCCAGCGACATCCTGAAGGCAGGCGACACAGTGGAGGCGGTGGTGCTGTCCGTGAAGCAGGAGGAGCGGCGGATTGCGCTGGGACTGAAGCAGGCGCTGGGCGACCCGTGGACGGACGCGGCGAAGAAATTCCCCGTGGGTTCGGCGATCGAGGGGCCGGTGACGCGGCTGATGAACTTCGGCGCATTCGTGCAACTGGCGGAGGGCGTCGAGGGGCTGGTCCACATCAGCGAGATCACCGCGGAACGGCGCATCAACCATCCGCAGGACGTGCTGCGAGTGGGGCAGATTGTCAAGGCTCTGGTACTCGCGGTGGAACCGGAGAAGCGGCAGATCAAGCTCAGCATGAAGCAACTGGTGCCGACCAGCATCAAGGAATATCTGGAAGAGCACAGCGCGAATGATGTGGTCTCGGGGCGCGTCGTCGAGCAGACGGCGGAGGGTGTCATCGTCGAGCTGGGCGAGGGGATTCGCGCCGCTTGCCCGGTGACGGCAAAAGCTCCTGTGGCGGCGCAGAAGAAGAGTGACGCCGGGGTGGACCTGTCGTCGTTGACGTCGATGCTGAGTGCGCGCTGGAAGGGCGGGGCAGCCGGCACTGCGCCGGAGGCGCTTGGCGTGGGAGAGATTCGCAGCTTCCGGATTGTGAAGCTCGATCGCGAGACGGAAAAGATCGAGCTGGAGCTGGCTTAGACTGCGAGTTCTGCTGGAGACGCGGAAGACGCCATGCTTCCCGCAAATCCATCCACTTTCGCGTCGTCTATTGGCTTACTTGTACTTCGCCGCGCAGGATGGTCTGGCGCAGCTCTCCCGTGGCGGAGTAGAGGTTGAAGTTCGCGGGGCGGCCAACCGCGACTTCAGTGAGGTTGTCGAGGCCCAGCATTCGCGCGGGGTTTCGGCTGGCCAGACGCACAGCGGTCGCAAGAGATGCGCCGGTGAAGCGGCGCAGATTGGCGACAGCGCGGTCCATTGTGAGCACCGATCCGGCCAGCATCTCCACGCCGTTGGCGAGATCGTTCGTCAACAGACAACGACCGTTCTTCACTGTTACTTCAAGCTCGCCCAGCATGTAATTCGCGTCGGGCAGTCCGGTGGCGGAGATTCCGTCCGTCATTAGAATTGCGCGTTCTTCACCCTTGGCGCGCAGCCACAGACGCACAAACTCCGGGGCGACGTGGATTCCGTCGCAGATCAGCTCCGCATAGAGCGACTCCGCGTCGAGGACTACGCCTGCGATTCCCGGCTCGCGATGGTCCAGCCGCCGCATGGCGTTGAAGGTGTGAGTGGCGCTGGTTGCTCCTGATGAAATCGCCGCGCGCGTCTGGGCAGCGGTTGCGTCGGAGTGGCCGAGGCTGACGCGCACGCCGGAGCGCGTGGCGTGGGCGATGAGATCGAGCGCGCCAGGGAGTTCGGGCGCGATGGTGAGCAGGCGGATGTGGCCGCGCGCGGCCTGCTGCATGCTCTGGAAAAGCGCGATGGAAGGCGGCTGAAGCTCTGCTGTGGGATGCACGCCGCGCTTGGCGTGGGAGAGGAATGGGCCTTCGAGATGAATGCCGACGGGACGCGCGGCGAGTGCTGCGTCGTCATTCTTCACCGCGTCGATTGCGTCGGCGATGCCTTCAAGCGCGCGCAGGGTGCGGTCGATGGGTGCGGTCACGGTGGTCGCGAGGAAGTGTGCGACTCCCTTGGTGGCGAGAAATCTGCCGATGCAAGCGAGAGCATCGCGCGATCCCTCCATTGCGTCGTGCCCCGCCGCGCCGTGGACGTGGATGTCGAAGAAGGCGGGCGTCAGCGTGGTCTCTTCCGCGCCTGCGGCTTCAGAGCTTGGCTCGCCGGCTTCTATGCTGGCAATGGTTCCGTCTGTGTGAAGTGCGATTCGCGGATTCTCTCCGATGCCGTCCTCTGCAATCAGTCGTCGCGCTGTGAGCAGGGTGGTTTTCATCGCACAGCCCCCGGAACAGCCGTTGACGCGCCCTCTGGAGTTGGAGGAAGAGCAGGCGCGGGGATTGCCGCGGGCACAGGTGGAATGCCTAACTCTTCCGCGGGTGGGAGGGTTTTCAGTTCGGTCCACTGGCGTTGGGCGCTGCGGACTTTTTCGGCGCGGGCGATCCAAACCTGCGCGACGTAGTCGTACTGCTCGAGGATGTTACGCAGCCAGTAGGGGCGATTGGAGCGCAGCCACGCCGATTCGTAGAGGTCGCGCAGCAGCGTGGTTCCGTTGCGCAGGTCTTGCATGCGGCCGTTAATGCCGTTCAAATCCGACAGCTCACGGCTGACGGTTGCGCGCGTTTTCTTGTCGGTGCTGGTGGAGGCGACGACAGCGCGCGCGTATCCGGCGGCCATCTCGTCGGCGAGCTGGAACTTGAGGCCGATGAAGTCCATCCGCCGCGCGCCCAGCTCCATCGCATCGACGGCGTCTGGCTCGCGCAGGTTGCTGGTGGCCGCGCCGTACCTGGTTGCGTCGTAGATCGTCGATGATGCGCCTGCTTCATTGCCGCTCAGCGAAGCCGCACCGCTCGATGAATCCACTCTTGGTCCGGCCACGGCGCGGGCCTGCGCGATCAGCGTCAGCGCGGCCTCGGCGTGCATGCGGAGGTCGTGCGTCCAGGGGCGCATCTCGGCTGCGATCTTCTGTCCGTCCTTCGACCACGGGTCGAGCCAGAAGAGGGAGTTGGTGGCATCCCCCACCTGCGCCTGGTCCTTCAGTACCTTGTGCGCGGCCATCAACTCAAGCTGCGCCTGGTTGAGCGCGCCCGATGCGTCGCCGTGAAAGACCTGCGCGTAGCTCTGCTGGAAGGCTTCCACCGGCGATTCGCCCGGCTGCCACGCGGCCGCCGCGCCGAAGAGGATGCCGTACCAGTCCTGATTGATGAGTCCCTCGCCGTCGTCGTTCCAGATGGTGTTCAGCTGGCCGGTCGAGCCCAGTTGCTGCGCGTCGCGTGTGAACTGCTGAATGTTGACGAGCGCCATGTTGTAGTCGGGATAGACCACGCGGAAGTTATGCACGCTGGGCGAGACCCAGGTCTCGAAGCCCGCATTGGTAAAGGGCGTGAGCAGCCTGGCGAATCCGCGCGGCTCCGGGTTGTAGTCCCAGGCGACGGCGATGGTCTCGTCCTTGAAGCTCTGCGGGATGCTTTTGAGAAGCTCCGGCGTGTCCTGCGCGATGTCTCCCCAGAAGAGCAGCCTTCGCTGTAGCGGCTGGAGTGCAGTAGCGATCTGCTGCATGAAGTCGAGATAGACCGGCGTGAGGCCACGCGCGTCGACGTCGGGCTTGGTCTGGCCCATGCCGAGGTCGACCGTCTCGTCGGCGCCGATGTGCAGAAATGGGCCGGGATACTCCGCTGCAAGCTCGGTGAACTCCTGCTTGATGAGCGCGAGCGATCCGGGCTGGCCGGGCGCCAGCACCGCGCCGTGCGGCGTCTCGGCGAGGAGCTGGTACTGCTCCCACGTCAGCACGTTGTGCAGATGGCCGAAGGCCTCCTGCTCCGGCACGATGGTGACATGATAGGGTCGCGCGTAGGCCACCAGAGCGTCTGCATCCGACGCACTGATGCCGCCGCCGGGAGGCGCGATCAGCGGGTTGGCGGCGTAGGTTGCGGTGTGCTCGAAGTACGGCGAGTAGAGGTTGATCTTGTAGGCCGCGATGGTGCGGATGAGTTTTTTCTGGAACTCCAGCGTGGGGACGGGACCGCGCGAGAGGTCGTCGTCGAGGCCGCGATATTTCATCGCCGGCCAGTCGCGAATGGTTGCGGTGTGGAGCACTGCATTCGCGCCGGTCCCGGTGACGAGCTGCTTCACCGTCTGCAGCGCGTAGAAGACGCCCGCGTCAGTCGCAGCGGTCAGGGCCAGTCCCTTGCCGTCGGGAATGATTGCGTAGCCCTCGGGCTTCATTGCGTCGGGCATCTCGGCTGGTGCCGCGCCGCCGTTCCGCGCTGCCGCGCCGCCGCTCTGCGCTGCCGCGCCGCTCGATGCCGCTTCGCTATAGATAGACTTTGCCAGCGGTGAGCCGTATCGCGTGACCAGAATGTTGACTGCGGAGGTGGTGTTGAGCGCGACGCCCTGCGCGGTGAGCCAGGCCTTCAGGTCGTCGATGGCGAAGCTGTCCTCGGCCACGCACGGGGCCGCGCAGTTGATCTGGACGCCGCCCGCGAGCGACTGCACCGCGCCTGCGCTCACCTCGCGCGGCATGGGGATGAGCTTCAGCGACTGCGCGGGCAGATTGGTTGCCGGCGGCGCTTGATGCACGGGCTGGGCCTGCGGAGTCGCGGGCTGGGCCGCAGCCTCGCGGGCCGGCACAGCGCCTGTCATCAACAGCGAAATTGCAAACAGCGCCAGGCCGGACCGGGAGATCGACATGACCTTACGGTAAACCAGCAGACCGGCACGCGGCCAACCGATTTCCGCGCGTACCACCCTTTGAACCCCGCAGGCCTTTGTGAAAGTCGGGTTAATTTCTCGGAATTCAACAGAAGCCGCGGAAAAATTTGTCGTGTATTCACATACCTTTGACAAGCTCAGGGAAACGAACGAGCAGAGGATTGTGCGGCAAGGGCTTGGCTGCCTGAAGAATGCCGCGTGCGTCTGCTTCCAACCATGTTTCTCAGCGAGGTCCCATGAAGAAGCAACTACAAACGGCGATTGCGGCAATGCTGGTACTCGGTACCCTGTCGTTGCATGCACAGACCGGAACTGCTGCCCCAGCGAAGACAACGAAAAAGACGAAGCAGGCCAAGACTGTCACTGCGGTGAAGATTGAAGAGAGCCAGGACGCGAAGGCCATCCGCGAACTGCAGGAGAAGATGGCCGCGCAACAGGCCCAGATCGACGCCCTGACGCAGCAGAACGCCGCCAAGGACGCCGCGCTCTCCACCGCGCAGACCAACGCCGCGAACGCAGCATCGCAGGCTGCCGCAGCCAGTGCACAGGCGCAGAGTGCTGCCGACGCAGCCCAGGCGCAGGCTGCCGCCGTCACCGCCGTGAAGAGCGACGTCAGCGACCTGAAGAACGCCAACGTCGGCCTTGCGACGACGATCAACGACACCAAGAAGGACCTGAACGACAAGATCGACTCGCCCTCCGTTCTTCACTACAAGGGCGTCACCATCACTCCGGTTGCCTTCTTCGCGGCGGAAGGTGTGTGGCGCGAGCGTTCGGTGAACTCGGACATCAACACTCCGTTCAATTCCATCCCCCTGCCGGGCGCGAACGAAGGACATGTCAGCGAGCTGAACTTCAGCGGACGGCAGAGCCGTCTGGGTGGCTTGTTTGAAGGCAACGCTGGTTCCTACAAACTGTCCGGCTACTTCGAGGCCGACTTCCTGAGCTCAGGAACCACCTCCAACGGCAACCAGAGCAACAGCTACACGCTGCGCCAGCGCCAGATATGGGGCAAGGCGGAGACCCCAAGCGGATTCGCCATCACCGGCGGGCAGATGTGGTCGCTGGTTACCGAAGACGGCACCAGCACCAACAACCGCACGGAAAAGCTGCCCAACACCATCGACGCGCAGTATACGGTGGGCTTCTCCTGGGAACGTCAGCCGGGCTTCCGCATCCAGCAGCGCTGGGGAGATCCCAAGACCGGAGCATTCACCGCAGCCCTCTCTGTCGAGCAGGCGCAGATCACCAGCTTCACGGCGGCTTCGGCCACCTCGGGCGCGCTTCCAACCAACTTCTTCTTCGCCGGCGCCGGAACAGGCGGAGGACTCTACAACGCATACAGCGGCACTTACGCCAACAACGTTGCCCCGGACCTGATCGTGAAGGCCGCGATCGATCTACCCAAGGCGCACTTTGAACTGGGCGGACTGGCTCGCTTCATGCGCGACTTCTACTACCCCATCACGAACACCAGCGGCCCGTATACCTACGCGCCAAACTACACCTCCAACACCAAGGGCGCGGGCGGCGTCTTCGGCAGCATCCGCGTCTCGCCCAACAAGTATGCGGACCTCGCGGTGCAGGCGATGGCCGGTCAGGGTGTGGGTCGCTACGGCTCCGCGCAGTTGGCCGACGCCACCCTGCATCCGGACGGTACACTGGAGCCGATCCGCAACTATCATGGCCTGCTCAGCATTGAAACCCACCCGACGCCGAAGCTGGATGTCTATGGCTACTACGGTGGCGAGTACGCGCAGCGCACGGTCTATACCATCACGCAGGCGCCCTTCGTAGGCGCGCTGATGGGTTATGGCGCCCGCAACCTGAACGACGCGGGCTGCATTGCACTGCCGTCCAACCCGGGATCTAGCACCGGCGGTTCGCCCAGCTCACCCAGCACCTGCGCCTCGCCTACCCGTTACATTCAGGAAGGCATGCTCGGCTTTACATACCGCATCGTCAACACACCAAAGTTCGGCCGTCTACAGTACGGCATCAACTACCAGCTGATTCAGCGTGGCTTGTGGTCTGGAACCATAGCCGGACCGCGTGCCCAGGACAGCATGATCCTCACCAGCATGCGGTACTACATCCCCTAGTTTGTTACTTGCGTGAGTGGGTAACTTTCTTTGCCAGCCGGAGGGTACGATTTCAAGCAGAAGAACCCAACTGCTTGAGGTCATGCCCTCCGGTTTTATTTTGCTCGATGTTTTTAGAGTACGCGGGTGTGGGAGTAGCCCTCGGCGGTCAGGGCGGCGAGCAGCTCGGCCACATGCTGCGGGCCGCGCGTCTCCATCGTAATATCGACGACCGTGTCACCCAGGTTGACGCCGTAGTAGGCGCGGTTGTGCAGCGTATCGATGATGTTGGCGCGTTGGTCCGCGATTAGCCGGGTCAGCTCGTGCAGCGCTCCGGGTTTGTCCAACAGAACGATGCGTAGGCGGATCATGCGGCCGTCCTTCACCAGACCGCGCTCGATGATGCGCGAGAGCAGCGTGACGTCGATGTTGCCGCCGCAGACCAGCACCGCCGTGTGCGCTCCATGCAGGCTGGTGCGGTGCTCGAGCAGCGCGGCCAGCGCGGCTGCACCGGCGCCCTCGGCCAGCGTCTTCTCGCGTTCCAGCAGCATCAGGATCGCGGAGGCGATCTCGTCCTCCTCCACGGTGACGATCTCGTCGACGTAGCGCTCGACCAGGGGAAACGTCAGGTCTCCGGCGCGGCGCACCGCGATTCCGTCCGCGATGGTGGTGGCCGGATCGACCGTGACCGGATGGTGCGCCTCGACGGCGGCCTGCATGGACGGAAGCCGCGAGGTCTGCACGCCGACGATGCGAATCTGCGGATGCGATTCCTTGATGGCGCAGGCGATACCGCCGATCAGCCCGCCGCCGCCGATGGGCACCACGACCGCTTCAAGCTGTGGGACCTGTTCCAGAAGCTCGAGGCCGATGGTTCCCTGGCCGGCCATGACGCCGGCGTCGTCGAAGGGATGGATGAAGGTGAGCTGCTGCTCGTCGCACAGGCGTACAGCCTCGGCGCAGGACTCGTCGTAGTTGGCGCCGTGCAGCAGCACCTCGGCGCCGAAGTCGCGGGTCGCGGTCACTTTGACCAAGGGGGTGGTCAGGGGCATTACGATCAGCGCGCGAATTCCGCGCTTGGTGGCGTGGTAGGCCACGCCCTGCGCGTGGTTGCCCGCGCTGGCCGCGATCACTCCGCGCGCCGCCTGCTCGGGCGTGAGCATGGCGATGCGGTTCAGCGCTCCACGCTCCTTGAAGCTGCCCGTCATCTGCAGGTTTTCCAGCTTCAGGTAGACCTGCTGGCCGGTCAGCGCGGAGAGCATGATCGAGTGCGGGCAGGGCGATTCGTAGATGGACCCGCGCAGCCGTTCGCGCGCGGCCAGTACGTCCGCCAGTCCGATGCTCAGGTTGGAAGGTGTCTTCATCGCCATCTCTGTCTTTGATGGTAGCAGCGTTCGCAGGGCATTATTACTGAGGTTGTAGAGTATCGCGCCACGAACGAAATGCGGGGATTCTTTGCTGCGCTCAGAATGACAATTATTCTTTTCATTTACAACAAAGCGAAAAAAGCTCTATCGGTCGCGCAGCGCGCGAAACTGGTTGGCCAGGCGGAACTCTTCCTTCAGCTCCGGGGTGCGCAGGTTCTCGCGCAGGTGCGCCAGGCGCTGCTCCAGCGCGTGCAGCGAGGCGGCGATCGGCTCGGAGTTCGAGAGCGCGATGTCGCGCCACATGCTGTAGGGACTGGAGCCCAGCCGCGTCGTCTCGCCGAGCGCGCGACCGCCGATTGCGGCGATCTCCGCGCGGCCCGTTGGGTCCGAGCCGAAGGTCTCTTCCAGCAGCGCGGCCAGTGCCGTGGAGAGCATCTGCGGAAGATGGCTCACCCACGCGCAGATCTCGTCGTGGCGCGCGGGTGCGAGGTCCATGGTGCGCGCGCCGAACCTTGCCACCTGCTGACGCCACTCCACTTCGAGCGCGCAGGGCTCTGTGCTGGGCGCGGGCGTGAAGAGCCACATCGCGTTGCGAAAAAGCGTGGCCTCGGCCAGCGCCGCGCCGCCCGACTCCTTGCCCGCCATCGGATGGCCGGGAAGGAAGCGCGCCCTGCCGGGCCGGTTGTATAGCTTTGCGGCCAACTCCACGATCTGTACCTTGGTGCTGCCCACGTCGGTGACCAGTTGATGCTCGCCGAGCACAGGCGCAAGCCGCTGCATCCAGTCGAGGATCGAGAGAACCGGCCCGGCCAGCAGGATGATGTCGCAGGTTGCGGCTACAGCATCGGCGGCATCGCGCGCGACCCATGAATCGATTGCGCCCATACTCTGCGCGATGGTCAGCGTGCGTTCGGTTGGGCCGGTGCCAATGATCTCACCATCGAAGCCGGCGGCGCGCAGGGCGAGGCCTGTGGATGCGCCGATGAGCCCTGTCCCGACAATGAGGATGCGACGCGCCATCGTCTACGCGACCCTTCGCCCGACCACCGGCGCAAGCTGCCGAAGTTGCGCCATCAGTTTGTTGAGCTGCTCGGGATAGAGGCTTTGCGCGCCGTCGCTCAGCGCTTTGTTGGGGTCCGGGTGCATCTCCATCAGCAGCCCATCGGCGCCCGCAGCGACCGCGGCCAGGGCCAGCGGCGGGACCAGGTCGCGGATGCCGACGCCGTGCGACGGGTCCGCCATCACGGGCAGGTGGGTGAGCTTGTGCAGCACGGGGATGGCGGAGATGTCCATGGTGTTGCGCGTGTAGGTCTCGTAGGTGCGGATTCCGCGCTCGCAGAGGATCAGGTCGTAGTTGCCGCCGGAGAGGATGTACTCGGCCGAGAGCAGCACCTCCTCGATGGTGGCCGCGATGCCGCGCTTCAGCAGCACGGGGGTGCGCGTGTGGCCAAGCTCGCGCAGCAGGTTGAAGTTCTGCATGTTGCGCGCGCCCACCTGGAAGAGGTCGATCAACGGAATCATGGACTCGATCTGCGCGATCTCCATCACCTCGGTGACGACCAGCAGGCCGGTCAGGTCTGCGACCTCGCGCAGCAGCTTCAGGCCTTCCAGGCCCATGCCCTGGAAGCTGTAGGGCGAGCTGCGCGGCTTGTAGGCGCCTCCGCGCAGGAACTTCGCTCCCGCGGCGGCCGCCAGCTTCGCGCTCAGCAGGATCTGCTCGCGCGACTCGACCGAGCAGGGCCCGGCCATGATGACGACCTCGTCGCCGCCCACCACCACGCCGTTGGGGAATGTGATCTTCGTTCCCTCCGGCCGGAAGCTGCGCCCTGCCAGCTTGTAGGGCGAGGAGATGCGGTAGGCGTCATGCACGCCGAGCAGCACCTTGAACTCCAGCACATCGAAGTGCGCCGGCGTGCCCACCCCGGCGAGAATCGTTTGGTTGGCGCCGGTGGTGCGGTGAACATTGAACCCGAGCTCCACCATGCGCTCGATCACGTCCTGAACCTGCTTCTCGGTTGCCTGGTCCTGCATTGCGACAATCATCATTTCCGTCCACTGATCTGAATTTGTAACTGCATTGTTTCCGTCTTTCTTCAATCTTCCTGAGTTTGTAGCGTATTTCGGTCCTTATTCCGCCCGCGTCCGCGGTTTTGTAACTTGATCTGTTGCAACTCCTGTAAAGCCAGCGCCAGTCGCGGCGCTCACGCATTGCGCGGCCCTCACGGCTCGCGCTTCTGCAGCGTGCGCATCACGTCGATGAGCCGCTCGTAGATGTGTTGCATCTCGCTGTCGGCCAGCGGCCCCTGGTTCACCGCGCGGACGTGGTTGAATACCGACTGCTCGCGGTCCGGCTCGTAGACCGGCGCGAGTGTCTCGCGCTTCAGCGCGCCGATGGCCTTCGCCGCTTCCGCGCGCCGGCTGATGAGCCGCACAATCTCGTCATCCATCTCATCAATCTTCTTTCGCCAGTCGTAGATATCCATGCCAATCGCCTCGCCTTGAACTTAAACTTGATCTCGAACTCGAGCCCGAACTTGAATTGAATTGCAGCGTTTGAGTCTGCGTCCGGAACTTTGTCTGCAGCATCCATCATAAATGGCGTGCAAGGCAGCGCCGAGAAACCGGCGGCGCGCGGCCGGATATTGAACCGCCGCCCTCATGCGCGAAGCCCCGCGATGAACCGGCCGACCGCCGCCGGGGCCTGCGACGACTTGCTGATCTCGATCAGGGCCACCAGCGCGCTGCCGATCACAGCGGCGTCGGCAAATTTTCCCACCGCGTGCACGTGCTCCGCGTTGGAGATTCCAAAGCCCACTGCGATGGGGATTCCGCGCGGCTCGGTGAAGGTCCGCAGCCGCGCGACGAGCTGGGAGGCGTCGCCCGCGACCTTCTGCTGTGTGCCTGTGATTCCCACGCGCGAGATGGCGTAGACGAAGCCCTGCGAGGCTGTTGCGATCGCCTTCAGGCGCGCGTCGGGACTGGTGGGCGCGGCCAGAAAGATCGGGGCCAGTTTGTTCGCGCGCATCTCCGCCAGGTACTCGTCCGCCTCTTCGACGATCATGTCGGTGAGCAGCACTCCGTCCACGCCCGCATCCGCAGTTGCGGCGCAGAAATTTTTCATCCCCATGCGCACCACGGGGTTCAGGTAGGAGAAGATCACAATCCCGCAGGCAGGGCGCGCCGCTCGAAGTTGGCGGGCGACTTCCAACACATCGGTGAGGCGAACTCCGCGCGCCACGGCACGCCCGCTCGCGCGCTGGATCACCGGGCCATCGGCCAGCGGATCGCTGAAGGGCACGCCCAGCTCGATCACATCCGCGCCGTTGTCGATCGCGGCCAGCGCAATCTCGAGCGTGGTGGCCAGATCGGGATCGCCCGTCGTCAGATACGCCACAATCCCCGGTCTCTTCTTGAACTCAATCGGCATCGCTACCCCTTCGCTCCTTGCAGGTTCATCTCGCGCGCCAGGATTCCCATGTCCTTATCGCCGCGACCCGACAGGTTCACCATGAGGATGTCTGTCTTCGCCATCCTGGGCGCCATCTTCATGGCTTCGGCGATGGCGTGCGCGCTCTCCAGCGCGGGCAGAATTCCCTCGGTGCGCGCCAGCGCCGAGGTTGCGGCCAGGGCTTCCGCATCGGACGCCGATGTGTATTGTGCGCGGCCTGAGTCGTGCAGCATGGCATGCTCCGGGCCAACACTGGCGTAGTCGAGCCCCGCGCTGACGGAGTGGGTCGTGGCGATCTGTCCCGCGTCATCCTGCAAGACGTAGCTGTACGTCCCCTGCAACACTCCTGGAACACCGCCGTCGATCTTCTGGAAGCGCGCCGCGTGGTCGCCCAGCGCAGTGCCGCGTCCGCCAGCTTCGACGCCAACCAGACGCACGTCCTTGTCGCCAATGAAGTCATAGAAGATGCCGATGGCGTTCGATCCGCCGCCCACGCAGGCGACGATTGCGGTTGGCAACCTGCCCTCCTGCTCCAGAATTTGCGCGCGCGCCTCGCGGCCGATGACGCGCTGGAAGTTGCGCACCATGGTGGGGTAGGGATGCGCTCCGAGCGCGCTGCCCAGGATGTAGTAGGTGTCGCGCACGTTGGTGACCCAGTCGCGCATGGCCTCGTTGATGGCGTCTTTCAGCGTCGCGGAGCCGGTGCTTACCGAGCGCACCTCCGCGCCCAGCAGCCTCATGCGGAAGACGTTCAGCTCCTGCCGGCGCATGTCCTCCTCGCCCATGTAGATGACGCACTCCATGCCGAAGAGAGCGCAGACGGTTGCGGTGGCAACGCCGTGCTGTCCGGCACCGGTCTCGGCGATGATGCGTCGCTTGCCCATCCGCCGCGCCAGCATTCCCTGGCCCAGCGCGTTGTTGATCTTGTGCGCGCCGGTGTGCAGCAGGTCTTCGCGCTTCAGATATATCTTGGCGCCGCCGAGCTGCTCGCTCATTCGTTTGGCAAAATAGAGCGGGGTGGGACGGCCGCAGTAGTGGTGCAGCAGGCCGTCCAGCTCGGCCTGGAATGCGGGGTCGGCCTGCGCCTCGGCGTAGGCTTGCTCCAGCTCTTCGAGCGCGGCCATCAGCGTCTCCGGCACATAGCGCCCGCCGTAGACGCCGAAGCGACCGGCGCGCGCGCCGACAGCAAAACTCACCGGCGATTCCAAATTTGCACTCATGCTCATCGGACCGTCCTCCGCACAACGCAACCGCACAAACTAAAAAGCCGCGACAAGTTGGGTCGCGGCTCGCATGGATTTTGAATCAACTGAAACTTGCCGATCGTTGAACAGATCGTTCAGATGAGCCTAGTCCGCCGAGCCCGCTACTGTTCGCCAGTAGCGGATGGGAAACGAGAAGCGGCTGAAGTTGGCTGTCATCTTGTCTCTACGATATATCTTTCCCGCGTATTCCCGCAACCGCGATCCGATTTGCCCGCAGCCGCCCGTCGGCGGGTCGATCGACCACGCCGGGAACCGCGCAGGGTACATCTTTCACCTCGGACATTATTTTGAAACCAACCCACTGCCCGGCTCATCGCATATATGTACTCTTATGTTAATGGGCCTGAGGGGAAGCAGTCTTGGGGGGGAGCCAGAGATGAAACTCAACATTCACTTGACGCACGCGTTTTTGTTGGTTGCTGTGATGACTCTTGTGCCTGCATCCGCCTACGCATTGGGAATGTCGGGTGGCGGTCATTCCCGTTCGCAGACCTACCACGACCGCACCCCCAGAGTGCATTCGCACGGTTCGCACCCCCGCCGCGGCTAACTTAATCCAAACATTGCAGAGCAGGGAAGTCCCGACCGGACCTTGGCGTCGAGGACGTGCGCGCGTTTTCCGTGAACCGCACAAGCTGCACGGGGCCATTCCGGCCGGTTGACGCCGCAACCTCGCGGCGGCCATCGACGCCGTAGCTTCCACGGACAGGATCGAGCGCTACACATTCACCATCCGCGAGAACGGCCGTCATCCGCGACGCGCGCGCCAGAGTGCGCCTTCGAGGGGATCGACGGGAGACTGGCACACGCAGGCTGCTGGCAGCGTGTCGGCAAGCCGCGCGATCATTGCGGCGCGCACGGTGGCGATGTGCGTGAGGACGCTGCCGGTGAAGGCAACGCTGACCGCAGCCGGTCCGGCTCCAGTTGCGGTGGGCGCGGCGGTCATCTTGCGGAAGACAAGCGCGACCAGCTCGGCGAGCTGCTCGCCGGCGCGCGTGAGGACCTCGGCGGCATGCGTGTCGCCCTGCTCTGCCGAACGCGCGACCACCGGCGCGAGCGAGGCGAAGTCGGGCGCGTGATGGTTAGGGTCGGCGCGCTGGTTGCCAAGGGCGACCAGCTCGCCGAGCGAGTTCAGATTCCAGTGCCGCTCGATCTCGCGCAGCAGGGAAGTGGAGACGCCGTCGAGACCGTTTCCGGGTTGCGCGCAATTTAAATTGCTGGGCGTGTCGCGGTCCTGCGCGCGCAGTGCCGCGCGAATCGCTTCGAGACCGATCCATGTGCCCGATCCCTCGTCGCCCAGGACAGGCCCCCATCCGCCCGCGCCGAAGAGGCTGCCATCGGCTGTACGTCCGATTGCATTCGATCCCGTGCCCGCAACGACCAGGATTCCCGGGCCTCCACTGAAGGCTGCATTGAGTGCGATCTCTTCGTCGCCGCAGAGGAGAAGCTCGCCGGCGACTGATTTGCAGAGAGCGCGACTTGCCCACGCGCGCACGGCGGGGCTGCTGAGTCCAGCGAGGCCGAAGCAGCTGCGAGTGATCTGGCTGAGCGAGACGCCCGCCGTAGCCGCAACCTCGGCGAGCATCGCATGAAGCCGCGCCGTCGCCTCCTGCTCCGAGACGCGCATCAGCTTTAACGTGCCGGTCGTCGCGCGCGCCAGGACGCGCGTCTCGTCGGCCAGCAGACATTGCGTTTTGGTGCCGCCCGCGTCGATGGCGAGGAAGTAACTCATCGCGACAATGATAAGCCACGGGTGAGGTTCGAGGTTCCAGGTTTGGGCATCGAAGTCCGAGGAATCGAGCTGGGTGGCTATACTCAGGCAATGCCTGTTCGCTTGCATGCGCTCGATCTCGGCGTGGTTGGGCTGTACCTGGTGGCGATCACTCTCTTCGGGCTGCGCTTCAGCCGGCGGCGCGCGGCGGGCGGCGCGGCGAAAGACCGCTCGCTGCGCGGCTATTTTCTGGCGAACAAGACGATTCCCTGGTGGGCGATTTCGCTGTCGATTGTCTCGGCGGAGACGTCCACGCTCACCATCATCGGCACGCCGGGACTGGCGTTTGCGGGCGACTTCGGGTTTCTGCAGATCGTCTTCGGCTACATGTTCGGCCGCGTGGTAGTCGCACTGCTCTTCCTGCCGAAATACTTCCAGGGCGAGATGCTCACCGCCTATCAGCTCATCGACCGGCGCTTCGGCCACACGCTGCACAAGGTCACCGCGGGCCTCTTCCTGCTCACCCGAGCGGCAGCCGAGGGCGTCCGCGTCTTCGCCGTCTCCATCGTCGTAGGCATCGCGATTGGCACGGGGGATGTGTTATCCATCGCGATCATCTCCGCGCTTACGCTGCTGTATACCTTCGAGGGCGGAATGGCCGCCGTCATCTGGACCGACGTGGTGCAGATGGCGATCTACGTCGGCGGAACGCTGGTGGCGATCTGGTCTCTCGGTGCGCACGTCCCCGGCGGCTGGGCGACGATCCACACCATCGGCGCGGCGGCAGGCAAGTTCCACATGCTGAACTTCGCCATGAACCTGACGACGACCTACACCTTCTGGGCGGGCGTGCTGGGCGGAACCTTCCTCACCATGGCCTCGCACGGCACAGACCAATTGATGGTGCAGCGGATGCTGGCCGCGAAGAACCTCACTGAATCCCGCCTTGCGCTGCTCTCCAGCGGCGTCGTTATCTTCATCCAGTTCGCGCTCTTTCTGCTGATCGGCGCGGGTCTCTTCGTGTTTTATGGGATGCATCCGGCGGCGCTGACTGCGCTGCACGGCGCCAATACCAACCGCATCTTCCCGGCGTTCATCGTGCGGCAGATGCCGGTCGGCATCGCGGGCCTGCTCGTCGCGGCGATCCTGGCCGCGGCAATGTCCAACCTCAGCGCCGCGCTCAACTCGCTTTCGTCAACCACCGTGGTCGACTTCTACATGGGCTGGCGACCTCGCGCCAACGACCGCGAGCGCATGGTGGTCTCGCGCGCCAGCACAGTGCTGTGGGCGCTGGTGCTCTTCGCCGTCGCCATCTATGCGGTGCATGCGGGCGGCAAGGGCAACGTCGTCGAGATCGGCCTCTCCATCGCGTCGGTGGCATACGGATGCTTGCTCGGCGTCTTTCTCCTGGGCACGCTCACGCGCTATGCTACGCAAGTAGGAGCAATCATCGGCATGATCACCGGCTTCGCACTCAACCTGGCGCTCTGGCAGTTCCCCGGCAAAGTCCTCTGGAGGGATACCCTCAAAATGAGTGACGGCACTTACCGCCCAGGGCCCATGCCAGACATCGCCATCCCCCACATCGCCTGGACCTGGTACGTTCTTATCGGCGCACTCGTCACCTTCGCCGTGGGCTCGCTTGCCAGCCTTGTCTTCCGCAAACGCACTGCAAGACGCGCTATCGCAACCGCCGTGCTACTTGCACTGTCGGCATCCTCGCCTTTCTTGTTGTCATTCCGTAGCGTAGCGGAGGAACCTGCTTCACCAGCAACAGCGGCCCCCGATTTTTCCGCCGTCTCCACCGCCATCAACGCAGCCATCGCACAGAAGAAGCTACCCGGCGCGGTCGTCGTCATCGGCCACGGCGGCAAGGTCGTCTTCGAGCAGGCATACGGCGTGCGCAAGCTGGCGGGCGAACCCGGCCTCGACGGCAAGCCCTCGCCCGCTGAGCCGATGACCCTCGACACCATCTTCGACATGGCCTCGCTCACCAAGTGTCTCGTCACCGCGACCGCTATCATGCAGCTCTACGAGGCGCACAAGCTCGACTTCGACGACCCCGTCGCCAAATACCTCCCCGAGTTCGCCGCACCAGCCACGCGGCCACCTACCTCGAGCGCCAACGGCGCGACGCTATACCAGCCTGGGGCGCAGCCCCAGGAATCGGATCGTAAAGAGACGAAGAGGGCTGAAGGCCAGACCTATACCGCCTCCGATAAAGCAAAGGTCACCATCCGCGAGCTGCTCACCCACTACTCCGGCCTGCCGCCCGACGTGGATCTGAAAGACGCATGGGGCCTCGCCGCACCCGACAAGGCCGAAGGCATCCGCCGTGCCATGAACTCCCCGCTCACCACCACTCCCGGCACCCACTTCGAGTACTCCGACATCAACTACATCGTCCTCGGCGCGTTGGTAGAAAAGCTCAGCGGCGAGACGCTTGATGTGTATGCAAGCGCGCATATCTTCCTGCCACAAGGCATACGTGGTCCGTATCGCTCACAGTTCCTTCCGCTAGAGCGAGCTTGTGGACTTAGCTCTAGTTTTCCGCCCTACTCAGCACCTTCGGGAGATCGGATCACTGACCAGAAGGGTGTGGCACTTGTGGAATGTGACCGACCGGGCTCGTGGAGTCCTGAGCAGATCATCTCCCACACTGCTCCAACGCAACATGACGATCAGGGGACAAAGGAGACGAATCCCGATTTCGATGTGCTGCTGCGCGGGACGGTGCATGATCCTACGGTGCGGCGCATGGGCGGCGTAGCAGGACAGGCGGGACTCTTCTCCACGGCGGCGGATGTAGCCCTCTTCGCGCAAGCGCTGCTGGATCGCCTCGCCGGTCGCCCCAGCAACTTCCCGCTGAAGCGCGAGACGCTGCAACTGATGACCACTCCTCAGCAGCCCAAAACTGCTCAGGGCGGCGCAACCATCTTCACCCAGGACGGCCAGACCACCGCCGGCGTAGCTCTGCGCGGCTTCGGCTGGGACATCAACTCCGCCTACTCGCGTCCGCGCGGTACGGTCTTTCCCACCACGGGCACAGCCGTCCCGACCGCCGGAGCAGGAGTACCAGCTAGCTTCGGCCATACCGGCTTCACCGGCACAAGCCTGTGGATGGACCCGGCGAGCGACACCTATGTAATCCTGCTCTCGAATGCAATTCACCCGCGCGGTAATTCCCCAATCTCCGCTCTGCGCGGCGAAGTAGCCACAGCCGCAGCGCAGGCGCTCGGGGTTGGGGTTGGTGGCTATGTTGCCTATATCTCATATTCGAAAGATGGGAAGCCCACGTCGATTGTGAAGACTGATCCTGGCTGGCCCCGAACCCCACATGAAATTGACTGTCATGCACCAAACACGATCTGTGACGTAGCTGTAGTTGGAGCCTCATACTCCTACGCCCCCCTTCCATCGAAGTTTCCTCCAATTCCACTTTCAGCATTATTTAGCGGAATAACTTCAAACCCGCCGCCCACCCTGACTGGCATTGATGTCCTCGAAGCCACCAACTTCGCGGCGCTTAAGGAAGCTGCGGCGCGCAATGGTGGCCACCTCCGCATCGGCCTGCTCACCAACCAGACCGGCCTCGACGCACAGGGGCGGCGGACGATCGACGTGCTGCGCGGCATCGGCGGCGGCATCGAGCTAACCACTCTCTTCTCGCCCGAGCACGGCATCTTCGGGGCGAAGGACTCCACCGAGATTGGCCAGGAGGTCGATCCCACGACTGGCCTGAAAGTCATCAGCCTCTACGGCGCAAAGGACGCCGACCGCCGTCCCAAGCCCGAAGACCTGAAGAACCTCGACGCCGTCGTCATCGACCTGCAGGACGCGGGTGTCCGCTTCTACACCTACGAGACCGTTGTCGGCTATCTCCTCGAAGCCGCTGCCTGCGAGACCGCTCGCGCCCATCCCCTCGAAGTCATCCTCCTCGACCGCCCCGACCCCATCAACGGCGACGCCGTTCAGGGCCCCATCTCCAACACCGCACCCTCCTACCTCGATTACATGCCGCTCCCCATCCGCCACGGTTTCACCCTCGGCGAACTCGCCCAGTACATCCATGGCGAGCATCCAGTCACCTGCGCCCCCAACACCCCGCCCATCAAGAACCCCGCCCGCCTCACCGTCGTCCCCATGCAGAACTGGCGGCGCGAGGAGTTCTTCGATGCTACCGGCGTGCCCTGGGTCAACCCATCGCCTAACCTGCGCAGCGTCACCGAGGCCACACTCTATCCCGCTCTCGGCATGATGGACATGACGAACGTCTCGGTCGGTCGCGGAACTGCAACCCCGTTTGAGGTCTTCGGCGCGGGCGCAACCGCCGCAACAAAAGACGCCCCCGTCCTCCCCGCATGGTTCGATGGCAAAGCCGTCGCGGCCTACCTCACAGCCCGTAACATCCCCGGCGTCACCTTCACCCCCACCACCACCCGAGTCGCCGAGGACGCCAACCACTATCCCTACCACGGCCAAACCGTCGAGGGCGTCCGCCTCACGGTCACCGACCGCTTCGCGCTCGACTCGCCGGAACTGGGCATCGAGATACTCTCCGCGCTGCATCATCTCTATCCCACGCAGTTCAAGCTGGACAAGGCCGCGCCGCTGGTGGCCAACTCCGAAACAATGGCAGCGCTGGCGCGCGGAGACGATCCGCGGACGATTGCGGCGGGCTGGGCGCAGGGGCTGGCGGACTTCAAAGCGCGCCGGGCGCAGGTTCTGATCTACCATTGATTCTTGCGTTGTCAGCAAGGACAAAGACGAAATACGCGGATTCTTCCCCTTCCCCTTCGGTGCGCTCAGGGTCAGGGTGAGAATGACAAGCAAGGCGGCAAAGGTGCCTTTGCGGCTACTCTGTCACGGCATATTCACACGGCGTTTTCACAACTGCGTCACAATAGAGGTTGTCGTTTTTTCAGACGAGGAGTCTTCCATCATGCCGCGCATCAACTTTCATCTGCAACTGGCCGAGCTGAAGGACAAGCTGCTGGCGATGGCGGCCTTGTCGCAGCAGGCGCTGGACTTCTCGGTGGAGGCGTACCTGGAGCGCGACATGGCGCTGTGCGAACATGTGCTGGAGATCGAAGAGGCGATCAACACCGGCGAGACCGTGGTCGACGAGATGGCGTACGAGTTGCTGGCCAAGGAGCAGCCGATGGCCATCGACCTGCGCTTCATCCTCTCGGTGATCAAGATCAATGGCGACCTGGAGCGGATTGGGGACCAGGCGGCGAACATCGCGGAGCGCGCGCTGGCGCTGAAGGACCAGCCGGTGATCCAGCTCCCGGTCGACATTCAGGAGATGGGCGAGCGGACGGGCGTGATGATCCGCACGGCGATCCAGGCACTGCTGGAGGCGGACGCGCACATGGCCGACAGCGTGCTCTCGATGGACGACGCGATCGACGAGCGCAACAAGATTGTGCAGGTCGAGCTGATGGAGGTGATGCAGCAGCAGCCGGAGGTAAGCCTGCAGGCGCTGACCGCGATCCTGATCGCGCGCAACCTGGAGCGCTCGGCCGACCATGCGACGAACATCGCGGAAGACGTGATCTTCTGGCTGCGCGGCTCGGACGTGCGCCACAAGTTCTCGCTGGTCGAGGCGGAGTGAAGATGGCTCTTCGCCGGCTGTGCGCGCGAGGCGGGTTTGACGCGACGGAGCGGCGCAATTAGGCTAAAAGCTATGAAGAAGTGCGACCGGAACCCGCGTGCGTACCATTCGGCTTGTTGTTGCAATCTCGCGCGCCGTCGCTTCTGTCCCGCTTCGTAGAGTTTGCAAATTGCGAGGTCAAAGACAAGCTGATTGAGCGCCCACAAATCCGGTGGGCGTTTTTTATTGAGACAATCATTTGATCGCTCTCTCTGCCAGCTATCGGCCGGATTTGTTCAGCTATAAACGATAAGGATTCCCGGAGAATAATGACCAACCTCGCCAAAGTGACGCCGTCGGCCGCAACACCAGCTGCCAAGGAGACCAAGGCCCAGAAGGCCGAGCGCCTCAAGCTGGAAAAAAATCCGTGGGAGGCGTGGGACGAGGTGCGCCAATTCGCGCGCGAGGGCCGCGCCGCCGTGCTGCCGGAGTGGACCGAGTTCTACTTCAAGTGGTGGGGCATCTACACCCAGGGCGACGGCGTCGGTGTCACCGGCGGCAAGGACGGACAGGGCAATGCGAGCGAGTTCTTCATGATGCGCATCGGCCTGCCCAACGGCCTGCTCACCTCGCACCAGTTGCGCGTCATCGGCGAGCTGACCCAAAAATACGCGCGCAACCTTGCCGACATCACCACCCGCCAGAACATTCAACTCCACTGGCTCACCATCGAGGCGTTGCCGGAGATTGTCGACGCGCTGACCGCCGTCGGTCTGAGTCCCAAGGGCATGTGTGGCGATGTGGTGCGCAACGTGACGGGCTGCCCGCTCGCCGGCCTCGACGCGCACGAGCTCGTCGACGCAAGCCCGCTTGCCGTCGAGATTGCGCACCGGCTCACCGCCAACCCCGAGTTCTACAACCTGCCACGCAAGTTCAAGGTCACGGTCTCGGGCTGCCCCGTCTGGTGCTCCTACCCGGAGATCAACGACGTTGCGCTGACGGCGATCCGTCGCGGCGACGAGGTCGGCTACACGCTGCGCGTCGGCGGCGGCCTATCGACCGAGCCGCACATCGCCGTGCGGATTCCGGTCTTCATTCCGCAGACGAAAGCCGTAGAGGTCGTCGAGGCCGTTCTGCGCATCTTCAAGGAGCAGACAGAACTCCGCGAGAATCGCACGCGCGCGCGGCTAAAGTATCTCTTCCTGCGCCACGGCTGGACGGCGGAGTCGATGCTCGCGGCGATCGAGGAGAAGCTAGGCTACAAGCTCGATCCATTGCCGGTGAGCGAAGACGAAACGCCCGACGACGTCTATCGCGACCACATCGGCGTGACTCCGCAGCGGCAGGCGGCCCTCTCCGCCGTCGGCGCCAGCGTGCTGCGCGGCAGGCTCACCGGCGATCAACTCATCCAGCTCGCCGACCTCGCTGAGGAGTTCGGCGACGGCCATCTGCGCGCGACGATCATGCAGAACATTATTGTCGCGAATATTCCCAATGCGCGCACGCGCGACGTAGTTGAGCGGCTCAATCAAATTGGATTGCAGGTCGAGGTCTCGCCCTTCTGGCGTGGCGCGATTGCTTGCACGGGAACAGAGTTCTGCAAGCTCGCCATCGCCGAGACCAAAGGCTTCGCCAAGTGGCTGGTCGGCGAGATGGAGGAGAGGCTGCCCGCCTTCGACCAGCAGATTAAACTGCACGTCACCGGCTGCACCAACTCCTGCGGCCAAAGCTGGATCGCCGACATCGGACTCGAGGGCAAGAAGATCAAGAAGGACGGCGCAATGGTCGATGCCTTCTACTTCTGCGTGGGCGGCGCGGTCGGCAAGTACGCGGGCATCGCGCGCCAGATCGGATTCCGCGCGGCCGCCGAAGACTGCCCCGCCGCCATCGAGCGCCTGCTGCGCGCCTATCTTGCCGCTCGCGCACCCGGCGAAGACCTCCGCGCCTACTTCGCTCGCACCGACGACGAGACCCTGCGCGAACAGCTTGCGGGTACCGCCGTTACGCCCGTCGAGCGCGACCCTCCACCGGTGGGCGGACGACACATAGTGGACGCATAATACGCTATGCCCCTTTTCCCCATTTTTCTCAAACTGACGGGCCGGCCTTGCATCGTGATTGGCGGGGGAAATCTGGCTGAGTCGAAGATTGATTCGCTGCGCGCGGCGGAGGCGCGGGTGACGGTGATGGCGCCGGTCGCAGGCGCGCGCATCGCGGAGATGGCGGAGGCGGGCGAGATCGTCTGGCACCAACGCGCGTATGCGGCAGGCGACTTGGCAGGGCAATTTTTGGCGGTTGCGGCGACCAGTGACGCGGCGGTGAATCGCGCTGTCTTTGCCGAGGCCGAGGCGGCGGGAATTCTGGTGAATGCGGTGGACGACCCGCCCTTCTGCGACTTCTACTTCCCCTCCGTGGTGCGCCGCGGCGACCTGCAGATCGCCATCTCTACTGCGGGCGCAAGTCCCGCGCTGGCGCAACGCCTGCGCAAGGAGATCGACGCGCTGCTTCCGCTCGATGCGGGCGAGTGGCTCGCCGAGCTGGGCAATCTGCGCCGCGAGATTTTGCAACGCGAGCCCGCAAACGGCGCCCGCCGCGAGCTGCTGCATCAGCTTGCCAGCCGCGACCTCTGCGGCTTTGAGGGCTGCCCTACGCGTGCGCTGGCCCGTCGGCACGCGCAGACAAATCCGCTGCAGAACGATCCCACACAGCCAAATTTATTGCCGAGCAACCCCGTGACAAGCAATCCCGGCGAGCGCAAACCATGAAGAGATCGGCGCAGTCGGGCGTGGTCTATCTGGTTGGCGCGGGACCGGGCGACGCGGAGCTGCTGACGTTGCGCGCCCTGCGCCTGATCGAAACCGCCGATGTGATTCTGCCCGACGACTTGGTCTCCGACGAAGTGCTGGCGCTGGTTTCGCCTACCGCGCTGGTGGTTCCGGTGGGCAAGCGCTGTGGACAGCCACGCATCACGCAGGCGGGGATTCATGCGCTCATGCTGGAACACGCGAGCGCGGGCCGTAGCGTGGTGCGGCTGAAATCGGGTGAGCCGCTGATCTTCGGGCGCGCGGGCGAGGAGATTGCCGCGCTCACCGAGGCCGCGATTCCCTTCGAGATTGTGCCGGGGATTACGGCGGCCTTCGCCGTGGCGGCCGCGCTGAAGACCCCGCTCACCGACCGCAGTTCCGCCTCGAAGCTGATCTTCGCCACCGCGCACCACGCAGCCGACAAACTCGAACTCACGCCCAAGTGGGAGGGCGCATTTCCTAAGGACGCGACACTGGTGGTTTATATGCCGGGGCGCAGGTTCCGTCAGCTAGCCGACGAGCTGATTGCCTCCGGGATCGACGGCGATACGCCGTGCATTGCTGTCTCAAATGCGACGACAAAAGACGAACGCGTTCTGCGCACAACGCTGGCCGTGATCGACGATGAGGCGGTGGGCCCTGCGCCAGTGCTGCTCCTCATCGGCGATGCCATCCGGCCTGCGTAAATGATGAATTGTCAGCTCCCACTCATCCCACCCCACCAGCAAAGCTGGCGGGGACCCCGGTATCGCGATGAGACCACGATGAATAGGAAGTCTCGCTACTTGACCTCGACCACGGGGGTGACGGAGAGGCCGGGGCGCAAAACGTAGTCGCCGTCCTCCTGCTGCAGGTTGGTGAAGTCGATGCGCACCGGAAGGCGCTGCACCACCTTGACGTAGTTTCCCGTGGCGTTCTCCGGCGGGAAGAGCGAGAGCATGGAGCCTGTGGCGCCGCCGACCTGCGTCACCGAGCCGGAGAACTTGCGCCCTCCGTAGGCGTCGACTTTGATGGTCACCTTCTGCCCGGCGCGCATGTGGGTCAACTGCGTCTCCTTGAAGTTGGCTGTGACCCACAGGTCGGTCAGCGGGATGATGGTCATCAGGTCCTGACCGGCGGCGAGGTTGGCGCCCACCTCGACGTTCTTTTTGTTTACGATTCCCGCCACCGGCGCGGTGATGCGCGTGTAGCCAAGGTTGAGGCGCGCCTGATCGACGCGCGCCTGCGCCTGCTGGATGGTGGCCTGGGCGGCCTCGGCGCGGGACTGCTGCATGCGCACCTGGTCGGGCCCGTTCTTCACCGACTGCGCCGACTGCGCCTCGGCTTCGGCGAGTCGCTGGCGCGCGCTGGCGACGGCGTTCTGCTGGGCGAGCACGGCGGCCTCGGCCTCGGCGACCGCGGCCTTGCTGGCGGCGGCTGCGGCGACGGCTGCATCGTACTGCTGCTTGGAGATCACGTCCTTCTCGACCAGCGGCGTGTAGCGATCGACGTCGGCCTGCGCCTTGCGCGCGTTGGCCTTCGCCTCATCGACGCGCGCGCTGGCGGCTTCCACCTGCTTCTCCGCCTGCGCAATCAAGTCGGTCGAGCCCTTCACGTCGCTGGCGGTGGTGCTGACCATGGTGCCGACGCTCACCTGCGTGATGGGCACATTGACCGTGGCCTGCGCGAACTCGGCCTGCGCGCTGGCCAGGTTGGCCTGGGCCTGATCGAGGGCGACCTGGTAGTCGGTGGGGTCGATCTCGGCCAGCAACTGGCCCGCCTGCACGGTCTGGTTGTCGTCCACGGTGACCTTGACCACCTGGCCGGAGACGCGCGAGCTGATCTGGTAGAGGTTGCCGTCCACCTGCGCGTCGTCGGTGTCTTCGGTGAAGGTGGAGCGCCAGTAGAAGAAGACCGCGCCCAGCACAAGCAGCAGCACGACGCCGATGACGGCGAACTTGCGGTTGCCGTTGGACTCGGCGGAGTCGTCAATCTCGTCCTCCGCGCCGGCGTTGGCCGGGAAGTTGCCTTTGGTTTCGGCGCTCTGGTCGGCGGTTTGGTTGGCGGATCGTGTGCCGCTTCGGTTCTGTTCGTCTGCCACGGTTACTTCCCTCCGAGATAATCTTTCAGGTTGGACTGCGCGACGCCGAGGGCGCGCGCCAGCGAGAGCTTGGCGGCGTTGTGCTGGTAGAGTGCTGCGATGTACTGGTCGTTGGCCTGCTCCACCGAGGCCTGCGCCTGGCTGACGGGCAGGTTGTCGCTGACTCCGGCGTGGAAGCGCTGCTGCGCCTCGCTGAGCGCCTCATTGGCCAGATCGACGTTGGACTTTGCCGCCTCCACCAGCTTGGCTGCGGACTGGATGTCGAGGATGGAGTCGCGAACCTCGGCGTTCACCTGCTGCACCTGGTCGGCGAGCTTGTCACTAGCCTGCGCAACCTGCGCGCCCGCGATGTCCTCTTCGCCGCGCGTCTTCGCGATCTGCAGGATCGGCGCGGAGACGCTGCCGGTTGCGCTGTATGAGCTGTGCGAGTGATTGGCGGTCTGGCCGATGTCGCCGAAGTCGCCGGAGAACTGCACGGTGGGGAGCTGGTCGGCGCGGGCCGCGGTCTGCACCGCATGCGCGGCGGCGAGTTGCTCGCTGGCGGCGGCCAGGTCCTTGCGGTTTTTCAGCGCTTGCGCAAACGCAGCCGCGGGATCGAGGTTGTCCAGCGCGGCGTAAGGCTCGCTGTCGGTAAGGCGGAAGGCCTGGTCGAGCGGAAGCCCGATGGCGCGCGCCAGCGCCAGCTTGTCCTTGGCCAACTGGTTGCTTGTGGAGATGAGGGTCTGCTGCTCGTTCTGGTAGTCAACCTGCGCGCGCAGCACGTCGAGCCGCGGACTGACGCCCGCCTCGTGCGCGGCCGTGGCCTGGTCCAGGGAGAGCTTGCTGGTGGCAAGCTCGGCGTTGACCGCGTCGATGCGTGCCGCGTCGGCCAGGCACAGCAGATAGGCGTTGCCCACGGTGAGCACCACCATCTCCCGCGCGTCGTCCGCCGAAAGCTTTGTCGCGGCAAAGTTGTGTTTCGCTGCGAGGTAGCTCTCCAGCGCCGGAACGTTGATGAGGTTCTCGGTCAGGTAGGCGCGGAAGTCCACCACCTGGAACGGCCCGACGATGGGGTTGAGGCCTGGGATCTTGAGGCCGTAGGTGGCCAGGTCGATCTGCTCCACCTCGATGGATGCGTCGCCGGTGACGGTCGGCAGCAGCGCCTGCAGCTGTTCGAGCTGCTGACCGTGCGCGCTCTGCTCGGCGGTGGCCTGCAGGATGAGGCCGAGGTTCTGCCGCAGGCCGCGCGTGATGGCGTCGTCCATCGAGAGGCCGAGCACCGCGTCCGTTGCCTTGCCCGCGACCAGCGATCCGCCGAATGCGCCCTGCGTGGGCGCGGCCAGGTTCACTCCGCCCGGCGCCGCGAGCTGTTGCAACGCGCCCTCGGTGGCCTGCGCCTCCGCGGAAGATGTGGCCCCGGGACTGCCCGCCTGCGCGTAGCCTGTGGCGGCACCAAGCAACAGAGAAACGAGCAGCAGGGAACTGGCTCCGCCGGCCGCAAGGGCCCTCCAGCCGGACGACACTGCATTCCGTTGAATCATTGCTTCTATGTTACCTGTACTTGGGGCGGTACTGGAAGATTGGCACATCCACTGTTGGTCTCAATTGTCCTTCGCAGTCCTTCCGTTCTTCGCTATGAGCTTTCCCAAGGAAGATTTCGATGCGGCGCGCATGCATTTGCTTCCGCCAAACGGATACACTTTGTATGCAATCGAAATGGTTGATAGAGGAGAGCACAATGTTTCTGGGAATTGACGTAGGGACAGGGGGAACGCGGGCCGTGCTGGTGGACCGCGCGGGACGAGTGGTGGCGTCGGCGACGAGCGATCACGCGCCGATCCACTCCGCCGAGATCGGCTGGGCGGAGCAGCAGCCGGAGGACTGGTGGCGCGCCGCGCGCGAAGCTATTGCGGGCGCGATCGCGTCCGCCGAGCTGGATGGCGCGCAGATCGAGTCCATCGGCCTCACCGGCCAGATGCACGGCTGCGTCATGCTCGACGCGGCGGGTGAAGTCCTGCGTCCCGCGCTCATCTGGTGCGACCAGCGCACGCAGCCCGAGTGCGACTGGCTCAACGACAAGATCGGCCGCGAGCGTCTGATCGAGCTCACATGCAACCCAGCGTTGCCCAACTTCACACTCACCAAGCTGCTCTGGGTGCGCACCCATCAGCCCGAAATCTTCGCGCGCATCGCGCACGTTCTCTGCCCCAAGGACTACGTCCGCTTTCGCCTTACCGGAGAGTACGCCATCGACATGCAGGAGGCCAGCGGAACGTTGCTGCTGGACGTGGCGCATCGCCGCTGGTCGGCAGAAGTCGCCGAGGCCGCGGGCATTCCCCTGAGCTGGCTGCCGCGTCTCTTTGAAGGCCCCGAAATCTGCGCGCGCATCAGCGACGCAGGCGCCGCCGCAACCGGCCTCGCCGCTGGAACTCCCGTTGCGGCAGGCGCGGGAGACCAGGGCGCGGGCGCGGTGGGAATGGGAATCGTCGCGCCCGGCGCGGTCTCTGCCACCATCGGCACCAGCGGAGTTGTCTTCGCCGCCACAGACAAGCCCACCATGGACCGCCTCGGTCGCCTGCACACCTTCTGCCACGCCGTGCCCGGGATGTGGCATGTGATGGGAGTGACCAACGGCGCGGGCCTCTCGCTGCGCTGGCTGCGCGACACCTTCGCCCCCGGCGTCTCCTACGACGAGCTCACCGCCGAGGCCGCGCGCGTCCCCGCCGCCAGCGATGGAATGCTCTGGGCGCCGTATCTCTTCGGCGAGCGCACGCCGCACCTCGACCCCGAAGCCCGCGCCGCGTTCGTCGGCATCACTGCCTCGCACACCCGCGCCCACTTCGTCCGCGCGGTGCTGGAGGGTGTCGCCTTCAGCCTGCGCGACACGTTTTCCTTGTTTGCCGAACTGAAAATCCCCGTCGCACGAATCCGGCTCGGCGGAGGAGGAGCGCGCGGCCCGCTCTGGCGGCAGATCCAGGCCGATGTCTACGGCCAGCCGGTGGAGCTGCTCGCCGCCGAGGAGGGAGGCGCATTCGGCGCGGCGCTGCTGGCCGCGGTCGGCGTCAACGCGTGGCCCAACGTGCAGGCGGCCTGCACCGCGACCGTCCACGTCGCGCAAACCATCCAGCCGAAGGACGCACCCGCAATGGACGAGGCCTACGCGCGCTTCCGCAGGGTTTATCCTGCACTGAGAGAGATTGGGAAGGCGTAATGGCAGAGCGGGAGATTGGCGTTGGCGTAATTGGCTACGGACTGGGCGGGCGCGTCTTTCATGCGCCGTTCGTCAACGCGGTGCAGGGGCTGCGTCTGGCGGCGATCATGCAGCGCACCGGCGACGACGCGGCAAAAGCATATCCCGCAACCAGGATTGCGCGCTCGGTCGAGGAGTTGCTGTCCGATAATTCCATCGAGCTGGTCGTCGTCTCCACGCCCAACGAGACGCACTTCGCGCTGGCCAAACAGGCCCTCGAAGCAGGCAAGCACGTGGTCATCGACAAGCCCTTCGCCGCCACTAGCGTTGAAGCGCTCGAACTCGGCGAACTCGCAAAGAGCAAGGGGCTGCTCGTCATTCCCTTCCACAACCGCCGCTGGGACGGCGACTTCCTCACCGTCAAAAAATTGCTCGCCGAGCAAGCCGTTGGCCGCCTCGTCACCTTCGAGTCGCACTTCGACCGCTTCCGCTCCATCCCGCGCGAGAACACATGGAAGGAAGCCGGGAATCCCGCCAATGGAATGCTCTTCGACCTCGGCCCGCACCTCGTCGATCAAGTCCTCGCGCTCTTCGGCGCGCCCGACGCGATCACCGCCAGCGTCCGCTCCGACCGCGACCAGACGGCCGTCGAAGACGCCTTCGACATCACTCTCCATTACCCCGCCGCGAACGGAAAAGGCCTGCTCGCCCACTGCCGCACCAGCTATCTGGCCTGCGACAACGCGCCGCGCTTCCTGCTGCACGGGACCAGGGGCAGCTTCCGCAAGCACGGCCTCGATCCGCAGGAGCCCGCACTGGTCGCCGGCGCAAAGGTTCCCACGCAAGGCTCGCAGGAGGTGTGGTTGCAGGAAGACAAATCCGCGTGGGGCACGCTGACCGTCGCTCCCAATCCAGCCGATCCGGCAACGCTCATCACGCGCCAGGTCAAGACCGAACGCTGCGACTACCGCAGCTTCTATGCCAACGTCCGCGATGCAATCCTCGGCACCTCGCCGCTCGCCGTCACGCCGGAGGACGGCTTCCGCGTCATCCGCCTGCTGGAGCTGGCGCGCGAAAGCTCCACCCAGGGCCGCACCCTGAAGGTGCAGTTCTGACCGCCGGGCATCGCGCGCAGCGGCCCGGCGCTACCTCGCCCAGCCGCCCACGCCGCTCACCTTGCTGCAATGCGCGCGGGGCCTGAAGACGAGAAGTGAGTAGACGAGGAACCTGCACAGCCGGGCCGCCGGATGACGAGCAGCCTGAAGACGGCGTGAAGCCTGGTTATAGAAGTGGACTTTGGTTTTGGTCCGCAATACTCGGGTCGGTTACTGGCCGATTCCGCCGGGTGCGGTAGCCGCGGCTGCGATACAGGAACAGCGATCCGCACGCGCCGCACTTCCACGGGTAGATGCCGAAGTGGCCCAACACGCTCTGCTGCAGGAAGCCGTTGCGGTGGACTCGCAGGGTAGAGTTCCCACTGCATGTGGGGCATCGCACTTCTTTCGACCGTGACATATTCTTCCTGTTACCGCTGGGAGAATTTCGCGCAATCCCTGAACGGTTTCCCCGTACCGGATCGAGCGATAGTGCTGCAATGTGGCTTCCTGCGAAAAACCACGAAACATTCTTCACAACTGCAACGCCCGCGATGAAACTCTCTCAGCTTGCATCCGGGAGCCAACCCGGTATGGAGTTCTATCGGCAGGGGGAAGCAGTTGCTACCATGGCCCGAAACCTGTCTAACAACAAATCTACAAACTAAATCTGGAAACTGCTGTATCCCTGATCACACCACAAGCAATCGATGTGCGCCATAACCATAACGTTGCAGCAAGAATAACCTCAACCGGCCTTCTGCGCCTGCGATTTGTGAAATTTTTGCACAAGGGCAAGGTACTTCCGTGCGTTTTCGGTAATCGTCTCGGGGTGACCCTCCGCGATGGCCTTTGGGTTCACCAGGTCGGCGCCGACGCCGAGCGCGAATGCTCCCGCCTCCAGAAACTCCGCCGCGGTGGCCAGCGATACGCCGCCGGTGGGCACCAGTTCCACCTGGGGCAGCGGCGCCTTGATCGACTTCAGGTACTTCGCCCCGCCCAGCGCGCTTGCCGGGAAGACCTTGACCGCGTCCGCGCCAGCCTCCCATGCGGTGAGTATCTCGGTGGGCGTCAGCGCGCCGGGAAGTACGGGCACGCCGTAGCGATGGCACATCTCGATGGTCTTGAGGTTGAGCGTGGGGCTCACCACAAACGCCGCGCCCTCCAGAATGCACAGCCGCGCCGTCTCGGCGTCCAGCACGGTACCCGCGCCGATCAGCAGGTTGGGCATCTCCTGCGCCACGCGACGCATCACGCGGAACGCGCCGGGAACGGTCATGGTGACTTCCATGACGGTGACGCCGCCGTTCGCAACCGCTGTTGCCAGCGCCAGCGCCTGCTCTTCGCTCTCGGCGCGCAACACCGGCACCAGGCCGATCCTGCGCAATGCATTCAGAACTTCTGCTTTCTGCATTTCTTTCTCCTGTTCCCTGCTTTACCGCTGTACGCGGGCGCCGCCGCCCTTCATAATGCGCTGCACCTCGTCGAATGTCGCCATGGTTGTGTCGCCGGGGGTAGTCATGGCCAGCGCTCCGTGCGCGCATCCGCAGTTCACGGCCCACTCCGCGCCCTTCTCATTGAGAAATCCGTAGATCAGCCCCGACGCGAACGAATCGCCGCCGCCCACGCGGTCGAAGATCTCCAGGTCCGGCATGGGACGCGCCTCGTGGAACACGCCCTCGTAGTAGCAGACCGCGCCCCAGTCGTTGATCGTCGCCGTCTTGGCGTTGCGCAAGGTGGTGGCCACCGCGCGGAAGTTGGGAAACGCCGCTACCGCCTTCTCGATCATCCGCCGGAAGCTGCCCGAGTCCAGCGCGCCAAGGCTCTCGCCCACGCCCTCGATCTCGAAGCCCAGCGCGGCGGTAAAGTCCTCTTCGTTGCCCAGCATCACATCCACATACTTCGCCAGCTCGCGGTTCACCTCGGTCGCGCGCGCCTTGCCGCCAATCGACTTCCACAGCGAGTCGCGATAGTTCAGGTCGTAGCTGACGATGACTCCGTGCTTGTGCGCCGCGATCATCGCTTCCTTGGCAACCTCCGCGGTCGATTCGCTCAGCGCGCAGAAGATCCCTCCGGTGTGCAGCCAGCGCGCGCCCTCTTTGCCGAAGATCTCGTCCCAGTCGATCTCGCCCGGTTGCAACTGGCTCACCGCCGTGTGCCCGCGGTCACTGCAGCCCAGCGCGGCGCGCACGCCAAACCCGCGCTCGGTAAAGTTCAGCCCATTGCGCGTCGTGCGCCCCACGCCGTCGAACTTCGCCCACTTCACATGCGACTGGTCCACGCCGCCCTGCAGCATCAGGTCTTCAATCAGCCGGCCCACGGCATTGTCGGCCAGCGCGGTCACCACCGCAGTCTTCATCCCGAAGCAGCGGCGCAGGCCGCGCGCCACGTTGTACTCGCCGCCGCCCTCCCACACCTGGAACTGGCGTGCTGTTGCCACCCGCACGTCGCCGGGATCGAGCCGCAGCATCACCTCGCCCAGGCTCACCAGGTCCCACTTGCACTCCTCTTTATTGCGAATCATCAGACTATTTCCCCCCGTCCGCCATTAATCCAGGCTCCTCGCGCCAACCAGAAACCAACAACCAGCAACAAATAACCAACAAATAACCAACAAATAACAACCAACAACTAACAACGAACAACCTGCAACTTACTTCAAATTCCGAATGGCAACCAGGTCCATGTCGTCGTAGGCCTGGTTTTCTCCGCCCATGCCCCAGCAGAACCCGTAGTTCTTGGTGCCAACTCCGGCGTGGATCGACCATCCCGGAGAGACCACCACCTGCTTGTCCGCCATAATCAGGTGGCTGGTTGCGTCGGGCGGTCCCATCAGGTGCACCACGCGCTGGTCCGGCTCGACATCGAAGTAGAAGTAGACCTCCGACCGCCGCATGTGCGTGTGCGCGGGCATGGTGTTCCAGTTGCTCCCCGGCGCAAGCAGGGTGAATCCCATCACCAGTTGGCAGCTCCGGATTCCGTCGCGATAGATGGTCTTGTAGATAGTCCGCTTGTTGCATGTCTCGGCCGACCCCAGCTCCAGTCCCTTCAGGTCGGCGAACTTCACCATCTTCGTGGGATATTCGGTGTGCGCCAGGTAACTCAGAAGATAAAATGCAGCCGGAGCGAAGACCGACTTACTTGAAAAAGTAACTGACTTACTTCCGCGACCTACATAAAGGCAGTCCAGCTTGTCCAAGTCGAAGCTGACTCCATCGACTGAGACCGAGCCCGGCCCTCCGGTGTTGAGCACGCCCAGCTCGCGCCGCTCCAGGAAGTAGTCGGCGCGCAACTCCGGCTGCGTCTCCAGCTTCAGCGCGGCGACGGTCGGCACAGCGGAGCCGATCACCGTCCGGTCCAGGTCCACATAGGCCAGGTCGATGCGTTCGGGAGTGAATATGCCTTGCAGCAGAAACGTCTCGCGCAACTCTTCGCTCGTCATCCGCGCATAGCGCACGGGATCGGCCATCTGAAGCAGTTTCATGGGTCTCCTTCGAGCTCCACCTCCACTCACGCCGCCGTGGAGCCACGCAGGCCATTGTAACGGAGTGGTCTGGCAGAATGCGCGATCGAACTTACACTTCGCGGCAGAGAAGTTTGCCCGATGCGGCAAGGCCTGCGTAAAGTAGTCCGTATCATGCCCAACATTCTCGACTCCTTCCGCCTCGACAACAAGATCGCCCTCGTCACCGGCTCGGCCGGCGGGATGGGCGCGGCCATTGCCATCGCGCTTGCCCAGGCCGGCGCCACCGTCGCCACCCATGACGTGCGCCCCCCCACCGCTACCTCCGACGCCATCGTCGCCGCGGGCGGAAAATCCGCCGCCTTCAGCGCCGACCTCTCCGACACCGCCGCCTCCGACGAACTCTTCAAGCAGGTGCTCGCCAAGTTTGGCCGCGTCGACATTCTAGTCAACAACGCCGGAATCATCCTACGGGAGGACGCCGTCAACGTCCCCCTGGCCGACTGGCTGAAGGTCATCCAGATCAACGAGACCGCCGTCTTCCAGCTCTCCCAGCTCGCGGGCCGCGACATGATTTCGCGCAAGGCACCGGGCAAGATCATCAGCATCGCGTCCCTGCTCAGCTTCCAGGGCGGCATTCGCGTCCCCTCCTACGCCGCGGCCAAGGGCGCCGTCGCCCAGATCACCAAGGCGCTGGCCAACGAGTGGGCCGTCAAGGGCATTCAAGTCAACGCCATCGCTCCGGGATACATCGCCACCAACAACACCAAGGCGCTCAGGGCCGATGCAGAGCGCAGCAAGGCAATCCTCGACCGCATCCCCGCCGGGCGCTGGGGCGAGGCTACCGACGTCGCCGGCACAGCCGTCTTCCTCGCATCGTCCGCAGCCGACTACATCACCGGCCATGTGCTTGTGGTGGACGGCGGATGGATGGCGCGATAACCATTCATCCACTCGAAACAGATTGCACCAAACAAAAAGATCCCACCCCTCAAGGATGGGATCTTTTTTCAGGACCGAAGTTGTTGGCGGTCAGCTCGATGCGTCTCTCATTCACGAAATCTGTCGTGACAATAACCGTGCCAGAAACTTGGAATTTCAGATCATTAAATTCGTTCTCCAATATTCCAACTCTGATCTTACGAAGTGAACCCATATCAAGTGCAGCAGCTCCAACGCGTGCGTTTGCTTCAACGCTGGTCTGCCAAGACGCATCATTATCAATCGTGATGTACCAGCCCACAGGAAGCGAATCAAAGCTATCGAAAGCACCAGCAACAATGTGCAGTTCCAACCCCACAATTCTTTCGCCACTTCTAAGCTGCACATTCTGAATTGAAAATACGTGATGCTTTGGTGCTTGTGCCTGACATTGGCCCAAACACAACCACAGAATAGCAACCAAGCCAAGCTTCATTACTCGAGACGTAATCATCATTCCTCCAGTGGCACTGGAATCATCGTGGCCGTGCATTGCCAACGTAAATTGGGACAGCAGGCTAATCTCAGCGTTACTTCCCCACCTTCGCCGCCGGCGGAATCGTAATATCCATCTCCGTCACTGTGCCCAGCGTGGAGAGCGGCGGCTTGATCTCCGTCTTGTTGCCCACCACCACAATCGCCAGCTTCGACGCGTCGATGTACTTGTTCGCCACGCGCGTCACATCGGCCGCCGTCACGCGCGCGATTCCGTCCTTGTACTTCTCCAGATAGTCCGGCGGATAGCCATAGAACGCCAGCACAACCTGCTCGTTCAGCGTCTTCTCCGGCGTGTCGTAGTGGAAGATGAACGAGTTCATCACGTCATCCTTGGCCTTCTTCAGTTCCTCTGGCGTCGGCGGATCGGTCTTCAGTTGGCCGATCACTTTCAGCACCGCCTGGGTCGCCGCCACCGTGCTCACGCTCTTCGTTCCAGCCTCGCTGCGAAATTCGCCGGGGTGGTCGTACGCGGCGCCATAGCTTCCGCCCACTTCGTAGGCCAGCCCCAGCTTGGTGCGCACATACTGAAAGACGCGCGAACCGAAGCCGCCGGAGAAGACCTCGTTCATCACGCTCAGCGCGTAGTAGTCGGGATTGCTGCGCTCGGTGCCGATGCCCACGATCTGCACCGACGACTGGTCCACATCCTCCTTGTCCACGAAGTAGACGCCCGGCTTCGGCCCCACGAAATCCGCCTTCATCGTCTCGATCGCCGCGCCGCGCGCCAGCGGCTCGAACGCCTTGCGCAGCTTCGCCTCCATCGCCGTCGAGTCGAAGTCCCCCTCCACCGAGACGATCATGCCGTTGGGAACCACGCTGCGGTCGTGCCACGCCTGCAGGTCGTCCACGGTCACCGCAGCCACGGTCGCGTACTCGGCCTGTCGTGCGTACGGGCTCTCCGCGCCGTACACCAGCTTGGTCGATTCACGCCCCGCAATCTCGCCCGGGTCGTCGTTGCGCCGAGAGATCCCAGTCGCCATCTCGCGCTGCGCCATCGCCAGCTTCTCCGTCTTGAAGGCCGGATCGAGCAGTAGATCGACCGCCTCGCCGAAGACGACATCGAAGTCCTGCTTGAAGCTTCCCCACTCCACAGACGTGTTGGCCAGCCCGCCGCCGGTCTCGATGCTCGCGGCCTTTACCGCAAGCTCCGCGTCCAGCGCGTCGCCGCTCTTCGCCGCCGTCCCGCTGGTGCGCCACGCCTCGCCGTACATCGACACCAGGCCGATCTTCGCGGCCGGCTCCTCGCGGCTCCCTCTGCGGATCAGGATCGATCCATCGATGAACGGAAGCTCATGGTCCTCCTGTAGGAAGATCACCAGCCCGTTGGCCAGTTCGATCCGCTTCGGCTGCTGCGGCTTGAAGTCATGCAGCGGCGGAATGGCAATCTTCTTCCACGGCTGCGCCTGCGCCGGGGCCTTCGCCGCAATTTGCGCGGGAGACTTAGCAGCAGTCTTCGCAGCGCTCTTCGCGGTCGCAACCGTGGCAGGTTGCGCCGAAGCTACGCTCTGTGCCGCGGAGAATTGTCCCGGCGGGAGCAGAACACAAACCGCAATCGCAAGTGCGAAGAAACTCCCGATTGATTTGCTCTTCATCCTCATCCCCGCCGAATCCGTTCTGTTTGTCCGCATTGCCGAAGCAGTGATTAATTCCAATGAGGCGTCCTTCATTTCGCGCCTCCCGCGTCCTGCGTCTGCGCCTGCGCCGGCGGCGTGAACTCAATCCGTATGCTGGTTCGATTGCTCTCCACAAAAATCTTGTTCGCCACGCGCCGCACGTCCGCCTTCGTTACCTTGTCGATCTCGTCCAGCTTGCGGAACAGCTCGCGCCAGTCGCCATACCGCGTCTGGTACTCTGCCATCTGTTGCGCCAGCCCCTGGTTGTCGGCCAGCCCGCGCAGCAGACTGGCCCGCGCCCTCGTTTTGAACATCTGAAGTTCTTCATCGCTCACGTCGCTCGTCTTCAGCCGCTCGATCTCCTTGTGGATCGCGTCCTTCATCTCGTCCGGCGTGTGTCCCGGCACCGGCTCGCCGTAGAACGCGAAGAGCCCGGGAAACTTCTCGCCGGGAAATCCGCTGAACCCTTCCGCGTCCGCCGCGATCTTCTGGTCGCGCACCAGCGACTTGTACAGCCGCGCCGTGCGCCCGTTGGAAAAGATGTCCGTGATCGCGTTGTACACCGAATCGTCCGGGTCGCGATAGTCAGGCCGGTGGTAGCCCTCCAGATAGAACGGCTGCGCCGCCTCGCGGATCGTCACCGACTTCTCGGCGAACTGCGGCGGCTCGACGGTTGTCATCGGCTCCGGCTTCGGCCCGGCGGGGATCGCGCCAAAATATTTTGTCAGCATCGGCATCGCGTCGGCCGCCTTCACGTCGCCCACCACCGCCACCACCATGTTCGCCGGCACATAGTACTTCGCGTGGAACGCCGCCGCCTCGGTCGCGTTCACCTGGCTGATCTCGCTCTCCCAGCCCAGCGTGGGAACGCGGTAGGGATGCGCCGTGTACGCGGTGGCCAGAAACTGCTCCACCATTGCGCCGATGGGGTAGGAGTCGGTCCTCATCCGCCGCTCCTCCTGCACCACGTCGCGCTCCTTGTAGAACTCGCGCGCCACCGGATGCGCAATCCGCCCGCTCTCCATGTACGCCCACAGCTCCAGCCGGTTGGACGGCATACTCCAGAAGTACTGCGTCGAATCCTCCTCGGTCGATGCGTTCAACCCCACCGCGCCGTTGGTCTCGGCCAGCTCCGCAAACTGGTTCGGCACCACAAACTTCTCGGCCGCCGTCTGCGCCTCCTCAAAATTTTTCTTCAGCGTCGCCAGCTTTATTGCGTCCTGCCCCACCCGCTTGCGGAACTCCGCATCGTACGCCGCGTACGCCGCCTCCACTTTGGCCAGCGCAATTTTTTCCGCCGGATAGTTCGTCGTGCCGATCTCCGTAGTCCCCTTGAACGCAATGTGCTCGAACATGTGCGCCAGCCCGCTTGCGCCCTGCGGGTCGTCGGTCGATCCCACATCCACCAGCGTGTAGAAGCTGAACACCGGCGCCTCCGGCCGCTCGCAGACGATCAGCGTCAGCCCATTGGCGAGCACCTTCACCGTCGTCCGCTTCTCGAACCCCGCCAAATTCTGCGCGTAGCCGCCGCTGTCCTGCGCCCGCGCCGCCGCGCCCCAGCCCATCGTCAACGCCAGCACTACGCCAACCACTCGGCTCATCCGCACAGAAACCCTCCCGCAACAAACTCAATCCAGAGAATTAACCATACCTGATCGACGCATCGAGCGCCCTAAGGACAACAACTCGGCTTGCCAATCCCGAACGCCCGCTTCACTCCGCGCCACACGCGTCGCAGCCAGCCGCCCGCCTCCTTCTCCACCGCCTCCGCCTCGGCCTGGATCGCGCCCACCACCCCCGCGAGCATCTGCTGCCGCGTCCACGCATTCCTCGCCGCGTTGATCCCTCCCCTTGCGCACTCCGCCGCCGCCTCCGCCCACGCCCCCGTCTCCACCGCGCGGATCATCTTCGGATAGCCCTTCAGCAATCCCTCCGGCCCCAGGTTGTACGCCATATCCAGCAGCGCCATCTTCACGCCGTCGGGCAGCGCGTCATAGCCCGTCAGACCAGCCCGCAGCGTTGCCTCAAATCCTGTCAGCACCGCGCTCAGCTTCTCGTCGATCACCAGTTCGGGCAGCTCCAGCGATCCGGTCGCCCGGTAGAACGATGGCAGCTTGCCCATCGCCAGCGCCTCCACGCGCGCAAACTCCGCCGCAATCTGCTCTGCCGTCGCCGCGCCTTCCGCCGTCTGAAAGGGAAGCGCGCAGGCCGCCGCCGCGTTGGGCAGCATCAGCCCCACCCCTACCGTCACCCTGCCCACCGTGTCGCGGTACATCCACGGCACGCATCCCTCAAAGCTCTTCAACTGCGCCAGCGATTGATTGAAGTAAGCAAACATAATGGCGAAAGAGTAGCACGCCACCGGAATCGGTTGTTGAAGCGCATCACCATCTGCGCATCAATCCGCGCTTTCCCGCAACATTTCCTGCTCCGGATGGTCTAATCTTGTAAGCCAGTTGGTGGGAATTGCCGTCTTAGAGATCAGGCGGGATTCCGGCGTTCCCGATGTGCTTTGTCTTTCCCTTGCCGCTTTGGCCCAAACGATTCGTAACACAGGATTTATCTATGCGCGGAACATCCTTTTCCCGGCTACTTTCCTTTGCCACTGTCTTTGCCGGACTGGCCGGAGCCGTTCTTCCGGCTACCTCGGCCGTGGCCCAGAACAGCATCCCCAACCGCATCACCACCGCAATCTCTTCCAGCTCTTCTAGCCGCATGGTCGTGATTCCCGGTTCGGTCCATCCCCGCGCGCTCCAGGCCACCGATCTCGGCCCCCTGCCGGGCGACACCCGGCTCAATGGCATGTCGCTGCGCTTCACGCCCAGCGTCGCGCAGCAGGCCGCGCTCGACCAGCTTCTGGTCGATCTGCAGAATCCCTCCTCGCCGCGTTACCACCAGTGGCTCACGCCGCAGCAGTACGCTGCCCAGTTCGGCCTCAGCAGCTCCGACCTTGCCAAGGTGACGGCGTGGCTCACCAGCCAGGGTTTCACCGTCACCGGAGTCGCCCAGGGCGGATCGTTTATCACCTTCGATGGCTCCGTCTCCCAGGTCCAGACCGCCTTTGCCACCAGCATTCACTCCCTCTCGCTCAACGGCGAGACACACTTCGCCAACGTCACCGAAGCCAGCGTCCCCAGCGCCTTTGCCGCCGTGGTCGGCGCCGTCACCGGGCTGCACAACTTCCGCCCCAGACCGCATCTGCGCAACAGCGTCGTCAAGCCGCAGTTCACCTCGTCGCAGTCCGGCAACCACTTTGTCACTCCCGGCGACATCTACACCATCTACGACATGAACCCACTGCTCGCCAACTACGCCGGCGCGGGGATTGGGACCGGAACCAACTGCCATAGCGTAGGCACACCGCAACCCACCTGTGGCGATATTGCCGTCACCGGCCAGGTGGACCTCTACAACACCGGCACCACCACTACACCGATTTATGCGGATGTCATCGCCTTCCGTAGCGCCGCCGGCCTCAGCACCACCAACCTTCCCACTACCGTGCATGAGGGCACGGACCCCGGCCAGGCCAACAACTGCTCCTCAAGCACGTCGTCCAACTGCCCGTCGCCCAACCTGGACGATCTGGGCGAGTCTTCGCTCGACGTGGAGTGGTCCGGCGCGATGGCCCCCTCCGCCAGCATTCTCTTCGTCAACGCTGCTAACGTCTTACCGGGCGGGATTGGAGAAGACGCGATGACCCAGGCCATCGACCAGGACCTCGCTCCCATCATCACCACCAGCTACGGCGCATGCGAGGCTGGCTGGGGATCGTCCTTCCTTAACTCGACCAACCAGCTCTTCAAGCAGGCCAACGCGCAGGGCCAGACCATCATGGCCGCGGCCGGAGACGCCGGCGCAACCGACTGCGACACTGGTTCATCGGCCACCGAGGGCCTGGCCGTCGACTTTCCCGCCAGCTCGCCCAATGTCACTGGCATGGGAGGCACTCAGTTCAACGGCGACGCCGCGGCCACCGGCTCCGGATCCACCTGGGCCACCACCCAATACTGGACCGGAACCTCAGGTTCCGATGTCATCAGCTCCGCCCGCTCCTACATCCCAGAGGCGGCATGGAACGATGCCAGTGCAGGCTACTTCGGCGGCGGCGGCGGCGGAGCCAGCTCCTTCTTCGCCAAGCCCGCATGGCAGGTTGAGACCGGCGCCTCCGGCATGACCACCCAGGTCTCCACCGACGCCTCGCGCGATGTGCCCGACCTTGCCTTGGACGCCTCTGACGTTCACGACGGTCTCCTCTACTGCGTAAGTGGCTCCTGCGGCAATGGTTTCCGCATTGCGAGTGGCACCTATGCAGGCGACCTGACCGCCGCCGGCGGCACCAGCTTCGACTCCCAGATCTTCGGCGGCATGTTGGCCCTAGTCGAGCAGAAGCTCGGCTCCAAACTCGGCAACATCAACCCCACCCTCTACGCCCTGGGCAACACAACCGCGTACTACAACACCGCCAGCTCCAGCGTCTTCCACGATGTCACCTCAGGCAGCAATGCCATGCTGTGCACCGCGGGAACCACCGACTGCCCCAACGGCGGCTCCATCGGCTACTCCGCCGGGACCGGCTACGATCTGGCCACCGGCTGGGGCTCGGTCGATCTCTACAACCTGGCCAGCGACTGGAACCTGGTCACTCCCCTCGGCTCGGGATCGCTCGGCTCCAACACCTCGGCCACTACGCTCGTCGCATCCTCCACCACGTCCTCGGCAACCAGCGTCACCGTCACGCCCACCGCGACCGTCACCGTCACCCTCACCGCCGCCGTCTCCGGCTCGGCGGGCACGCCCACCGGCACGGTGCAGTTCCTGGTCAATAATGTCGCCGCCGCCGGCGCCAGCAAGGTCACGCTCACCACCGCCAATAACGTCACCACCGCGATCTACCAGTACACCGCCAGTTGCTCTACCCTCGGCCAGCAGAGCATGACCGCCGTCTACTCCGGCGACTCCAACTACCAGGGCTCCATCGGCCCGGCGCTGACCGCCGGCGGGACGGCACTCACTCTGCTGATTGTCACGGTCAATTCGACCACATGCGCCAGCTTCACGCTCTCGCCGGCCAGTACCACCTTCTCGGTCGCATCCGGCGGCACCATCCCCAGCGTCGCCATCTCCGTGGTCCCGGCCGACGGACTCACTGGCACCGTGACCTTCTCCGCCACGGCCACCACCACCAGCTCCGCCGGCACCATCCCCACCTTCAGCTTCAGCCCCACGTCGGTCGCCATCAGCTCCACCGCCTCGGGCTCAACCACTCTCAGCCTCTCCGGCATCACGGCCAGCCTGAGCCTGCCCAACGCGCCCGGAAGGCTCGGCGCTGGCGTGATGCTGGCGCAACAGGCGCCCGGCCGCAACCGGCCCTGGACCGCCGCGGGCTCCGGCGTCACCCTCGCCTGCCTGCTGCTTCTGGTTCTGCCGCGCCGCCGCCGTCTCGGCGGCCTGCTCCTGCTGGCCTTCTCGGTCGCACTGATCGCCGGCGTCTCCGGATGCGGAAGCAGCCAGTCCAGCCCGCCCACCACTACAACCACAACCACCTCCACCAACCCGTACGCCGGAACCTATACCGTGACCGTCGTCGGCACTTACTCCGGCTCGGTCTCTCTCCCGCCGCAGGTCGTCACCCTGACCTACAACATCCAATAGTTGACCGCGTCAAGGAAGCACTCAGCTAGCGGACCGCGTCAACGCCTGCATCAGCCAGCCGTCGCCGCATCCGCCACCCGTCGCAGCGCCGCCGGCAGCTCTGCCGGTGTAGCCACCACTGCATCCGGCGCCGCCGCCGCCAAACTGTGCGGAGACAACCCGTAGCTGCAACCAATGGCTCGCGCGCCACAGTTCCGCGCCGTCAGGATGTCCACGTCCGAGTCGCCGATCATCACCGTCTCGCCTGGCGTGATCGCCGCCCCCGCGCCATTCAGCGCCGAGGCCTCGGCCATCAGCGTCAGCAGCCCCGCCGGGTCGGGCTTCTTGGTATGGAAGCTGTTGCCGCCGTAGACTTGGAAGAAAAAGCGGTCCAGTCCAAAGTGTGCGCATATCTCGCGCGATACCCCCACCGGCTTGTTGGTCAGCACAGCCATCGCAATCCCCGGCCTCGCCGCGCGGATCGCCGCCAGCGCCTCTGTCACGCCCGCATAAACGTAGGTGAAGTCCACCTTATGAACGCGGTAGTGCGCCAGAAAAAACTCCAGCGCCGCGTTTACGTATTCTTCATCGTGAACGTCGCCCTCGGGATCGCCCAGTGCGCGGCGCACCAGCATCGTCGCCCCGTCGCCGATGTAGCCCAGCAGAACCGCGTGCGGCAACTCCGGCTTGCCCAGATGCGCCAGCATTGCGTTGATCGAGTTCGCCAGATCGATCTGCGAGTCGATCAGCGTGCCATCCATATCGAAGACCAGAAGCCGTGGAACCATGATTCGATTCTACCGGTAAGTCGAACCTCGAACCTTGACCCTCGAACCTCGAACCTCGCCCTTACTCCTCGAACCCGCGGTTCCACCTCTCGACCACGCGCGTCTCCTTCTCCCATCCCAGAACGCTCACGCTCCCCGTTCCCAGCACGAAGCGACATCCCTCGCGTGCCTCCAGCCCAATCCAGCGCGCCGCCAGAATCCGCAGAATGTGCGCGTGGGCAAACAACGCGACCCGCGCCGCATCCTCCGTCGGGTGCCCCAGGTCTCGATTCTGAGACCTGGGTTCGCCAGAGGCCACAGCCAGCGCCCGCGCAATCACCCCATCGGCCCGCGCGCCCACCTGCTCCACCGTCTCGCCCCCAACGATTGCGTCCTTCCACACCGACCAGCCGGGAATCTCCGCCTGGATCTCCCCGCTCGTGCGCCCCTCATACACGCCGTAGTCCCACTCGCAGAGTCCTTCATCGACCACAGCAACGCTGCCGTAGCCCGCGATCTCGCATGTCTCCCGCGCGCGCCTCAGCGGGCTGCAGAGCACCGCTGCAATCGGTGTCCTGGCCAGGAACTTCCCCAGCTCCACCGCCCGCTCCCGCCCATGCGCGGTCAGCGCAATGTCTGTCCGTCCCGTGTGGCGCCCGCTCAGGCTCCACTCCGTCTCTCCATGCCGAACCAGCCACAGCTCCGTCACGCCGCCCCCTTCAGTCTCTCTCTCCCAACTCTACCTGTTCCCCTCTCTCCCCCCAAACCTCCGCCTCAGCCCTTGCTCCCGATCCGTTGGGAGTGCAGCAGACACGAGTCGTCATTCTGGCGCAGCCAGAATCTCTGTATTGGCCTTTGCTTTTGTTCTTGCCGTTGCCTGTTCTCTGTTTGTCATTCCGTAGCGCAGCGGAGGAATCTGCTTTTGTTCTTGCCGTTGTTTGTTCTTGCCGTTGTTTGTTCTTGCCGTTGTTTGTTCTTGCCGTTGTTTGTTCTTGCTATCATCCTGAGCGCGTCTTTCCAGCGCGAAGGACCCCGACGAAGCTCGTACCACCCCAACCGTCCGCCCATTTCTCCCCACAAACTCCCGCTCATCGCTCATCGCTCATTGCTCATCGCTCATAGCTCATAGCCGAAACAAAAAAGCGCCCCAACCACCCGCAAAAACCCCAGCAAATCCCCTTGTCAAGACCCTCGACGCCAAAAAATCCTCTTAACCAACACCCCATCAATCACTTCCCCCCAAAAAATACTTGGCATGGTAGTTTCCCTCCACGGCGTATAATTAAAGCAGTAACAAACAAACAGACCCGGCCAACCGCGCCGGGTCTTCGCATTTAACGCACCAGTACCGCCGCAAGTCATCGCGAATGACTACTTTATAGGTAACTACAATAGAATGACTACTTTACCGGCCACAGCCCGTCAAAGCCAAATTTTTCACCGATAACCCGAATGTTTAGACGACTTTACCCGCAACTCAAATAGAATGACGACTTTGGCATCCAGCACGCCGCGCAATCGCCAGATTCCATGCCACTTGGACGAAATTCAACCGAAAGAGGGGGGGGTGGGGGGGCAGAATAAAAAACGAACAAACGACGAACAATCAGTTCACGCGAGACAAATGGCCTCCGTCTTCCCTTCGGTGACGGTATCCTATCAAGATGGACTTCCAGCTCGCCACGACCTATACGCCGCAGGGCGACCAGCCCCGCGCCATCACCGAGCTGGTGGCCGGCCTCGCCGCAGGCGAGAAGGACCAGGTCCTGCTCGGCGTCACCGGCTCAGGCAAGACCTTCACCATGGCCAAGATCATCGCCGAGGTGCAGCGCCCCGCGCTCATCCTGGCCCACAACAAGACCCTGGCCGCCCAGCTCTATCACGAGTTCAAACAGTTCTTTCCGAAAAACGCCGTCGAGTACTTTGTCTCTTATTACGATTACTACCAGCCGGAGGCATATATTCCCGCCGGCGATATATTCATCGAAAAAGAGGCCACGGTAAATGAAGAATTAGACAAATTACGTCTTTCGGCAACCCGCAGCCTCTTCGAGCGGCGCGACGTTATTATCGTCTCCTCGGTAAGTTGCATCTACGGTCTCGGCTCGCCCGAGGCCTACTACGGAATGCTTCTGCTGCTGGAGCGCGGCCAGAAGATCAAGCGCGAAGACATCACCCGAAAGCTGGTCGAGATCCTATACGACCGCAACGACATTGACTTCCGCCGCGGCACCTTCCGCGTCCGCGGAGACATCATCGAGGTCTACCCAACCTACGACGAAAATGCCTACCGCATTGAGCTCTTCGGCGACGAGATCGACTCGCTCTCGCAGATCGACCCGCTCTTCGGCACCGTCCGGCAAAAATATTCGCGGCTTCCCATCTATCCCAAGTCGCATTATGTCGTTCAGCCGGAACGCAAGCTCGCAGCCACCGATTCCATTCTCGCTGAACTGGAGGTTTGGGAAAAAGAGTTAGAGCAACAAGGACGTCTAGTAGAGTCGCAAAGAATTCATCAGCGGACAAGATACGACCTGGAGATGATTAAGTCCGTAGGCTACTGCCACGGCATCGAGAACTACTCCCGTCACTTCTCAGGCCGCCAGCCAGGCGAGCCGCCGCCGACGCTGATCGACTACTTCCCGCGCGATTTTCTGCTTTTCATCGACGAGTCGCATGTAACCATCCCGCAGCTCCATGGCATGTGGCACGGCGATCGCTCGCGCAAGCAGAACCTGGTGGATTACGGCTTCCGCCTGCCCTCGGCGATGGACAATCGCCCGCTGAAGTTCGAGGAGTTCGAGGGCCGCACCGGCCAGATCGTCTACGTCTCCGCCACGCCCGGTCCCTATGAACTCACCAAATCCTCCGGCGTCGTAGTGGAGCAGATCATCCGTCCCACCGGACTTATCGACCCGCAGGTCGAGGTTCGCCCCGTCAAAGGACAGATTGACGATCTATTGGCAGAAATACGCCAGCGAGCAAATCTAAATCAACGCGTCCTGGTAACTACTCTTACCAAACGAATGTCCGAGGACCTGGCCAACTACTACACCGAAGTTGGCGTGCGATGCCGCTATATGCACTCCGAGATAGAAACTCTGGAACGGATTAAACTACTTCGCGACCTGCGCAAGGGAGAGTTCGATGTATTGATCGGGATCAACTTACTCCGCGAGGGGCTCGATCTGCCTGAAGTCTCGCTGGTTGCCATCCTCGACGCCGACAAGGAAGGCTTCCTGCGCTCGCAGGGATCCCTCATCCAGACCATCGGCCGCGCCGCGCGCCACGTCGAAGGCCGCGCCATCCTCTACGCCGACAAGATGACCGACTCCATGCGCCGCGCCATCGACGAGACCGACCGCCGGCGCGAAAAACAGGTCGTCTACAACGAGGAGAACGGCATCACGCCCATGTCCATCGTTCGCCCGCTGGAGATGGGACTGGCCGGAATCCTGAAGGCCGAATACGCCGATCTCACCGACGAGGCCGAAGGCATTCCAGAGTTCGCCACCCAGGCCGAACTCGAAAGCTACATCGAAAAGCTGGAGTCCGACATGCGCGAGGCCGCCAGGAAGTTCGAGTTCGAGAAGGCCGTCAAGCTGCGCGACACCGTCAAGGACCTGCGCAACAAGGAGTTCCTCTTCAGCTAGAACTCGATGCCGCGCTGGGCCAGGATGCCGCGCTGGTAGGCGTGCTTCACCTCGCGCATCTCAGTCACCGTATCGGCTAGCTCCACCAGCAGCGGGTGCGCGTTGCGTCCGGTCAGGATCACATGCACCATCTCCGGCTTGCGGCGCAGGACCTCGGCGACGGCTTCGGGGGAGAGCATCTTGTAGCCGATGGCGTAGTTGATCTCGTCAAGCACGACCAGGTCCCAGTCTCCCGAAAGGATCGCGGCGGCAGCTTCGGCCCACGCAGCCTCCACCATGCGGATGTCTTCGGGGTCGGTCTGGGCGCCGCCGACCTTGACGAAGCCGCGGCCAAGCTGCCGGATGACGAAGTGTTGCGTGGGCGCGGAGCCGGTTTCCCCGCCTGCGTCCGCTTCCAGTGCAGTGTTCAGCGTGGCGGCAGCGTCCAGCTCGCCGTAGTGCCAGGAGCCTTTGAGGAACTGCAGAATGAGCACGCGCATCCCGTTGCCGGCGGCGCGCAGTGCCGTGCCCAGCGCGGCGGTGGTCTTGCCCTTGCCGGGGCCAGTGTTGATCAGGATGAGGCCGCGGCGAGCAGCTTTGGGAGTGGGCGTGGAGTCGAGCATAGATATTGTTATAGCTGGAAGCGCGGTGGGAAAGTCATGTGCGCTCAGTGGCCGGAGTGGTAGGGATGGCCGGCGAGAATGGTCAGCGCGCGGTAGATCTGCTCGGCCAGCACGACGCGGGCCAGCTCATGGGGCAGCGTGATGGCTCCAAACGAGAGCAGCAGGCTAGCACGCGCGCGGGCGGCGTTGGACCAGCCGTCAGCCGGGCCGATGGCCAGCACCAGCGACTGCGTGCCGGAGTCGCGGAGGCGGCCGATCTGCGCTGCGAAGTCTTCCGAGGAGAGCTGCTTGCCCCGGCTGTCGAGCAGGATGAGGACTGGTGCGGTGCGGGCGGATTGGCGATCCAGCCAGGTGAGCAGCGCGGCCTCGGAGCCGTGGGCCTGAGCCTCGCAGGGGAGATAGCGCGAGGCTCGGGCAAGGAAATCCGCCGCCAGAGTAGCGGTGGCGCCGGACTTTGCGCGCGAGCGGGTTGGGGAGATGGCCGCAATAATAAGCTTCATCCAATGAGCGTACTGCATGAAGATACTGCAAGATGTAAAAGAAAAGCATGCGCGAGAATATGAATTATGGGAGAATGGTTTTGCAAATCGCTTAGCAAGTCTGTCGCCAAATGGATGCAAGGCCCGCAGGTGATTGTAAACATTAGATTAAAAAGTCAATCTGGCATTACCCGATTCCCAGCCACTTTGGAGAGCTAATTGCAGGGAACTATCCATAAGCAAAGCTATATATTGTGATGCACCCACTGTTACTCCGCCCTTGGCGAGAGTGCGGTCGAGAGAGAGATAGACGGGGGTTAACAAATGAAGAGGATTGAAATGATGATTATGCCAACTATGCGTCGCCTGGGTATCGCACTCCTATTTGCTCTAGCACTGAGTACGGCCAGGGCCGCCGATGTCAACGGTCGCATCAAGGGCACGGTCACCGATCCGGTGGGCGCGGTTGTGGTCAAGGCAACGGTTGTGGCTACGAACACCGCTACGGGTGTCAAGTTCAACACAACGTCTCAGGCCAATGGCGAATATCTTTTCGGTCAACTGCCGATCGGGACATACATCATTACAGTGACGGCTACGGGCTTCAAGACCTTTTCAGCGACGGGCATCGTTCTGAATATTGATCAGGAGTATGTTGAGCCGGTGCAGCTGTCTGTGGGTAACGCAACCGAGACCGTCGAGGTCCATGCGGACACCGTTCAGGTGAATACTAGCGACATGCAGCTCTCCAATATTGTGGACTCCACCCAGATGGAGGAGTTGCCGCTAATTGGGCGAAATTTTACAAGTCTCGAAATCACTCTGCCGGGCGTACAACCCACGGACTCTCGTTTTGCCGGCACCTACTCCGTCAGCGGTGCGCAGGCCCAGCAATCGGAGTACCTGATCAACGGCGCCGACACGAACGACATTGCCCTGAATACCATCGTCTTTGTGCCGAACCTGGACGCCATCGATCAGTTCAACCTCCTGGATGGCCCCCTCAACGCCGAGTATGATCGCAACTCCGGCGGTATCGTCAGTGCCACAATCAAGACGGGAACCAACCAATTCCACGGCGATGTTTTCGAGTTCTACCGCGATACCTTCCTCAACACGCAAAACTTCCTGCAAAAAACCTATAGCAGCGGCGCGCTCACCTCGACCGTCAGCCCCTTCCACCAGAACATCTTTGGCGGTACGATTGGGGGCCCCGTCCTCAGGAATAAGCTCCACTTCTTTGCCGCTTATCAGGGGACCCGCGAGAGTGTTCCGCAGGCCAACAGCCTTGTTCAGGTGTATAACTCGGCCATGCTCGGCGGCGACTTCAGTGCCGATATCACCGGAACTGGTCCCCATGGCGCGACGACCTTCAGCACAAATCCGATCCCTGTGTCCGTCACCATTCCGGGATGCACTGCCGGCTCGACCTGGGCCACCTGCCTTACCACGCTGGGCGGAGTTGTCCCCACTACATCGCTTAACTCTACGGCCGTGGCAATTGCGAAGAAGTACGTCCCGACAGCGAACAGCGGAACCTATGGCTACGGCTTCAACGCAACCACGCAAGAGACTATTAACCAGTACATCGGTCGCGTAGACTACAACCTCGATCCCAAGAACCAGATCACCGTGCTTGGTCTGTATGAGAAGCTCACCGACAGCGACACCCTCCCATTCAGTGGCGGAAATATCCCCGGCTTTGGCGACGGCAGCATTGAGCACATTCAGCAGTGGACACTCGATTACGTCCACCAGTTGAGTTCCAGCTCGGTCAACGACTTCGCGGTGCACTATACTCGCTTCAACTACGATGCGGACGTGCCGCAGCAGGTCGTCCTGCCCAGCAGCGCGGGTTTTTCCATTACGCCCGAGGACCCAGCCGGCGCAGTCATCCCCTACATGGGGGTCGCAGGCTACTTCGCGCTGGGAGGCAACACCAGTGGACCTCAGCCGCGCATCGACCAGGTGATCCAGGCGGGCGACACCGTCTCCAAGGTAATCGGCGCCCACTCGCTCAAGTTCGGGTATGACGGTCGCCGGTTCAACATCTCGAATGAATTCGACTCCAGTAATAGTGGCAATTACAATTATCAAGGCGGCGGCAGCTACTCCACCGGCGATCCGGGTCTTGACTTCCTGCTCGGTATCCCAGACAGCTACCTCCAGAGCCCAAACGGCGTCATTCAGGCCGACGCTTTCCTCAACTACATGTTTGCGCAGGACACCTGGAAGGTTACGAACGACTTCACGCTCGACTATGGGCTTGGTTACTCGATCGACACACCGCTGCGCAATCACCAGTACGGCGGCGAGGCTGTGTCCTGCTTCATAGTCGGCCAGCAGTCCACGGTCTTCCCCAGCGCGCCCACGAACATGGTTTTTCCGGGCGACCCCGGCTGCTCCAACTCTGCCCAGGCTTATACCCACTACAACGAGCTTGGTCCCCGCATCGGCTTCGCGTGGGCGCCCGATCTCGGGCGTATCTCCGGTGCGCCGGGCAAGTTCTCCATCCGTGGCGGCTTCGGGTTCTACTACAACCGTACCGAGGAAGAGAGCGCTCTTCAGACTCTCGATATGCCGCCCTTTGGCTTCACCAGCGGCGGCGCGGCAGACTTTGGCGGTTCGCCCCAATTTGTCAATCCCTTCGCCGATATCAACAATGGAAAAACAACCGGAACCGGAGGCACGGCGGGTTCAGCGTCAGAGCCCAATCGCTTCCCCTACACCTTCCCGGTCAAGGGGCAGAGTCCGACTTTTCCATCCTCGATCTTCAATATCAGTTCCTTCGATTCCTCGTTCCGCGCTCCTTACGCGGAAAACTTTCAGATTTCGATCGAGCGCGAACTTCCCTCCAAGATGATCGCCCGCGTGAGCTACGTGGGTTCCCTCGGTCGACGTGAGCAAATTACCCCTGAGGGCAACTATGAAACCGCTGCGGGACACGCTGCCTGCCTGGCGAATCCTGCGTGCGTGGCCGCGCGCAACACCCAGGCACTGAGCTTCCCCCAAAATACGATCGGCGGCAGCTCCGTGATCGCAGAGGAGGGCGAAGTCAGCTCCGAGGGGGCTTCGAACTACAACTCGCTGCAGGCGAGCCTGACCAAAGGCATGACGCACGGCCTGCAGTTCCAGATGAGCTACACCTACGCACATGCGATGGATAACGGTTCAAGCTTTGAGAACTCTGGATTTGGCGGATTCGGGCTTCCCGGCGCTGCTCGAGGCTACAACCAGTACGTCACGTCGCTCAACTATGGCGATTCCACTTACGACGTCCGTCATAATTTCGTCTTTGCACCCGTTTATACCACTCCCATCCTGCACGGGGAGAGCGCCTTGTCCCCCATCAATCTCGCGCTTGCAGGATGGCAGATCAGCGGCATTCTGCAACTGTCGACCGGCGAACCGTATGATATCGCTTATTACTTTGGCTCCGCTCATTCCCTCTACTGCTCCGTCTACCTGTCGTTCTACAACTGCCCCGACATCCCCGAGCAGACTGCTCCTCTGGTGAAACTGAGCCCGCGAGCGACCCACGGCGGTTACTTCTCTCCGGCCAGCTTCGCGGCAGAACCCATTGGCTCCTTTGGTAACATTCACCGCAACCCGTATCATGGCCCTGGGACCAACAACACTAACCTGATCCTGGCGAAGAACTTCAGTCTTTCGTCAGACGGTTTGCTTCGCCTCCAACTCCGTTTGGAAAGCGATAACGTCTTCAATCACACTCAGTTCAACCTCCCCGACGGCAATTTCGCCGATGGCACCTTCGGCGCGATCACCTCGGCCAAGGCCGCTCGCCAGACGCAGCTCGGCGGGAAGTTCTACTTCTAATCCGGTACGCAATCAGACCAGAAAGGCCCCCGACTTGGGGGCCTTTCTGGTTGCAGGGCTCAGTTCCAGCCTCACTTGCGGCTCTTGGTGGCCTTCTTCGCCACCTTCACCGCAGGTGCTGCACTCTTTTTCACCGCGCTCTTCTTCACCACGGCCTTTTTTGCAACCGCCTTCTTAGCTGTTGCGGCTTTGTGGGCGCGCGCGCTGATGATCTTCGCCTTCAACTCGGCGTTGAGCGCGGCGACGCTGATGGTGGTGGCGGACTTGCGCAGGCGCTCCAAGCCATAGAAGGCGCGCTTCTCCCTGGAAAAGACGTGGACGATGAAGTCGACGTAATCCATCAGGATCCACTCGGCCTGGCGGCGGCCCTCGACCGAGTTGGGGTAGGCGCCGAACTCGCGTTTGAGGCGTAACTCAATCTCGTCGGTGATGGCGACGTTCTGGCGCTCGTTGGTTCCGTTGCAGATGAGGAAGTAGTCGGTGAGGCCGCTCTCGGAGGGGTCGAGGGCGAGGATGCGGACGTCTTCGGCCTTTTTGTCTTCGCAGGCTGCCGCCGCCGCCAGCAGCAGTTGATAGCTTTCAGTTGAGGGCATGGATCTCCTTGAGACCATGGTACCGGGTTGCGGCGGTCAGAGTCCATCGCAGCCTGCGTGCAGTGACGCAGGGCCGCGGTGGAGGGGATGAATGTTGGCTACTTCAGTGTCTTTACAAACGCCGCAAGGGCAGACACCTGAGCGGGGTTCAGCGCGCTCATCGGGTTGATGTGCGGCGCCTTTGGCTGGCCTCCCTTGGTGAGCACTTCGACGACTTTTGCCGAGCCGGCGATCTTGGGGAACGTGGGAGGCTTTCCCTGTCCCTGGTCGCCGTGGCACATCGCGCACTTCGTCTTGTACAGCGTGCTGCCGTCCTGCGCTGGGGCCTGCATCCACGCCAGCATGGAGACGGAGGCCAGTAGTACGGGTAGAATGCGGATTTTCATGATGGTCCTCTTTCTTGGAATGATTGAATCTGCGTTCCTTTTTCTGTTGCTACTCGTGTTCCGGCCGGCTTTCAGGCTTGTTCCCGGTGTCGTTCGCCGCGGCTGGGTTGGGTTCCGCAGCGGCCTCGGCATCGGTCTCCGCCAGGGTCTCCGTGTCCAATTCGTGCTCTTGCTTGTAGTGCTCGACGGACATCTTGCCATCTCGCCAGGCCCAGTTCATGGGATAGACATCGGGATCGAAGAAGACCTGGTAGAAGTGCCAGACCAGGATCGCCAGCGTCGCCAGGATCGCCTCGTAGAAGTGTACCGCGGTTGCCGCGTCCACCCACCAGCGCGCCAGCAGATTGCCGACCGAGACCTTGGCCCATAGCATGATTCCAGTGATGGCCATCAGCGCCGTGCCCCAGACCAGCGCCCAATACTCGGCTTTCTCGGCGTAGCTGAAGCGGCCGAACTTCGGCTTCCGGTTGCGCAGGCCGAGGTAGAAGAGCATTGTTCCCCAGGCGTCGAGCGCGTCTTTCGGCGTGGGCAGCAGATCGCGAACCAGACGCCGCCCGTCGCGAGTGAACACGGCATAGAAGACGTGGTAGATGCCATCTCCGATGAGCAACACTCCGGCGACGCGATGGATGATGCTGCGCCACCACTCGCCCAAGCCGAGGGCCACGGCGAACCAGGAGTCGGGATACTTCAGCGCGAAACCGGTGACGACGAGGACGAAGAAGCTGGTGAGCAGAATCAAGTGCTGCCAGCGCTGGTTGGGCGTCATGCGCAGCACGCTGGGCCCCATCGCCCTGCGCCGGGCCATGGCCTTGGCGCGCCACAGAACCGCGTTGTGCAGCAACATCCCGCCGATGACCAGCAGGATCAGGGGAAGATAGAACCACCTGATCCAACGCACCGCGAGCGTGCCCTTGTCCATGGCCCTCCCGCCCTCCACATCCACATGCACCTTGTAGCGGGTGAAGTTCTGTGTGACTCCCTTGTGGCACTGTCCGCAGGTGGCATCGAGGTTGGCGGGGTTGATGGTGGAGCGCGGATCGCTGGAGGGCAGGATGTTGTGTACTCCGTGGCAACTGGCGCAGTTGGCCACCACCACCGAACCGCCCTGCGAGGCGAGCCCGTGATAGCTGTCCAGGTAGGTCGAGACTCGGTTGCCCGGCACGTCGAACTCCTGGGTTAGCCGCACTCCCTGGTGACAGCGTGTGCAGGTCGTACTCGACAGGTTCTCATCGGAGGCCGATGAGTTGGGATTGGAGGGCGCCTTGATGGTGTGGATGCCGTGGCAGTCCGTGCAGACCGGGGCCAGGCTGTTGCCGCGCAGGACCGCATGGCCGTGAATGCTCTGCATGTAGACGCTCTGCACGTCAGCGTGACACTTGCCGCAGGTGGCTGGGACGTTGAACTTGTTGACCAGCGAGCGGGCGTCGTTGGCGGGAAGAATCTGATGCGAGCCGTGACAGTCCGTGCAGACTGCGGCGGTCTGCGATCCGTTTTTGACCGCGCGGCCGTGGACGCTGTCCTGGTAGGCGACGAAGACCTGCGAGCTGCCACCGGTGGACTGCATCAGTAACTTCTGGCCGTGGCAGGAGCCGCAGGTGGCGGGGATGTTGGAGTGGCTGACCGGCGACTTTGGATCGGCGGCGGGCAGAATTGTGTGCGCGTCGCCGTGGCAATCGACGCAGGTGGCGGCCGGCGATCCGTCGGGCTTCTTCGCGGTGGCGTGGAAGCTGTGCTTATATGCGGCCTGCTGGTCGGCGTGGCACTGGGCGCATGTGATCTTTGCCGGGGTTGCTTCGTGGGGCGAGGACTTCACGTCCTTGTGGCAATCGACGCAGGAGAACATTCCACCGTGGATGGACTGCTTCAATTTTTCGGCGTCGACGGTGAGGCTGACCGTCTTGCCGCTGGCGTCGGTGGTGGTGAGCGTGGGGTCGGCGTGGCAGGCGAGACACTCCGCGTCCTTCGGCTTGTGCTGGGCGCGGGCGAGGGATGTCCACGAGAGCAGGAAGACGACGATCGCCAGCGCACAGAACTTCCCCGCGGATTTCATGCAGCAAGTACACGCCGGTCGAGCCTTCCTTGCGGTGACTGCGATCACAATGCGCGCTCAAGCAGAAATGCATCTCAAACCTTGCGGTTGCGGCAGCAAGATTGCGCGGCGGCGGGCATTCACCTGTAGAGACTGTTGGAGGCGAGGCGGATGCGCTGGAGGAGTCTGGTGGATTGCCTGGGCGGCAGGAAACCGGCGGCGATGGCCTGGATGACGCGGTAGAGCGCGCGCTGGATGGCGTGGCGATCATCGAGAGGGCCGAGGCGAATGGCAGGGGGCCTGAGAGCGCGCAGGCGGCGGCGGGCACGCTTTTCGAGGTCATGGTGATACGGGCAGTGGGGAAGACGGGCGCGTGCGAACTTTCGGCAGGGGGTTCCATCGGGCTTGATGGCGGAGCAGAGTCTGGCTTTCATTCGATTCTCCTATGAAAAAATAAAAAAAATTGATCTTAAGTGATTTGTAATCATTACTTATGAAATTTTTTCCTGTAAGATCTGACAAAATAAGGACTTAGAGTCTAAGAATAAGAAAACAAAGAGGAAAGGCCCAGGGGTTGATACCCTGGGCCTTTCCTGTTTTCTGATCCTAGTTAAATTATAGCAGGTTGCGGAAACTACTATGCCAAGTATTATAGTGGGGGAAGTGATTGATATGGTGTTGGTTATGGGGATTTTGATAGAGCGAGGGGCTTGACACGCGACTTTGCTGGGAAAAACGGGGAAATTATTTTTGGTTGTTGCGGCTGGGCGGGCGGCGGTTTGTTGCCTCCCACCCTTCCGCGATGAGACTGCGGAAGGATGGGGCACCCGGCAGGTTGAGGAAACTACTATGCCAAGTATTTTACTGGGGGAAGTGGTTGATATGGTGTTTGTTATGGGGATTTTGACAGAGCGAGGGGCTTGACACGCGATTTTGCTGGGAAAAACGGGGAAATTATTTTCGGTTCAGGCGATTGGGCGGGCGGGCGCCTGTAGATGGTCAAGAGGTTGTTCCATTTTCGGAGCGGCTGATGGGCGGCTTGTAGTTGAGGCTACCATGGGGTCTTTCACGGTTGTAATAGTCATTCCATGGACGCAGGTATTGGTCTCTTTGG
>Ga0224555_1000264_pt1 | contig 78674 bp, 64 predicted proteins | sample 714S23034metaG_FD_180687 | JGI IMG/M metagenome (GOLD analysis project Ga0224555, IMG submission 180687) | Peat soil microbial communities from Stordalen Mire, Sweden - 717 S2 30-34 | ecosystem: Environmental > Terrestrial > Soil > Wetlands > Peat | place: Sweden: Norrbotten County, Stordalen... | reverse complement strand
GTGGTGACCAGACGCGCGTATGGATTCCGCACCTATAAAGCAATGGAAATTGCCCTGTATCACAACTTAGGAAAGCTACCCGAACCGAATGAATTCACCCACAAATTCTGCTGACGAGGCTCATAATCTTACTCTTAATCTTAATCTCTTATCCCCTCAGTCAGAAGAGATTAAGATTAAGAGTAAGATTAAGATTAAGAAAGAAGTGGACTGAATTTTGACTCGCGGGCAGGAGGAATTGTGGCAAGCTACAGGCGTGGATCAAAACGAAAATCCCCAGGACGGCTTTCCGCCACCGCCGCCGCCCCGCTCCGGCTTTGGCAACAAGCTGAAGAAGACGCTGGGACCGGTCGGCGTCGCCATAGTCGCGCTGTTCGCCAAGTTCAAATTTGCCCTGGTCGCGGCCATCAAATATTTCCCGCTGCTGCTCAAAACCGGCGGCACCATGATCCTGTCGGTTGGGGTTTACGCCATGTTTTGGGGGTTTTGGTGGGCTGTCGGATTTGTTTTTCTGTTGATGATCCACGAATGCGGGCACTTGCTGGCAGCCAAACGCTGCGGTTTGAAAGTGGGCGCGCCCGTGTTCATTCCTTTTCTGGGCGCGATCATCGCCTTGAAGGAGGCGCCGCGGAACGCCTGGATCGAATCGGTGGTGGGCATTGGCGGGCCGATTCTGGGATCGGTCGGGGCGCTGTTGTGCCAGGGCCTCTATCTGGCCACCGGCAACCTGATGTTCCAAAGCCTGGCCTACACCGGCTTTTTCCTCAACCTGTTCAACCTCATGCCCATCGGGTTTTTGGATGGCGGCCGCATTGTCACCGCGCTCTCGCCGTGGCTGTGGCTGGTGGGATTGGCCGTGCTCCTTTTCCTGACCGTGACCCAGTTCAATTTCATCCTGCTTCTGATTTTGATCTTCTCGGCGCCCCGTCTGTTTTCGCTCTTCCGGCGCAAAACCGACGAGGAACGCCGGTATTTCGAGGTGACGCCGGAGCAGCGCCTGCTGATGGGCGCGCTTTACTTCGGCCTCATCGCCGCGCTGGTGCTGGGCATGCGCATGACGCTCATCCCGCGCCAGTTACTTCGCGGGCACGGCGATCAAGTCGTAATCCGTGTGCCCGATGATTTTCACGCGCAGGAACTCCCCGGCCACCGCCTCTCCGCGAAGATAGACGCGGCCATCAATGTCCGGCGCGTCGGCCTGGCTGCGCGCCACCCAGTAACGCCCCTGCCCGCCCGCGGCGGCGAAGGGAGAAGCGGACGCGGAGCGAATCAGGCCGTGCTCCCAGGAACGGACCTGGGCCGATTCCAAATCCTTCGCCCCCGCCTCGCGTTCGACCAGCACCACGGCCTCGGTTCCGACGCGCGCGGCTGAAATCCGCCGGGCGATCTTGAGTTGTTCCGCCATGGCCCGTTGCCGGCGCCGTTGCTTGAGCGCGCCAGAGAGCTGGCCCTCCATTTTGGCCGCGCGCGTGCCGTCCTGCTGCGAATAGACGAACACGCCCAACCGCTCGAAGCGCGTCGCTCGAATGAACTCCAGCAAGGTCTGAAAATACTCCTCTGTCTCGCCGGGAAAACCGACAATGAAGGTCGTGCGCAAGGCAATGCCCGGCACGCCGGCCCGGATTTGAGCCAGGAGGTCCACGATGTATTGTTGCGAGGTTTCCCGGCGCATCCGTTCCAGCATGTTCGGGTGGATGTGCTGCAACGGCATATCCACGTAGCGCGCCACTTTGGGACATTCCGCGATGGCGCGGATCAGGTCGCCGGTCCAATGGGCCGGATGCGTGTAAAGCAAACGAATCCAAAAATCCCCCGGCAAATCATTCAATTCGCGCAGGAGCGCGCAGAGCGTGGAAGCGTCGGCCGGCAACGCGCGGGCGGCGGCGGTGAATTTCTCCGGGGAGGAAATGGCGCCCGGGCGGCCGGCGCGCAAATCCAGGCCGTAGTAGGTGGAATCCTGCGAAATGAGATTCAGTTCCTTGACACCCTCGGAAAGAAGCTGCCGGGCCTCGCGCACGATGTCGCCCTGAGGACGGCTGCGATGAGAGCCGCGCATGCGCGGGATGATGCAAAAACTGCATGGATGATTGCAGCCTTCGGCGATCTTGAGGTAGGCAAAGTGTTTGGGCGTCAGGCGAAAACGCGGGGTGGCAAAATCGGGGATGTAACTGGGCCGGAGATGGACGTTGACGGGCGGCGGCGTCTTGTCCAACGCGGCCAATCGGCGCGCCACCTCCTTTTTCGCCGGCGCGCGGGCGGCGCCGCCGGCCATTTTCTCGCGTCGGCGCGCGAGAGCTTGCGCGACGATGTCGGAGACCTGCGCGACCTGATCAATGCCCATGAAGGCGTCCACCTCCGGCAGGAGTTTGGGCAAATCGTCGCGGAAACGTTGCGGCAGGCAGCCGGCCACGATCAGGCCCTGGCCCGGATGATCGCGCTGGCGGGCCTGGGCCGCCTGCAAAATCGCGTCAATGCTTTCCTCCTGGGCCGACTCGATGAAGGAACAAGTGTTGACAATGAGCACGTCGGCCGCGGGGGCCTCGTTGGTGATTTGCAGGCCGGCCTGAATAAGCGAGCCGAGCATGATTTCCGAGTCCACCAGGTTCTTGGCGCAGCCGAGGGAAATCAAGCCCACGCTGATGGGAGCCTTTTTTTGGGGGGTCATATTCAGGCCGGCTTCGGCGGGGCGGAAGTGGGGCCAAAGACACTGTCAAATTTGGCGGCGACGTTCTGGAAGTGAAAATCCAGGGAGCAGAGTTTTTCCAGTTCGCCCGCGGCAAAATGTTGGTTGACCTCCGGGTCCCGGCGCAGTTGGCTTAAAAAATCCGCGTCGTCGCGCCCGGCGTGTTTGGCCTGCCAGGTCAGCATGGCGTTGCGCTGCACCAGCTCGTAGGCCGCCTCGCGCGTCAATCCTTTTTTGATGAGCGCCAGCAACACCGTTTGGGAGTTCCACAGGCCCAGCGAGAGCGCCAGGTTGCGCTTCATGTTTTCGGGATAGACGATCAGGCCGCCGGTCAATTTGGCCAGGGTGGCCAGCATGTAATCCAGCAGCGTGCAGGAATCGGGGAAAATGATCCGCTCGACCGAGCTATGGCTGATGTCGCGCTCGTGCCAGAGGGCGACGTTTTCCAGGGCGGCCACGGCGTTGCCGCGCAGGACGCGCGCCAGGCCAGCCAGGCGCTCGCCGGTGATGGGATTGCGCTTGTGCGGCATGGCGCTGGAGCCTTTCTGCCCCGGGGCGAAGAACTCCTCCGCCTCCAGCACTTCGGTGCGCTGGAGGTGGCGGAACTCGGTGGCCCAGCGTTCGATGCTGGCGCCGATCAGGGCCAGCGCGCTGATGAACTCGGCGTGCAAATCGCGTTGCACCACCTGCGTGGCCAGGGGCGCGGGACGCAGACCCAGGCGGGCGCAGACGAAGGATTCCACCCGCGGCGAAAGATGCGCGCTGGTGCCGACGGCCCCGGACAGTTTGCCCACCGCGACGCGCTGGCGGACCGTTTGCAGCCGTTCCAGGGCGCGCGTGAATTCGTCGTGCATGAGGGCCATTTTCAACCCGAAGGTAATCGGCTCGGCGTGGATGCCGTGGCTGCGGCCAATCATGGGGGTGAATTGATGCTCCCGCGCCCTGCGGGCGATGACCTCGCGCAGAGCTTCGACATCGTCCATCAGGACATCGGCCGACTGGGTCATTTGCACGGCGAACGCGGTGTCAATCACATCGCTGCTGGTCAATCCGAAATGCAGCCAGCGGCTGGCGGGCGCGCCGATGTTCTCCGCCACGTTGGTGGTGAAGGCGATGACGTCGTGGTTGAGGGTCTTTTCCAGTTCCTTGCAACGCTCCACGCTGAAGGCGGCCCTGGCTTTCATTTGGGCGAAATCGGCGGGCGGCACCAGGCCCTCGGCCACCAGGGCCTCGGCGGCCAGCAGTTCGATTTGCAGCCAGATTTCCAGCTTGCGTTGCTCGGTCCAGAGGTCGCGCATGACGGCGCGGGAATAACGTTGAATCATGGGGTGTGAGGAGGTTGGGAGTCAGCGCCGGGCCATTTTGCTGCGCGCCGCCTCCAGGATTTGGCGCTCGCGCTCGGTCAGGCTGTGGATGCCGCGGGCGGAGATTTTTTCCAGGATCGGATCCACTTCGCGGCTGATGAACTCGGCGGGCGGCAATTCCTCCGCTTTGCGCCCGGCGCTCCTGGACACGCGCCGGAGCGTGACGCGGGCGGATTCCCGCCTGGGCTGCGCGCGGCGCATCAGAGGACGCCAAAAGCTGAACGAGGGACGCGGCATCATGCTCCAGCGAATCCACGCGATGCCCGTCAACATCCCGCCCAAATGCGCCCCGTGAGCGATGTTGCTTGTGTAATTGTGAAACAGCAGCGGGCCGACGACGCCCGCCACGGCGATGCAGCCCTCGATAATCAGCAAGGCTCTGGCCCTAAAGGTGACCGGCAGGATGAAAAAGACCAGCAAGGTGATGGGTTGATCGGGCGCGCGGGTGGCAAACGCGGCCACCAATCCAAAGATGCCAGCCGAAGCGCCGACCACCGCCACTGTCCCAAACGTGAGCGGAAACGCAAAGCCCAATCCGACATGCAACAGTCCGCCCACCACGCCGCTGGCCAGGTAAAGCTTGAGCATGCCCGCGCTGCCCAGCATTTCCTCGATGGCCCGGCCAAAAAAGTAAAGGCCGATGACGTTGAACAACAGGTGCAGGAATGAGCCGTGCAGAAACTGATAGGTCAGCAGTTGAAAGACCAGGCCGTGCGTCAGTCCGGTCTTGCTCAACGCCAGCCAATGGTCCACCCAGCCGTCCAGGTTCAACCCGTGCAGGACCATTTGCGCCAGGTAACACCCCGCCAGCGTGACACACAAAATCGTGGTCATGGACCATCCGGGGCGGTAAGGCGTGCGCATGTATTGGCGATCATCCAGCATTCGACTCAAGCTACCTCGTGCCGGGCGTTTTTTCAACGCTTTCGCGCCGATTTTGCGCATTTTATGCCCTTGTTTCTGAAGTGCCACCACGGATTTCACGGATTTCACGGATAAGAAACGACGGGTTCCCCATCCGTGAAATCCGTGAAATCCGTGGTGAGAACTCTTCCGGGAAGGGTGTGAAAGCGACGGCTTGAGGTTTCCAGGAGAGCGGGTATGATGCGTTCTGACAATGGCAACCGAACGAATCGTCATCGAGAATTACAAGGGCATCAAGAAGCTCGATCTTGAGGTGCGGCCATTCACCGTCCTGATTGGCCCTCAAAGCGTTGGAGACTGGTTTGATTGATGGAAGCGGGATTGATGACGTATCGGGTGAGATTGCGGAACAATTCGACGCCGTCAGCCGCCTCCAATGAAAATTTAACTGGACGATTCAGTGGCTTCGGGGAGCGCGGTCGTCACGACCGCCGTTTTCGGCGTCTCGCCGAAAACTCTTGCGGCACGCCGCTGCTCGCTCATTGGCCAAGGCCGAATCCGGCGGAGACTGGCTGGCGAGACGCCAGCCAGGGCGACCGGGACGGTCGCGCTCCCCAATCCGCTTGCACCCACTTTTAATCACACCCCGCATCCCCATCGTCATGCTTGCTTCATTGACTTTGGATGGCCAATCACCATGATGCTTCTCCTATGAGTTATCAAAACAGTCTTTCCCGCGTTTTGTTGGCGGCTGGCATGGGGATGCTGGCGGCCGGTGGTTTGACCCAATCGTCTTGCGCCGCGGACCCCTACAAAATCGTCAATTCCTCCCAGACCATGGGAACCGGCGGCATTGATTATGTCTTCGCCGATAGCGACGGCCGCCGCCTTTATGTGCCGCGCGGCGGCCAGGTTCTTGTCTTTGACCTCGACACGCTCAAGTCCGTGGGCGCCATCTCCAACAGCGGCGGGCACGGCGTGGCGGTGGACCCCAAGTCGCACCACGGTTTCAGCAGCCGGAATCCCATCACCATGTTTGACACCGCGACCTTGCAAACCATCAAGTCCATCCCCGTGGAAGGCGGCCCGGACGGCATCCTGTTTGAACCGGCCACCGAACGAATTTATGTTTTCAGCCATCGCGCGCCTAATGTCACGGTGATTGACCCCAAGGACGGCTCCATCGCCGGCACCATGGACCTGGGCGGCGCGCCGGAGCAGGCGGCCAGCGACCAAAAAGGCCGCGTGTATGTGGATCTGGAAGACGAGAACAAGATCGCGGTGGTGGACGCCAAAACCCTCAAAATGACGGCACAGTATTCGCTGGGCGGCAAGGCCACCGGCCCGGCTGGCTTGGGCTTGGACGCGAAAAACCATATCTTGTTCGCTATGTGCCGCGAACCGGCCACGTGCGTCGTCCTGAGCGCCGACGATGGAAAAATCCTGGCCAGCCTGCCCATCGGCAACGGGACGGACGGAGGCGGGTTCAACCCCAACACGATGGAAGCCTTCAGTTCCCAGCGCGACGGCACCCTGACCATCATCAAGGAAACCAGCCCCACAAGTTTTGAGGTGGAACAGACGGTCACAACCAAGCCCGGCGCCAAGACCTGCACGCTCGACTCCAAAAACAATCGCATCATTTTGATCGCCACCGAAGCGGCCCCCACTCCCGCCGCCGCGGCAGGGGCTGCGCCGGCTCCCGCGACTCCTCCGGCCAATGCCGATCAACCCGGCGGCGGGCGGCGCGGTGGACGCGGCGCGCGCGGCGGACCGGGCTTCCTGCATATTCTCGTGGTGGGACGGCAATAGAGCCAAGCCGGGATTCCGAATTGAAACATTTTGGTGACAATTCTGATTACTTTTGACTTTTCGCCAATCGCGGCGATTGTTTTCGCATGAGAGCGTTTGCACGTATTTTTCCCTTCCTGTTGGCAGCCGTTGCCATGAGAACGTCAGCGGCGGACCAGCCTGTCCGCCAACCCGGCGAAGATGTCAACAGCGCCGCCGTTCGAGAAAGACAGGGATTGCGACCGGACACGAACCTCCTCTTCAATGGTTGGGGCGTCACTCCCGCTGGCCAGCACACGCTGGTCAGTGACCTGGCGCTCAAGCTGGTGATGGCGCCCGACCACAAACGGGTGGTGGCGGTGCATGGCGGGTTCAATCAGCATGGCGTGACGCTCCTCGATCCCGTCAGCCGCCAACAGACACAGTTTCTGCCGCTGGAAGAAACCTGGAACGGCGTTGCCTTCAGCCGCGACGGCCATCGCTTCTACGTGGCGGGCGGCGACTCCGGGCAAATTCACGTTTTCACCTACACCAACGGCGTGGCGGCTTTTGACCGCTCCGTCACACCCGAAGCAGGAGGCTCGGAGGTCTTTCTCGCCGGCCTGGCCGTTCATCCCGGCACCGGCAAACTCTTTGCCTGCAACGAAGGCAACCACGAAATCTGGGTCCTGCACCCCGAAACACTGGCGCTGGAAGCGCGGATTCCCGTCGGGCTGCATCCGCACTCGTGCCTCATGGGGGCCGACCACCGCCATTTGTACGTCAGTGATTGGGGCAGCCGCGGCGTCACCGTGGTGGATACCAAACAGTTGCGGCGCGCGCGGGATATCGCCGTCGGGGCGCGGCCCAATGACTTGGCTCTGGCGCCGGACGGGCGATTGTTCGTGGCCTGCGCTGGCGATAACACGGTGCATGTCATTCAAACCCGGTCGCTCGAGACGTCCGAAGCCGCCGCCAGCCCCACAAGGCGCATTCCAGAAGGCACACGCGAAATTATCTCCACCTCGCTTTACCCGGATGCGCCCGAAGGCAGCACACCCGACGCGGTGGCCGTTTCGCCTGATGGCCGGACTCTGTTCGTCGCCAATGCGGACAATAACAACGTCATGGTGGTGGATATTTCCAATGCGACCACGCCGGATGAAGGCCGCACCAAGGACGAATCGGTTTCGGTGGTGGAAGGTTTCATCCCTGTCGGCTGGTATCCGAGCGCCTTGGTGGTCAACCCGGACAACGGCACGCTGATGGTCGCCAACGGCAAGGGCCTGGCCTCGCGCGCCAACTTCCCGGCGCTCAAGCCCAAGCCGAAGGGGCCTGCCCAAGGTCCCAAATACGACTACATCGCCGGCGCTTTCCAAGGGGCCGTCTCCTTCATCAGCCGGCCGGACGCCGCGCAGATGGCGGCCTACACCGCCCAGGTCCGCCGCAATTCCCCCTACGCGCCCGAACAACTCCACCGCGCTCCGATCCCAAGCGACTCGGCCATTCCGGAAAAAGTCGGCGCTCCCTGCCCCATCAAATACGTGCTCTACATCATCAAGGAAAACCGCACCTACGATCAAGTCTTGGGCGACTTCCGCAACGCGCGCGGGGAAGCCGCCGGCAATGGCGACCCGCATATCACGATGTACGGCGAGAAAGTGACGCCCAACCATCATCAGATTGCCCGCGACTACGTGCTGCTGGACAATCTTTACTGCAACGGCGAGGTCAGCGCGGACGGCCATAGCTGGTGCGACGCGGCCATCGCCACCGATTTCAACCAGCGCTCCTGGATTCTCTCCTATTCCAAGCATGGCAAATTGCCCGGCAACGATGAAATGGAAGTGCCCACCGCCGGCTACCTGTGGGACCTCTGCAAGCGCAACGGCATCAGTTTCAAAAACTACGGCGAAGGCTCCGTGCGCGTGCCCTCCGCCAACCGCGGACGCTGGAAAGGCCAGCGCGACATGGAGCGCGTCAAAACCTGGATTGCGGACCTTCAACGGGCCGAGACAACCGGCGTCCTGCCGCAATTCACCATCATGTCCCTGGGCGAAGACCACACCCGCGGAACCGCCCCGGGCGAATTCACGCCGGATGCCTCCGTGGCCAGCAACGACGTTGGTTTGGGCCGCATTCTCGAAGCCGCCACCCGCAGCCGTTTCTGGAATCAAATGGCGGTCTTCATCATCGAGGATGACGCGCAGAACGGGCCGGATCACGTGGACGCCCACCGCACCGTCGGGCTGGTTGCTTCGCCTTATTGCAAACGCGGTTTTGTGGACAGCACTCTTTACACCACTGCCAGCATGGTCCGCACGATGGAATTGATCCTCGGCCTGCCGCCGTTGACCCAGTATGACGCCGGAGCGACTCCCATGTTCAATTGCTTTCAAAAGACGGCCCAAAGCGCGCCTTACCAATCTCTGACTCCGCAAGTGGACCTCTATGCCAGGAACACGATCAAGTCCCCCGGAGCCAAAGCGTCCGCCAAAATGAATTTCCGCCAATACGACATGGCCCCGGAAGACCAGCTCAACCGGATACTGTGGCTTGCCGCCAAGGGGCCTGACGCGCCGTATCCGACTCCCATCCACGGCGCCGTTTTGCCGCGGTAGAGCCGCTTTCCGCAGACTGCGTCAATAGTCGTCAAACCGCCTCAGTGTGCAACTGGCGAAATATGCGTTTATGCAAGGCCCATTTACGGCGTCACGGTTTCCAACGCGCCAAAGACCGCGAAATCGTCTGGATTGGATGTAAGCAAGCGGCGGACGCCGCTGCATTGCAAAGTTGCGGCCAATTGAGTGTCAAGGATACGCTTGCGCCCCAAGGTGAACTGACGCATCCAGCGCAAGGTTTGATCCAGACTTGCCTGACTCGGCTCCAACACCCTGACGGACGGGTTTTTAAGAAACTCCTCAATCCAATCAATCGCTTCGACCATGGTCAGTGGCGGAGTAAAGCGGCGCGCGTCCGTGGTCACGTGCAAGAATTCAGCCACGACGAAGGGCGGGATAACCAGCTTTTCGCCCTTTTGGGTTTCAGCTTCCACTGCCGTGACAGTTTGCCCGTTGGCCGCATGGTCGGCCATGGCAAGCTGCACAAGGATGTTGCAATCCAGGCCGATCATTATCGTCCAAAGATATCCTCAGCCAATTCTCCTTGCGAAATAACGGGCGTTAATACGCGGTGGCCCTTGATGGAACGAATTTTTAAGGCCACGCCGGCGGAAACCTTCTTTTCCAAAGCGGACACAATTCTAGCCACAGGCTTGTTGCCTTGCGTGAGCAAGACTTCGTCGCCGGCCTGAACTTGCTTAACCAGGTCGGCAAGCTGTCCACTGCCAACTTCCGCTGTAACGATCATGCTTGTCATCATACACTTTCTTTCATCGGTCGTCGAGAGTCATTTAACCCGCCTTTCCCAGGGCATATTTCCCAGATATGCGTGCCGATGCAGGCTGCTTGTGCGCAAATAGGTTCGGACAGGATGTCTGGCCGGACAAACTGGCCGCCGCGCTGTCGGGCGTGGCCGTGCTTTGCCAATGAAGCGTGACGCCGCCCGCCCTGCCCTGAGACCACTTCGAACTTGTTGTTTACAACGAGCTTTGGATTGGGATTATAATGACGATAAGAAGAATCCGCGCCGTCATGCAGCATCTTGATCTAACGCTGAGTTCCGCCGCCGCCAATCTGGCGTGCGACGAGGCTCTGCTGGACGCCTGCGACAACGGCGCCGGCGCGGAGGTCCTGCGCTTCTGGGAACCGCGGGAGTGCTTTGTCGTGGCCGGCTACGCCAATGAACTGGCGCGGGAGGTGAATCTGGCCGCGTGCCGTCAGGCGGGCCTGGGCGTCTTCCGGCGGTGTAGCGGCGGCGGCGCGGTGCTGCAAGGACCGGGCTGCCTGGATTATTCGCTCGCGCTCAAAATGGAGGGGCGCCCCGCCCTGGCCACCATTACCGGCGCCAACCGCCACATCATGGAGCGGCAGCGCGCGGCTTTGGCGTCCCTGCTGGGGCGGGAGGTGGAAGTCAAGGGCTGCACGGACCTGGCCGCCGGCGGGCTGAAGTTTTCCGGCAACGCGCAACGGCGCAAACGCCATGCGCTCCTTTTTCACGGAACATTCCTCCTGCGCTTTGACCTCGGCCTGATGGATCAATTTTTGCCCATGCCGTCGCGCCAGCCGGACTATCGCCAGGGCCGCGGGCATGGCCGATTCCTGACCAACTTGGGCGTGGAGGCCGCCGCCGTCAAGGCCGCGTTGCGCCTGGCCTGGGAGGCGCGCGCCCCCCTGCCGGAGGCGCCGGACTGCCGGCGGTTGATCGAGGAAAAATATGGGCAAGACGATTGGAATCTGAGATTCTAGAAAGCGGACTCGAACTGTTTTTATGCGCTCATTTGAAAGTCTTGACCAACGTGAAATCCTGGCGCTGGCCGCGGCGCTGGAGGAGGAAGACGCCCGCATCTTCGATGAATTCGCCGACGGGTTGAAGGAACGGTTCCCGGAGCAGGCGGAGAAATACCGCCAACTCGGACGCGAGGAGGACACGCACCGCCACCGCCTGCTGGACCTTTACCGCGCGCGTTTCGGCGAGCACATCCCGCTGATCCGGCGCGAGGACGTGCGCGGGTTCATCAAGCGGCTGCCGCTCTGGCGCATGCGCCCCCTGAGCCTCAAAACCGTGCGCAAACAATCGGAGTTGATGGAACTGGAAACCAAGCAGTATTACGAGGTGGCGGCCCTCCGCTCAACCGACACGGGCGTCCGGCAATTGCTCGGCGACCTGGCGGAAGAGGAGCGGGCCCATTTGCAGAGGGCCGGCAAAATCGTCACGGACGGCTTGAGTGAGAGCGACGAGGAGCAGGAGAAAAGAATCTTCGCCCTGCAAATCGTCCAGCCGGGGTTGTCGGGCTTGATGGACGGTTCGGTGTCCACCCTGGCGCCGCTCTTTGCCGCCGCCCTGGCGACGGGCCGGAGCGGGCCGACCTTTCTGGTGGGCCTGGCCGCCAGCCTCGGCGCCGGCATCAGCATGGGCTTCGCCGAAGCCTTGTCCGACGACGGCACCCTGACCGGACGCGGCCACCCGTGGAAGCGCGGCCTGGTGTGCGGGGCGATGACCGCGCTGGGGGGGTTGGGCCACACCTTTCCCTATCTGATTGACAATGTTCACACGGCCACGGCCATCGCCGCCAGCGTGGTCTGCGTGGAATTGGGCGCCATTTCCTGGGTGCGGCACCGCTACATGGACACGCCCTGGTCGTCCGCGGTTCTGCAAGTGGGGCTGGGCGGGTTCCTGGTGTTTTTGGTGGGCATCCTGATCGGGCAGTCGTAGCCTCAATTCGTGCCCGGGTTTTTGAGCCAGGCGGCGGTTTGCGCGTACTGCTCGAAGGCCCTGTCTCCCAGCGTTTGGCGGGCCGTTTTTTCCGTCTCGGCCCGCATGGCCGCCAGCGCCACCTCGACCCGCTCCGGCGGAATGTCTTTATTTGACAACAACTTCTGCCTTTCCTCCTCCACCGCCTGCCGCATGTCCAGGAGCGTGTCGGCGGCGGCGGCGGGCAAATCGTACCGCTGGCTCAACAGCGTCAGGTTCTGGTATTCCGGGTTCTGCGAACGCTCGAATTGCCCGACGCGCTCGCCGGCCAGGTTGCCCTGGAACTCCTTCATCATTTGGGCCTCGTCGGCCGTTTTGGCGGCCAGCACCGTCGCGTCATTGGTGTCCTGGAATTCATAGGCCTCGTCAATGGCTTTTTGCTTGTCATACAAGGCGCGGAACTCCTCTTCCGTCGGGTTGAACCCGATCAATTGCTGGCGCAACCGCTCCGCCGCGGGCGAGGTGCTCAATTCGTACTGTGCCTTTTCCTGGGGACCCAGCACCTGGGCCAGCGCCTCGTCCTGCAACTGGTCAATCTGGCGCAGTTGTTCCACCTCGGCGGGCGAAAGCGTGCCGTTGAGCGCGTTGTAACGAATCAGCTCGCGTTTGCCCTCGAATTGCTCGCGCAGGGACAAAATCTGGGACCGCTTGTCCTCGGACAGAAACGACAGCCGGTTATCATCCTCGTCCGTATCCACGAAGTATTTATTGAGTTCGCGTTCGTAATTGATGCCCAGCAATTCGCGCAGGACGGCGGGCAGGTCCTTGTCAATGGCGGCCAACTGGCGGTCGCGTTCCTCGATTTGCGGCTGTTTGAGTTTGCGTTTGTCGTTCGTTTCCCAGTACTTGAACGGACGCCCGTTGTGGTAATACTGGCCGCGGCGTTGCGCGTAAAGGCGCATGACGTCCGTCAGAATAATGTCTTTGAGCGTGCTTTCCGGGCAGCCGACGGCCCGCAAATTGGCGATGTATTCCCGATAATCGGGGGATTCGATCTGGCTCCAACGGAAGTCGTTGGTTTTATAAACAACCCTGGGTTCCGCCGGCGCGGCCGTTTCCGGCGCGGCGACCCTGGCCTTCCAGGCGGACAGCTCGGTTTGGGCGGCCTGACGGTCCTGCTCCACTTGCCGGCCCCAGTACTGGCTGAAATAAACAAACCCCGCCGCCAAGGCCGCGGCGTTGAGCAGCAGGAGAATGACAGCGAACCTCGTTTTCATGGCCGCCAGCGTAGGGAAAAAACGCCGCGCGGGCAAGATGGGATTAACAATGCAGTTCCTTCCATACGCGCAAGGCCTCCAGCACGCTCCAGGCCTGGGCGTCGCAACCGCGGGATTGATGCGGGGCGTCGCCGTCGAGTATCTCCGGCAGTTGGCCGAGGCAGTCTGTCACTAATAAAGATTCCATGCTGCCCAGGCACGCTTGGGCGGCGGCGACGGCGGCGGGGGCGTTGTCCCAGGCGCGGACCATCGCTTCGCAGGCGGTTGGCAACACCCACGGCCAGGCCGTGCCGTTGTGATAGGCCGGCTTGCGCTGCGTGTCTTCGTCTCCCTGGTAATGGCCCCAATACGGCTCGTTCGGATTGTTCAGCGCCCGGCCATCGGCGGCGTGGATGGGCAACGGCGGCCAAACCGGCAACGGCGCCAGGGTCCGCATCGCGCCGGGCACGAAAAGATGCCGGAAGGCGGCCCCCACCGCGCGGCGCGCCTGGGGACCGGGGAATAATCCAAAGGCGATGGCAAAAAGAAAATTGGGGCGCAAGGCCTGGTCGCGGACGGCCCCGGCGGCGGCCAGGCCGGACGGGGCGATCAGCAGATCGGACACGTAACCTTGTTCCTCCATCCAAAAAAGTTTCCGCAAGGATTCCTCGGCGCGCGCGGCCAGGGCCTCCCACGGCTGGCCGGGCGGTTTGGCCTGGAGGCGTTGCAGTTGGCGCAACAGGCGTATCCACAGCGCCTGGATTTCCACCGGATACCCTTCCCGCGGCGTGCCGGCGGGAAAACTGGTGTCCATCCAGGTGAAATGGGCCGGACTCCAGATCAAGCCCGAAGCCGGGTCCATGCGGATGCCGTTGGGCGTGCCGCCCATGTACCCGGCGGCGATGTCCCCAAGCGCCTCCGCGATAGTCTTGCCGGAAGCGTTGACCGTCTTCTCATAGAGCGACCCGCCGACGCGCGCCACGGTTTCCTCGCACAGGACCCCATACCACAGCGGCGCGTCGGAGGTGTCGCGATTGGAGGCGTTGTCGCCGTGAATGATGTTGGGCATGGTGCCGTTTTCCTCGAACCGCCCAAATGTTTCCAGCATTTCCGCCACGTCCTCCACCCAGCCCGCCGACAGCAGGCCGCGCGCGGCAATGAAGGTGTCGCGCCCCCAATCCAGAAACCACGGATAGCCGGCGATGATCGTGCGGCCCGTGCCGCGCCGCGCCACAAAGGCCCGCGCCGCCAACGCCAGACATTGGCCAAAGGAGTCCTTCTGCTGTTGCCGCGGCGAGACGCCGTTGCCACTTTGCGCCACCTGGCACAAGGTGGCGGAGCCGTCCCGGCTTTGTTCCATCCCCTGCTCCAACGTCTCGAAGGCCGGGGGCGGAATTTCGGCGGACAAAACCAGGGTCACGCGCCGGTCTTTTTCCCATGGCAATTCAAACCAGCCCGGACTGTAGGCGTCGCCAAAGCCGTTCTGGCCGCGGCTTTGCTCGACCGGGTGAGGAATGCCCTGGCACCATTCCGGTTCCAAATGGAAACGTCCGGCGTCGCTGACGACGTGCAACTGGCGGTCGGGCGCCGGCGTAAAGGCAAACCCAATCCGCCCTTGCAAGGCCTGGCAATGGCGCGTGAAATAATCATCCGCCCCGCTGTTGCGGATCGTCTCCGCATGGAAGTTCCGGTCTTCGATGTCCACCCGGACGATGACGCGCGCGTCGAATTGCGGCGGCAGGTCGGCGCTCCGACTGCCGGGCTGGCGCGCGAAAGTGAACACGGTGGTGTTGGAGCCTTCGAGCATGCGGACCGTCATGCGCAACTCCACCGTCCGGCTGTCGCCCGCGTCGGCCACGTAGTTCCAGATGGCGGGCGCGCCAACCTCAAAGGAAGCCAGGTTTTGCAGATTGAGCGCCGTGACAAATCCGTCGGCGGAAATCCAGGCCCGCAGCCTCTTGACCAGCACCTGGCGGTCCACCGGATAGTCGGGCTGGAGATTGGCGCCCAAGGCGCAATCATACTTCGACTGGATATGGCCCAGATCAACGCCCAGGCGGGCCATGCCGCCGCGGCCGTTGGTCAGCAGGACCAGGGCGTCGTGGGGCGGCTCTGTCATGCGCGGGGAAAAGGACGGCATGGCGGTCAAGAATCGCGCCTGGCAGCACGTCAATTCGGTGGTGGCGGCGTAGCGCTCCAATTCCAGTCCGGCCAGGCAGGAAGAGACCGGATGTTTGGGCGCGAAACAGGCGATGAAGCCGTCCCGGACTTCAATCGCCTCGGCCACTTCCAGCGCGTTCGCCGGGCCGCAGTGCAAGCGGGCGCGAAAAGGCCGGTCGTCCCGCAATAGCAACCAATGGCCCGGCGGGATGGGCGTGACGCGCCGCTGATCCAGAGTCGTCCACGTCACCACTTGCGGGAATTTGCCCTTGGCGGCATCCAGCGCGCCGGCCAAATCGGTGTGCGCGCAGGAGCGATCCAAATGGGCCAGGCAGGCCAGGAATTGGTGCGCGTCAAGATGAACGCGCGCCGCCAGGTCGCGCCACGGACAAGGCCCGATCTGTTCCGGCAGCAGCACTTTGCTCAAGGCGGAAATCGCCCAGGCCGATTGCGCGCGCGCGCGGCGGTAGTCGTCGCCAGCCAGGCTGGCCGGTTCGGCTGTGGCGGCCAGGCAAAAGGCGGCGCCAGGCTCCAACCTGAAAATGACCTCCCGCCGGGCCGTTTCCATGGCCGGCGCATTCTGGCCCAGCAGGTCCAGGGCCGGCCGTTTCATGGCTTCGTACTCCATCAAATCCAGCAAAACAGCGTGGCTCTCCCGCACGTCGTTGTTGACCAGCACCAGCACCGTGTCCAGGCCCTCGGCGGAAACGCGGCGCAGGAGGGTGATAGGGGAATCCGGTTTGCTCAGGCGTGTCACTTTGGCGCCGTCGAAAAAACAGGGATGCGCGGCCAGCAGGCGGTTGAGCCGCGCCAGTTCGGGGATAATGTTCTCCGCCGCGCCCCAGGAAAGGCCGCGGCTGGAATGGACGTCTATTTTTTCCGGGGCCAGCCATTCGACGCCGCACGTAAAACCAAAGCCGCCGCTGACGCTGGCCAGCCCGCACAGGCGGTTGCGCATGACCGACCAGGCGCGTCCGCTCCAGGCCAGGCGATTGTTGTCGTGGGTCTCGCTGTAATGCACGTAAAGGCCCACTCGTTCGCTTTGCCGCAGGCTGTAATCCAGGTAGCTCGCCACCGCCGCGCCGTTGTCATTCTGGAACAACTCCGAGTAAGCCCACTGCATCCCCCCTTCCGTCAACAAGGCTTCCGTCGCCTCCCACGATCCCCCCAGCCCTTCCAGCAGGAAGATCGTTTCCGGGAATTCCTGCCGCACGCGGGCCTGGATGTATTGCCAGACCGGCGTGGGCACTTTGTACCCGGCGTCGCAGCGAAACCCATCCACCCCGCGCCGGCACCAGGTCAGGAACACTTCCGCCAGCACGTCCCACAATTCGACGACGTTTAAATTCAACTCCACCAGGTCGCCCCAGGTCACGCTCCAGGCCCCCGGGCTGACGAACAATCCTTCGGCGTCATGCGCGAACCAGTCCGGATGCTGCTCGTAAAGAGTCGAACCCCAGCCGGTGTGGTTGATGACCATGTCCAGCAACACGCGCGCGCCCCGCCGATGCGCCTCGCGCGTCAGTTCGAGAAACTGCCCCACGCCGTTGGTTCTCTTGTCAAATTCCACCAGGGCCGGGTCAATGGCCGTCAGATCCTCGCAGGCATAAGGGCTGCCAAAGCGCCCAAAGCGCGCGAAGGTGGCGGGGGTCGGCCCGACGGGCAGCAGGTGCAGCACGCGGCAGCCGAGCGTGTCAATGATATGCGGCAGCTCCCGCGTCAGGTCGCGCAACTTGCCCGAGGGCGGAATGACGACGTAGCCGCAGTCATCCAGCTTGTTCAATTCCTTCTCCCGCTGGTCGTCCACCGTCTGGCGGAGGGTTTTGGAGAGGCCGAACATGCGCGTGAAGGCGCAATAAATCGTGTTGCCCGTGCGGCAGCCGTTGGGATGGACGGAGATGCCCGCGTCCTCACCGGCAGGCCAGATTTGGCGGCCCTCGGCATCGGCCAGGTAGGCCTTGGCGCGATAAAAACCGACATCGGCCAGCGGCAGCTCGACCGCCCATTCGCCGGACGCTTCGGGCAGCAGCGGCACATCGCGCCAAAAGGCAACGGACATGGGATTCTTGCCGGCATGAGTGGCGAGGATTTCCTGGCGCAGGCGGGCCGCCTTGCCGAGGTTGGTGCGCAGCAGCGCGCGCGCGCCGGGCGGCGAACCGGGCGGCAGCCGCAGACTGAAGCGAACGCGGTCTCCGACGAAGCGCAGCAGGCGTTCGCCCGGCGCGGGGGACATAATCAATTTATCCATGCGCAATCACGCTCTTGTTTATTGACCAATGGCGGCAAAAATGCAACCGCTTTGCGCCGAGGCGGGCGGAATCCTGGGTGAGACAAAATTCTTCCAGCCGTCCGAATCTGCCGGGAAGGAGCTGATGGAGGCGGAAAAAATAAGGAAATCCGGTCATATTTGCATGGGTAAGAAAGGACGGGATCCCCATCCGTGAAATCCGAATTCCGTGGTGAAAAATCTTGCCTGAATTTTCTTTCTTTCGCCCGCGTTGCGCCTAAGTTGCGGGGGTGATTGCTCCCGGCCTTCCTGCCCGGCTGGACATTCTGAAATCCCTCTATGACGGGGTGCTCGTTCCAGAAGCGGTGCGAAACGAAAGGGAGACTTGAATTGAATATGTCCGCGCCTATCAATTTGACGAAGCTCAAGGTCCTGCCGCTGTCCCAGCGCCATAGCCTGGCGCGGTTGGAGGAGATTCTGGCCGCCCCCGACTCCGCGCCGCCGCCGTGTTCGGAGCCGAATCTGGCCCTGATCCGGCAGTGCGCCCGCGACCTGGCGCAGGCCCGCGCGCGGAAAGCCGCCGTCATGCTCATTTACGGCGCGCACTTGATCAAGAACGGCGCGGCTTTGATCGTGATTCGCCTGCTGCAACAAAACTGGATCACCCACCTGGCCACCAACGGCGCCGGCGCGATTCATGATTGGGAATTCGCCTTTTGCGGGCTTTCGACCGAAAGCGTCAAGGAGAATGTGGCCACGGGCACCTTCGGGTCCTGGGATGAAACGGGGCGTTGTTTCCATCTGGCGCTACTGGCGGGCGCTTTGGACGGGGACGGTTTTGGCCGCTCCCTCGGCAAATTTACCGCCCTGGATGGCGCGACCTTGCCGCCAGTGGAATCGCTGGAGGCCGCGTTGAGGGACGCGCCCGCCCATGAACTTGCGCCGGCGCGGGCCGATTTGCTGCGGGCGATGCGGGCGCATCATCTGGCGGCGGGACGCCATGCCGTGGCGCATCCGCACAAGGACTGCAGCGTGCTGGCGCAAAGTTTCAACTTGCAGGTGCCGCTGACGATTCATCCGGGCATCGGCTACGACATCATTTCCAATCATCCGATGTTCAACGGCGCGGCCATTGGCCGGGCGGCGGAAACAGATTTCCGGGTGTTTGGAGGGGCGGTGGAGGATTTGGACGGCGGGGTGGTGCTGTCGGTTGGTTCCGCCATCATGGGGCCGCAGGTGTTCGAGAAGAGCCTCAGTTGCGTCAACAATTTAAGATTGCAGGCGGGCCGGCCCATTGTCCGCGGGCACAACCTCTACGTGGTGGATGTGCAGGAGGGCGGGCGGTGGGATTGGACGCGCGGGGAGCCAGCCAAGGACAACCCGGCTTATTATTTGCGCTTCTGCAAGAGCTATTCCCGCATGGGTGGCGCGATGCGCTACCTGGAAATGGACAATGTCGCCTTCCTGCGCCATTTGCTGCGCGAACTGGGCCACGTAGTAGGATGAGGGTCTGCTACGGTTCAAGGGTATTGTGCCTCACATTCCCAAGCGTTCCGCCAACCGGTCGAGGATGCCTTCTATCCAAACGTCACCGGGTTTTGCGGCGGGCATCGGCAGCCTCCTCTTGGTCCATATCCTGGAACATGGATTCGGCGGCCTCGTGAAGGAAAAGCGACTCATCAAGCCCATCAAGCTCCCGCAGTCGCCGGAGGATGACTGCGCGCTCATCCGCTCTCAGTTTGGGCAGTTCCTGGATGATTTCAACCATGCTCACGATATGAGATTACCACTCCGCCGAATGGCTTGCAAGGACTGGATTCCTGGTTTCCTTTACATCATTGCTCCAGATAACAACCAGCAAACACGTTCCGTAAAATGGCGTTTCATTGACTTCACCCTTCTTCATTCTCACGCCCCCGTTTCCTCCAGAATCTCGATGCCGTTGATCTTGGCGTTTTGATCCGGGCTGCCGGGGGCCGCCATCACGCGCACCACGATGTTCCCGTTGGCATCCGGCGCGATGTGGTCGAAATCTTTCACCACCGCCTTGTCCATGCCGCCGGCAGCGGCGAAAATGTCAAAGGCTTGCAAAACGGTCCGGCCGTTGATCTGGATGTCTTCCACCCGCTTGCCGGCGCCGTTGTCAAATATCTCCGCGAAATGCAGCCGGACGTGGTACTGCCGCCCTTTGGGGACGGCCAACGTGTGCGCGAAGTCCCTGGCATAACGCTCGCTTTGATAGACTTCCGCCGGCGCGGCGTTGGGGGCGCTCACGTCCACGCGGGTTTGCTTTTGGTTGCAACGGCCCAGCGACATGTTCGGGTCCGGCACGAAATCGCCCACCGCGTTGTCGCTGCCGCACGCGATCCGTATGGGCAGCGGCAACACCACCGGTTTGCCCGAGACCGCTTTGTCCGACGCCGGTTCCGGCAGGGGCGCGTAATGAAAATCCGCCGGCATGGTGGCGGGCGGGCGGTCCGCCGGGGCGCGGCCCCACTCGGTATTCGGTTTCGGCCCCATCACGAGGCTGAGCGTTCCGCCGGCGACGATCTCCTCATGCCGGAGCCAGGCGCGATGGATCTGCTTCCCATTGAGGGTGGCGGATTGGATGTAAACATTTTCCTGGCTGTTGTTGACAGCCTTCACGGTGAAGGTGTGGCCATGATACTTGTTGCGGTCCAAATGCAGGACCGCCTTGCTGATGACAGGGCTGCCGATGGCATAGACGCCGCTGTCGGGATTCATCGGGTAAAAGCCCAGCGCGCTGAACACGTACCAGGCCGCCATCTGGCCGCAATCGGCGTTGCCGCATTGGCCGGCCGGGGTGTCGTTGTACTCAGCGGCCATGACCTGGCGGATGCGCTGCTGCGTCATGTAGGGCGCGCCCGCGTAGTCGTAAAGGTAGGCGACGTGATGGCATTGTTCATCGCCTTGCGAGTATTGGCCAATCAACCCGCTGATGTCCGGGATGGTCGTTTGAATGGTTGAATCCGCGGTGAAAAGGTCCTCCAACTTCTGGATGAAAGGGCCGTCCCCGCCGTAAAGGGCGATCATGCCCGGCGCGTCCTGCTGCGCGCCGAAGGCGTACTGCCAGGCATCGGCCTCGGTGTATTCGTCGCCGACCAGCGCGTTGACGATGAAGGGCGAGCGCCAGGCGCCATTGGCCTTGCGCCCCCGGAAAAAGCGCACCGAGCCATCGAACAGGTTGCGGTAGTTGGCCGCCCGCTGGTAAAACATGGCCGCGTCCTCCTTGTGGCCCAACGCTTCCGCCATGCGCGCCAGACACCAATCGTCAAAGGAATACTCAATGGTTCTGGAAGTGGCCTCCTCGTGGGGTTTGGAGGCGACGTAGCCCAGTTTCTTGTAGGTGTCCAGGCCGTGGCGATCCTGCAGGGCCGTGTCGCGCATGGCCTGATAAGCCGCCTCGGCATCGAAACCGCGGAAGCCTTTGAGGTAAGCATCCACCATCACCGCGACGGAATGGTAGCCGATCATGCACCAGGTTTCGTTGCCCCACAAAGGCCAGATGGGAGTCGAGTGCTGCCCGTTTTGCCGGTACTCCGCCAGCAGGCTTTGCACGATGTCATCCACCCGCCCCGGTTGCAGGAGGGTCAGCATCGGGTTTTCCGCGCGGTAAGTATCCCACAGGGAAAAAGTAGTGTAGTTTTGGAATCCTTCCGACGGATGGTTCTTCTTATCCATGCCGCGATAGGTCCCGTCCACGTCATTGAACAGCACCGGCGCCAGGCAGCTAAGATACAGGTTGGCGTAAAACGTCGTGCGAATGTGCGGATCGAACGACTCCACGTCCACCGCGCGGAATACTTCCTTCCATTGCGCGACGGCGGCGGCGCGGACGCCATCGAAGTCCCACTTGGGAATCTCCGCCGCCAGATTTTTCCGCGCGCCCTCGATGCCGGTGCCGGAGATGCCGACTTTGACCAGGATGGTTTCGTTGGCGGCGGTGGCGTAATGGAAGGCCGCTTTCATGCTCTTGCCCTGCCCCGCGCGCGCGTCCGCCGCCAGGCGCTTGCCGTCGCGCTCCAGCACTACCGAGGTGAAGGGTTTTGAAAACTGCATGACAAAATAGACCGCGCGCCGTCCCCCCCAACCATCGGAAATACGCGTGCCGCTGACCGTCGTGTCATTCTCGACCGTCAGCGAAGTGTCCACCGAATTGTTGCCCAAGTTATGGGCCAGATCGAGAATGATGTGCGCGTTGTCCGTCGCCGGGAACGCATATTTGTGAAAGCCGCATCGGGCGGTGGCGGTCAACTCCACCTGGACTTTGGGATCATCCAGGAACACGCGATAATCGCCCGGCGTGGCCTGTTCGCGGGCGTGCGAGAAGCCCGACTGGTAGCCTTTTTCATTGAATTGCGCGTCCCCCACCGTCGGCATCAGGAGGATATCCCCCAGACAACGGCAGCCTGTGCCGCTCAAATGAGTGTGGCTGAACCCGATAATGGCCGAATCAGAGTAATGATAGCCCGAACAGCCGTCCCACCCTTGGATGGGGGTGTCGGGGCTGAGTTGCACCATGCCGAAAGGCACGGTGGCGCCGGGGTAAGTGTGGCCGTGTTCAGCGGTGCCGCCCAACGGCAGCGGTTGATGAACAGGCTTGGGCAGCGCGCAGCCGCCAAAGGCTATCAAGCCCGCGGCGGCGATCATGGCGGCAATATATTTAGCGTTCATAAAGGTAATCTTACGGTTCAATTCACGATTGCGGGGAGGATGCGGTCCACCGGTGGCGGCTGTGATTCTGCTCCTCAGAAGAATCGTCACCTTCTTCCATACGATATCCCCCGCCCCTCCCGCAACACAAATTCAGTCGCCCTCGTCCCGTCGGGGGCGAGACAAAATTCTTCCAGCCGGCTGAATCTGCCGGCAACAACCTGCTGGAGGCGGAAAAAATAAAAAAATCCGGTCATATTTGGTATGATTTAATGCGATTCAGTGCGATTTGGTCAAATTCTTCAGAAGCCGCGTCACTCGATTCCGAGGATTTTTATTTTTTTGTCATAGGTTGGATTAGCTTGGATTAGCTTGGATTGGGTTGGAATAAGGCCGGAGCGATGTTGGATTGGCGCCAGGTTGAGGCCGTATCGCCGGAGGGCCAGCCCGGACCTGCGCGCCATCCACGCCATCGTCGCGCAGATTTCCAAATCTGCCGTGTCGCCGGCTTCCCAGCCGGCAGAGCGTGCGAAGTTTCGAGGACTGCGGATTGGAAATCCGCGACACAGTCCCGATTCAGAATCGGGAGAAACCTGCGCCACGAGAACCGTCTCGCGTTGAACCACTTTGACGTTCACGCGGCGATATTACCAGAACCCGTGGAATTACAAAAACCTACCGTAGGTTTTTAGGCACGATTTTCTTGGAAGGGGCCGAATCGGTGGAACATCCTCGGCTTCAACCTCTTGCGGGGCAAAAAATCCCATAAAATAGAAAAAACACGAAAAAAAGTGTCTTTTTTCTGGAGCGGGCCCCCCGTTTTTCTGCCAAACAGGCTCGTTTCAAGGGCATTTTTTACTGTCAAACTATTACCTGATTTGCAAGTTGTTAACTATAAGCTATTTGCAAGGCTTGAAAAACAGCGCTTTTTTACAAAAGCAGGCAAAGTCCCTCGAAATTGGCCCAAACCGTGGTTTTGACGCCTTTTCTCATGTTGAATGGGCAGTTTGACAGTTGACTCCTGCACCGCTGCCATCTGCCAACGTCAGCTTAAAGCGGACGTTCTGATTTATCTTTCCCCAATTCCAAACCGGATTTGAATGTCTGGCGGAACTGGGCCTTATATTTCTGGACATCCGTGCCGATCATCGGGTTGCGGTGGAAGACAATGAAGCATCGTTTGGATATTTTCGCCCGGTTGTCGGAGAGTTTTTCGATGGTGGCCCGGAGTTGCTCAACGGCGTGGTAAACCGCGGAACCCTTCAATTCGACATAAATCTCTTCCTTGGAAATCGCATCGTCCAGGAGAACAAGCCAGTCGCAACGCTTTCCTTCCGTGATGGCGCATCCATCCACTTCAATCCGCTCCACCTCGCGCTCCGTGGGATTGAGAAGGTAAAATGACGCGGTTTTCTTGCCGCCTAAAACAAGTTTCTTGTGGCGGAGGAAGGAACTGCACTCCCGGAGGCCATCAGGACTTTTCATTCCCCTCCGAAAGCAATTGATCGAACTGAATGGCGATGTCGTTTGAAACCTGGTCAATGACATCCGCATCTATCAGCCCTGTTTCGCCATCCACGATGGACTTGGCTTTTCCGTCCTCCAAAGCGTAGAAACCGACTTCGCCCGGGTTGAACGTGCGGTTGCGGGGAATGATGCGGTTAAGCCTCATGAACTCCTTGTCTGACACATCCGAGTAAAGTCTCCCGGCTTGAAGCAGATTATTGACAGAGGTGAGGATGTAGGGGCTGTGAGTTGTCAGGACAAGGAGCATGTTGCCATCCCATGCACGGAAGACCTGAGCCATCAACTCTATAAATTGTTGATGCGTAATTTTTCCATTTTGGCTCAAAGGGCCGCCGCATTTAATAGCCTCTGAATTAAGCCAGAGCAACACCCAAGGCGCAACTTTCATTTCAAAGGGGGCGAAAGAAAAAGTCGCTCCCAGCCGCTCAAATAATTCTCAAAAAGTCTTGCCATCGGCAGGACCCGCCTCTAGTTTTCGACCCCATGATTTGCGGAATCTTCGATGATCGTTACCGGTAACACGCGCCGACCTCGCAACGTGGATGTGCCTCGCGCCGCCGCCATTCTTTATGGCGATTGGGGCACCAGCAAGGCTTACGTTATCGGCCTGGCCTTTGCCGTCGGCGGCTACGGTTCGTTTTGGCTCATCCTGGCCATGTGTCTCCTGACCGCCTTGGTGGGGGTCAATTACATGGCCATCTGCAAGCATTACCCCGACGGCGGGGGAGTGTACGCCAGCGTCCGGCATCGCTCGGTCATCATTTCCATCGTCGGGGCCTTCCTGCTGGTGGCCGACTACATTGTGACGGCGGCCCTGAGCGCGCTCTCGGCTTTTGATTATCTTGGGTGGTCCCACCCGGAAGTCTGTGCGGCGGGGGCCATTCTGATTATCGGATTGCTCAACATCTTTGGTCCGCGGAACACGGGCGGGCTGGCGTTCCTGGTGTCGGTGCCGACGGCGGTGGTGGTGGTCCTGTTGGGGATTTTCGCGCTGCCGCACCTGGGGACGGCGGTGCATAACGTGCAGCCGTTGACGGGCGGGTTTTTCCATAATTGGAAAGGCTTTGTCGGCGTGGTGCTGGCCTTGTCTGGCGTGGAGGCCATCGCCAATTCCACCGGCGTGATGAAGCTCAATCGAGGGACGACCGAGGCCAATCCAAATGTGTCCAAGACTTCCACTCCGGCCATCCTGTGGGTCATGTTTGAGGTGTGCGTTTTCACCGCCCTCCTGGCCCTGGCCATGCAGGCCCTGCCGAATTTGACAATCACAGGCACGGACCCGGACCATCACAACGTGGACGCGCCTGGTTATCCGGGCGTGAGGGACTACATGCTGAGGTACATGGGACAAGTATTCGTCGGCGGCTCCTTGGGTCAGACAGCCGGGCATGTCGCCGGCTGGATTATCAGCGGGGTGTTTGGATTCTTGTTGTTGTCGGCGGTCAACACCGCGATCGTGGATCTCATCGCCATTTCATTTTTGATGTCGCGCGACGGGGAACTGCCCCCGCGCTTTCAAAAACTCAACCAGTTTGGCGTGCCCAATTTGGGGTTGATTGTGGCCACGACAATCCCGGTGATTTTGGTGCTGGTCGTCAAGGACATGGACGGGTTGGCGGACCTCTACGCGGTGGGCGTGGTGGGGGCCATCGCCACCAACCTGGGCGCTTGCAGCACGGACCGGAAACTGGGGTTGGTGACATGGGAACGGGCCATCATGTTCGTCACGTTCCTCATCATGCTGGCCATTGAGATTTCGCTCTTCGCCACCAAACCGGGGGCGCGCATCTTTGCCATGAGCGTGCTGCTGATTGGACTGATTCTGCGCGGCCTGGCCGGGGAGTACGCCACCTGGTCCAAAGCGGCCAAGGCGGCGGCGGCCGCCTCCAAGACCCCGGCGGCGGCCGCGTCCGCTCCGGCCACCACCTTGAGCTTCGACACCACCGGCGTGGACGGCCCGCCGATGATGTGCGCGGTGCGCGGATTGGGCAAGACGCTGGATTTTTCCATTGAGGAGGCGCGCCAGACGCACCGTCCGTTGTATCTCCTTTTCGTGCGGCCCTTGCCGGTCCTGACCGAGCAGGATTACAAGAAGAAGTGGCAGGACGACGAGCAGGCGCGCGAAGTGTTTCTGGCCGCCAAAGACAAAGCCCGCGGGCACCCGGTATTCCCGTGTTACGCCGTGAGCGACTCGGTGGCGGACACCATTGTGGACATCACCGCCACGATGGGGGTGTCCTATTTAATTCTTGGCGCGCCGGAGCGGCCGGGCCTGGCCTCCTTGCTGCGCGGGAGCATTATCCGCAGCATCTCCGACAACCTGCCCGACGACATTCATTTGCTGGTGTATGCGTGAGTCGAACAAAACCAGCTTGCAAAACCAGAAGCGCGATCAACAGTGGATTGACGAGGCCATCGCCAGCGGACCGGAAACGCCTTTGACCAAAAAGGAAATGCGGGCCATTCGTGATCGGGTATTGCGAGACAAGCATCTCGTAGTGAAGAAAATGGAATCCTGACTGCCAACAAGGCCCGGCGCTGCACCAGCCCCGCCCATTTCCGCCCGACCCAATACACCGTCAACAATAGCAAGATCGCCCCGCCCCAAGGTTGGGTCGCTCCACATGAGAGCAGCGGCGTTGGGTCAGAGAATGCACCGTGCAATCGTCACTTGTCGGTGGCGAATGGGTCAACCAGTTTCAAACCGGAGACATTCTTGAAGTCGCCCACGTTGCGCGTCACCAGCGGCAGACCATGGACCAAGGCGGTGGCGGCGATAATGGCATCCGCCAGTCTCATCTTGATCAGAATATTGCTGTCCAGAAGCCTGGGTTCAATCCCTTCCGGGCAGAGGACGATCCTGCCGCATTTCGCGCTGCCAGGCCACCGGGTCCACGATCTGCTTAAACGTGCCGAGTTCCCTCAACTTCCGCAACGCGGCCACAGCATCCTCCTTGGTCGGGCGTTCGCTCGGGTCTCGCACAGCTTGGATGGTGGCCGTGACTTGTAACTTGGATTTGCGCAACTCTTCGGGCAGCGGCAGATGCAGCGTGCCGTCTGCATCCGCTTCCAAAATCGCCATGATCGTGCTCATGCGCGCAATATACCGGCCTTCACGGATTCAAGCAACCGTCTTCAGGCCCGGCCTTACACCAGCCCCGCCCACTTCCGCCCGATCCAATAGACGGTCAACAATAGCAAGATCGCCCCGCCCCAGGCCGGGTCGCTCCAGATGCGAACGCGCCTCTCCACAGGTTTTGGCTCCGGCAGCAGCGCGATTTGCCCCACCAGCTTGTCCAACTCCGCCATCGAAAAACTCGCCCCGCGCGTCAGGGCGGCGATTTCTCCCAGGATTTGCGCGTTGACCGGCTGCCCCTGCTTTTCGATCAGCGGATGCGCCACCAGCAGTTCGGTCGCCAGATGCCGGTCATAAGGCTCGGAGTCCGCCTCCAATTTATACCGGCCCGCCTCCTGCGCGGTGAAGCTGGACTTGAAGACGCCCCAGCCGCCTTCGATCTGCGTGAAATCCAGCCGCTCGGTCCGTCCGCCGGGCGCGGTGATCCGGCCCGTCACCGGTCCTTTGTCAACAGGAAACCCAGATTGGTCCAGCACGGTGCATTGCAGGAAGACGGTGTCGCCGGCCTGGGGCGATTCGGGGCTGTAGCTCAGGCGGATGCCATCCTTTTCCGAAAGGTGCCGTTGATGGGCCATCCAGCGAACGACCTGGCCCCAAAAGCGGTAATGAAACTTGTCCTCGACTCCCCGGCGCCAGCGCCATGCGCTGTCGGTGCCCAAAAACAGCACTTTGCCCGCGCCCGCCGGACGGGTGACCAGCAAGGGCAGGCGCCCCCATTGATTGCGCAGCGCGCCATGCACCGCCAGCACCTCCGAGCCGGGCCGGCTCTTTTCCACCGAGGCCGACCAGAAAAATCCGGGCAGTTGCTTCCACAGCTCATCGTTCCGGTCCTCGTCGGAATCGAAGCGCGTAAGCCAATGGCGTTTGCCCGTGCTGGTGAGCGCCAATTGCGCTTCGTTCTCCAGGCCGACGCCGCCCGGCTTGTTGGGGTCCAATTCGACGGGGAACAAGTCCTTGAGCGGACTGTTTAACAAGGTGGCTTCCCGTCCGCGCCGTCCCGGCACGAAGACCAGGCCGCTGCCTTGCTGCTCCACCAGGCCCTTGAGCAATTCGGCGTCCTTCTCCGTCAGTTCGCCCTCCCCCAACCCAACGTCGCCGAGGAAAACCACGTCGTAGGGCGCCAGGGCCTCTGTCGTGCCGGGAAACTCGGAAATATAATCCAAACCGCCGCCGACTCCCAGGTCCGGCAGCCACAGCAGGCAGTGAAGGTCCACGCCGGGATCGCGGGCCAGCGCGTTGCGCAAATAACGGTATTCCCACCGGGGCAGCGAATCCACCACCAGCACCTTGAGTTTCTCCACCCGCACCACCATTTGAAAACTGCGCTCGTTATTCTCCGCCAGGGCCTCGTCCGGTTCCACCGGTAGCTTGACAGTGGCGGTGACGCTGCCCGCTTGGCGCGGCGACCACAGAACCGAATCCTCCACTTCGCCTTGCGCGGGAATCGTGATTTCCTTTTTGGCGGATTCACCGAAATTATCCGAGATGGTGACGGTCGTCCTGACTTCGCGCGGCAGGTGGCTGACCACTTTGAAGGCCACGGCGATTTCCTCCCCCAACAATCCGTAAGACGGGGCCGAGACAGTTTCCAGCGCCAAATCCGGCAGGGGCGTCTCCCGCCCCACCGGGACGGTGAAGATGGGGATGTTTTGCTCGCGGTATTGCGTGGCCGCCTCCAGCGGCGGGCGGCCCGTGTTCCAATCGCCGTCGGTCAACAACAACACGGCTTTGAGATTCTTGTAACGATGGAGCGTGTTTTCCAGGGCCTGGTTCAAATCCGTCCCGTTGAGGGCGTTCTGGTTGGTGGCCGGGGCGGCGAAAGACTCGACGGAGACTTTGGCCCTGGCTTGCAACGGCCGCCAGAATGGCCGCGCCAACTGCCGCGCGAGCCATTCCTGGCGGCTGACGACTCCGTTGGTCAGGCTGGCGTCGCGCGTTTTCATGCTGTCGGAGGCGTCGGCCAGGATGGCGATTTCCGGCGCGGTCGTCCGCGCCAGGGTCTGGACGTATTCGGGCCGCAGGAGCGTGGCGGCCAGCAAGGTCACCAAAACGAAGCGCAAGAGTTCCAACCGGCCGGCCATCCGGCGATTGCCGGCGCGGCGCCAGTTGGCGTAACAGAGCCATCCCGCCGCCCCCCACGCCAGCAGGGCAAGAAGGATCACGGAAAGCGGCGCAGCCAGCGAGAGATGTCTCATTGGGGTTGCTCCTGAGAATGTGGCAGAGCCGTCCCGGCTCTGGGGTTCTGTGGGTTCAGCGGCGGGACGCCGCTGCCACTTTGCCATTGCCGCGCGGGCAGAATCAAGATTCCTTCCGCGATCAGAAACAGCAGCATGGCGAAAACAAACAACCGCCAGATTTCCCCTTGTAATTGTCCCACGTCCAAATGCCGTTGCTCCAGCATTTGCACGGGCAGATTGCCAAAGAGCTTGCGGGCTTCGTCCGGGTCCAGCACGTCCGGCTCATCCTCCGCCGCGGGCCGGTTGACCGCCAGCAGGCGGTCGCCGCAACGATACACGCCGGCCTCCAACCGGATGTCCTTCTGCCGCGTCGAATCCACCGAAACCCACGAGCGGGCCAGATCGGCCGCCCCCAACTCGCCGCAAGCGACGGAGGAGGCCTGTTGCAAGCGGCGTCCGCCCGCCAGCAGCAGCCGCTGCAACATCGGCACCAGGACGGGGCCGTCGCCCAGGCTTGACCAATCCGTTTGGGGGAGCGACGCGCAAAAATAGACCTCGCCCTTGCCGATATTTTGCCGGGTCAAAAACGCCGCTCCATCCTCAAAGGCGGCAAGGATGTTTTTCTGCCCGGTCAGCATTTGGCGGCGGACGAAGGCCGTCTGAGTCAGGGGCAGGCTGGAATGTTCGTCGCTTTTGGCCAGCGGGCCTTCGTCCTCATTCCAGCGCACGATATGAAAGCCCTCCTGCGCGTCGGAGGTTTGCGGATCGCCCCAGCCCAGGCCGGCGAACTGCCGCGGACCAGCCTGGCCGGGCGGAAAGAAGATCACCACCCCGCCTTCGCTGGCAAAGGATTGGAGCCGGTCCGCCTCCGCCCCCTGGGGCAGCGGCGCCTGCCAGATCAACAACGAGCAGTCATCCAGGCTGGCGTTGGCCATGTCCGCCGGCGCGATGACTGGCGCGGGTTCGGCGTTGCGGGAAGAGGCGGCCAGCCGCAAGTTGCGCGCCGCCTCCCGCTCCGCGCTCACGACGGCGGCGCGCAAAGGCGTGTCCGGGCCATAAACAAACCAAGCCGTGTTGTCGCGCGGATTGGCGTCGGCCGGCAGAGAGAACCCGCCCCAACCCCCCTCCCGTCGCGCGCCCAGATCAATCTTGCGCCGCCAGCGAAACGACTGCCCCTCGCAGGCCACTTCCGTCTCCGACCGCTGGCCATCGAGGGTCATGACTACCGGCAGCCTGGCGCCGTCGGCGCGGTTGCGCTGGATGTCAAGAATAACTTGCAACTCCCCTTTGGCGCCACGCGGGCGGCGGGTCAGTTCCTTGATCTGGATGGAGACGTTGGCTTCGGGCGCCTGGTTCAACGCCAGCAGCCGGATACGGACCCTCTGCGACAAGCCGCCCAGTTGCGCCACAACGCTTTTCCAGCGCGGGTCCTCCGGCCGCCAATTGCTCCGCTGGGCGTCGGAGGCGATCCAGATTTCCGCCGTGCCGGCGCGGTTTTCCACCAGCCAGTCGAAGGCGGCGCGCAACATGGCCGGCAGGTCGGCCGCGGTGTCCGTCGGGCGGGTGAGGGACAAATTGGCCAGGCTGCCGGCCTTGGCGATTTCCTGCGGGGCGCGCGTGGCGCTGTCAATGAGAATAAGGTGGCTGGTTTCCTCGTAAGGGAGGGCCGCCCGGGCCAGCAGCTTGAGCGCCTGTTCCCGCTTGGGGACGCCGCCGGTTTGCGTTTCCATGCTGGCCGAGCGGTCCAGCAGCAGGAGGATCGCGTCGGGCGCGGGCGAAAGCGCCCAGCCGAGCCAGCCGCCGGCCAGGGGACGGGCCAGGAACAGAAGCAGCATGGCGACGGCCAGCACGCGGAAGAGCAGGATGAGAAACTGCCGCAGCTTGGTATGGCTGGCGGAACTGCGCGTGGCCGACAACAGGAAGCGCATGGCCGCCCACGGTTTGGGGCGGTGGCGCAGGCGGTTGAGCAGGTGGATGACCACCGGCACCAGCACCAGCGGCAATCCCAGCAAAATGAATGGTTGGAGGAATGTCATCCCAAATCCGGCGGTTGGGTTTTATGAAACATCAGGGAGCGGAGGCGGCCAGGTGGACGCGTTCCACCAGAAAATCCGCCAGCACCCGTTCATAGTCCTGGTCTGTCACCACCTGCCGGTAATCGGCCCCAAATTCGTGGCAGCCCTCGCGCAATTGTTCCAGGAAGCGGCGCAATTGGCGCAGGTATTCCTCGCGGATGATGGAAGGCTCGGTCACGACGCTCAGGGAGCTTTCCAGGTCCACGAAGCGCACCGGGCGGTCGAATTGGAACTCCACCTCGGCGCGATCCAATAATTGGAAGACCGCCAGGTCGTGCTTCTGGAAGCGCAAATGTTGGAAGCAATTGAGCAGCGGCTCCAGATCGCAGAAGAAATCCGAAACGACCACCACCAGCGCGCGGCGCCGCACCTTTTCGGCCAGGTCGTGCAGCGCCCCAATCAGGCTGGTCTCGCCGCGCGCCTCGGTTTTGTCCAGCGTCTCAAAGAGGACTTTCAGGTGCGCCGGATTGCGCCGGGGCGGAATCTCGACCGTCAATTTGCCCGAGGCGCAAATCAAGCCCGAGGCATCGCCCTGGTGGGCGGCGATGTAGGCCAGGGTGGCAATCATGCGCTTGGCATAGGCGAGCTTGCCGCCGGGGGCCTGCCCGAATTTCATCGAACCGCTGGCATCCAGCACGAAGTAACAGCGCAGGTTGGTTTCCGCCTCGTATTCCTTGAGAAAGAACCGGTCCGTGCGCGCGAAGACCCGCCAATCCAGCCGCCGGATGTCGTCGCCGGGGACGTAATTGCGGTACTCGGCGAACTCGACGCTGGAGCCGCGATGGGGGCTTTTGTGCAGGCCGGAGACGGAGCCTTCCATGGGGGAGCGAGCCATCAAGGTCAGGTGCATCAAGCGGTTGAGCACCTGCGAATCGAGCCATGCGCCGGTCTCAGCCACGTTTGGCTTCTCCCATGTCCGCCAGCAGCCGGGTGATGATGTCCGAACTGCTCACGCCTTCGGATTGCGCCTGGAAATTGGTCAGGATGCGATGGGTCAGCACGGGGCCGGCGACCGATTCCAAATCCTCCTTGCGCACCAGGTAGCTGCCGTGCAGGACCGCCCGCGCCTTGGCCCCGCGGATCAAGTATTGCACCGCGCGCGGCCCCGCGCCCCAAGTCACCCATTTCTTGATCCAGTCCGGCGCCTGGTCTGAGCGCGGCCGGGTGCGCCGCACCAGCTTGACGGCCATGTCGTAAATATGGTCCGGCACCGGCACGCGTTGCACCACCTCCTGGAACCCAATGATCTGCTCGCCGTCAATCAATTTGGACAATTGGGCTGGCGCCCCGCCCGTGGTTTCCCGCGCGATCCGCAGTTCCTCCTCGTGACTGGGGTAATCCACGTGGATGAAAAACATGAAGCGGTCCAGTTGCGCCTCCGGCAGAGGGTAGGTCCCTTCCTGCTCAATGGGGTTCTGGGTGGCCAGCACAAAGAACGGCGCGGGCAGCGGGAAGAAACGCCCCGCCACCGTCACCCGATGCTCCTGCATCGCCTCCAGCAGCGCCGATTGCGTCTTGGGCGGCGTGCGGTTGATTTCATCGGCCAAAATGATGTTGGCAAAAAGCGGCCCTTTGATGAACACGAAGGCGCGGCGGCCCGGCTGATCGGTTTCCTGCAAAATATCCGTGCCGGTGATGTCCGAGGGCATCAAATCCGGCGTGAATTGGATGCGGTTGAAGCCCAGCGACATGGCCTCGGCCAGGGAATTGACGATGGTGGTCTTGGCCAGGCCGGGCACGCCCATCAACAGCCCGTGGCCGCGGGCCAGGATGCAAATCAGCAGCCGCTCAATCACGATGTCCTGTCCGATAATGACCTTGGCCAATTCGGCGCGGAGCTTTTTGTAATTGGCCCGCAAATCATCAATGGCCGAAACGTCATCCCGCGACAGGGTGGCGGATGGCATCGGGGCGGCAGCGGGACGGGGTTGATTGGCCGGCGATACATCACTCATTATGAACAAGATTAAGAGCAGGCAGGCAAAACCGCCAACCAAAAATAAAGGCCGTCAAAAAAGCTTGCAAAAGGCCGAAAACGACCGAAATCTACCCTCATAAAGCAACAAGTCTGGTTTATGAAAAAACGCCATAGTTCATCCAAACTGCCAAGGGCGGCTTTCACCTTGATTGAATTGCTGGTCGTTATCGCCATTATTGCCATTCTGGCGGCGCTGTTGCTGCCCTCTCTGGCCCGGTCCAAGCAGGAGGCCTGGCGCGCCAACTGTCTGAGCAACCTCAAGCAATTGACCGCGGCCGTTCACATGTACGCCGGCGACAACCGCGATTATCTGCCCCCCAACATCGTGAACAGCGACCTGGGATGGGTTGGGGGAAATGTTCAGCCAAACTCCAGTTCGCCCACGGACGTAACCAACTACATGATCCTGAAAGAGTCGGTGCTTTATCCCTACAACCCCAGCGTCGGCATCTACCGATGCCCGGCCGACCAATTCATGGTGGTCACGGCCGGGTTGTCCCCCCCCGCCCCGCGCGTGCGCAGTTACTCGGCCAGCGGCATGATGGGCGACAACTCGACCAACCTGAGCGATGCCACCATCGGCAGCGCCGCCAGCGTTCACAACGGCCTTTTGGAAAACCTGCGGTTGACCGCCATCACCGACCCGGCGCCGGCCTTGGCCTCGTATTTTTGGGATGAGCAGGACGCGGTCAATCCGACCCAAACCAGCATTGACGACGGGTACTTTGCCATTGATTACACCGGCATCGAGCCGGGTGGAGACTGGCGCAACCTCCCTGCCAGCCGTCATGGCAATTTTGGCCACTGTTCCTTTGCCGACGGCCATGCGGCCGGGATGAAATGGCGGGAACCGGGCACCCGCAAAATGGTGGTGGAAGACGCGGGCACGGACATTTTCTATACCAGCGGCCTGGCCAATGACTTGGATTTGGAGCAGGTTTGGAAATCCATGTACCCGGTGAAGCAATGGCAATCCAAGGCGGGCGGGCAGTAGGGATTGTCTGATTCCGGCTGGCCCGACTCCAGGAACAAAGGGTTTTGTTGCGGAGTCATTCCCTTTTCGCCTTGAAATCGGTTCCCGCCATGACGTCCCGCACCCCGCTGAGATTCCCGTTGAGGTTTTGTCCGTCGGAGCTCAGCGCCACATTGTAATATTGTTCGTTGGAACCCATCTTGCGCGTCAGATGGATGAAGTTCCCGTCAATGCGGCCGCTCACGGTCGTGACGGTTCCGCGAGTGCCATGAATGGTGCCGGTGATCGTGCCGTCCGGGAATTGGGTCAACTCCATGTTGAGGAGAAATCGGCAGAGGAATGTTTGGCAGAGGAATAATTCACGGCATGGTCTGTTCCCCATTCCTCTGCCGAATATTCCCCTGCCGGTCATTCCGTTGCCTTCGCGCCCGCCCCCAGTTTCATCCTTGTTTTGGTTGCGGGTTGCCGCGCTGTGATCTCTGTGGTTAGTTCAATTGCCCTTTTTAGGTTCATGCGCGGTGTCTTTTCCAGGGCGTCCATGGACGGCGCAACGCCGAGCGGGTTTTTGTCCGTGGCCATTTTATGCCACGTGACGTTTTGAGAATATCCGGCATGATGGAGCGACACCGAAACCGGGAAGCGCGCAACATTGTTCAAACGAAATGAAGAAATGAACCGTCGAGAACCTTTTCAAAACGCATCACTGGCGGCATTGCCGCGGGCAAACCGGGCGTTGAAGTCGCGCATGTTGAATTGGGTTGCGGCCGCCTGGGTGGCGGTCTTCTTCCTTTCTGCCGTGGCCGGGCTGGCACAGCCGGCACGGACATTGCATGGGCACGTGCCGGATGTTGTCAGCCGTTCGCGGCCGCTGTCGGACGTTGCGGCGCAAACCCAGCTTCGCCTTGCCGTCGGGCTGCCTTTGCGCAACAAGGCGGCGCTGACCAATCTCCTTCAGGACCTCTACAACCCGGCCAGCCCCAACTTTCACCAGTATTTGACCCCGTCGCAATTCACGGAGCAATTCGGGCCGACGCAGGAGGATGGCCGGAAGGTCCAGGATTTTTTGAGAGCACACGGCCTTAAAGTCACCGGCACGTATTCGAATGGCATGGTGGTGGATGTCACCGGCGCGGCGGCGGACGTGGAAAAGGCGTTTCATGTCCGCCTGCGGAATTACCGGCACCCGACCCAACAGCGGAACTTCTTCGCGCCGGACACCAACCCGTCGGTCGAGGCGGCTGTGCCGGTGCTCGATGTCCTGGGGCTGGATGATTACATCCTGCCGCATCCGCTGGACTTGCGGCGAGGAATGACCAACGCGCCGAATGGGACGAGTGTCACCAACGACGCGGAAAAAGGCTCGGGGCCGAACGGAACTTATATAGGAAATGATTTTCGCGCGGCCTATGTTCCGGGAGTGACCAACACCGGGACAGGACAATATATCGGGCTGGTGGAGTTCGGTCCCTATTGGACCAATGATATCTACACCTATGAAACCAATGCCGGCCTTTCCACCAACGTGGTCGTTTCCAATGTTTTTTTGGACGGCGTGACGGAGCCGCCCGCGGCCGGCACGGATGCCGGCGAGCAGGCGCTGGACATTGAAATGTGCCTTTCCATGGCCCCGGGGGCGACCGTGATTTATTACGGCGGGGAAGTCGTGGATGACATTTACAGTCGGATTGCCTCGGACGATCTGGCCCGGCAAATCAGTTGTTCGTTCGGCTTTGGCATTGACGCGACCACCGAGCAACTCTACCAGGAGTTTGTGGCGCAAGGGCAGAATTTCTTCGTGGCTTCGGGCGACGCCGGCGCGTACGTCGGCATCATCAATCCGCCCGCGGCCGAGCCGTATATCACCATTGTTGGAGGCACCGCCTTGAATACCGTCACTCCGGGGGGCGCCTGGCAACAGGAATTGGCGTGGGTCGGCAGCGGCGGCGGGGCCAGCACCTTTTACGCGATGCCCGATTACCAGCAGGGCATCAACATGACGCCACTCTATGGATCGAGCACGATGCGCAATTTTCCGGACGTGGCCATGATGGCGGACACCGTGATTTTCATCGCCGCCAACAATGGGACGGGAGCCGTCGGGGGAACCAGTTGCTCCTCGCCGCAGTGGGCTGGATTTTATGCGCTGGCCAACCAGCAGGCCGCCACGCTGGGCCAGCGGCCACTGGGCTTTTTCAATCCGGCCCTTTACGCCCTTGGCAAGTCCGCCAACTACACCAATTGTCTGCACGACATCACCAGCGGCAATACGACCAACTACGGCAGCGGCCCCAACAAATTCTTCGCCGCCACCGGCTATGACCTTTGCACCGGCTGGGGCAGCCCGAACGGCAGCAATTTGATCAACGCGCTGACGGGGATTGGCACGAATAATTTTATGCTCTACGCCACTCCGGTCGCGCTCCATCTGACCGTCGGCGGCAGCGCAACGGTCCTGGTGACGGACCAGCCCATGAATGTCTCCAGCGAGACCGTCAGCCTCTCCGTGACCGGCCTTCCCACCGGCGTGACCGCCTCGTTTAATCCGGTCTCCACCACCGGCGCCAGCGTCCTCACCTTGACAGCGGGCAGCACGGCCGCGGCGGGAACCAGCGCCGTCACATTGACCGGCGTGTCCGGCAGCATCACGCAAACGGCCGCTCTGACCCTGGCCATCGTGGCCGCCACGCCCGGAACCTCGCGCGTCAGTCTTTCCTCCGCGTTTAATCGCGCCGCCATTTATACCGACGGCTCCACCTTCAGCGGCAGCGGCGGAGCCGACGGCGGCGGCAATGCCTATTCGGCCAGCCTGCTGGGTCCGGCGCTGAGTTGGGACGGGTGTTTGTTCACCATGGGATCGGCCAACGCGAACGACAGCATCGTTTGTTCCGGCCAGACCCTCACGCTGCCCTCGGGCCAGTTTTCGTCTTTGCAGATATTGGCGTCCGCCAACGGCGGGGCGCAAACCGCGCAACAATTCCTCATCACCTACACCGACGGCGCCACTTCCACCTTCATCCAAAGTTTGAGCGATTGGACGGCGCCGCAAAATTTCCCCGGCGAAACGGTGGCCGCCCAGACAGCCTATCGAAACACCAGCGGCGGCACGAAGGACACCGTCTCGCAGGGCATCGTCTATGGCTACTCCTTCGGCCTCAACAACACCAAGACCGTAAAGAGCATCAAACTGCCCGATGACGGTGGCGTCCTTGTCTTCGCCATGACCCTGGCGAACGATTTCACGCTTTACGGGTCGCCCAGTTCCTTTGTGTTGGCAGCAGGCGGAAAATCCACCTGCTATCTGGCGTCGGGTCCGGTCTCCAGCAACGGTTTCAGCGGTGGCGTCAGTTTGTCCGCCACCGGCCTGCCGGCCGGCCTCACGGGGTCGTTCAGCCCTGCAACCTCCTCCACCTCGAGCCTTCTGACGCTGACGGCCAGCGCCACGGCGCAGCCTGTCAATACCTATGTGACGCTGACCGGAATGTTTCAAGGCCTGACGCATAACATGACCGTGAGCGTGTCCGTCCTCACGCCGATTCCCGGGGCTGTGTCCGTCAGTCTTGCCTCCGCTTTTAATCGCGTCGCCATTTATACCGATGGCGTCACCTTCAGCGGCAGCGGCGGAGCCGATGGCGAGGGCAACGCCTATTCGGCCAATCTGTTCAGCTCCGCGCCGAACTGGAATGGCAGCCTGTTCAGCCTCGGCGCGGCTGGAGGGCTTGATGCCGTCGGATGCGCCGGCCAAACCATCGCGCTGCCCGCCGGCCAATACACTGGATTGCTCTTGTTGGGAGCCGCCGTCAATGCCAGCCAGCCCAACCAGACTTTTCGAGTCAATTACACCGACGGAACCTCCGTCACGGTGACGCAAAGCGTCAGCCTGTGGACGGCGGCGCGGAATTACGCGGGCGAATCCGTCGCCATCAGCGCCGCCTATACCGACACCAGCGGCGGCACGGAAAATACCAGCGCGCCCGCCAACCTCTACGGATACGTCCTCGGCCTGAACGACTGCAAGACCGTCCAGAGCCTCACTTTGCCCAACAACCCGGACGTCGTTGTCCTGGCCATGACCCTGGCCAACGCGCCGACGGCGGTTTCCCTGGCGTCGGCCTTCAACCGGATCGGCATTTACACCGATGGAACGGCCTTCTCCGCCGGAGGATTGGATGGCGGCGGTTACGCTTATTCTGCCAGGCAGCTTGGTTCCTCGCAAATATGGGACAGCGCGCCATTTGAGTTCGGCCCCGCCAATGCCAATAACGTGGTCAAGTGCGCCGCCCAGACCATCGCGCTTCCGGCCAACCATTACACCACGCTGCTCCTGCTGGCGGCCGGCGTGGAAGGCGCCCAGACCTCGCAATCTTTCACCGTCACTTATGCCGACGGCACGACGACGCCCCTCGTGCAGAGCTTGAGCGACTGGGTTGACGTGACGGCCTATTCCAACCAATTCACTGCTGTTACCATGCCTTACCGCCTTGCCAGCAGCGGAAGCGCGGATTCGTCCGGCACCCAACTTTTCGGCTATCTGTTTCCCATCAACAACACCAAGACCGTGCAGAGCCTGACTCTGCCCAACAACGCCAACGTGGAAGTTCTGGCCGTGACGCTGGCCAACACTCCGGTGCCTGTTTCGCTCCAGTCCAATGACAACCGCGCCGGCATCTACACCGACGGCACAACCTTCCCCTCCGGCGCCGGCCTGGACAATGACGGCAACGCCTATTCGGCCACCCTGCTCGGCCCGGCGGAAACGTGGCACAACAGCTTCTTCGAATTCGGGCTGGCCAACCAGACCAATGTGGTGGGCGCCGCCGGCCAAACCATCCCCCTGCCGCAAGGCCAGTACTCGTCCCTGCTCATGCTGGCCACATCCGTCAATGGTTCCCAAACCGGGCAGTCGTTTATCGTTCATTATACCAACGGCGCCACCTCCTCTATCATCCAGAACATGAGCGATTGGGCTTCTTCCCAGGGCTATGGCGGCGAATCCATTGTGACCGCGATGGGCTACCGCAACTCCAGTGGAGGGGACCGGGCCGGGCCTGCCGTCAATCTCTACGGGTACTCCTTGCTCTTGAACAGCAGCAACGTCGTCAAAAGCCTCACACTGCCCAACAACGCCAGCGTGCAGGTGCTGGCCATCACCTTGTCCAACTACACCGCCGCGGCAGCGGAAGTTCCCGCCATCGCCCTGGCCAATCAACCGCAAAGCTTGATCGTGACCAACGGCCATCCCGCCGTCTTCACCGTCACGGCCACAGGCACTCCGCCTCTGGCCTATCAATGGCAATTCAACGCCAACAACCTGACCAATGCAGGCAACATGACCGGTTCCTCGTCGTCCGTCTTGACTCTGACCGCCGCCAGCGCCACCAACGCAGGCAGTTACGACGTGATTATCACCAATTCCTATGGCAGCGTGAAGAGCAGCGTGGTGACATTGAACGTGGTGTTTTTCTTTCAATCCGCCGCGCAAAATGGCGGTCTGGTGACCTTCTCCTGGCTGACCACGGCCGGGGTGTCTTACCAGGTGCAGTACACGACCGATCTGACGTCCGCCAACTGGACGAATTTAGGCGCCGCCATCATGGCGGCCAGCAGCGTGACCACCGCCTCCGACAACCCCGGCCCCGACCCGCAACGATTCTACCGCGTTATTCAGCAGTAGCCCGTCACGTCAGTGATCACTTCGCAACTCGTTCACGCGATTGAAAGCCAGACATCCCAAAAGGCGGATGACCTTGGTCGTCCTAAAAAGGTGGCGCAAGATTTGTGTTGCAAAACATAGTGGATTGATGCCATGTTATGAGTGGAGCTGGAGTGAGGCCTGCCCGGTCTCAAGACTCTTCCTTCCCGGAAGACCCCAGCTCTATTTTTTTGTCCTGATTTTTCGAGTCATAAAATTGTCATCGCCTTTCCATTGGAGACGCAAGAACCCAAACACGCTACGGTTCCGATGGTCTTTGCCATGGGTTTGAACTTGGATGATTTTTTTGTGGTAGAAAGCGACTTTTTCATCACCTGCGGCATATCGGCCAAGGATATGAGCGACAATATCCGCCAGTTGGAGTCCCGGCCAGACATTGGAAACGCCGATCAACGGGTGCGGATTAAGCCGCTGGTTTTCGCGAATGCCCGCCAGATAATTATACACGGCCACGCTGATGTCTTCCTGCGCGCCGAGGCGTTGATCAAAAATCAATTGGCCGGATTGGGGTTCGGCGATGTGGGACAGAATTCGAACACAAAGTTCGCGAAACGGAGTGGATAAAGACTTTAGGTTGGGAGCAAGCAAGGGAGGTCTGGCATCGCCGTAAATGCAAATGCCGACAAGGCGGATGTTGGACGTGGGCAGCCATTCCACGATTTCGCGAGCCAAAGACAGGTTTTTGGAAAACCCCGCCATCTGCTGCTTGAAACTGTGGTTGCTGAAAAGGTCTTTTCCTTTCAGTTCGCTGCGCAGGTCGCGGGCGTTCTTTTCTCCGTAGTATTTCTTGCGAAGCCGGTAAAACAGGCGCCCCAGTTCCTCGAAATCCTCTTTGGCGCCAACCGCCGCCGCAATTGTGCCAACGTGTTCTTTCTCACCTTCGTGCCAACTTTCATCAATAAAACACCACCTAATTGCCAAAAACCCGGGAATTGGTTCTTCAAAACGGATGGGATTTGAGCAGCTCGGTGATTTTGCCCAGGAGCAAATCCGGCGCGCAGCCCAGCACGATGACCATCATCGCCAGCAGCACGATGACCACCTGGGCGGAAACATCCGGGCGCGTCCAAGCCGGGGACGGGGCAGGCTGGCCGGCGTAAATCTGCTTGAGCACTTGCAGGTAGTAATAAAGTGACACGGCGCTGGCCGCCACGGCCAGAATCACCAGCCAAAGCAGACTCAGTTTGGGCGCCGTCTCCATCACGGCGGTGAAGATGTAGAATTTGCCAAAGAATCCCGCCAGCGGCGGAATGCCCGCCAACGACAGCATGAACACCAACATGCAAAACGACAACACCGGCGCGCGACGGCTCAATCCGGAAAAATCCGCCAGGGAAGCCCGCCGTCCGCCCGCCTCCACCACGCCCACCACGGCGAATGCCCCCAAAACGGTGACCGCATAAGTAATGGTGTAAAAGAGCAGCGCGGAAAGCGCATGCCGCCGGTCCGCCAGCAACGCCAGCAGCGCGTAACCGGCGTGGGCGATGGCCGAATACGCCAGCAATCGCTTGACGTTCGTCTGCACGATCGCGGCCACGTTGCCCACCACCATGGACACGGCCGCCAACACCGCCACCACCGGCGCCCAGCCCGGCAGATAATCTCCCAGCGACACCATGCCGCGCGCCCCCGGAAACGCGGTCAGAAGAATCCGTGCCAGCACAAAAAAGCTCGCCACCTTGGAGCCGGAGGCGATCAACGACGCCACCGGCGTCGGCGCTCCCTCATAAACATCCGGCGCCCAAAGATGAAACGGCGCCGCCGCCAGCTTGAAGGCAAATCCAACCAGCGTCATCACCAGGGCCGCGTAGAACATCGGTTCGACCGCCTGGGCGCGCAGCCGGGCGGCGATGACGCCAAGCTGCAGGTCGCCGGCCATGCCGTAAAGCAAGCTGATGCCAAACAGCGTGAACGCCGCCGAGACGCCGCCAAAGAGAAGGTATTTCAAGGCCGCCTCGGACGAGGCCAGGCTGCTCTTGTCGAACGCAGCCAGCGCGTAAAGCGAAATGCTCAACAATTCCAACGCGAGGAAGATCAGCAGCAGGTTGTCCGAACTGACCAGCAGCATCAGCCCCGCCGCCGCCAGCAGCAGCAGGGCGAAATACTCGCCCGCGTGCCGGGTGAAGCGCGCGTTCCACGACAAGACGGCCGCAAAGACCGTCAGCAGCAACAGCCATTCTTTGAGCCATTGCGTCACCGGACTGACCGCCAGCATGGCCGCGTGGGCCGAGCACGGCGCCAGCGCCAGCCACGCCATCGCCAGAAAGCAGCCCAGGCAGGACAGCACACCGGTCAATTTGATCCGTTGCGCCAGCGGCTTCTCGCGCGCGACCGCCAGGTCCGCCAGCAACACGAGCAACGCCGTGCCGACGACGATGATCTCCGGCGTCAGGGCCGTCAGGCATTCCAGGTGGAGGTTCATGGCGGGCCTGCCTTCCACAGCGGCTGCATGAGCGGCGAGTTAAGCGCAGGCGTGATCATTCCCAGCAACAACTGCGGCCACAGCCCGACCAGCAAGGTGGCTCCGAGCAGCAGCAGCGCCCCGGCGCGTTCCGGCACGGTAATGGGTTGCAAACGCGGCAAGTCCCTCGCCTCCACCGCGCCCTCGGCATAAAAGGCCTTCACCATCGCCCGCAACGTGTAGGCGATGCCCGCCAAAATGCCCACGGCGGCCAGGATGGCCAACGCGGGAAAGCTTTGCCAGGCCCCCACCAATACTTGCAACTCCGCGATGAACCCGCTGAAACCGGGCAAGCCCATCGAAGCCGCGCCGCCCACGACAAACGTCATGGCCGCGAACGGCAGCACCTGGCTCAGGTTCATCGCTTGCAATTTCCCCAGATCGCGCGTGTGCGTCCGGTCATAAACCATCCGGCCCACCACCGCAAAAAGCAGGCCGGCGATGATGCCGTGGGAAAACATTTGCAGCACCGCGCCGCTCAGGCCGATTTGCGTCAGCGTCATCAAGCCCAGCAACACAAAACCCATGTGGCTCACGCTGGAGTAGCCGATGACATATTTGAAATCCTGCTGCACCAGCGCCACCAGCGCGCCATAGACAATCCCCACCACCGCCAGCACCGCGATGGTGTTTTGCCAGGTGTGCAGTCCGACGGGGAAAAGGGTCATGGCCACGCGCAAGGCGCCGTACGCGCCGAGCTTCATGACCACCCCGGCCAGAAGCATCGAGGCGGCGGTCGGCGCGGCCACGTGGCCCGTCGGCGCCCAAGTGTGAAACGGCCACAGACCCGCCAGAATGGCAAAACCGACGAACACCACGATAAAGGCCCAATTCTGAAAGGCGGGCGGAAAGGAATTGGCGTGCCTGGCCAGCTCCACCAAATCAAACGTCCTGCCCCCCGCCATCACGTAGGCGGCCATCAACCCCACCAGCACCATGGCGCTGCCGACAAACGAATAGATCGCCAGTTTCATCGCGCCGTACTCGCGGCGCGTCGAACCCCACACGGCAATAAGAAAGTACTTGGGAATGATGGCCATTTCGTAAAAGACAAACAACAGAAACAAATCCACGCTCAGGAACACGCCATACACGCCGCCGATGAGCGCAAGGTAAAACGCGAAAAACTCCCGCGTCCGGTTCTCGACATTCCAGGAAAACAAAACGCCCGCCACCGCCGCGAGGCCCGTCAGCAACACCAGCACCAGGCTGATCCCGTCCGCCGCCAGATGAAAGCGGATGCCCAATTCGGCAATCCAGGGCGCGTTGACCGCGTCCGTGAACGCGCCAAATCCGGCATGATGCCGGCAGTCCGCGACACCCGCCGCGGCGCAAGCCAGCCCGGCCAGGGCCGCCAGCAGCGCCGTCCACCGCGCGGGACGCGGATGGCCCGCCGGCAGCAGCATCAGGACGGCCGCGCCGAGAAACGAGATGTAAATGGTCCAGGCCAGCATGGTTCAAAAAATTCCCAGCAACCGCATCACGGCCGGATTGGCCACTCCTGTCAACAATTGCGGAAAAAGGCCCAGCGCCAGGATCAGCGCCATCACCGGCAGCGCGATCAGCCGTTCGCCCGTGGTCAAATCCGGCCAGCCGCTCCATTTGGCCGGCAGCGGCCCGCTGAAGACCCGCTGCAAAATCGCCAGCAGAAACACAGCCGTCAACAATAAACCAGGGATGGACAGCAGCGCCGTCCTGGACGCCAGATGCAGTGCGCCCTTGAAAATGAGGAATTCGCCGGGGAAACCGTTCAGGCCGGGCAAGCCCAGGGAGGCAAAGAGCGCGATGCCCATCAACCCGCAAAACACCGGCGCGGGCCGCCGCAGCCCGCCGAAATCGTCCAGCCCGCGCAAGGACCCGCCGCGCTGCTCGATCAGGCCCACAAAATAGAACAGGGCGGCGGCGGTCAGGCCGTGATTGAACATCTGCACGATGACCCCGTTGAGCGCCGCCGCCTGGTCATTGGCGAAAACCGTCGAGCCGTCCGTCAGCCGCGCGGCGGCGAAAATGCCCAGCAGACAGTAGCCCAGGTGGTTGATGGAGGCGTAGGCCACCATGCGTTTCAAGTCCTTTTGCGCGATCGCCGCCGCCGCCGGCAACACGATGGTCGCCGCCGCCAGCACCAGCATGGGCGTGCGCCACTCCCGCATTTGCACGGGGAAGATCGGCCAGAGAATCCGCAGAAAGCCATACACCCCCATTTTCGACATCGCCCCCGTCAAAATCATCGCGGTGCCCGTGGGCGCTTCCGTGTAAGCCGCCGGCAGCCAGGTATGAAACGGCACCAACGGCACCTTGACCGCCAACCCCAGAAAGACGCCGAAAAAGATGGCCGTGGCCAGCACGTGGTGGCTGGCCAGCCAATGGCGGCCATTCGCCGCCTCCGCCAGTTGGGCAAAATTAAAAGTGCGGGTGGCGGGATCGTTGGAGGCGTACAAGGCCAGGAACGCCGCCAGCATGGCCACGCTGCCGACCATGGTGTAAATGAAGAATTGGCAGGCGGCGCTGGTGCGCTGAGGGCCGCCCCAGATTTTAATCAGGAAAAAGGCCGGAATGAGGCTCAGTTCCCAGAAAAGAAACCAATGAATGAAATTCTGCGCCGTGAACACGCCAAATAGACCCGACTCCAGAAAGAGCACCAGTGAAAAATAGAGCTTGGGGTTGTGCTCGATCTTCCAGGACGCCAGCAAGGCAAACGGCACGACCAACGCCGAGAGCAACACCATCAGCAGTCCCAGGCCGTCCACGCCCAATTCATAGTCAATCTTCAAGGACGGCACCCACGAAAAACTTTCGATAAACTGCATTCCCACGCGCGCATGGTCGAAGGCCGCGCCCAGCCCCGCCGCCAAGGCCAGCGCCAGCAGACTGGCCGCGAAGGCGAGATTGCGCCCCAACTTTTGTCGCGCCGGATTCAGCAAAGCGACCACCACGCCGGCGGCCAGCGGCAAAAACGTCAGAAGGCTCAACATCATTGGGACCCCCACAGCAACACCAGCAGCAGGCCGCAAAAGGCCAACGCGATGACCCGCAAATACCGCTGCACCTGCCCGTTCTGCCAGCGCGACACCCATTCGCCCGATCCGCGAACGGTTTCCGTGCCAATGTCAAACCCGCCGTTGACCACCGTTTCGTCCGTGCCGCGGCTGAACCGGGCCAACACCAGGGCCACCCAGCACACAGCCTTGACCGCGCCGCCCCACACCGCCCGGTCAAGCCAGTCGGAAAATTTCGCAAACGCCGCCGTCAAGCGCACAATGGTGGCGTCGTAAAACTCATCCACGTAGAACTTGTGCCGCAGCAAGGCAAACACCGCCGGCTGGGCCGCTTCCAAAGGATCCGATTCGCGCCAGGGCCGGGCCGGCGCGCGGCCATAAAGCCATCCGCCGAGAAAAATCGCCGCGGCAACCAGGCTCGTGGACAGGAGCATGACGCGCAGTTGATGCTCCTCCACCAGTTTCGACAAATCGAACCCGGCCTGTCCGCCTTCCAAATAGCATTTGAACCAGGGCCAGGCGGGCGTTCCGAGGAACCCGGCCACCACGGCCAAAAACGCCAAAATCAGCAACGGAACGGTCATGACGGACGGGCTTTCGTGGGCGCGCTCCGCCGCCCCGGTCGCCGGTTTGCCGAAAAACACAACGCAAACCTGGCGAGTCATGTAGAAAGCCGTCAGAAACGCCCCCAGCAGGCCGAGATAAAAAGGCGCTTGCGACACGCTCCAATGATGCGTGGCGTCAAGAATCGCATCCTTGCTCCAAAAGCCGGAGAAAAACAGCGGCACGCCGCACAGCGCCATCATGCCCACGGCATAGACGGCGAAAGTCACCGGCATTCGTTTCCGCAAACCGCCCATGTTGCGGATGTCCTGCTCCTCGTGGCAGCCGTGGATAACCGAGCCGGCCCCCAGAAAGAGCAACGCTTTGAAACAGGCGTGCGTGGTCAGATGAAACATGCCCACCGCCACGCCCCCGGCCCCCAGTCCCATCATCATGTAACCCAGTTGCGACACGGTCGAATAAGCCAGGATGCGCTTGATGTCATTTTGCGCGACGGCGATGCAGGCGGCAAACACCGCCGTCAAGGCCCCCACCCACGTCACCACTTGCAGCGCCTCGGGGGTCATCAAAGGATAAACGCGCGCGATGAGAAAAACGCCCGCCGCCACCATCGTCGCCGCGTGAATCAGCGCGCTCACCGGCGTCGGCCCTTCCATCGCGTCCGGCAGCCAGACGTGCAGCGGAATCTGGCCGGATTTGCCGACGGCGCCGCAAAAAATCAGCAGGGAAATCGTGGTCGCCGCCGCGCCCAGAACGACGCCCCCGTCCAGGCAGCCGTGCCCGCCGTCATAAAAAACAAGCGTCCCCGCTTTGGCATAGAGCCAGAGCATCCCCACAAAAAAGCCCAGGTCGCCGATGCGCGTGACGATGAAGGCCTTTTTGGCCGCCGCCGCCGCGCTGGGCTTTTGAAACCAGAAGCCAATCAACAGATAAGAAGCCAGCCCGACCAGCTCCCAGCACATAAAAAACAGCAGCAGGCTGTTGGCGATGACCAGGCCGAGCATGGCCGCGGCGAACAGCGCCAGAAAACAAAAGAACCGGGTGAAATTCTCGTCCTTGGCCATGTAACCCAGGCTGTAAATGAAAATCAGCAGGCTCACCAGCGAAACCATCACGGCCATGATTGCCCCCAGCGGGTCCAGCACCAGGCCCAGCGCCACGGAAGTCGAGCCGTAATCGAACCAGCGGAAATTGATCGTGGCCCGTCCGCCGTGGAGCGTGGCCCAAAAGGCCGCGCACGACACGACCAGGGAAAGGCTGATCGCCCCTATGGCCAGTCCCGCGCTCAACCCCCGCCGCCCCCGCGGCAGCAAGGCCGCCACGCCCGCCGCCAGCAACGGCGCCGTTGGAATCAGCCAGAGATATGCGATGATGGACGCCATGTTCAGCCTTTAAGCGAAGCCACCCGGTCCAATTGCGCGGTGCGGCAATGACGGTAAAGGGCAATCACCAGCGCCAATCCGATGGCCGCCTCGGCCGCGCCGATGGCGATGACAAACAGCGCCACCATCACGCCCGTCAGGTTTTCGGGGTGCGGGCCGAAACGCCAGAAGGCGATGAAATTCAAATTCGCCGCGTTGAGCATCAACTCCACGCCGAGGAGCACCAGCACCGCGTTGCGCCGCGTCAGCGCGCCGGCCAGGCCCACGCCAAAGAGCAACGCGGCCAGGATCAGATAATGGACCAGCGGTGTTGTCATCGGGTTGGCGGTTCGGACTTGGGCGGCTCGCGCAACGCGATGACGACCGCTCCCAGCAGCGCGGCCGTCAAGAGCAGGCCGATGGCTTCCAGGGGCATCACGTATTGATTCATCAATTGTTCTCCAATGCTTTTCACCGGCGCGTCCGCCGTGGCCGCGGGCAGACGGTTCAAACTGGGACTGGACACAAGGCACCCAATCAAACACGCCACCACCAACCCCGCCGCCAGCAGGCCCACCCACGGCGCGGGCGACGTGGCGGCGGCGCCAGGCCGGAGGTCCGCCCCGCGAGTCAATATAATGGTGAAGACGATTAAAATCGCCACCGCGCCGACATAGACCAAAAGCTGGGCGAAGCCGGCGAATTGCGCGTCAAGCTGCAGGTAGAGCGCCGCCAGGCCGGCAAACGCCCCGGCGGCGCACAAGGCGCAATGCACCAGATTGCGCAGCATCATGGCCGCGACGGCGCCGGCCAGCGTCACCACGGCGCACGGCAAAAATGCGAGTTCATTCGGCATAGGTATATTTGCGGGGCGGCGGCAACGGGCCGCGCAAGGCCCGCCCAAGCCAGTGAAAAGGCAGGGCGATAAGCGCCGCGCACAACAACCAGCGCGCCGGCGCCTCCGCCGCGAACTTCCAGGCGCCCGTCCGCCACCAGACCGCCGCCACCAGCAAGTTGATCAGCGACAGCGGCACCAGGAACCTCCACGAGAAATTGAGCAGTTGATCCAGACGCAGGCGGGGCAGCGTGGCCCGCACCCAGATAAACAGAAAAATCAATGCTCCAAATTTCACGCCGAACCAGAACCACGACGGCGCCCATTCCAGCCATTGGAACGGCGCGTGCCAGCCGCCCAAAAACAACGTCACGGCCAATCCCGTGACCGCGAACAATCCCAGGTATTCCCCCAGAAAAAACAGCGCGTACTTGAACCCGGAGTATTCTGTCAAATAGCCGGCGATGATTTCCGATTCCCCTTCCGGCAGATCGAAGGGCGAACGGTTGGATTCAGCGGTGGCGGCGATGAGAAACAACAGCAACCCCGCCAGTCCCCAGGGCGTGAACGCATTCCACCGCGCCAGCCCGCCGTAAGTGAAGGTCCCTTGCGCGGCCACAATGTCGTTGAGCGAGAGCGACCCGGCCAGCATCAACACCGGCACGGTGGACAGCACCAGCGGCACTTCGTAACTGATCATCTGCGCTATCGCCCGCATCGCCCCCACCAGCGAATACTTGTTCTGGCTCGACCAGCCGGCCATGAACACCGCCAGCTCCGACGCCGAACCGATGGCGAAGAAAAACAAAATGCCGGCGTTGAGATCAACGGCGCTCATGTTGCGCCCGAACGGCAGCACCGCGAACGCCAGCCAAATCGGCACTGTCAACACCAGCGGCGCCAGATAGTGCAGGGTTTTATCCGCCGAAAACGGCACGATGTCCTCTTTGATCAGCATCTTGACCGCGTCGGCTATCGGCTGCAACAGGCCGCACGGCCCGACGCGATTGGGGCCGTAGCGATTCTGCATCCGCCCCAGTGTTTTGCGCTCGACAATGGTGGTCAAGGCGAAGCAAGTGCCAAAGACCGTGATGATGCCCGCCATGGCCAGCACGGCCAAAACCAGCGGTTGCGCCGGGACGGGAAACCAGCTGGCCAGCCAGTGTCCCAGCCAGACAAAAACTTGATCCAGACCGTTCATTTGAGGCCTTCTTTCGCGGCCCCCGGCGCGACCGGCGCTTTCGGCGCGGCCGCTTTGGCGGCGGCCGCCGCTTCGGTCTTGCGCTTGTTCTCTTCGCGGCGGCCATTGATGTCGGACGCCTCGGTCTTGTGAAGTTTGACAAAATAATCGTCCGGCTTGGCCAATTGCGTCTTGTGCAGCAACAGCGCCGCGAATCGGTCCCGGGCGCTCAACTCGAACACCTGGTCCATTTTGATCGCGTCAAAGGGGCACACCTCGGCGCATATCCCGCAACTCATGCAGACGGAAATATCAATGTCGAACACCTTCGGCTGCATTTGCAGCTTGCCCACGTAATCCGCTTTCTTGATCGTGTCCTTGATGATGTAAATGCACTGCGGCGGGCATTCCTTTTCGCAAATGGTGCAGGCCGTGCAACGCAGTCCCGCCATCGCGTCGTCGCCGTCATAAACCAGAAACGGGATCGTGCGCGCGTTCTCCACCGGCGGCAGTTTCTCCTCGGGATACTGCACGGTGGTCAGCCGTTGCGGGTCGTAGTAGCTCCCGGCGAAATTGCGCGCCGTCTCCACCATGCCCTTGATGATGCCCGCGCCGTTCATCAGCGATCCACCTCCCCCAGCACAATATCCACGCTGCCCAGGATGACCACCGCGTCCGCCACGGGCCGGCCCAGGCACAAGTCCTCCAAAATAGTCAGGTTGATCAAACTCGGCGGACGGATGCGGTAACGATACGGGTTCGGCCCGCCGTCGCTGATGATATAGAAGCCCAATTCGCCTTTCGGCCCTTCGATGCGGCCATAGGCTTCGCCGGCTTTGGGGCGCAAATTGCGCAACTTGGCCTTGGGGTCCATGATGGGGCCGGCGGGAATGTCGCGCAGGGCCTGCTCGAGAATCTTCAACGATTCGCGCATTTCCAGAATGCGGATCATGTAGCGGTCAAAAACATCCCCGCGCTCCCCCAGCGGCACGCGGAAGTTGAGCCGGCCATAGACGCTGTAGGAATCCACTTTGCGAATGTCATAATTGACCCCGCTGGCCCGCAGCATCGGCCCGGTCACCCCCGCGCTGACCGCCAGTTGCGGCGAGAGCACTCCCACGCCCTCGGTGCGGGCTTGCAGAATTTCATTGCCCGTCAACAGGGCCTCGAACTCATCCAAAAACGACGGAAAATTCGCCACCACGGCGCGGGCCTGCTCAAGCCAGCCCGGCGGCAGGTCGCAACGGCAGCCGCCAAAACGCATGTAATTGCACATCATGCGCGAGCCGGTCAGCGACTCGAACAAATCCAGAATTTTCTCCCGCTCGCGAAACGCGTACATCAGCGGCGTCCCCAGCGCGCCCATATCCTGCAACAGGAAGCCGGCCAGGGCCGAATGATTGATCAGGCGGGTCAGTTCGCACAGGATGACGCGGATGTATTCGGCCCGCTCCGGCGCCACCAGGCCGGCCAGCTTTTCCACCGTCATGACGTAGGCGCAGTTGTTGGTCAGCGAACAGATATAGTCGAGCCGGTCCGTGTAGGGAATGGAGCTGAGATAGCTGGCTTTCTCGGCAATCTTCTCGTGATTGCGGTGCAGGTAGCCGAACACCGGCTTGAGCTTCACCACCGTCTCGCCGTCCAGGCTCACGTCCATGCGAAACACCCCGTGCGTGGAGGGATGATGCGGCCCCAGCGAAACCTCCAACAACTGATGTTCCGCAGGTTCGCCCACGTCCATGGGGCAGGAGGGCGCGCTCATGCCGGGGTCCCTCCCGGATAATGCCGCTGCGCCTTGGCCAGCACCGCGTCGTGCGGCGTTGGTTCGTATTCGTAATCGTCCGGCGCCACGTAGTCCTTGCGCATGGGATGATCGGTGAACTCCGGCCACATCAAAATGCGCCGCAAGTCCGGATGCCCCTCGAAGACGATGCCGTATAAATCGAAAATCTCCCGCTCCTGAAATTCGCAACTCCGCCACACCGGCGTCAGCGAGGGCACGGCCACCTTGTCCGCCCGGTTTTCGGTGCGCAGGCGCAGGATGACGGGGCCGTGTTTGAGAGCCATCGAGTAAAGATGATAAACCGCCTCCAAATAGCCCGGCGTTTTCCGCTCGCGAACCTCCTCCACTTCCTTCTCCACCCCGCCCGCCGATTTCCTGACCTTGACCTTTTCCTTGACCGTTTTTTCCGGCCAATCCACGCCCGTCACGTTGGAGGCGTAGTCCAGGCGCAAGGCGGCATCCTCCCGCAGAAATTCCGCCACCGCGCGCGTGTGGCCGCGATCCAGCAGCAAGGACGGCGGGCTGGCCGCGCAGCCGTTGGGCACAATCTCCACTTGCGCCCCGGGCGCGGCGGCTTGGATGCGGACTTTCAATTGTTCAAGCGTTTCCATACTGTTCATTCGGTGCGCATCATCGGCGGCGGCTGCCACAGGGCCGGATTGTTGGGCGGCTCCAGATCATGCTTCCCAAACGCCGGGATGGGACACTCGCCCGGCGCCTCCGCCTTGAGATGGGGCGGGCGCTTGTCTCCGGTCAGAGACTGCCTGGCAATCTTGTCCTGCAAAGTCATCAGCGCCTGCAACAGCGCCTCCGGCCGCGGCGGGCAGCCGGGAATATGCACGTCCACCGGAATATAACGGTCAATGCCCTTGAGGACGTTGTAGCCTTCCTTGAACGGCCCGCCGGAAATCGCGCAAACGCCCATGGCAATGACATATTTTGGCTCCGGCATCTGGTTGTAAAGGCGCACCACCTGCGGGGCCATCTTCTTGGTGACCGTGCCGGCCACAATCATTAAATCCGCTTGCCGCGGCGACGGACGGAACACTTCGGCCCCAAATCGGGCGATGTCGAAACGCGCCATGGACGTGGCGATCATTTCGATGGCGCAGCAAGCCAGTCCGAAGTTAAGCGGCCAAACCGAGTTTTTCCGGCCCCAGTTGTAAAGCTCCTCCAGCGTCGTGGTCACGACGCCTTGCCGGCTCAACTCAGTGCGAAGTCCTTCGTCTATCATATCCGTCTCATCTGCGCGCCACAACCCCCTTGGCGCACAACCATACCAACCCTTCCACCAGCAGGAGAATAAAAATCAACATGGCCGCGCAGGCCCCCGCCGACAGCCCCTTGAACGCCGCCGCAAACGGCAGCACAAAGACCGTCTCCACGTCAAAAACCAGGAAAACAATGCCATACAGGTAGTATTCGGACTGGAACTGGACCCAACCGGTGCCCTGGGAGTCCAGCCCGCACTCATAATTGGCGTTCTTGCTCGGGCCGGGTTTGCGCGGGGAAAACGCCCGCGCCCAAAGCCATGCGATCGCCAGCGGAGTGATGGCAAAAGCCACCCCTGCGATAGCGAATAACGCCAGAAAGGAATAAGGACCAAGGTTCATTCCGTCCTATGTGGAATGCCTCATCATCCCTGCCTTTGCAAGAACCAAATAGGCGTTTAGCCCCCGGCACAATAGTGTTCTCATGGGCCACCATCCTACACCAGCTTCCACGCGGTCTCCGGCACTTTCTTGCGCTTCTTGCGTCAGCTTTTGCTCATTTTTTCGCCGAAGCGGGGCTTTTGGGCCACGCCAAAACCTGCTTTGCCGCCAGCAGCCGGCGGCGCAGCTCATCATATTGAATCTTCTGCACCGCCGCCTTTTTCTCAAGGGCCAGACCGGCGGCGATGGCGGAGGATTGGCCCAGCACCATAAAAACCGGCTCCATGCGGATCGAGCCGTAGGCTATATGGCTGGCCGACAGACAGACCGGCGCCAGCAGGTTCTCGCATTCGCTCCGCCTCGGAACCAGCGACCGATAGCTGATTTGGTAGGGCGGAAAACCGCCCACTTGCACGTCCCCTTCGTTTTCCACCCGCCCATTGCGGACGATGCGCCGGCAATTGTGGGAGTCCATCGTGTAAGCCGCCAATCCAATCGGGTCAGGCACTTCCAGGGACTGGCGGCAATTGTTTTCGGTCATCACGTAGTCGGATACCATCCGGCGCGCCTCGCGGATGTAAAGCTGATGCGGCCAGCCCCCGGTGTCCTGAAATTCGTCCTTGCACAGGCCCCAGGACTGCATCTCCGCCCGCAACGACGCTGGCGCGCGCGGACTGTCCGCCAGAAAATGCAGCAACCCGCGCGTGTAATCCTCGTGCGCCTGCCGGATGCGTTCGCGCGCCGCCTCATCGCCCTCGGCGTAGCCCGCGTTGCCGCCGATGAAATCGGTCGAAAAACCGCCGTTGTTGTTGATATCGGTCTTCCCGTGCGGCACGGGTATAATGTCCATGAATTGGCCCAGGCGCGGCGTCTCCCCCGTCGCGACCAGCGCTTCGATGTAACGGGCCAGCAGCTCATACCGCGCCGGGTCATAATGGGCGGGCGGAGCGATGGGCAGCTTGTTCGTCGGATTCTGCGTCAGGCAGAGCCGGAAATTGTAGGCTTGCACCGAATGGTCCCCCTCCCCCTCCTGCCCCGGCGGCTGGTCTTGGATGAACGGCACCAAACCGCTGGACGCGTCGCCGGGGCGAACGTAAGGGTCCACCGCCACGCTGAATTGGTGTTTGGGCGTCACCGCGCGGATGCCGTCAAGCGTTTCGTGATAGACGCCGTTCGCCTCGCGTCCGACAAAATAGGAAACGCCGGCCCCGGCCATCAAATCGCCTTCGTAACTGGCGTCAATGAAAACGCGCGCCTGGAAGACCGTGCCGTCGTCCATCGTCAGGCTCTCGATGCGGGCGTGGTTGGTTTGGACGGAGGCCAGGCGCTTGTGAAAATAGACCCTCACGCCGGCTTCGCCCAGCATCTCGTTAAAGACGCGCTCGGCCACGCCGGGTTCCAATCTCCAAACTTCATTGCTGCCGTAGTGCCGGCCCATCCGCTGGTAGAACTCCCGCGCCAGTCCGCCGATGGCCGCTTTGTTGCCGATGTCCGTCTGGCTCAAGCCCCCCGCCGTCATCCCGCCCACGTGCCCGCTAGTCTCCGTCAAGACCACCTTGCGCCCGTCCCGCGCCGCCTCCACCGCCGCCGCCACTCCGGCGGAAGTGGCGCCAAAGACGCATAGATCGCTCCGCACCCGCTCGCCGGCCTGCCCGCGCGGCGAACAGAACATCAACATCCAAACAATGCAAAAAGCGGTATAACGGATTGTAAAACGGCACAAAAAAGCCTTGAATTTCACAAACACAAAGGATAATTTACTCATAGTGAAAGCGCGCATCCGCGAGTTTCTCCATGCAACGCCGTTCCGTCCGTTCATCATCCGGATGGCGGATGGCACTGTCCATCGCGTTGATCACCCGGACTTCATTCTTGCATCCAGTGAGGCGCCGCAGGTCGTCATCGAGGCTGCCAACGGCGACATAACCTATCTGTCGGCCCTGCTCATCACCAGTGTTGAACATGCGCAGATGGCAGAAGTTAAATGAGGCGCCGTTGTTGATGGTCAACCCTTGCGTTCCTTCAAATCCCTGAAATCGCCATCTTCGCAGCATTTGACGAATTCCTCCGTCACCGACTTGAGGTTCTCCCAGCGGGCGCGGATGGATTTGGATTCGGCCTGGGTGATCCTGCTGTCGGCGGCGGCCGCGGCCATGACCGACAACAGATCGGCAAATTCCTGCACCACGCTGTTCATGGCCGGCACCAAATGCAGCGGATGCGGCTGCTCGGCGCGCGGATTCTTGACGTAGAACCCGCCGGCCCTGTGGCACACCCATTGGACAATGGCGTGATCATCCGTGCAGCGGATCAGGGCGGCCACGCGATCCAGCGGATTGGCGACGCCGCTGGTGGTGGCAGGCGGTTCGGCCCATTTATAGATCATGGAAACGGAAAGCCCCATTTCGGCCGCGGCCTGTTTGGGACTGACCTTCTGAAACACCTCACGCAAAAGCTCATGGGACTCCATGCCCGAAATTATGAAGAAACCCGCCGTTCCTGGCAAGCAAGTTTAAGACAACCTTGAGGGCTTTTTTCACCGGCTTGATTTCCCGGATTTCAGATCCTCGGTAATCGTGGCGAATTGTTCCATGGCGGCTTCCAGGTCGTCGGTGATTTCCTGGGCGATGATCTCGGGGGCGGGCAAATTGGCGGATTCTTCCAGCGCGTCGTCCTTCAGCCAGAAAGAATGGTGAACACATGCTGGAGAAAGTTGAGTTGTTTGTTGCTGGTACTGGCCCAGAAATCGTCCCGGTTGATGGTGAGCGATTCCTTGGACGTGTCGCCCGCCTCATTGACGATGGTGAATTCGCGGATCACCGATGGGGACAATCACGAGATCAGCAATGGTCCGCTTCAACAAATCCTTCCTCTTTTCTCCCCAGGACTGCGCGAAGGCCCACAGTTCAGCGACCGTTACCTCGCAAATTGTGGGACGGAAGGACGAACTGCGAAGTTGGAATTGACTGTCAACCGCTTTTGAGATTGGGCTGACGGCCTGCAAATCAGTGGGCGTAAGCACCCGGGTGCCCCGGCCTTTCATCTGCTCGAAATAAACCCGGCTGCGGACATCGCGCAGAAAAAGGAGGCATTCGAGCGGTTTGATGTCGGTGCCGGTGGCAATCATGTCCACCGTGACGGCGATGCGGAGTTGGGGCGAAGTGCGGAATTCCTGGATGAGCGTTTCCCCCTTGGCAGACTTGCCCGTCTCCGGGTGTTTGGAATTGTATGTGATTTTCTTGGCGAAATCGTTGCCCTTGCCAAACACTTCGCGGCAGATATGGACAACGTCCTCGGCATGAGAGTCGTCCTTGCAGAAAATGAGGGTCTTGGGCACGAGCGTGCGGCCGGGAAACAAATCAGTGAACAGCGCATCCTTGAACGCCTGCAGCACCGTGCGGATTTGGGATGGGACAACGACCGAGCGATCCAGGTCGTGGGCGGTGTAGGTGAGGTCCTCATCCAATTGCTCCCAGCGTTTGGAGCGGTCGAGCTTGCTGCGTTTGTCCACGTAGAAGCCTTTTTCCACCTTGCCGCCCTGTTCCGTGACTTGCGTTTTAATGCGATAAACTTCGTAACCGACATTGACGCCGTCAGCCACGGCCCGTTCGTGATTATATTCGGTGACGAGGTTCTGATTGAAGAAACCGATGGTTTGCTTGGACGGCGTGGCGGTCAGGCCGATAAGAAAGGCGTCGAAGTATTCCAGCACCTGCCGCCAGGGATTTTTTGCGGAGCAAACCGCTAATCGAAGCTTAACACGCCTCCGCTTTTTTTCGGATTGTCTGGCAGCCAGGCGGCCCGGTCCCCGGAAAAAAACTTCAAAAAAGACGCTTGACGACCACAACCCTTTGTTGCTATCAAGTAGGGACACTACATTATGTAGCGGTTGATAAAGCTTATGCGCTGTCCAAAGTGCGGCCATCAGGACGACAAGGTGATCGATTCGCGTGCCTCCCGCGAAGGCGCCACCATTCGCCGCCGCCGTGAGTGTTTGCAATGCGGCCATCGCTTCACCACTTACGAAGAGATTGAGCACGAAGGGCTTATGGTCGTCAAACGCGACGGCCGGCGCGAGGAGTTTTCCAAGGAAAAACTGGTTTCGGGCCTCAGAAAAGCCTGCCAGAAACGTCCCATCAGCCCCAAAGTCATTGAGGAACTGGTGTCCAGCATCATGGACGAAATTACCGACAAATATGAACGCGAAGTACCCGGAATGGCCATCGGCGAGAGGGTCATGGAAGGGTTGCGCCAAATTGACAAAGTGGCCTATGTTCGCTTTGCCAGCGTTTACCGCCGCTTCGAAGAAGCAACCGAGTTTGTGCGCGAAGTCAAAAGATTGGAGGCCAATCATGATTCAACTCAAGAATGATTGTTTAGTTTTTCAAACCAACAACGGTGAACATATCCCCTGCTCCGCGGAGTGGGTCTCCTTTGAATTGACGGGCGACGGCGCCGCGTTGGTGGACCCCGAAGTCGTCCGCCACGCTTCGGCGGCGGTGCTGCACTACTTCAAACACGAACTGCTGCGCCCTTCCGTCTCCGTGGGCGAATTCGCCCAGGCCTTGGAAAAGGTGCTGCGCAGTTTCGGCCTGAGCGTTTCCACCGCCGCCACCGTTGAGCCGCCGGCGAAGCCGGCCGCGCCAAGAGTGTTGGAATCCAACTTGAAGGACCTGGCCAGCAGCGCCGCCTGCGAAGGGTTTGAGTTGCTTTTCTTCCCCCAATTGCGCCAGGAGTTGAAACGCAATCTGGACCAATCCCCCAATGTCCTGCGCTTCCACAACTTGCGCGACTGCGTCAAACAACTCGCCGGCGCCGAGCGCTGGAGCGGGCGCTGCCAAACACTGCAGGACCAAATCGTCGAATTTCTCCGCTCCTGTTGGGAAACCGAGCCGGCCCGGCGTTCCTGCGCCCTCCTGGTGGTATGAGCAACAACATCTTCCAGAAAATCATCGCCCGCCAAATCCCGGCCGACATCGTCTATGAGGATGATCTGGTGCTGGCCTTTCGCGACCTCAACGCCCAGGCCCCCGTCCACGTCCTGATCGTCCCCAAAAAGGACATCCCCCGCCTTTCCGACGCCGGGCCGGACGACCACAAGTTGCTGGGCCATTTGCTTCTCAAAGCCGCCGAAATCGCCGCGCGTTTGGGGCTGGACAAAACCGGCTTCCGCCTGGTCATCAACAACGGCCCGGATGCCGGGGAATCGGTGGCCCATTTGCATTGCCACATCATGGGCGGACGCAGGATGTCCTGGCCGCCGGGCTAACCCGGCTTTCGCCGGTTGGCGGCGTCCGCATGATTACCTACCTGCACGGCAAACTGGTCGAGTCTCTTCCCACCCAGGTCACGGTGGAAGTCAACGGCGTCGGCTACGAGGCGCTCATTCCTCGTTCCTCCTTCGACAAGCTGCCCGCGCCCGGCCAGATGGTGAAACTCCTCACCCATCTTGTCGTGCGGGAGGATGCCCATGTTCTCTACGGGTTTATGACCGCCGCGGAACGCCAGCTTTTCCGAGTTCTGATCAACACCGTCAGCGGCATCGGCCCCAAGACCGCCCTGAACATCCTCAGCCGCATCAACGTCACCGCTTTTCGCGGCGCGGTGGCGGGCGGCGACGTCAAAATGCTCTCGCAGATTTCCGGTGTTGGCAAAAAGACCGCCGAACGCATCATCATCGAACTCAAGGACAAAATCGGCCCCGGCGGCGTCCTGGAAGCCCAAAGCGCCCAGCGCGCCCTTTCCGCCGTCGAACAGAAAGTCAACGACGCCGTGCTGGCGCTCATGGCCTTGGGCTTCAAACCGGCCGACGCGCACGAAACCATCCGCGCCACCCTGGCCCTGCTCGGACCCGACGCCGGCTTGGAAGACTTGGTGCGCGTCAGCCTGAAAAAAGGAGCGTAATGGCCGCCGCCAGCCCCGTTTCCGGCGTTGTTGTGCCCCGGCCATTGCCCTGGCATCAGCGGCTGGCCGCCGTGGTGGCGGCCGCCCTCTACGGACTTTGCCGCAAGACCTGGCGCCTGCGTTGGCACGATGCCGGCCCCGGCCCTGAAACCCAGGGCCACGTCATCCTCTGCGTCTGGCACAACCGTCTGCCCGCCGCCCTGGCCAGTTACAATGATTTCGCCCGCGCCCGCTGGCCCAGCCAGGGGCTGGCCGCCATGATCAGCGCCAGCCGCGATGGCAGCTTTGTGGCCAGCATCGCCCAACGCTTCGGCGTCCAGCCCATTCGCGGTTCCAGCAGCCGGCGCGGCGCGCAAGCCTTGCTGGAAGCCACCACCTGGATGGAACGCCGTTACAACGTCGTCATGACCCCCGACGGCCCGCGTCCGCCCGTTTATCAAATTCAGAAAGGCATCATTGATCTGGCCAAGCTGACCGGGCGCCCGATCATCCCGGTTTCCAACTTTACCCGCTGGAAGATTCGTCTTGGCAGTTGGGACCGTTTTCAAATTCCCCTGCCCTTTGCCCGCATCGAGTGCTACTATGGCGATCCCATCCGGGTGCCGCGCGACGCCACCGAAGACCAGCGCGAAGAACTCCGCGCCAAACTTGCCGCCGCCATGAGCGCCATCACAAAGGATTGACCTGGCGGTAATCCTCGTAGCGTTCAATGATCTTGAGCACGTAAGCCCTTGTGCCCGGAAAGCCGATCCGCTCAATGAAGGCGGCGCTGTTGGTCGCCCCGCCGCCGGCCAGCCATTTGAGGACATTGCCCCGGCCCGCGTTATATTCCGCCAAGCCGAATGGCAGCGGATCATCCGCCTGGCTGTAATGGCGCAGGACGTTCTTCAAATACCAGCTCCCCGCCAGCACATTGGTCAGCGGATTGAGGCAAGCCGCGTGATCGAAGCCCCGGATGTGTTCCGCCGAGGCCCATTCCAAAGCCGCCGTTTCACGGATTTGCATCAGGCCCAATTCCCCCGCCCGTCCCCGCGCGCGCGGGTTGAAGCCGCTTTCCCGCCAGATGACGGCCCGAATCAGGGCCGGTTCGAGTTGATAGCGCTTGGAGGCCGCGGCGATGGCCGCATCGAAGCGATGCGCGCGCCAATAGCGCCAGCCCAGGAAGGCCGCGCCTCCCATCAACGCCAGCGCCAGGACAGTTTGCAATCGCTTCTTCAAGTTCCAACCCTTGCGAATAGCGCGCTTTTGGCTGGTGTCAACCCTCAAATGCCGCCCGGACGCAGGCCGGGCGCAAATCCGTCTTTAAACATGCCCGGCTCCGCGGGAGCGTCGCCCTACCGAATCAGGCGTGGTAGAAGGTATTGTTGGCGACGGTTTGACGGAAGAAGAGAACCGCGGGAGCGTCGCCCTACCGAATCAGGCGTGGTAGGGCGACGCTCCGGCGGAGCCATCCCCGTAACGCCTCCTAAAAACGGATTTGCTCCCACGCAAGCCGGAAATAATCCGCCGCTATTTTCTCTTTGACTTCCCGTTCCCTTTTCGTCCATTGGCCGGCGCCGGCGGGGCTGGGGGGGCCGGCGGCGGAGGCGCGGTTGGAACCGGCGCGGCCGCCACGGCCTTGCGCGTGGCGATCAAGTACCCCGCCAGCATCATCCCGAGGATGATCGCACTGGCGCTGACATAAAGGCTGGTTAACGAGGGCCTGAAAACAAATTCGACGGTGTGCCGTCCCTCAGTCAAATAAACTCCGCGCATGATGTAGTTGCAGCGCAAGACCGGTTTCCAGGCGCCGTCCACCCTCACGCGCCAGTCCTCCCCGCTCCGGTCATTGAGCAGCAACACCGCCGGCGCTTTCGCCTCGGCCTCCAAGCGGACGCGCTTGGGATGGTAATCAGCGATGGTCACCGTGCCGGCATCGGCGGTGGCGGCGGAGTCGGGCTGGGACAGCGGCGTGTTGGTGGCCACCAGCACGGTTTGCCACGGATCGAACTCCTGGCTGGCCAGGAGGGTCAGCGCGGCGGCGTCGTTGGCCGGGGTGCGCCAGTTGGCATAAAGTTTGGCCCGGGGCAGCGCCAGCGGATATTCGATGATGCCGTATTCCCCTTTCGCGCCGGATTCGACCGTCAGGTCGCCCACGTCGCCGAGAGCCGTGATGCCGGGTTTGCGCGCCATGTTGAAGAGGCCTTGCAGTTTGAAACTTTGGTGAACGGGGTCGGCGCGCTTGTTCAGGAATTCCATGGCGCTGGCCGTCGCCAGGACGTAGCGGGTGTTGGTTAATTGCCACAGGCGCACGGCCGGGCGCAGGTCGGTGGAGCGGATGTCGGCCCCGGCCAGCTCAAAGGTCTTGAGGTAAGTGCGGTCCAAATCCGGCATGTGCGACATCTGGGGGAAATCCAGCGTTTGGATGTTATGGTAGAGGAAATCGTTTTGCAGCCAGAAAAAGTAAAGCTGCCCGAAGCCGGGGGTGATGCCGCTGCCGGGGCCGCGGGGTTCGAGTTTGCCAATGATACGGTGCTCCCAGGGTTTGTCGAGCAGATAATCAATGACCGGATTCGACGCGTACTTCTCCACGTAATCGTAATAGTGAATCCACGGAGCGGCGCCCCGCGCCAAATCGCAAATCATCAGGGCGGACAGGCAAACCCAGGCCAGCTTGCAGCGCGGCCCGCTCCAAGCCCCGCTGAGGATGGCGGCCATCACCACCATCCCGGCCGCCAGGAACACAAGATAGACCGCGCACGTCCCAAGACAGAAGCCGGCTATCCGCGTGGCCGGGAGGGGCGCAAAGGATTGGTCCTGCAAATAGCGAATGAAGACGCTCTTGTTGACGTAAAGCAAAGCGATCCCGGCCACCGACACTCCGGCCAGAGCCAGCATGAAAAGGACCCATTTCCGGTCGAAGCCGGCCACCTTGGCCCACCAGAGTTGCAGATGGCGCGGCAGCAGGTCGTTGCTGCTTCGGTCGGGGCCGCGCAGAGAGCGGCGGTAAAGGACTTCCATGCCGTAGGCCGCCAGGATGATCCAGGCGATATGGAAGGGGTGCAGGAACTTGATCGGATTACGGATGGTGGAGAAATAGGGCAGCTTGTAGAGAAATTGGTAAAGGAAGCCGAAGCGTCCCCACGCGGCCATCAGCGAAAAAAGGGCGACCGCTCCCCAGTAGCCCACGGCGATGCGCTCGGACTTGGAGAACGGGTGGTCCTTGCGAAAGAAATTGGCCAGGCCGAACAGAGCCAGGAGGCAGACGATCGTGCCGGCGCATTCGCCCGATCCGCTATAGCGCCAGTAGATGCCGCTCCTTTTGGTAACCGCCACCATGCCGTCGGTGCGCGCGTGCCGGTCCGGGGCGGTCAGGTTGGTCAGGTAGCTATCGGGCATTTTCAAGCTGGCAATGACATTGGAGCGCACGGCCGGATCGTCGCTGCCCAGTTTGGCAATTCTGGGGTCCTGCCCGACCCGCCCCCAATAGGCGCCGGCGTGATCCTGCTGCTCAATATTGCCGCTGAGGCGGTAACCAAACATGCCGGGCACAAGAATCTGGAGGGTTTCGATTTTGGGCAGGCTCCATTGGGTGGCGGGATTCCAGCGCGTTTCCTTGGTTTGTTCATCCTGACCCATGGCCGCCACCCCTTCAACCTGGGTTTGCACCAAAGTGTGCATGGTGTGAAAAGCGATGATGGCGGCGAAGAGCACGACCACCGCCCCGGCCACAACCACATGGGCGATTTTGCGGCTCGCGGGGGCGTCGTCATTAAGGAAGCAAAACAGGATGAAGACGCCGACGTAAATACTCAGGATGGCCCCCACGTCGAATCCTTCCATGACGCCCATGCCCACGGCCAGCCCGGCCAGCACGCCCCGCTCCCAGATTCTGGGGATGGATTGGGCGCAGAGGGCGGCCATGGCCAGGAACGTGCAACCGGCGGCAATCTCCCATTGGCCCAGCCCCCAGCAGGCGATGGAGAAGAAATGGCCGTTCAGCCCGGCCGCCACGCCGCCCAGCACGCAGACCATGGGATGAAATTTCAACTGGCGAAAAAAGAGCCAGGCCGAAAACCCCAGAAACAGCAGCGTGAACGGCGCGTACATCTTCAAGTACGCCACAGGCGAAACCAAGGTTAAGAGGAACATGCTGATATTCGGCGAGGCCGCCGCCGCCTCCCCGCCCAGCCAGGACAGGTCCCGCCAGGTGCCGGCAAACCGGCTGGGCATGGCGTTGCATTCAGACTTGAGAAAGCCGAGAGGCCCGTCGTTGGCGAAAAGAATCTGGTGCGGGTCCAGGCTCTGGTGGAACAACAACAGCAATGTTCCGCCGAGCAACCCCAGCAAAAGCCAGCGATAGAAAGACGCCTTGGGGGCCCCTGTAGCCTGGGAAGCAGCGCGCATAAGAATCGTGCCAAAAAGCAATCCGGCTTACTTGGCGCTGATAACACGGTCAGTTTTGCCGCGGCCGCTGCAGGAGCCAGCCGCCAACGACGATGGCTTGGATTGAAAAGCAGGGCCGCGAGACTCTTTCGTTCGTTGGCGCGCCAAACTCTCGTTGGCGCGGGCCATGACATCCTTGGTGGCGGCGCGGATTTGGAAAAGCGTGTCGGACTTCAATTCCAAAGCGCCGGAACCGTCCACGCCGCGCCGGAACTGCCGGCTGTCGCCGTTGAGAGCGCGGGACTCCATTGCCTGGAGGTTGCTGAATCGCATGTTCGATTCAGCCCGCTGCACGGCTTCCGCCGTGAAGGGGATTCCCAGCCAGCGCAGGGCGGCGCTCAGAACGACGTCCGGCTGCCGCAACAGATCATCGTAGCAAACAAGATAACCCGTCACGCCTCCGTCCAGCGCGTCGAGGTAGTTCACGACATGCTCCACCCAGGCCGGAAGGAACTCGAGGCAAAACAGATCAATGTCGCCGCCGGATTTGCTGTGGATGTACTTTTCCTTCAAGGAGATGTGATACAAGGAAACCAGGACATCCTCGGGTGGCCGAAAAAGATAGAGGTAACGGCATTGGCGCACGCCGGGATCGCCGCCAATGCGTTCCTGCAACTTCGGAATCATGTCGTGGGTCTTGATTAAATAACCGACACCCTCAGTCGCGGCGCAAGGCGTGATAAAATCGGCATAATAATCGGGAATGATTTTGGCAGGTTGGGCCTGTTCGGTGGTGGTTTTCAGGCCCTCATTTTGCAACCGGATATCCGACAGCAGGTAGCGCATCCACGTGTTGCCGGAGCGCGCGTAGGAGCAGACAAACGTGATGCGAGCGCGGGCGCGCACCAGACGGGCCAGTTCGTTGTTATTAAATCCTTGAATGAACATCCGCCGCGCCGGCGCCAGACCCTCCACGAGCAACCGGGGAAGCTGCGCCAAAGTGCTCCCCTTGAGCAGAAGCCCCAGCGCCGATCCAGCCCCACGGCGAAGAATCCGGGCCGATTGGGAGACCGTCATGGCATCGCTCGGCAGTATCGTTTTTTTCATGATATAATCTTGTCAAAACGTGTTGAGGCGGCGCCTCGCAGTCAACCCCACGCAAAAAAAAAGAGCCTCCAGCCCTTCACACTTGTGGGCCGTCCGACCTCTGGCGTTAGGAAACCCTCTCACGTTTGTAGTGCAATTCCTTACATGACCGGGAAAGATTGTCAAGCCCCTTGAACAAGAACTTTTCCACATGCCGCGTGTCGCGACCACCGCCGGGGCAACCTTGAACCGAAGCCCGGCGGACTTGCGACCGCAAAAAAGCCTGTTTCCGCCCTCCGTTTGTCTTTCCATGCTTTGCAAGCAACCAATGGACAACAACTTACGCGTTACTCAATAGTTTGACAGTTAAAAACGGCCCAAAAACGAGCCTGTTTGGCAGAAAAACGGGGGGTCCGCGCCCAAAAAATAACATTTTTTCTTGTGTTTTTTCTGTTTTTAGGGATTTCTGGCCTTGCAAGCTCTTCCTGCCCAGGCACTTGCGGGAATCGGAGCCCTCCAAAAAAAATCGTGCCTGAAAACCTACGGTAGGTTTTTCTCATTGGGGGAACTCTGGCAAGATCGCCGCGTGAACACTGTAAAAGTTCAACGCGAGAGTGTTCCCGCCGCGGCGCAACGTCAGCCAAGCCGGCTTGGAAGCCGGCGATACGGCAGGTTTGGAAACCTGCGCTCCGCGGCGCCGGGACAAGCGGGACCCATTGCGGGAACTTGGTTTGACCCGGTCAACCCTAGTCAACCCTAGTCACCCCTAGTCACCCCAAAATGAACAAAAAAAATATGACCAACCCAAAAACAGAACACAATATCAGAAAACCCGCCTCCACCCCTCATCACGTCCACCCCGCCCCCGCCGCCACGCCCGCGAGACAAACCGGCGAGTCCGCCCCCATGATTGAGGCCTGCGACCGCCTCGGCGGGAAATTGGACGAAGTCGCCGGCCTGTTCCGGGAACAAATTCAGGCCTGGCGGCAACTCCAGCCTCCGGCGCCCCCCCAGCCCGCCGCGCCCGGCAACGCGGGCGATCAGGCCGTGGAGCCACCCGTGGCGGCGCGGGAACAACCGCGGGAAATCAAGCCCCATAGCGGGCCGGACGCCGGCTCCCCAGGGGGCGCCGCGCCGACTGCGCCGGCGGACAACGGCCCGGCGGCCATGGCGGAGAGCGCGCGCAGTTTGGTTGACACGCTCGCGCGCGCCGGACGCGGCTGGCCGGAGCAGGCGGCCGGCCTTCAGCAGGCGCTGGAGGCCGTCATGGCCTATCTGGAAAACCAGGCCGCCGCGCCGATGGCGGACGTGAGCGGGATCATAAGCCGGTTGAGCGCGCTGGAAGAACAGCAGCGGACCTTGCAAAGCCAGATCAACACCAACCGATGAGGGTTGCGAAAAAATTACCCGGCCAGCGCGGCCTCCGCCGCCCGGCCCATTTTGGCCACGGCGGCTTTGAGGTTTTTGTGTTCGAAAAGGCCCGCGCCGCTGATGAAGGTGTCCGCTCCGGCGGCGGCGCAACTGGCGACCGTGCTGAAAGAGATGCCGCCGTCCACCGCAATGCGGTACTTCAAACCGAGTTTATCCCGCCAGGCGGCGGCTTGCTGGATTTTTGTCAAACATTCGGTGATGAATTCCTGCCCGCCGCAGCCGGGATTGACGGTCATAATCAGCACCGAATCCACCCGCTCCAAATGCGGCTCCAGCCCGGTCATGGAGGTCGGCGGGTTGATGGCCAGGCCGACTTGCCGCCCCAGGGAGCGGATTTTCCAGATCAGCGGCACCACCCGCAGGCCCAGTTCGACATGCACGGTCATTCGGTCCGCCCCGGCGCTGGCGAATGGTTCCAACAGGATGTCCGGCCGGGCGCACATCAGGTGGACGTCGAAGGTCATCCGGGTCAGCGGGCGCAGGGCCTTGACCACCGCCGGGCCGAAAGAAAGGCCGGGCACGAAGTGGCCATCCATGATGTCCAGATGCAGCCAGGGGGCGCCGGCGCGGCTGGCGCGCACGGTTTCCGCGCCCAGGCGGGCGCCATTGGCGGCCAGCAGGGAAGGCGCGATGATCGTCTGCCGGGTCGTGGCGTCACTCATAAAGGGAAGGCCCTGCAACCACTCGGCGTTTCAACGCGGTTAAACGGTCGCCGGAGCCGGCGAGCCGAATCCAGGCAGCTTGGGCGGCATCGGTTTGGGCACTTCGGGCAACGGGGTGGCCGCGACCGCGCCGGACGGCGGCTCGACTTTGGAGTCAATCTTGGGCGGCGTGAAGACGCCCGTCTTGATAATCTCGTCGACTTGCGCCCCATCAAGCGTTTCGTACTCCAGCAGGGCGTTGGCAATAATCTCCAGCTTGTCGCGATATTGCTCGATCAGGCTCTTGGCCCGGCTGTAGGCTTCGTTGGTGATGCGCTTGACTTCGGTGTCTATCTCCTGCGCGGTGAATTCGCTGTATTCCTTGCGCTGCACCATGTCGCGTCCCATGAAAAGATGATCGTTGTCGTTGCCGTATTGCACCATGCCGAGGCGGTCGCTCATGCCCCACTGGCACACCATCGAGTGCGCCAGCGTGGTGGCCTGCTGGATGTCCCCCGAAGCGCCGCTGGAAATATCGCCGGAGACAATTTCCTCGGCGATGCGTCCGGCCATGGCCACGGCGATGAAGTCCAGCATTTCCTTGCGGCGGTAACTGAGCACGTCGTCCTCGGGCAGCGACATGGTGGACCCCAGGGTCTGGCCGCGCGGGATGATGGTGACCTTGTGCAGCGGATTGGTGTGTTCGAGCAAGACGTTGACCAGCGCGTGGCCCGCTTCGTGCCAGGCGGTGAATTTCTTGTTCTCCTCGGACATGGCCATGCTGCGGCGCTCGCGGCCCATGCGGACTTTGACGCGCGCTTCCTCCAGTTCCGTCATGCCGATGGATTTCTTGCCCAGACGGGCGGCCAGCAAGGCGGCCTCGTTGAGAAGATTGGCCAAATCCGCGCCGGAATAGCCGGGCGTGCCGCGCGCGATGACGGCCAGGTTGGCCACGGGGTCCAGCTTCACGTTGCGGGCGTGGACTTTCAAGATCGCCTCCCGTCCGCGCACGTCGGGCAGGTTGACAATGATCTGGCGGTCGAAACGTCCGGGCCGCAGCAGGGCCGGGTCCAGCACGTCGGGCCGGTTGGTGGCGGCGATGATGATGATGCCGTCCTGGGTGTCGAAGCCGTCCATTTCCACCAGCAGGGCGTTCAAGGTCTGCTCGCGTTCGTCGTTGCCGCCGCCCCAGCCATGCCCGCGGCTGCGTCCGACCGCGTCAATTTCATCAATGAAGATCAGGCAGGGCGTGTTCTTGCGCGCCTGCTCGAACATGTCCCGCACCCGGCTGGCGCCCACGCCGACGAACATCTCGACGAAGTCCGAGCCGCTGATGCTGAAAAACGAGGCGTCGGCCTCCCCGGCGATGGCCTTGGCCAGGAGCGTTTTGCCGGTGCCCGGCGCGCCGACCATCAGGATGCCCTTGGGGATGCGTCCGCCCAGCTTCTGAAATCTCTTGGGGTCCTTGAGGAACTCGACCAACTCGGAAACCTCCTCCTTGGCCTCCTCGACGCCGGCGACGTCTTTGAAGGTGATCTTGTTTTTCTCCTTGTTCAACATGCGGGCGCGGCTCTTGCCGAAGCTCATGGCGCCTTTGCCCGCCATTTTGATCTGGCGGAAGATGAAGAAGTACAAGACGGCCAGGATGAGGAGGAAGGGGAAGATGGTGTTGAGGAAGAGGCTGAGCATCAGATTGCTATTGTTGACAGCCTTGAATTGCCCCGAATCCAGCAGTTGATCGGTCTTCTTCTCCGTCAAGGGCGTCTCCAGCTTGAAGGGCACTTCCATCTTCTTGCCGGTCTCCTTGTCGTTTTGGAATTTCCCGTTTTCCTGCCTCGCATAGTATTTGCCGGTGATGCGTTTGATGTCCGGCGAGGGCAGGTTATAGACGATGCGCCCGCTGTTGGGCACGATGAGGTTGTTGGTCAGTTTGCCCAGCAAATCGGGGAAGGAGCCTAACTCCTCCACCGGGGTTTCACTGCCGTTGCGCGCCAGGGCCACAATGGCGACGATGGCAATGATGCCCACCCAGACCAGAAACGCGCGGGGCGGAAGCCGCATGTCGCCGCCGCGTTTCTCGTTCTTGTCCGGCTCTGTGCTTTTGTTTGGATCAGACATTTATTGACTCAGTTCGCCACATAGTAACACCAATCCCCCCTGGCCGCAAGAACGAGTTCCACCATCACCGGCCTGGGACGGGACCGAAATGACAAAGGACCCATTTTCGATGACCAATTGTCAATCGTTTCCATCGCCCATGTCGCACGGCTCGATTGCGAATGGGTCATTGAAAATGGGTCATCGGTTATCTGGGCGTCATTCCGCCTTGCCGGCTTGCTCCGCCTTGGCGGGTTTTTCGGCCTTTTCCGGGCGCGGGGCGCGCGGCTTCTTTTCCGGGCGCGCTGGTTTCTCGCCGGTGTCGCCGGTGCTGCCGGCTTCATTATCCTCGCGGACGCGGTCGGACCGCTTGTGGCCGCGGGATTCGGTTTTGCCGGCGCCTTCCTTTTCTTTGGAGACGAAGGCTTCGGCGGGGAGCGCCACGGGCGTCGTGCTCTCCACGCGCAGCTTGAGCGTGGCGACAACCTCGGAGTGGAGACGCAGCTCGATGTCGTGCTCGCCCAAGGTTTTAATGGGGTGTTCCAGGTGAATTTTCCTCTTGTCCAGCACGATGTCGAACTGGGTTTTCAACTGGTCGGCAATCGTGCCGGCGGTGACGGCGCCGAACATCTTGCCGTCGTCGCCCGTCTTGACCTGCAACACGGCGAGGAGCTTGGAAATGCTCTTGGACAACTCCGTCATGGTGTTGAATTCGTGCGCCTCGCGCTCGCCCCGGCGCTGCTTGAGCGCTTCGATGCGGCGTTTGTTGGCGGCGGTCACGGGGACGGCCAATCCTTGCGGGAAAAGATAGTTGCGGGCGTAGCCGGCGGCGACTTTGACCAAGTCGGATTCCCCGCCCAGGCCAACAATATTTTGAATCAGGATCACTTCAGTTTTTGGCATAAAATTCTCTCTTGTGGTTAAAATGGAACGTCGTCTTCTTCCGGCCCAGGCCCTTCCGCGGCTTCCGGCGCTTCGGGTGGTTTGGCGGGGGACGGGGGCGCGGGACGGCGCGGCGCTTCGGCGGACGGGGGCACAGGCCCGGCGTCGGTGCCTTTGGAATCAATGAAGGAAAACGATTCCAGCACGACTTTAAGTTTGCTTTGTTTCTGGTGGGTGTTTTTGTCTTCCCAGGTGTCGAGCTTCAAACGGCCTTCCACCAGGAGCGGACGGCCCTTGCGCATGTATTGGGCGATGACCTCGGCCTGGCGTCCCCAGGCTTCAATGTCAATAAAAGTGACTTCCTCCTTGGACTCGCCGGATTCGGTCTTCCAGGTGCGGTTGACGGCCAGGCCGATTTTGGCCACCGCGGTGCCCTTGGGCGTGTAGCGCAATTCGGGGTCGCGGGTCAGGTTGCCCGCCACAATGACTCTGTTAAAGCTGGCCATAAACGGAAGGAGTTAGGCGGCGGCAGCCGGCTTGGGAGCCGGCGCCAGCGTGAACAGGACGCGCAAAATCTCCTCGTTGTTGGCGAAGCGATGGCGCAATTGCGCGATGATCGCGGGCGCCCCCTCGAAGACAAAATTGACATAGTACCCCGCGCTGTGCTTGCGATCCGCCACGCGCGCGAAGGTCTTCTTCTCCATCTTCTGCACCGTCTCCACCTTGCCGCCGGCGGTGGCAATCTCGGCGGAGATTTTGTCAATCGTATCTTTGATGGCCTCCTCTTTGCCCGCCGTGTTCAAAATAAACAATCCTTCGTAACGTTTCACTGTTTTCCTTTTTCTGCCGGAGCCGTCACGGCCCCGTTAAACTTGTTCATCGCTTCACTAATCCCGCCGCCCAACCAGCATTCCACCTGACGCAGGGCGCGGTCCAAAACTTCTTCCATCGTCTTGCGCTCCGCCGCTTCAAAGCGGCCCAGGACATAGCCCGTGATCTCGCGCTGGGCCTCCGCCCGGCGGCCAATGCCCAACCGCAACCGCGGATAGGCCCGCGTGCCCAACTGCTGCTCGATGGACTCCAGCCCGTGGTGCCCGCCGCTGCTGCCTTCGGGCCGCAACCGCAGTTGCCCCAGCGGCAAATCCGCGTCATCCACCGCGATCAAAATCCGCCCGGCGGGCAGTTGATAAAACCGCGCCACCGCCGCGACCGCCTCGCCGCTGTCGTTCATAAACGTCTGCGGCTGGCCCAGGATCACTTTCCGCCCGTCCCGCTCCGCCCTGGCCAGGCGGGCCTGGAATTTCCTTTCCAAAGTCCACGCCGCGCGCCAGCGCACCGCCAACCGCTCCACCAGCACAAACCCGATGTTGTGCCGGGTGCCGGCGTATTCGGGACCGGGGTTGCCCAGTCCCGCGATGAAAGACAGATTCTCCAACGATTACTTCTTCGGCTTTTTGTGCGCGCCTTTGCCGGCGGGAGCAGCCGGCGCGGCAGCTTCCTTGCCGGCGGGAGCCGTTCCTTTGCCGGCGGGAGCAGCGCCTTTGGCCGCGGGCGCCGCGGCCCCTTTCTCGGCTCCTTTGGCGGGCGCTTTCTCGCCCTCTTTGGCCGGCTCGCCCTCGACGCCCTCTTTGGCCGGCTCGCCCTCGACGCCCTCTTCCTTCTTCTCCTTGAGCATCTCGACTTCCCCGGCCGGAGCAGTCGCCGATTCCAGCGCGGCGGCTTCTTCGGCCTCGCTGAGAGGCGCGGCCACGGACAGGACAGGAATGTTTTTGTCGCCCAGGATTTCGACTCCCGGAGGCGCTTTCATTTCGCCAATATGAATGGCTTTGCCGATTTCAAGCAGGCTCACGTCGGCGCTCAGAACTTCCGGCAAATCCTTGGGCAAGGCCCGCACTTTCAACTTGAACAAAACGTGTTCCAGAGTGCCGCCGCCGGTCTTGACGCCGATGGCTTCGCCAATGGGTTCGACGGGCACCTGCACGACGACTTTTTCGTCCTCGGCCACCTCGTGCAAATCCACGTGCAGCAACTTGCGGGTCAACACGTGGTGCTGGATTTCCTGCACCAGCGCCAGGCGCTTGGGCTTGGGATCGCCTTCCACGGACAGGTCCAGCAGCACGATCTCCGAGGCGGCATGTTGGATGACATCCTTGAAGTCTTTGAGGTTAAATTCCAAATCCTGCGGCGGGTTGAGCCGGCCATAAATGACGGCGGGAACCCGGCTGGAGGAGCGCAATTTCTTGGCGCCCGCCCGCCGTTTCAATGTCCGCGGAAACGCGGTTAAAGCGACTGATTTCATCTTTTATTCACCTTTGTTGCCTTACATTCTATACGAGTATTGACCGCCGCGCCAGCTTAACTGGTGCGCCCGCCCTTGAACTCAAAGAGCGAAGTGACCGACGAATTGCAATTGATTCGCTTGATCGCCTCCCCCAGCAGCGGGGCCACCGACAGCGTCGTGATCTTCACCCCATCAATGACAGGGCGTAGGACGGTATCAGTCGTTATTAATTCGTCAATAGCTGATTTTCGCAATCTTTGAATCCCCAAATCATTCAGCAGGGCGTGGGAGACGCAGGCGATGATCCGCTTGGCCCCTTTTTTCTTGAGCAGCGCGGCCGCGCTGGTCAGGGTTCCGGCCGTCTCCGTCAGATCATCCACCAGCAACACGTTCCGCCGCCGGATGTCGCCGATGACGGCCATGGCCTCGGTCTCGGTGGCGCTGGTCCGGCGCTTGGCCACAATGGCCAGGCCGGCCTCCAACACTTGCGAATACGCATGGGCCATTTTCAGCCCCCCCACGTCCGGGCTGACCACCACCAGGTCGGAAAGCTTCTTGGTTTTCAAATACTCATACATGACCGGCGCGGCGTAAAGGTGGTCCACCGGGATGTCGAAAAAGCCCTGAATTTGCTGGGCGTGCAAATCCATCGTCAGGATGCGGTCGGCCCCGGCGGCCACCAACAGGTTGGCGACCAATTTGGCGGTGATGGGCACGCGCGGCTGATCTTTGCGATCCTGCCGGGCGTAGCCGTAAAAAGGCAGCACCGCCGTGATGCGCATCGCGCTGGCCCGCCGCACCGCGTCCATCATGATGAACAACTCCATCAAGTTGTGGTTGGTCGGCGGGCACGTGGATTGCACAATAAATATATCCTCGCCCCGGACGTTTTCCTCGATTTTGACAAACGTCTCGCCATCGGGAAAAGACGAGACGGCGCATCGCGCTAATTCCATGCCAATGGATTCGGCGATTTTCCTGGCCAGCAAAGGATTGGACGTCCCGGAAAAAATCTTCACAAATAAAATCTCACTCTGTTGAAACCCCAAAGCCACCCCGCGGTGACGCCCCGTGTGGCACAACTGTAACAACCGAGCCGCGAGGCGCAAGCACTATTCATCACAAAAAGTTTCCTGGTGTGTCAAAAGCCAATGTAGTCCAATGGGCCGGCGTCACGGCGCCGGCTTGGCCACAAAGCTATCCGCGCTGGCGGGATCGCCGCTGCCCTTGTAGATGGCGGTGGTGGGGTAGCTGAACAGCGGCCTCTTCATTGAGGTTTTCCCGTGGTCGCTTTTGGAAGCGATCACCCGGTCAGGCGCGGCGCCGTGTTCGACCCACTCCACGATTACCGAGAGCCAGTCCACGTCGCTGGCGCCGGGACCGCCGCCGCAGTGCAGGCAGCCCGGCACCATGAACAACCGGCAATAGTCGCGGGCGTTGGAATCGCGCGCCAGGAGTTTGCGGTAATAATCCACGGTGGCTTGCGGCGGCAGCGCCGGATCAGCCCAGCCGTGCCATAAGATGAGTTTGCCCTTGCGCTCCTTCAGTCCGTCCAAATTGACATTGGTCGCGTTGAGATAGGACGCCGCCAGGCGCGTGTCGCCCGCGAAATTTGAAAAACTGTAGGTCGAATAATCCCAGTCGGGATTATTGAAGATCAGGTATTTGAATATCTGCGTGCCAAAGGCAAACATAAGATCGGGGGCATGATCTTTGGCCAGCGCCGGCGCCGGCCCGACAATCCACGCCAACCACTGGTCGGGGTCGCACTCCGCCCCCGGCGTGTAGCCCGGATAGATTGGCCCCGGGCCATCACGAACGCCCGCGTAGATGGCCTCAATGCCCTTGCGCTGTTGGTCCGTCAATCCCGGCGCCTTGGACAAGTCGAAATGCGCCGAAGGCGGGTCCTGCACCACGCCGTCCTTGAGACCGTCCAGCGCGTCGCATTGGTCGAGAATGGCTTGCTGCAACTTCTTGAGAGCCTCCCTGTCCAGCGCCGTTTGATCCAGATGTTCCGCGGACGGGTAAAGAGTCTTCTCGATCGCCACCGAGTTGGCGGCCACGCCCGTCCAATCAAACGCCGGCGCGCCGGCCACGATGCCGTTGAAATCTTCCGGGAACCGTTGCGCCTCCATCATGGCCTGGCCTCCGCCGCGCGAGCAGCCGGTAAAGTAGCAGTAAGTCGCGTCCGAGCCGTAATAAGCGCGGATGAGAGCCTTGGCCACTTCGGCGGTCCGATGCACCGCCAGGTAGCCGAAATTCAATTTCGCCTCCAAATCGTCCAACGCCCACCCGGCCATGTAGCCGGGCTGCCACTCGTGCCCCGTGTCGGTGCCGACCGTGACATAACCGCCGTTGACCGAGCCTCGGGCGCTGTTCTGCACGGTGCCGACGAATCCGCCGCCGCCGCCCATGACGAATCGTCCGTTCCACGCCTCCGGGAGCAACAATTCAAAGCGGATGTGGCCGCCAATGACGCCCTTGACCGTCACATAAGCCGCCGCGCGCGGGTTTTGTTGAATATCCGGCGCCGGCGGAGTTGCCGACTCCAAAACCACCTCCGGCAAACGCAGCCGGCGCAGTTCCTCCATGGAGATGTGATGCGCCGCTTGGGTGCCGGCGCGCGCAATGCCGCCCAACACAACCAGCCAGATAAAAACGGCGCGTTTCATAATCGGCCACGGCAACAAATGATTTGAAGGACGGTCCATGTTTGATCCAGTGACAGTGATTATCTTCCAATGCCCGCGAATTCGTCAACCGGCAAATCACTCCTCCGGGACGGCGACCAGGTCTGCTCTAAAGTATGGAAACAAGGACCCAGACCCTGGCGCTGCCGTCTTGCCGCCCATTTCCGTAAAAAGCCCAAGGCGTGTTTAGCTTCGATTAGCCGTGTTGAGGCGTGTTGGCCTGCAACTCCAACACGCTTTGATTTCACCTTTGCGGGTGTTTTGGACTCGGCATCCCTGCAACTGCCCGCGACTTCTGGCTTGCCTTGTTTGATCCGGCAAAATGTGCCGCTTGGCTCCGCACAGCCTAAAAATAAAAAAAATGGGGTCATATTTGGTGCGATTCAGTGCGATTCAGTGCGATTTGGTCATATTTTTTCAGAAGGCGCGACACTCGATTCCGAGGACTTTTATTTTTTTGTCATTGGTCGGATCAGGTTGGATTAGCCCGGATTGGGCCGGAGCAAGGCCGGATCGAAATTGGATTGGGTGCGGGTGTGGCGCTGGTTGAGGCCGGATCGGCGGCGGGCCGGGGCGGATTTCTATTCCACTGAAAACAGCGAAGAACCGGCCGGGGCCGTCTTTAGCCTTGAGGAAGAAGAACTTGCGTTGATTTCCCAGGCCCCGCGTTTTTTGGGCGAAAAACAGGAAACAGAATTTCCGACGGCGCCGGCCATGGATCGCCCTGGGCCTTCTTTTTGAATATGATGCAACACATATTTGCTCAAGTTATTATTTCGCGCTTCCTTACAAAGCCGCTACGGATTGGTGACGTTGACGCGGTAGAAGCGGGAGGTGAAGGTGAGAACATTAGGATCCTCCACGGTCACGGGACCGCCGGGACCAGGGTCCAAAACCAAAACGTCGGCCCAGTGGATCAGGTCGGTTGAAGATTGCACCACATACGCGGCCTCGGTCGCCGTGTTGAAGGTGAAGTGGAACAGGCCGTTGGAGACAGTCAGCCTGCTCAGGCTCAAAGAGGGCTGCGCCACGATGATCGTAAAAGTATTGGTCGCTGTCAGGTGGGGGTTGACGGGGTCGAACAGGTCGGTGTTGGTGACGATGGTCGTAACCAGGTTGGTGGTATTATTCTGGGCAAGGGAGGGCGTCCAAGTGATGACCCCGGCGGCACTGATGGCGAGGCCGGCCGGCGGATTGACCAGCGTGTAGCCGGCGGTGGCGGCGTGAATATTGGTTTCGGCGGCGGCGTTGGTGACCGTCAGCAACGACAGCGCGGCAACGGTCCGGGTTGAAATGACCGGCAGGGTCGGCGCCTGGTTGACTTCCTGGACAATGACCGTGAACAAATTGGTGGCGCGGAGTTGCGGATGGACAGTGTCAAACACATCGTTGTTGGTGGCGATGACCGTGATCACATTGGTGCCGGGGCTTTGGCTCTGGCTGGGGGTCCAGGTGAACACGCCGCTGGCGTTGATGGCGGCATTGGTTGGGCAATTGATCAGGCCGTAACCGATGGTGGTCGCATGGTTGTTCGGCTCGCTCGCCGTATTGGTGACGTTGAGGGTGGCCAACTCGTTCACAGTCTGCGTGGGAATAGTTGGTAAAACAGGCGCCATGTTGACCTCGACGACGATCACGGTAAAGGTGTTGGTCGCTGTCAGCGTCGGATGAACTGTATCAAAGGGGTCGCTGTTGGTAACAAGAGTGGTGAAGAGGTTGGTGCCGGGGCTTTGGCTCTGGCTGGGCGTCCAGGTAATGACCCCGCTTGGGCTGATGGCGGCGCCGCTGGGCCCGCTCAGGCTGTAGCCGGTAGTGGTGGCGTGGATGTTGGATTGGGTGGCGGCGTTGGTCACCGTCAGCGTCGTCAACTCATTGACATATTGCGTTCCCAGCGCGCCCAGGACCGGCGCGACGTTCACTTCCTTGACCACGACCGTAAAGGTATTGGTCGAAGTGAGCTGGGGATGGACCGGATCGTCAATGTCGTCGTTGGTGGCCACGACATTGATGATGTTGGTGCCGGGGCTTTGGGTTTGGCTGGGGGTCCAGGTGAAAATGCCGGTTTCATTGACGGCGGCGCCTGCGGGCGGGTTGATCAGGCCGTAACCGGTAGTGATGGCGTGAAAGTTGGGCTCGGTCGCGGTGCTGGCCACGGTCAGTGTTGCAAGTTCATTGACCGTTTGAAGCGAAATGGAGGGCATGCTGGGCGCGATGTTCACTTCGGTGACAATGACCGTGAAACTGTTGGTCGCCATCAACTGGGGATTGACGATGTCATAGGAATCGGTGGCGGTGACGATGGTGGTTAGGACGTTGGCGCCGGGGCTTTGGCTCTGGCTGGGCGTCCAAGTGATGACGCCGGTAGCGGCGTTGATGGCCGCGCCAGCGGGCGGGGCGACCAACGCGTAACTCAGGACGGCGTGGTTGTTGGAATCCGTGGCGGCGTTGGTGACCGTCAGAAGGGTGGATTCATTGACGGTTTGCGCGGGGATCACACCCAGGACCGGGCCCACGTTGACCTCTCTGACGAAGACGGTGAAGAAGTTGGTGAAGGTCAAGACAGGATGGACGGTGTCAAAAGAGTCGCTGTTGCTGACCACGGTGGTCAAGGTATTGGTACTGGGGCTTTGGGACTGGCTGGGCGTCCAGGTGATGACCCCGGCCGGGCTGATCGCGGCGTTGGAGGGTGCGTTGAGCAGGGCATAACCGGTGGTGGTGGCATGGATGTTGGATTCGGTGGCCGCGTTGGTCACGGTCAGGGTCGCCAGTTCATTGACGGTTTGACTGGGAATGACGGACGACAGGGTCGGGGCCACGTTGACCTCTTTAACCACGACGGTGATGAAGTTAGTGGAAAGCAACTGGGGATGAACCAAGTCGTAGGGATCATTGTTGGTGACAATGGTGATGAAGGTGTTGGTGCCGGGGCTTTGGGTCTGCGCGGGTGTCCAGGTAATGATGCCGCTTGGGCTGATGGCGGCACCGGCGGGCGCACTGAGGCCGTAGCCGCTGGTGGTGGCGTGGGGGTTGGGTTCAGTGGCGGTGTTGGTGATGCTGATCTGAGTCAATTCATTGACCGATTGGGGGCCGAGGGTGGGCAGAGTCGGGGCGACGTTCACCTCAGACACGAAGACCGTGAAGGAGTTCGTGCCGGTCAGTTTCGGGTTCACCGTATCGAACGGATCATTGTTGGTTGCAATTACGGTGATGATGTTGGTGCTGGGGCTTTGGGTTTGAGCCGGCATCCAGGTGAACACTCCGCTGGAATTGATCGCCGCGCCGGTCGGCGGATTGATCAGACCATAACCGATGGTCGTGGCATTAATGTTGGGTTCGCCGGCCGCCGCGTTGACCGTCAGCAAGGCCAGTTCGTTGACCGCTTGGGCGGGAATCGGAGGAATGACCGGCGCCATGTTGAGTTCTTTCACAACGACCAGGAACGTGTTGGTGGCGCTCAAATGGGTGTTGACCGCGTAGGGATCGGTGTTGGAGACAATCGTCGTGAAGGTGTTGGTGGAGTGGCTTTGGGCCTGGCTGGGAGTCCAGGTGATGATCCCGTTGCCATTGATGGCGGCCCCGGCGGGCGCCGCCGCAAGCGAGCAGGCAAGGCTGGCGTAACTGTCCGTTTCGCTCGCCGTATTCGTGACCACCAGCGTGGCCAGTTCGCTAATCGTCTGCGTTGGCACATTGGGCAGCGCCGGCGCCACATTGGCATGGGAGGGCACGACGATGACGACAAAGCTGTTGGTATCGGAGAGCGAGGGAGTGCCGTTGTCGCTGGCGGCGACAACGACCGTGTTGGTGGTGCCGGCTTGACTTGGGGTGGGGGGCCAGGAGATCAGGCCGGTGGACGAATTGATGGTCATGCCGGCTGGTTTGGAAACCAGCGAGAAGGTGACGACGGCCGGCGGCGCATCGGCGTCCAGGGCCGTGACCGGCACGGAAAGCGACGAACCTTGCACGACATACTGCACGGCAATCGGCTCGATTTCCAGGGGGCTGACCACCGTTACGGAGAACTCGGTGGCCCCATAGGTCTCCTGGCTGTTGAGCTCCGAGGAAGGACTTGAATTGACGAACGAGCCGCTTTCCGCCTGATACGACACCAGGTTGAACGTGGCGCCGGGTTCGACCAAAAACGCGGGATTAAGCTCAACTGTCAAATATCCATTTAGCGCGGCGCTGGCGGTGGAGGCCAGGTTCAGTTGCCCATAATAATCATCGCTGTAAATGCCAAAATTCACGGCGCCACCCGGCTCCAGCGTGTAACTGTCCATCAACGCAATCACACCACTTTGGATATCCATTAAACCGGCATTATCCAGGTTGACCTCGATGCTAGTTTGGCCGGCGCCGGCCGTTTTGCGCAGAAGGCCCGCGTTATGAAACTGCTCGGCGCCCCAATTCCACTGCAGCCCCTGATCGCACTCGATGTTCCAGGTCGCTCCCGCCTGGTTCCAAATCGACCCCGTATAATTACCGCCCTGCGCCGTATTGTTGTACTCCTGGATGGAACCCCCCTGCCAATTGACTGTTCCCAAGTTGGTCAACACACCCTGAACATTAAACCAGTTGAGT
>Ga0224555_1000263_pt1 | contig 78783 bp, 77 predicted proteins | sample 714S23034metaG_FD_180687 | JGI IMG/M metagenome (GOLD analysis project Ga0224555, IMG submission 180687) | Peat soil microbial communities from Stordalen Mire, Sweden - 717 S2 30-34 | ecosystem: Environmental > Terrestrial > Soil > Wetlands > Peat | place: Sweden: Norrbotten County, Stordalen... | reverse complement strand
CCTTGAAACCCAACTCCAACTGCGCCTGGATGTAAACCCGATCAGATAAACTCAACTGCTCGTAGTACTTCCCCATGCAACATCATCCCAAAGCGAAATGTTGCACTTCGAGATTGAGCGCGGCCTCTATAAAACGTTAGTAGACAATGCCTTCGCCGAGTTCAAGAGCGATTACGATGAAATGCTGAATACTATCCATCATTGCTTAGAGACTGAGCAGTACGGAAAGATTCTTGGCATTATTGAGGGTATTGCAGCCTCGGTATCAAACGACATATATCGTCCTTTTGCTGCGGAGCAAAAGTACATATCAGAGAAACTGTTGGCTTTGATTCGCCAGCCTAAGAACGAATTGCATGAAGCCTCGCCATGGCTTGATATCTTCGTCTTCATTCGTAAGTACGATTTCGGGAATGTTCGCAATGAAATCTTTGGTTATATATATGAGAACTACCTCAAAGAGCTGTATGAGGATACGAACAAGGGCCAGTATTTCACCGACCCTGCAATTGTTAATTACATGCTGTCGCAAGTCGGATGGACACAATCGGAAATACGTGAGCGGCTCCAGAACAACTCAGATAAGGTCTCTATCGTAGATCCTTCATGTGGAAGCGGCACGTTTCTCTATAGTGCCGTGCGAGAGATCGTAGGAGCAATTCCGGGTACTGCGAAATGCGATTCACTCGCTGTTCAATCAGCTGTAAACAATCACGTGTTCGGACTGGATATAGCCGAGTTTCCTCTGTACCTCGCGGAAATGAACATTCTGATGCGCATGCTACCCCTGATTGTGAATGAGAAGTACAACAATCCCGTTGACAAGAAACTCAAATTATTCCTGACCAGGGACTCTCTTTCAGAGTTTGTTGATACGGGTATTACCCGTAAAGGAGCCACTGCACGGGACCAACAAGAGCTTTTCCAAGATATTCAATTGGGCTATGGCAGTTATGTTCGAGACCCCGGTGACCTCGAAGACATGAAGCTAAGCCTTGAAAGCAGCCCACAGTGCCCTAGAAGGCGATTCGATTATGTGGTGGGTAACCCGCCCTATGTGGGCTTCAACGAATGTTGCAAACAAAAGCTACTGTACTTTGATTTGTTAAAAGAACAAATAGTCAGACTCAACAATGTCTACGGCGTCAATCTACACAGCATACCCGGACACACAAAGAAACACCGGCCAAATCCAAATCTCTATGCATTCTTCATCGCCCTTGGCTTGGCATTACTTAAGGACAATGGCAAGCTGTGCTATATTGTCCCTCAGACTTTGCTGACTGCTGGGGACCTTGACGTGCTTAGATACCACCTTGCCAGCTCGACAACTATCGATAAGTTAATTGTTTTCAACTCTCATCTGTTCATTGATCGTGGGCTCAAACAGAGAAAAGTTATACCCACGTCCAGTTTAATTGTGGTTGCAAGCCGGAACCTTCCAGACGTGAAGCACAAGGTCGAGGTAATAGCTTACAAAGGCTCGTCTGAAACCACAGAAGGAGTCATTGAAGATATTTCCAAAGGAAAGAACATCAATCGACAGCTCATTCTTCAGTCGGAATTGCTGGAGAATGTGGCGAATTGGAATTTCTTAACGAAGGAGGCTCGGTATCGAGAGTTTTACGAGGCATATTGGGAACAAACCGACGATATCGTTTGCTACTACGATCATAAACTTGCACGGCACACTCTAGGTTCCACGTTTTATTTTGATAGCGGCTACAGCATCGATGAACGGCAGATTCTGAGCCAGAAGCCTTCTGGGGAATACTACTCTTACCCAAAACTGAATAGGGACTTCTGGACAATCGCTGATAGCCGAGGTTATTGGCCAAACATCCGAAGTGGCGACTCAATACACACCATCAAACTACGACAAGCCAACCAAGGGTATACCTTGCTCGACAGCAAATACAAGGTGTTATGGTCATATGCGAATCCAAACAGATTTCACTTTACAGGCGAGAGGCTGATATGGGCGCGGAATCAGTTCTGCTCGATAGGCAGTGATGATAAGGATGAGATTCTCTATCTCTGCGCATTGATGAATTCCTCTGTCGTTACGACAATTCTGCACGGGAACTTGCGCAATAAGGAAGAAAAGGACTTGCTGGTGTCAACGACTGCCGTGAAGGACTTCGTGCGTGTCCCGAGGATCACGCCAGCGAATGAACACGTCAAAAAGCAAGTTATAGGTTGTATGTCACAACTGATCTCATTGGAGGATGTGAAGTTGAGGGAACTCGTTGACTTCTCCGATGTGCTAATGCAGAAGTTCACGGCTGCGAGGGTCACAGAAAAGTATCTGGTATTAACCAAAAGTCATATTGAGGTGCGAGCAAGGATTAAGGAAAGAGGCGATCTTGTCGGCAAGATAATTGCGAGTATCTTCGGAAATGAACAAGAGATGTTCGATGGGAAGGACATTTCACTGTCGTCGCTCAAGAACGCGCCTGTCGTTGACGCAGATAGAGCCGCTGGGCTGTTTAAGCAAATCGATGTGTTGGTATTTGCGCTTTACTTCGGCATAGATCTTACAAAGTCGGTAGTTAACCGTGCCGTTGCCGTCACAGGCTTATGCGCAAAGAATGAGTATTTTGAGTATGTAATGTCGCAGCGAAAATAGCAGCACGCGGCCATGAGTTCGATTCAGGCCCGTTTGCGCCTGGTTGGCGAATGGTGAGCGGGGTTCTCTCCCATCACAGCGGAAGGATGCGTCCGCCAAGGGGACTCCAGCCCTCGGGCTTGCCCGCTTCGAGCCACTCCTTTACCTTGTCCGGATTCTCCTTCAGATGGATATAAACGGGATCGTCGGTCCTTGCCCGTGCGAGAACGATTTTCACATCCAACTCTGTTCTGGCTTCGTCCAACTCCCGCAGCCGATCAGGAAATTTTCGTTTCATGTGGTCCCGGTAGACCTGGAGCATGTGGCCGGTCTTGTACGGGTGCCCCGAGCAAATATCGAAGGACCGCTTCCAACCCAACTCTGGCAGTCCTGCCATGGCCGCCGCCAGATTCCTTGGGTTTCCGTGAAATCGCCCACTCTTCAAGAACTTACCCAAATCCTCTACATATGCTTCGGGCGTATCGTAGAACGGCGGCTGAAATACGCCCGGGATTCCCTTCCGTTTAACAGCGATCATTTCGGCAATCGCCGCTGAAGGATTGTTGGAGTTTTCCGCCCTGCGCAGTGCGACCGATAAGGGGGGCCAGTTCTGTTCAAGCCAAGCCGTTAGATACAACCGGCGCTTAAGGAGTTCGCCAGTCTCCAGATTCGGCTTGCGTCCTTTGCGGGGCTTTGGCGGCGATAGAGAGAGATCATCTGGCCCACAAGGAAAAACCTCTCCTTCAAGCCGTTCGACGCGCGCGCGCAGCTCGGAAAGCAATTCCAGAACCCGATTCAATGAAATGCCCTCCTCGGAATGTTTATGTGGTGGCTGCTGTGTCCTCATAATGCTATGAACTATACCGTCTCCTCCTTACATGTGGAAAGACTGTTGATAATATATATAAGGAAAGTAATGCAAAATCATCAAGTTACAGTATTCTTGCATCATGCAGGGGCGACCAGATTCCGAAGCTCACGACCGCAAGGGACACTTGCCGCTTCCTGCCATTATGGGCGAGCGGAGTGCGGTCCGACCAAAATCCGGGGAGTCGGTTCGCCAGTCCGATCCGGGGCTGAGACGGCCTACACCTCCATCGACGGCTGGCCGAAAGCCAGCGGCTCGCCCACCAGTTCAGTTCCATTCCGCAGCAGACTCCAAAGATGACTTCCGGCCCCGCGAAGCGGGCGGCGCTCAGCGTAAAACTGGCCGGGGCGCGGGGCAGAGCCCCGCCGTTCAGTCCCGGCGCGCAGCGCCGGGCTCCTTTACCCCTTCCGCTCAATCCGATTCAGACCTCCCCCATGCCCTCGAAGATTCCGACATCAAGGCTCTGATTCAGTTCTTCCAAACTCTAGACCGCTGGGACAGGGAGGCACATGGACCACAAGTCATGTAGTCGCTGCGCTCGACCAGCGGATTTTTCGGTCGCCTTTTTGGTGTCAACCATCGGCGTCCGGCCACGAGGCCAGAAATGCACCCAGACGGTCCCCTTCTGCAAATCCTGTCTAAGCGACGCCGCAGCCTTCCTAGCCTCTACTCCCCTCCAAGACCTCCAAGAGCCCCTCAGAGACGCGTATACAGCCTTGGGCGGCGATTCTGCGGCATCCTCTGCCCGGGCTTGCGACTGCCCGTTGGCGGTAGAGGCCCACCAGGGCGGCGACGCCCCCACGAGTTGCAGGCTCTGTCTAATAGCCTGCAACTCACGTAAATTTACGTTGCAGCCAGTATCCAAATTGAGCCCAGCACCTGAGGAGGGTTTCTCAGGTGATCGATAAAGCGGATGTGCGCGTTTCCGAGTTCGCCCTGCCAGGGCCGGTACTTGCAGGGCCCCTTGAGGAGTTGAAAAAGCATCCCGTTCCTTTATTCTGGCCCTCCCGCTTTTATCAGTACGTGTGTGATCTTCGAGAACCATTCGGAATCGATGCGGTCGTTCATTTGTACCTGCGGCACGGACGGCCAAACCACAAGGTAGAGATCATTGACGCGGGGGAAAAGACCGTTCAAGAGATGGCAGACATTATCAGACAGTTGTTTGACGTTGATCCTTGGACGCTCCAGTTGATGAGGGCCGATCTCGCAACCGACTTGGAAGGCGTATCCGTGCCATGGTTCAAAGACAATGCCTACGTCAACCTCAAACAGTTCTCCTCCCGAATCGAAAAATCCTTTGATCAGGAATTGCAATTCGTCGGAATGGGGACCGCAGTGGCACAGACACTCTATGCGGGGAAGAGACCGAATCTGATTCGCATCTACAACAAGCTGGACGAGTGGCGCATGCAATGGCGGAAACAAGCAATCAAATGCGAGCGCTTCAACAGGCGTATGGAGGGCTTGGAGATGACCGAGGAGCAAAAGTACTATGGCAGCCGATTTCTCCCTTCGTTCCCGGACTATTGCAAAGAACGGGGCTATCGGTTCGAAACCGGCAATATGCTAACGCGAATCGAGCGTCAGATCGGCGGAAATAGGTTTCCACCGGAGTTCTCCACCATGGGCGATCTACGCTACGCCCATGAACTTCGCCCTTTCACCGGAATCCAGATTGTGAGTACAGAAGCATTCCAGAACTTCAATTCCCCACCTGAGGGGGTTCCGATGCGAGATTGGCTTGCCGCAATCGGATTTGAGACCCTAAAGGAGCGGGTTGGAAGCTTGCAAGTGGCTCAGTCCATTGTGCTCAAGTATGGAAACGGGAATGGAAAGCGGATTTTCGAGTCTCTTGCAGAATCCCTCCCAACGAAGCGTCAGCCCCTAACGATGGAGGACGTCCAAGAATCCTTCAGGAAGTCCACGCTCCTCCAGACTTCCAAATCCAGCTAAAGGAGCGTAATCTTATCCCCTAAGTATGAGCACAGAAAACGAATTGCCCGAAGCCGCGCTGGAATTCTTCCGTCAGAAGGGCCGTATCGGTGGACAGCGGAGGGCCGCGAATCTGACCGCTGAACAGCGCAGCGAACAAGCCCGAAAAGCGGTTCAAGTCCGGTGGGCAAAGCAGGCAGCTAAGGCCACCACAAAGAAAGGCACGAAATGACCCCACGTACAGCCGTTCTCTATGCACGTGTATCCAGCCGTGAACAGCGTGAGGAGGGATTTTCCATCGAAGCCCAGGTCAAATTGCTGCGTGCCGCCGCATTAAAAGACGGAATTAAAATCGTGCGCGAATTTGTCGAAGTCGAGTCCGCAAAGGCAGCCGGTCGCAAACAATTCGCCGAAATGGTCACGTTCTTCAAGCGCAATCGGACGTGCCGGATTTTATTGGTGGAAAAGACTGACCGGCTATACAGAAATCATCGGGACGCCCTCACGCTGGAAGACCTGGACATCCAGATTCATTTTGTAAAGGAAAACGAGACCCTTTCCAAGGACGCCAAATCCCAAATTAAATTCATGCATGATATTCGTCTCGCCATGGCGCGCAATTATTCGGAGAATTTGCGGGAAGAAGTAAAAAAAGGCATGAGCGAGAAGGCGTCCCAGGGCACGTACCCCGGACGTGCGCCCTTCGGATACCGCAACAACACGGCTGCACGTACCATCGAAATTCACCCCGAAAAGGGCGCTATAGCGCAGCGCGTCTTTGAGATGTACGCCTCGGGGCGGTATTCCCTCTCGGCTCTCTCGAAGAAACTGCGGGACGTGGCAGGGACGTCCATCTCAAAAACCAACCTGCACAAGATGCTCACGAATCCGTTTTATATCGGACGTTTCGAGTGGGGCGGCCAGACGTACCAGGGCACACAGCCCTGCCTCATCAGTCCCGAACTGTACGTGCAGGCACAGGCGGTTCTGCACGGCCACAACAGGCCGAAGTACAGCAAGCACGACATGGCCTTCCGGGGAATGCTCACGTGCGCATACGACAATTGCGCGGTGACCGCAGAGCTAAAGAAGAACAAGTACGTGTACTACCGTTGCACCGGCCACCGGGGACCGTGTGCCCTGCCACGCTTCACAGAGCAGGAAATATCAGAGAGATTGGGGCACGTCCTCCAGGACGTGTGCATCCCGGAAGAAGTTGTGCGGAGCATAGACGCTTCCTTGCAAGGGGTACACGTGCAGATGCGGAACCAGTCGGCGCAGGAACGTGCGCGCCTGGAGCGCGAACTGGCGACGTTACAGAGCCGCATGGATGCGGCCTACACGGACAAACTGACGGCAAAATCACAGGAGAATTCTGGCAGCGCAAGCAGGCCGATTGGCAGACCGAAGAATTCAGGATCAGGTCGCTGATTTCGGGTTTGGCTGAGGGCAAGAGCGGCGAGCGGCTGCTGGACGTGCAAAGGATTTTAGAACTCGCACAAAAGGCTTATTTTCTTTATCTTACGAGGAAACCTGCGGAACAGGCCGAATTGCTAAGAAATGTACTTTTGAACTGCTCCATTGACGCTGTAAGTCTTTATCCTACATATAGAAAGCCCTTTGAGCTGATTGCTCAAAGGGCCAAAAAACAAGAATGGTCGGGGAGAGAGGATTTGAACCTCCGACCCCCTGGTCCCGAACCAGGTGCTCTACCAGGCTGAGCCACTCCCCGAACTTGGGTTGCAGTCGCGCACCTTGGGGGCGGCCTGGCGCACTTGACCCCTTGATTACGCTTGAATCAGTGTAGCAGAATCCAGGGAGATTGCGGCGCGAACGCCCGGATTCAATTCTTTCCGCCTCCTTCAATCCCTTCCATCGAAACAGAGCGTCTATTGAAACAAAGCGTCTATTGAAAAAGAACCCCGCTTGACCCAAAATGGACCCGCTTGACAGCCGCCGCAAGCGTCCATGAGGCTGGTTGCATGGGCCGTATGCCCCGGCGATGGTAATGGTTTGTAGAGGAAAAAACTATGGAACCCCAGGACGAAATCGCGCCCGGTCAGTGGGAGATGCTGGCGCAGGTCTTCTGTGAGCAATTGATGGCCTGCCTGGATGAGTGTGCCCGCGGGCGGCGAGGGTTGTTTTCCAGCTTCGAGCACTTGGTCGGCCAGGACGAGGAAAATCCCTGGCCGGAGGCGGCCCGGCTGCGCGAGCTGGCCCTTGCGCTGCAAGGCATTATGGCTCAGCAGGAGGAGCGAAATGCGCTGTGCGACGAGTTTCTTGACCTGTGCACGATGCACGGCGAGAGCCACCCCGGCGAACGGAAGCTGGCGCGGGCCTTTCTGGAGCGCATCGAACGGGGCGAGGTAGGTTCGCAGCCGCCAGGGGAAAGACGGCCGTGGTAATGCTGCACGCCTTCCTGGCGCTGGTGGCTGGCTTTGCCGTTACGGTCCTGCTGGCGATGGGGCTGACGGCCCTCGTCGTCCGCTTGGCGCCAGGTTGGGCGGAGACGCGGAGCGGACTGCGGAAACTGGGGCCCCCTACGGGTGATTTGTGCCCGGCGAGGTGGGGACCGGCCTGCATCTTCGTCAACCTTGGCTCTTCATTCCTGGCTGCGGCGGCCGGCGGCTACTTGACCGCCTGGGTCGCGGCGGCGAATCCGCTGATTCACGTGCTGGCGCTGGGGATGGTGGTGCTGGCGCTCGCCGCACTGAGCGCCCTGAAAGAGCGCGGCAGGCAGCCGGTCGGATACCAGTTGGCGCAGGTGGCCATCTCGCCCATCGGCGTACTGGCCGGGGGGCTGGTGCGGCTTCGTGTGCTGGGAATTCTTTAGGATGGGAGGCCTCCAGGCTCTCCCGCGCATCGCCCGAGGAGAAGTTGCTCGCCCCCCTTTATACTGAATAGATTGCTAGGGTGGTGTCTCCGAAATTCGATGTAAAACAACCGCGGTCCCCTTCGACTACGCTCAGGGCAGGCTTTCGACTACGTTGGGCGCAAAGAACGCGCCCAACTTCGCTCAGGATGACAGTTCATTTTGTGAACGAATTTTAGAGACAGGACACTAGAGGCAAAAACGCGCGCCCGGCACAACGGCGCGGGGCACAGGTTGGGGTTCCGGCGACAAGTTTTTCGCCGCTGGGGCCGGGAGGAGCGGGCTTTGGCTCAGGCGGAGATTGGCATTATCGGCGGCAGCGGGCTCTACTCGATGCCCGGATTCACCAACGTACATGAAGAGTGCGTGGAGACGCCCTTTGGCGACCCCTCGGAGGTCTTCGTCCTGGGCGAGCTGGAGGGGCGCAAGGTGGCCTTTCTGGCGCGGCACGGGCGCGGCCATCGCATTCTTCCCTCGGAGCTGAATTTCCGCGCCAACATTTACGCCTTCAAAAAGCTGGGCGTCGAGCGGATTCTCTCGGTTTCGGCCGTCGGCTCGCTCAAGGAAGAGCACAAGCCGACGGATTTTGTGATTCCCGATCAATTCATCGACCGCACCTGCCATCGTGTCTCGACCTTTTTCGGCGAGGGCGTGGTGGGCCACGTCTCCTTTGGCGATCCGGTCTGCGCGACGGTGGCCCAGGCCGCGGCCCAGGCCTGCGCCGCGGTGGGCGTCACCGGCAAGCTGGGCGGAACCTACGTTTGCATGGAGGGCCCGCAGTTTTCCACCCGCGCCGAGTCGAAGCTCTATCGCAGTTGGGGCGCGGACGTGATCGGCATGACCAACCTGCAGGAGGCCAAGCTGGCCCGCGAGGCGGAGATCTGCTACGCCACCGTGGCCATGGTGACCGACTACGACTGCTGGCGCGAGGGCCACGACGCGGTGACCACCGAGGAGATTGTGGCCGTTCTGCACCAGAACGCGGAGAACGCGGCCAAGGTGGTGAAGGCGGCCGTGGCGGCGATGCCGCGCGAACGCGCCTGCGCCTGCGCCTCGGCGGCCCGGTTTGCCGTGATGACCCAGCCGGAAACGATTCCAGCGGCGGCCAAAGAGAAGGTGGGTCTGCTGTTTGGCAAGTACCTGGGGTGGTAACGCGGAGTTAGCAAACAGGCAGGAATCCTGGTCAGCAAGGTTTCCGGGGTGCAATTTAGCTCCAGGGTTGTGATTTAGCCGTTAGCGCGGCTACGCCGGCAGCGAGTTGGCAAGTTAGCGTTTCTGTTGCGCCAAGAAGCGCCGGGTGCCCCACCCTCACCGCGTTGTTGTTTTTGCGGCATCGGGGTCCCCAACGACAGGTCTTCGTCGTTGGGGTGATCTAGGGTGGGAGACAGCAAGAAAGAGGAACAAATGGCGATTACCGTAGTGGGCAGCGTGGCCTTCGATTCGATCGAGACGCCGGCCGGACGCAAGGAGCGCTGCCTGGGTGGGGCGGCGACTTATTTTTCGATTTCCGCGAGCTTTTTTACCAGTGTGCGCGTCATCGCCGTGGTGGGCGAGGACTTTGGCGCGGCCGAGGAGGCAGTTTTCGATGCGCGCGGCATCGACACGCGCGGCATTGAGCACGCCCGCGGCAAGAGCTTCTTCTGGCAGGGCTCGTACCTGGAAAACCTGAACGAGGCCAAGACCCACGCCACGGAGCTGAATGTCTTTGCGGACTTCGAGCCGAAGATTCCCGATTCTTACCGCGACTCGGAGTTTCTCTTTCTGGCCAACATCGATCCGGTCTTGCAGCGGCGCGTGCGCGAGCAGATGCCCGGCGTGAAGCTGGTGGCCGGCGACACCATGAACTACTGGATCAAGGACCATCGCCCGGCGCTCAAGGAAGTGCTGAAGGGGCTGGATGTGCTGCTGATCAACGACACCGAGACGCGCATGCTGGCCGGCAACAATAATTTGGTGCAGGCGGCGCGCGGCGTGCTGGCGCTGGGCCCGCGCACCCTGGTAGTGAAGCACGGAGAGTATGGCGCGACGGCTTTCTTCGGCGATCACAGCTTTGCGCCCAAAAGCGATGGGAGCGCGCACCATCCCTTCCGGGCGCCGGCGCTGCCGCTGGAAGAGGTGGTGGACCCGACGGGCGCTGGCGACAGCTTTGCCGGTGGTTTTTTCGGCTACCTGGCCTCGCGGCGCGAACTGACGCCGGCCATCCTGCGCCGCGCCATGTTCTATGGCGGCGTGATGGGCTCGTTTGCCTGCGAGCGCTTCGGCACCGAGCGGCTACAGAAGCTCACGCGCAAGGAGATCGACGAACGCTTCACCCTCTTCCGCGAGTTGACGCACCTTGACTGAGATTCCCATGGGAACTGATAGGCCCGTTGGCCGCGTAAGGTGGCCGGAGTGGCTGGCGGTCGTGGCCGCGTGCGCGGCGGCTTCGATCACGGCGATTGTATGGAGCTGGCGGCACGGCGCCATGCTCGACTACGGCGACGCGGTGGCCCACTTGCACATTGCACGGCGGGTCTTCGATGCGCACCAGCCCCGGCTGACGGAATTGGGCTCGGTGTGGCTGCCGCTGCCGCACCTGCTGCTGCTGCCCTTTGTGCAGATTTACAGCTGGTGGGCCAACGGCCTGGCGGGCGTAGTGCCCTCGGCGCTGGCCTACCTGGCCGGCTGCGCGGGAGTGTACCGGCTGGCGCGGCACTGGCTGCGGCCGGCTCCGGCGGCGCTGGCGCTGGCTTTTTTTGCGCTGAATCCCAACCTGCTCTACCTCGAAACCACGGCCATGACCGAACCGCTGTTTGTCTGCGAGATGATCTGGGTTGCGGTCTGGCTGGTGGAGTGGCGGGCAAGTTTGGATTCAAGCCCAGATTCAGGCCCGGACTCAAGCCCAAATTCAAATCTGGACAGCGCGAGCCTGCATGAGGGTCCAAGGCAAGCTCACCGCCTGCTCTGGTGGATTGCTCTGGCGCTGGTGGCCGCGGTTTTTACCCGCTACGACGGCTGGGTGATGGCGCTGGCAGCCTGGGTGTGCGTGGGGCTGGCTCTGCTCCGTCGCGGCCGTTTGCTCTCCCGCACCTTCTGGCTGGCGAGCGCCGTGGTGGTGGCCGCGCCGGTGGCGTGGTTCATTTACAACGCGGCAGGCTTCGGCGATTGGCTTTACTTCGCGCGCGGTCCCTATTCGGCCAAGGCCATCGAGGCGCGCACCTCCGTGCCGGGCTTTCCGCCGCATCCGGGCTGGCACAATCCCTGGGTTGCGCTGATCTTTTTTGTGAAGACGGCGGAGCTGGACGCGGCCGCTGTGGCCTGGGGCAATATGCTGCTGGCCGTGAGCCTGCTGGGGACCGTCTGGGCCTGGCTGACGGCGCGACGCCGGGCCTTCACGTGGGCGCTGCTGCTGTGGTTCCCGGTGGCATTCTACGTGTATTCAGTCTCCTACGGCTCGGTGCCCATTTTTTTGCCCGTCTGGTGGCCGTGCTCCTGGTACAACCTGCGCTACGGGATGGAAATGCTGCCAGCCTTCGCACTGGGGCTGGGCTTTGCGGCGCAGTTGGTGCTGGGGGCGGTCAATGAATTCAAGCCGCGGGAGTTCAACCCGCGCTGGGCGAGCGGCGCGGCGGGCGCGCTTTTCCTGATGGTGGCCTTGAACGCCTGCCAGATGGTGCGCGAGCGGCCGCTGGTTTATGTGGAAGGGACCAAGAACATCGAGGCGCGCAGGCCCTACGACCTGGAGATTCCTCCGCTGCTGCGAGCGCTCGAGGCCGGGCGGCCAGGGGCTGTCGTTCTGATGAACACGTCGGTTTTTCCTGAAATAGTCGCATTCACCGGAATTCCGTTGCGCCAGACGATCAACGAGAGCGATCTGGAGATTTACAGCGAGGCGCTGGCCGCGCCCGCCGCTCATGCGTCGATTGTTGTTGCCTTCGACGGCGACCAGATCGACCGCGCGGTGAAGGCTCATCCCGAGGGGTTGACGGCGGTTCGCCGGTTTTCGACAGCGGAAGAGCCCGCGGGGACAATTTACGTCTCCGGTACGCCTCTGGAGCGTCAGGCGCAAAGAGTCTCAACAGGCCCGGCAGAGCGGTGATAGCATCGGGCAAGGAAGCACAATGAGCATGATGCTGGCACAGTTCGCGCAACCCTTCGCCTTTGACCGGCTGCAACAGATGGTGGTGGTGAACGGCGCCATCAGCCGCCTGCTGGTGGCCTGTCTGCTGGGCGGTGCGGTGGGGCTGGAGCGGGAGATCAACCACAAGGCCGCCGGGGTGCGCACCAACCTGCTGATTTGCATGGGTGCGGCATTTTTCACGCTGCTGTCGGCGGTACTGGCCGGCGACGCCAACCCGGACAAGGGGCGCGTGGCCTCGAACATTGTGCAGGGCGTCGGCTTTCTGGGCGCGGGGCTGATTTTGCACAACCGCAGCCGGGTGAGCGGATTGACCAGCGCGGCCAGCGTCTTCGTGGTGGCCTCGATCGGCATGGCCTGCGGCGCGGGGCTGTATGCGGCGGCATCTGTCATCGTCATCGTGGCGCTGGAGTTGGTCGGTCTTCTGGAGCGGCACGCCAATTTGAAGGCCTATCCACAGGTCTATGAGGCGCGCGGCCGCGCCCCGTCGCTCATGCTGGAGGCAATCCTGGACGCGATGGACAAGGCCGGCGAGCGGCTGACAGGCGTCGACCAGAACGTGATCGGCGAGTTGCAGCGGGTGAGCTTTGCCCTGACCACCACCAAAAGACAGCATGAGCGGCTGCGCGGAAAGCTGCTCGGCGAGCCGAACATCGAGGCTCTGTTTACCTTCCGCGATCCGGAGGAAGATTGATTCCCTTTGCAAAGGCTCACGCCTGCGGCAACGACTTTTTGATTGTGACCGAAGAGGCGGCCGGGAGCCGCGACTGGGCTGAACTGACGCGTCGGCTCTGCGCGCGCAACACCGGCATTGGCGCCGACGGCGTTGAATTTTTTCACTGGACCGGCCCCCGTTCCGGCCGCATTCGCCTGCACAACGCCGACGGCTCGATCGCCGAGATCAGCGGCAACGGCACGCGCTGCGTGGCGGCGTGGATGGCTCTGGAACGCGGCTCGCAGCCGGGCGATGAGCTCGAGATTGCGACCGATGCAGGCCTGCGCCTTTGCCGCGTGAATGCGCTGAAGACTGGTGGCGCGTTCACCGTGGAAGTGACCGCCGGAATGGGCCTTCCCTCGTTTGCACCGCGCTCCGTCCGGCTGGCCAATGGGCTCGCAGTCGCGGGCGTCGAGGTTTCCATTGGCAACCCGCACTTTGTCATTGTGGTGGACAATGCGGAGTTTTCCGTCGCTGGTGTGCCGTGGCGGGAGATCGGCGCGGAGATCTGCGTCCATCCCGATTTTCCCCAGCAGACCAACGTGGAATTTGCGCGCATCGCCAGCCCAACCGAAATCGAAATTCGCATCTTCGAGCGCGGCGTGGGGCCGACGACCTCCTCCGGTACGGGCAGTTCGGCCACGGCCACGGCTGTGCTGGCGTTGAAGGGCTGCCGCTCGCCGCTGACCGTGGTAGCCCCCGGCGGCGCGCAGACTGTCGAGTGGAGTGGACCGGGCACGGAACTGCGGCTCACCGGACCGGCAAGCCTGATTGCCAAAGGCGAGGCCTGGGAAGCGTGACCGCCCTGCTCAAGCCGCGCGCTGTTCCGCCTGACGCCCAGGTGGCCGTTCTCTCTCCGGCTTCTGCGCCACAGCCGGAGCGGGTCGAACTCGGGCTGGAGGCCTTGCGCGCGCTGGGGTTTGAGCCGCAAACCGCCGAACGCGCTCTCGCCCGCGGACCGCTTTATTTTGCCGGCACACCCGAGATGCGCCTCCGCGACCTGCACCAGGCCTTTGCCGGCGACGAGGTGTGCGCCATCTTCTCGACCCGCGGCGGCTACGGCTCAAACTACCTGCTCGATGGGCTGGATCTCGATCTGATCGCCGAAAACCCCAAGCCCCTCATCGGCTACAGCGATTTGACCGCAGTGCACCTGTGGCTGCTCGACCAGATTCATTTGCCGGCCTTTCACGGCCCCATGCTCTCGGCGGATTTTGCGCGCCCCAATCTGGACGGCGTCCACCTGCCCAGCCTGCAAGCGGCGCTCGGCGGCAAGCCCTACTCCGTGGGCGCGCAAGAGGGTTTGCGCACCCTGCACCCCGGCCCCGCGCGCAGACCTGCCCGCGGTACGCTTTATGGAGGCTGCCTGAGCATTCTGGTCTCGCTGCTGGGCACTCCCTTTGAGCCGCAGACCGAGGGCAAGCTGCTGTTTCTCGAAGATGTGAGCGTCAAGCCCTACCAGGTCGACCGTATGCTCTGGCAACTGCGCCAGGCGGGCAAACTGGAGGGCGTCCGCGGCATCGTCTTCGGTGAGATGCTCGGTTGCGTCTCGCCCGGCGCGCCGCCCGAGTTGCTCGATGAGGCGATTTTGAGCGCCCTCGACGATTTCACCGGGCCGATTGCCATCGGCCTGCGCAGCGGCCACGTTTCACGCCAGAATGTGACCTTGACCTTGGGCGTGGAGGCCGAATTGACGGTTCAGGAAGAGGCGCGGCTCCATTTGATTGAGCCGGCGGTGAAGGGATGAAAAAACAGGGAATAAGAAATAGGAAACAGGGAGTGGGAAGCTGGGATCGGGGATCAGAATGGCATCCGGCCAAATTGGCGGTGGCAGAGTGAGCGCATCGCCCCGGCGCATTCATTTGAGCGGCATTTGCGGCACGGCGATGGCCTCGCTGGCCGGGCTTTTGCGGTTGGAGGGACATCGCGTCACGGGCTCGGACAAGGCAGCTTATCCGCCCATGAGCGACCTGCTCAGCGGGCTGGGGATTGCGGTGATGGAGCCCTACGCCGAGCAGAATCTCGACCCCAAGCCCGATCTGGTGGTCATCGGCAATGCACTCTCGCGCGGCAACCCGGAGGTCGAGCGCGTGCTGGACGAGCGCATTCCCTTCACCTCGATGGCGGCTCTCTTGCACGAAGAGTTCCTCGTGGGCCGCGAGTCGCTGGTGGTGGCCGGAACTCATGGAAAAACCACGACCACCAGCCTGCTGGCCTGGATTTATCAGGTTGCCGCGCGCGAAAACCCGGCGCTGGAGCCTTCGTTTCTGATCGGCGGCGTGGCGGAGAACTTCGGAACGAGCTTTCAACTCCGGCCCACGCGCACCTTCATCATCGAGGGCGACGAGTACGACACGGCCTTCTTCGACAAGGGGCCCAAGTTCCTGCACTACTTTCCCGACGCGCTGATTCTGACCCACGTCGAGTTTGACCACGCCGACATTTATTCGGACCTGGCAGCGGTGAAGACGGCCTTCAAACGGCTGGTGAACCTGGTTCCGCGGCGGGGGCTGATCGTCGCCTTCGACGGCAGCCCGAACGTAACCGAATGCGTTGCGGGCGCTCTGTGCCGCGTCGAGCGCTACGGGTTTTCCGAGACTTCTGATTGGCGCATTCAAAATCTGCAGCATGAAAACGGCCTCACGCGCTGGCAGGTCTGGCGCGGCGGTGCCGTGTGGGCCGAGCTCACGATGAGCCTGGCTGGCGAGTACAACGCGCTGAATGCGACCGCGGCGGCGGCCTTGGCCGCGGGGCAGGGAATCGGCAAGGAAGCCATCGTCGCGGCGCTGGCCAGCTTCAAGAGCGTGAAGCGGCGGCTGGAGGTGCGCGCCGAAGTCGCTGGCGTCACGGTGATCGACGATTTTGCGCACCATCCCACGGCCATCCGCGAAACGCTGCGGGCGCTGCGTTCGGTTTACCCAAAGTCCCGCCTGTGGGCTGTTCTGGAGCCGCGCTCGAATACGCTCCGGCGCAAGGTTCTGGAATCTGATCTTGTTGTGAGCCTGCGGCTGGCCGACCGCGTCATCATGGCCGGAGTCTATCAGCAGCAGCGCATTCCCGAGGCTGAGCGGCTGAACCCGGAAGAAGTGGTGCAGGCGCTGAATGCGGCTGGAACACCAGCCAAACTGTGCCCCGATGTGGAGGCCATCGTCAACGAAATCGCGCCGCAACTGCAATCCGGCGACGTGGTGGCGATCCTCTCCAATGGCGGATTTGACGGCATTTACGAGAAACTGCCCGCACGGCTCAGGGAGCTTCAGGGCTGACCGCTCAGAGTCGGCCCTGAAGCTCGGCTTTGGATGAAGGGTACGGGCTTTAGCCCGTACATCAAAAGCAAAAGGAGATTGGGCTTTAGCCCCTGAGGGGAGTTTTTCGCAGCTATTTGCATTCCCTCAGCGGCTAAAGCCGGTAAATTAATCTAGCGCTCAACGGACGGGCTAAAGCCCGTCCCTTTCAACGCTCAGGTTTTAGGCAGGTCAGAACCGCATGATTTCTTCTCTTCTCGCGCTCGTCACGATTCTCACCCTCGGCATTCCCTCGGCGGTCGTCTTCATTCCCCTGGCCATCGTAACGGGCAACATCGTGCCGCTCTATCGTGTCGCCAATTTCATCTCGTGGGCAGCTTTGCGGATGGCCGGAATTCGCGTCGAGGTTACCGGCCGGGAGCGCATCCCCGCAAAGACGGCCTGCATCTTCATGGCCAACCACCTCTCGAATCTCGACCCTCCGGCGCTGCTTCCCGCGATTCCCGGCCGCACCTCTTCCTTTCTCAAGCGCTCGCTGATGAAGATTCCCGCCTTGGGTTACGCCATGAAGCTGGCGGAGTTCATCCCCGTGGACCGCGTCGGCCGCGTGGTGAACGCGCAGCAGAGCGTGGCCGCTGCCGGACGTGTGCTGGCCAAGGGCATTCACATCACCACCTTTGTCGAGGGCACGCGCTCCAAGGACGGACACCTTCTGCCCTTCAAAAAAGGCCCGTTCTATCTGGCCAAGCAGACCGGTGCGCCGTGCATTCCGGTCTCCATCTGGGGCACGGAGGCGATGATGGCCAAGGGCAGCCTGCGCATTCGGCCGGGCACGGCGCACATCACCTTCCACCCGCCCGTGAATCCAGCCGATTATGCCACGCGCGAAGAACTCTCGCAGGCGGTGCGGGCGGCCATTGCCTCGGGGCTGCCGGAGTGGATGCGGGGGTAGAGCGCTTTTTACGGCCCGCATTCTCGCTGCTGCCTTTTACAGAAAACTCGAAACTCTACGTCAACAGGAGAACAGCCCTAAAGCGGTTCTCCTGTTGACAAAGATGGAAACCACTGCCGCTCAAGTGGCTTTTTCCTCTCGGGGGCCCCGGCGACAGGTCTTCGTCGCTGGGGGGAGTAAAAGCCACCTTACACGATTCTTGGATGTGGCTGCAGAAATTATTTTGCACCGATACAGAATTTATTTTGCACTGGTGGGGCAAAATAAATCCTGTATTCCATTTTTCATAGATTTTAGAGGCTGCCAGAACCGGGGATGATGGCCTCCGAAATGGGTCGAGATCTCGGGCGTCAGAAATGCCTCCCCGCATCGTCCGAGAGTTACTTCCGGACAAGCCCCGATTGCTGGCAGACAAGAAGATCATTCAGGCACCCTCAAACACCTTTCACGATCACCGTGGCCTGGTAATATCCCAGGGCGTTGGCGGAATAGTAGAACGTGGGTTGCAGAGGAACCCCAGCCGCCAGCCCTGTTTGAGTGTAGAGGCAGCCACCATTGACAGTTTGCAGCAACGTTCCAAGGCTCACAGTATCAGTTGATGTAGCACGATTTGAGCCAAAATAGATGGCTATGTCTGTTGCTGCGATGCTGGAATCAGTTGCCGTTTGGAGCACCGAAGTCGCACTTGTACCCTCCCCAGCTAACAAGGATTCAGTTTCTCGAATGCCTGCTGTCGCTCCTTGAAAGGTGATGATTGCTGTGCTGCTTTGGTTAGCTCCCGACGATGTGAGGGTGACACTGCCCGCAGAAATGTCGGAGGCGTTCAAGGTTTTGTAGAAAACATTGCCGTTAAAATATGTGTCAGTTGGGGCGTCGGCGACAGACCAGCCAGAGGGGGTGCTGACAGGATAAGAGTTTCCCACGAGGACAACAGCAAAGTCACCTGCAATCGTGCCCGTGGGGAATGACACTGTATACGGAGAAGCCCAGTTTGTCTGTATACCTGAGCCCCGGATTTGCGGTGCACCAGCACCTCCCCCTCCTGAGCCTGAAACACACGTCCAGCTATGGGTGCTGGAGGAGTAATTCACCCCATTCGTGCAACCTGTGGGCAGCGCCACAGCCAAAGGAGCAGCAGAACTAGCACTGGCATTCATCATAATCGTATCAGCAGCTTGTGATGCTAGGCTTCCTGCCGCGCATCCTGAATTGGTCACCAACCCGCCCGTCCCGGTGCAGAGCGGAGCGGTGGAAGCACCCAGTGACGAAATCTGCACGTTGTTGACGTGGATTTGGTTTTCGTTCGCATCAATCTGAAGCGGGCAGATCGTATAGGTCGCCGTATCGCAGAAATTGAGCCAGAGAGCAGGCAGGGTGAAGATGGCGCCAGAGTCGAATAAACCCAAGATATTTGGGTAAGCCGAGATCGAGGCCCCTTGTACCCCCATAGCCTCGTTCATGGCATTGGCAAAAACGCCCACGCCCGCAGGACTGTACTCCAAGGCTCCTGTAGTGTTCACAAAGGACTGGTTGGTCTCAAGTGAGGCAACATCTACGATCTTGTCCCAGTACGCACCGCTGCTGGCATTGGCGCTAGACTTGGCTTGCGACAGCACCCAGGTATTGACGTTGTAAGCCTCCAACATCAGGCCGTTGGGAGACCAGCCACTGCACAGGCTCTCATTAATGCCAAAAGTGGGGATGGTGGTCTGTACGACGGTCCAGCCGTCAGTGTGGGCTTGAGTCCACAAAGAAGCAATTTGGCCCTGTAACGTCGGGTACGATTCGCAGTCAGCCTGCAGATCGTTGATGCCGCCTTCGATGATAAAGAACCCCGGCTGCCCGGTGACCGCCGGACTGTAGGCATGAAAGATTGTGGAGTAATTCGCAGCCTCAGCCTGAATGGTCATGCCACCCGTAGGCGAGTACTCGATCATCGGAGTGCCGTGGCCATTGAAGTACGGCAGATTCGCGGTGTAGAAAGGCACCAAATAGGAGGCGTCTTCGATGGTGCCCCCTGTACCGGTCCCGATGTTTGCGGTGTAAGCAAACTCGAACTGGCTGGAACTCAGCCCCGTGGCGATGACCTGATAAATGCCATAGCCCGTCCCGGTGCTCACCGCCCCAATAGGAAGAAAGCTGGGCGAAAATGAGCCATATATCTCTATCCACTGGCCAGCAACATAAGAATTCGGCGCCGTGACAATGCAGACCGTGCCATTGCAATTGACCGCCGTGGCCGTGATCGTGGCTCCAAGATTGTGGGCATCATCCAGCAGCCGGGAGTCCCCCGTCCACATATAGATGGTGTTGGAGGCGTTGTACTGGACCCCACCACCAGCTCCAGGGCTGGGTACTTCCAGGCTGATATTGCCGCCGCTCTGCTTCCATTTACCCAGAGTGTAACCGCTGTCCGGCGCCGGAGTCGTGCTGTCGAGATTGGGAGTGCTTACGGCCGTGCCATCAACACTGAGAGACGAGCCGACACTCCCTCCCTGCTGGAACATGGTGCGGTCATCGGCAATGCTTGTGATGGCCGCGCTACCCGCTGGCACCGTGGCGATGGGAATGTCACTCACGGTGAAGGCCGTGGTTTTTACAGCTGGCACGCAGGAGGAGCTGGTATTCAGATAAACGTAATTGGTCGCGCTGGCCGTCATGGTGAGCGTTCCGGCGGCATAGGTGATGACATTGCCCGAGCAGAAGGCGGTCCCGGCCGCGACGTTCAGCGTCAGACCGCTGCCAGCCGTGGGCCAGTAGCCAGGCCCGACACCTTGCACATACTTCGCATTGGCGCGATAAATCGGCGCGGTATGAGTCTGAGGCTGCTGCGCTTGTGCCACAAAGGTACTCGCCACCACGATCAAAGCTGCAATCAGTCTTTTCACCATCATCTCCTTATTTGAAGCAAACTACACTGCCTGTGATGCCTGCATCCGAGGCGGTTAAATAGAGATTCGTGCCGTCAAACATCGCGGGCGACTGGAACCAGATACCACCGTCAGAGGTCATCATCACCAGCGCCGCCGACGGCGGGGCCGACAATCCATGTGCCTCGGTGAAATTGCCTCCAGAGGATGGAGCAACGGCGACGATGCCCAGGATCGAGGTGGCTGCCGGATTGACGGTGACGACCGTGTCCCAACTGCTGCCGTTATCCCGCAAAACTTCAGGCGTGTCAGTGGAGAAAAACAGCCGTCCCGGAATAGCAGCGGCGGGAAGGTTCGCGATGACATCCTTGAGGATGACGCTGGAAAGTGTGCTCAATTTGCCACTCCTACCACTATGATGACGTCGCCACCCATGAGTAGAGTGGAGGCGAAGATAAGGTTTCCGTTGCCATCGGTCAACGGTTCCGAATGAGCGGTAGAAGAGCCTCCGCCGCCGCCGCTGCTAGGTGTAACCCAGCCTGGCAGGGCACTCGCACCGTTGGCCTGGAGCACCTGTCCGGCCGTGCCAGCAGCCAGGCGCGTGGGCGCTCCCGCTGCTCCACCGACGATCAAATCGCCCTGGGTGGTCATGGGGTTGGTCATGCCGCTGGGTGTCAAAGACCAGGTGCCATCAGCTTTGAGCAGTTTGCCCGCGGCGGCAGCGCCAGGCGGGGGCGCAGGCACCAGGCCCATTGTGCCCCCTGGGCCAGTATCTCCGGTAAAAGCCGAGAAATAAGCCGAAACATTGCGCGACACCGAAGGGTCGAGCGATGGCGGATCGGCCTGCCATTCTATATTGAGCGCGCCGGCGGGAGCGGCCGGTGTGGTGTTATTCAGATTGATCGTCTGTGTCGGCATCTTAGCTCCCGTTGATGGTCCAGCCGCCGCCAGAGCTATCGCCGCTCCACACAGTCACGGCGGCCGAGCCGGAGGCTGTAGTCTCAGCCACGCTGGTAGCCGTGATGGAGTGCGACCCGGCGGCGCTGGGCGTGGTATAGAGTCCGGCGGCGCTGATCGTTCCGACCGTTACATTGCCCCCCGCGATGCCATCCACACTCCAGGTGACATTGGGGTTAGCATTGTTTGCGATGGTGGCCGTGAACTGCTGCGTCGCTCCTTCAGCTACGCTGGCGGTCGCGGGCGTCACGGTAACCAAAGTCGGCGCGGCCGCCGCAGAGCTGCAATAGAGAGCGAAGATATCGTCCTGACCGGGCCAGACTTCTCCTGATCCATCCTGGAAGGTGATGTGAACGATGTTTTCCGCGTCGAGATAGCAAGACCCAACGCCCTGCGCGTGGTTCGAAGGAGTCTCATAGTTTCCGTCGCAGGAGCCGACCATCGCTTCCAGGGTTGATCCATCGCCGGCGGCGGCAGGCAAAACCAAAGTTGAGCCGTTGGCCATGTTCTTGGCGCATCCAACGCCGAAAATCTGCCCGGTGCTCAAAGTGCATTGCATCCAATTTCCGCCGCTGAGACTCTGGGTGGAGACGGTGCCCATGTTGTTTTTCCAGGCGAAGACAAGCACTGCGGAGTTGCCGTGCCAGACATGCCCGGCATCGTCGGAGCAATTGAGGTGAACGACGAAGTCCGCATCGACATAGCTGCCCACCAGAAACATATTATTGCCTTGGAGTGGCATGTCATGGATGTAAGAGACGGCAAAAGCCTGGGACTGGGAGTAACCGGCGGGAAGTTCGATGGCGGCTTCATCCGCGAGGACGCCTTGGCCAAAGAGTATGACTTCGCCGCCGGGAAGGGTGAGTTCGAGCCAGGTCATGCCGTTGCTGGAGGTCGTCACATCCCTGCTCAGCCAGCTCAGGGCGGCGTAATTGACGTCTCCGGTCCAGGTGTGTCCTTCGTTGTCGTTGTAAATCAAAGTTAGCTGGCGCGGGATCGCCACGCCGGGAGTTATTACAAGTCCGAAGCCATCCACAGTCATAGTGGGAGCAGAAGGCACGGCGACAGCGCAAATCTGGACGACGCGAGCAGTGTGGTACTCGATGCTGGCGCCAGCCGGCGAAGCCCAGGCGAGCAGATTGTTGGGGGGAAAGCCGGATGACGGGAGCTGGAACTGCTGGCCGCTGGGCAACTGGCCCGTGAAGAAGACGAAAGAACCTCCATTGGCAAGGGGAATTTGGGTGTAATTGACGTCGTTGCCCGGATAGCTGCCGGGGATGCTGGGCCAGCCTCCCTGCGCCGGGTCGCTGCTGTCGTACATGATCGCTTCGTTGTAAGGCCCGAGCGCAAACTCTATTTCTCCGCTGTTTTCCGTGGGCTTGAGCGCAATTTCTCCGCCAGAGCCAGCGGCCTGCGCGCTGGGAGGATAGACGGTCAGCGGCTCCAGCACTTCATATTCGCCGGCGTACTGGAAGTTGGTGGTGTCATCGAGGGTGACGTGATCGCCCGGACGAATCGCGCAGGCCAGATTTCCGCTGGCGTCGCGGGCAAACATGGAAGTGCGCAGCTTGACGCAGGGCGGTGTGATGTACGGAGTTTGATCGAGACCCAGCAGCCGATCTCTTTCGTAGCAAGTGAGGCGGCTGGCCTGGTCGAAAGTTGTGGTGGCGAAATCGAGGCTCTGTTTCACCTTATTGCGCAACCGGGGAACGCCCGCGCCCACCGCGCCGCGGGCGAGCATATTGGTCTTGTGCCAGAATTCCGGAGTGCGTTCCTTGAAGCGTGAATAGAGCAGCCCGCAGCCGCCCACCGCTCCCACGCTAGCAGGATAATTCGATCCTTTGGAAGTCAGCGTGAAGATGGTGGGATCGACCTCTTCGGGAGTTCCGGGGTTGATGACATCCGGGACGCTCAGTACAACCCACTCGCTGTCGAAAACGGTATTCGTGCCACCGATGGCGATGCGATCCGCCTTATTGAACGGATGCGGCTCTTTGGTGGTAACCACCGGATTTGTGTTGCTGGGGAAGCTGATCGATTCAATCTGGCTGCACTCTGGCACCAGCAGATCGCGATAATTGGCCAGGTAGCGGTTGCCGCTTTTGTGCAAGGTCTGATCGCTGGCCCCCCACGATCCCGGCAGGATGTGGGAGCGGCTGAAGGTAAAGACGCTGGAGCGGGGCATATCGCAGTTGAGCGAAATCTTGCCCGCATACTCCATCGTGTAGCTCCGGCAGCAGAGCAGAATTTGTTCGAGCACGGCTTGCAGCGTGGTCTGAGTGCTGAAAACGTAATTGCCCTGAAAGCGCCGGTTGCCGTTGGCGAGGATCTCATCGAAGTACTGCGCGGCGGTATAGATGGAGCCCCAGTCGAAGCGGTTCTGCACCGGAATCGTCAGCGCATCCGGGCCGATATTCAGCGCCAGGCCGTAATCGGGCATCAGCTTGCGGCGCAGCAGGACATCCACTAAATGCCAGGCCGGATTGGTGGTAAAGGCGTAGCCGGTTTGGTTGCCCTGGTCATCAAAAAGGCGGCAACGCAGAGTGCGCCACAGGCCGATAGGAGCGATGTCTCCCCATTGTGTCGGATCGTTCTGGTGCTTGTTGGTCTGGTTCTGAATCGGCTGCTTGCGCATGATGGCGTAGTACGCGATGCGCGAATAGGCCAGAGGATTGATGGCGGCCGGGAATTGAGCGAAGAGCACGTCAACGCCCTGATCGGGGCCACTGGAAACTGGCGTAAGACCTGCTCCAATGGTGGAATCGCATCCAGAGTGGAAATTGAAAACCATCGATGGGCCACTATCTATTGCGGCCACCCAGTTCTGCCCGCCGAATCCGCCCTGCGGAGTTGCGGATGGCCCAAAAGTCGTGCTCGTGGTACCACCTTCCAATGCCAGCACGTCATTGATCCACAGCTCAGTGCAGCCATCCCATTCACCGTGGCCCAGCAGCCAGATTCCCACACGGGTATAGTCCCTGGACGAATTGCCAGTGTTCTGCAACTGGTAATATTCGGCGCGCTTGCCCGTTGCCCAGGCGTAGCCATAGGCCAGGGGAATCGGAGTGCCAGTGGTCTCGCTGGCGGAACTGGTCTGAGTGGTGGAGGCATTCGCCATTTAGATCAGCCTCCGGCGATTGGTGACGTTCAGAGCGGTGTTGGCGAGGGTCTCGCCGTAGTTCTTCTCATAATCGTTCATCACCACCATGATCCGTTCGATGACCTGGCAGGTCTGATAGCTGTAGCTGCATTCGGTCGAGCCCGACGCCCCGCAGCGAATTCCACCCCATTGCAATTGGCAGGTTTCGCAATAATTCTCCAGCGGCGTGTCGTCCTGCGATGGATTAAGCAGTTGTGTGCCCTTGAAGGTGAGGGTGTCAACGCCCACGTCGTCCACGGAGAGAGTCCCGTGCACTTCGATCCAGGCCGCTTCCGCATCCGCCTGCCACAAGCGATAGACGAACAGCGCGCCCTCGAAGGCCGAGGCGCGCAACAGCTTTTCCGTGTCGCGGCTGAGAGTATCGCCGCTCAGATTCTGCACGACGAAGGATCCCGTATCGGTCTGCAGCGAGCGGTGAAAGCTGATCTGCGGCACGCTCAGCAGCCAGGGATCGTGCGTAACTGGGCCAGTCAAGGACGACCATGCGACTGAAAAGCCGGAGGATCCACCCGCGCCGGGAATCCTGTAGTAAATCGCGAAGCCGACGGCGGAGACGGAGAGCGACCATACCGGCTCTTGGGTCCTTCCCTGGCAGAGGATATTCGCTCCAATTTCCATTCGGTCGAGGTCGCTGAGGCTGGAGCCAATAGAAACACCCATGGGCAGCGCATCGGGGCCTATCCCACCACCTCCTGGAGGCGCGGGGTTTGTGCGGAAACCGCCAAACGCGAAAGGAGTGAGGCCAGGTCCGCAGCTTAAGTAAAGTTCGCCTGGAAACGGAGACGGAGACGGACTTGCAATGATCACCGGGTAGATGCCGACAATCTCTGTTTCTGGGATCGCTGCCCAAGAGGGCAAATCAAAACCGCTCCATATCGCCCAAGCCGAGTCGGTGCCGGCTATCCCGCTGCCAGCTTGTTCTTGAATGGTGAGTTCAGCGGAGCTGGTGGACGTGAACGAGGCCGACGCACTTCCGCTTGATCCGACCGAAACCGAGGCCGGGAGAGCCCACGCCAATCCCTGGCCGGCGGGAACAGGAAAAGGTGGCGATGGGACCATCAAGCCATTCGCCAGAGCCGCGAGGATCACCGAAGGCGCGGCGACTGGGCGGTCAGACCAAAGATGAATATCGCCAGCCAGCGTCTGCACTTCCAGCAGATTCACCGGAGCGATGCCGGTACGCGCGCCACCGGTGGCCAGCAGCGGGAGAGGATACGAAATCATCGCATCACCTCCAAGGCGTACCAGCTCACTCCCGTGGTGCAAGAGCCGACGACGTTGCAGGTCGAGTTCGTTCCCCCAAAGGTCATCGCTGTGCCACCGGTGATGGTGGCCGTGATGCCCCATGCCGCATTCGTCACGTTCAGATAGGTTGCGAGATTGGCGAGGGTGTCCGTGGTCCCGGCCGCGCCGAGCGAGACCGCGTGAGTTGCGCCGGTTGCATCCGTGATCGTCAGGCTTCCACCCAGCAAGCCACCGCCCAGCGAAAGCGTGCCGTCAATGCCGGGCGTGGTGTCGGTGAGATTCGAACCGACGATATTCGCCAGCAGCGGTTCCGCGAAGGTCATCGCGGTGCCGCCGGTCACCGTGGCCGTGATGCCGTAGCCGCTGGCATTGATCGTTGCGGCCAGATTCGCCAGAGTGTCGGTGGTGCCCGAAGTTCCCAGGGTCAGGTTGCTGATGGCGCCCACAGCATTAGTGATGGCCAGAGAGCCGCCCAGAATATCACTGGCAGTGCCAACCGAAAGGGTGCCCGCGAGGGACGCTAGAACCGGGGGTGTCCCGAACACATTCCCCGGAGTCGTCTTTTCGGTCAGACTCGAACCGACGATATTCGCCAGCAGCGCCTCCGTAAGGGTCATCGCGGTGCCACCAGTGACGGTGGCCGTGATGCCGTAGCCGCCGGCATTGAGCGTCGCGGCCAGGTTCGCCAGGGTGTCCGTGGTTCCCGCCGTCCCCAGGGTGAGGTTGGTGACAGCCCCAAGTGCGTTGGTAATGGCCAGAGTGCCACCGAGAATGTCTGAAGCCAGGGCTACCGAAAGAGTGCCGGCGAGGTCTTGCAGCACCGGAGCTGTATTGACAACGGGAAGAGGCAAAAAGCTGGCCCCGTCGCAGACCACTTTCACGCGGTGAATGTCGAGCGGCATACTGGGCTGCGCGTAGACTATCTGCGGCCCTTTTTCGGTGGCCGCATAGAGATTGAGCGTCTGGACGAACACATCATCGATATAGAGGTCCGCGCTGCCGAACTCGGGGCCTTGCAACATGTAGAGCCGGAATCCGTAGCCGCGATATTCGTAGCAGGCCCAATCGCCCACGATGCCAGTGTCGTCCATGGTGGTGTAGGCCGTGCCCACCGTGCTCAGGCTCACATGCTCGGTACCTTGCGCGCCGGCGACGGCCGCGCGCACCGTCTGGGCCCAGATCCCGCTGGTCGCCAGCTTCTGGTCGCTGAAATCGTTGGTGATGAAGAACGCGATCGCGTCATGCGCCCAGTCGCTGGGATACTCGAGCATCGCCTGCTGCGGGATCTCCTCGAAGGTGACGTTCTGCACATCCCACATGCCGTTGCCGGTCTCGACCGGGATCACTTCCGTGGTGAACCGGCCCACATACTGCCGGCCGCCTCCATCCCAATCGATGATGGTGAAGAATCCGTCTTCGTACTGTTCTCCGTACCACTTGAGCCGCTGCACGCAGGCCCAGGTGCGCGCCAGCCAACTGAAATTGAAGCTGTGGCCGGTATTCTGCGTTTCCCGCGTCCAGGGCGTACCGCCCACGGCTTTTTTGTTCAGCTTGGTGCTGGTGCGCTTGCGGGTGAAGCCGTAGTTGGGGGTCATCGAGTCCTCGATGTCCTCTTCCCACACGGTCGTAGGGTTCAGGATGTCGGATGCTGGCATTAGAGGCCGCCTCCCGAATTCTCCGCGTAGCTGTCATTCACCGCCGAGCGGATATTGTGCTTGTACTTGTCCAGAAATCCGGCGACGCCCTTCGAATCGATGGCGTGGACATGCAGGTGCACATCGCCCATCGCCGCGGCCTGGACCGGCATTTTGCCCCCACCCTCGATAGCCCGCGTGATGCGCTCGTTTTGGTCGGAGGGGAAGATGCGCTCGCCAACATGGTTCAGATTCCAACCGGTCTGCGGGACGTAATCGGTGCCGACATCGTAGGACGCGGCCGACGTGGTGTACATGCTGCGCCCGGCGCGCTGCTCGGCGGTGAGCTTGCCTTCGGCCTCGATGATCTCCGGCTTGATGGTGTCGGAGTAATAGTGGCCAGCGGCGGGGCCCAGCTTGCTGCAGGTCTTCTGCGCTTCGGTTTGCAGGCTCTGCGCGTCGGAGTAGGCGCTCAAATAATCCATGCTGCCCTGCTGATAAGAGTCGCGATCGTTGGCCAGGCGCGGGCGCACGGTATTCAGATCGTAGGCCCGAGCTTTTGCGCGGCCGCCGATGCCGATCGCGCCGATAATCGCGCCGGCCGCCGCGCCCACGGCCATGCCGATGGGTCCGAAAGCTGCGCCAATCTCCGCTCCGGCCGCCGCGCCTTTCAGCGCTCCGCCCGCGCCTCCATCGCCTTCAATGGCCCCGTACATTCCCACCGCGCCCTGTCCGACGCTCATGGCTCCCTGGACCGTCGAATCGTTGCCTTGCGCCAGTTTTACCGACCCCGGCACAGAGCTCACGTCGCTGGAAACGCCGTTGGCAAAAGACACATTCGGAGTGATGGAGTTGGAAGAGCCATCGCCTGACACTGAGCCGGTGCCAGAGTTTTTATCCGCATCGGATGCCGCGCCGGTGCCAAGGTTTTTATCCGCATCGGAAGCGCCGGAGCCAAGGTTTTTATCCGCACCGGAGACCGCGCCAGTTCCCGCATCCACACTGTTTTTCGGATGCCGGCTGAAGTCGGCCTTGAGCTCCTGGCCGAAGCGTTTCGGATGGAAAAACGGAGAGTTGGCCGTTCCAGCCGTCATCCAACTGGATTTCAGTTGCTTGGTCAGGCCGATGCCTTCATTCACCTCTCCGAGGGCCGTGCCAACCGGGGTGCCCTTGATCGGAGCACTCCCGCTTCCCGCGGCGAAGTTGGCCATCCCTTCCGCGCCGCCGCCCCGGCCCGCACCACCGGCGGCGATAGCGGCGGGAGTCGAACCATAGCCAACGCCCGTTCCTATGCTGGAGCTGCCGGAAGCGGGCAGAGAAGCGCCGTATTCGGGGGCGCTGGAACTGGCCGAAATCGGGCCGGCCGCGATGGTGGAAGTTGAGCCAGGAGCAGAAGAATAGCTTCCTGACGCGGGCGACGAAACACCAGGCGCGGATCCTGCGCCGGGAGCTCCGGAGCCCATGCTCGCCGCGCCCGCACCCGTGGCCGGCCCTCCGGCGAAGGTGGCGCTGGCAATGTGGATGGTGGCCTGGCTGACCGCAATCGTCTTCTCAGCCCCTGAGCCGGGTGCATGCGCGCTGGCTGGAACGGCGCTGCCCGGCTCGCCCAGGCCCGGAGCCGCGCCCGGCTTGTGGCCGCCTACATGGAAGCCGAAGCCGCCGATGACGGAGTTGAGTGAATTCGCGGGAATGTCTTTCATCGCCGGGGCCGCGCCTTTCCCCTGGAAACGCTGCCAGAGCGACGCCGCCGCTTCGCCCGCGGCCTTGTCGCCCATCTCCGCCAGCGCTTTCAGCGGATGGTCCATGCTGCTGAACAGATGCGTGAACTCCCCAGCCATCTTCTGGCGCGCCTCGGTGGCGGCCTGGATCATCTGCGCATTGGCTTCCAGCTGGGCTGCCACCACGCGCCGATTGTAATCGTCCTGCGAGAGTCCTTCGTTGACCTGCTCCTCTTTGTACTTTTGCAGGCGCTCTTCGAGCTCGGTCTTGATCGCCTGCGTCTTCTGCTTTTCCGCGTCGAAGAACTTGATGCGGGCCTGGGCCTCAATCTGCTCGGTCTCCTGCTCGTTCTTGCGCGCCAGCTCCGTCGCCTGGCCGGATTCTCCGGAGGCGATCATCCCCTGGCCGGCGTGCAACTGCGAAACTCCCTGCTGGTACTGAGCCTCTCCCCCGGGCGTGGAGCGGTCCATGTGCCCGTAGACTTCATCGAATTTCTTTTGCAGCCCGTCGAGTTCTTTCGCGGCCTCCGCGTGGATCCGCGCAAAGCCCTGCACCTGGTGCGCAGCGCTGGAATCGGCCAGCGCATTGATCTCCTGGGTGAAGGTCCGCTGCTCTTCGGCGATCTGCTGATTCGTCTCCTGGTTGGCGAAGGCGATGCGCTTGGCGCGCTCGGCCGGATCGAGGCCCACTTTATCCGCGTCAGTGTTAATATCCGCAACGCGATTTGCACCTTCCGCCTGGGTCTTCTGGATGCCGGTCATCCCGGCCATCGCGGCTGTGCGGCCCAGCTTCTCGGTTTCATCCTGCTCCGCCCGGAGCCGGTTCATCTCTTCTGCATGGAATTTTGCATGAATGGCGTTGCGGGCCGCCACTGAATCCATATCCTTGAACTTCAAATCTTGGATCGCAGCCGCTTCCTGCGCGTGATAAAGCGCGCTGCCGTGCAGTCCGGCTTCCAGAGCCTGCTCACGCATATGCGCCAGATCCTGGCTTTGCGACCTTCCGATTTCGAATTGCTGCGCTTGGTACTCGGCCGCAGAGTGTGCTTTTGCGTCGGCGTTTTCAGCGTTTCCTGTGTCGGAAGAGACGACAACGGCCTCTCTATATCCCTTGTCGCCTGGCTTCAGATTTCCGTACCAGCGCGTGTTATCTATTCCCCGATTCGCGACCTCGGCTAGAGCCTGAGCCCTCTGTTTTGCAAATCGTTGATCCTCATCCGCCTTTTTGTTTTCCGCATCCTGCGCCACGCGGGCTTTGGCTATGCCCGTCACCTTCGCTTCGCTGATCAGTTTACTGTCTTCAATTTGCTGAAGGGTCCTCTTATGGGTATTCTCTATATTTTTCAACGAATCGGTGTCCTGAATTCCCTGCTGATAGTTTTGAGCCTTCGCTCCAGCGACACCGTAACCGTATTTGTAGGGGACAGCTCCGAATGTGGCAATAGAGGTAACACTCGATTTGAGCATAGATCCAAATTCGCCCCAGCTCGTACCCTCCCATTTGGTCGCGATTCCTTTTTGTCTATTGAGCTGATCGAGCTGCTGGTTTGCTTCCCGGAGGTCAGCGTTCAGTTGGTCGAGGCCAGCATCTTCATAGAATTTCTTTGAAGCTGCCTCTCCGGCTTCATCGTTGAACCTCTGAAGCGCTCCGTCTACATCGAGGAATTTCTCGTAGAGTTTTTTGGCCCCCTCAAACAGGGCTGTAAACACCATCGCGCCGATCTGGATTGTACCCAGCCCGATCATCGCGCCGCCCAGTACCGACAATGCAGATTTGGCAATGGTGCTCTGCGCGATCAGCGACTGCATGGCGCGCGGGATGCGGATGCCGAACTCCTCGCTGAGCAGGCGCGTCTTCTCCCGCGCCGAGAGTGCGCCTGCGCCAGCCTCCTCCATGCCGCGCCGCATCTGCTGGCCAGAGGTGGTTCCGGCCGCGCCCAGCTTCGAGATGTTCTGCTCGACGCCCGCGATCACCGCGCCGGAGTTGGCGTCGGTGACATTGACGACGATCTGGACGGCGCTGGTCTCTACAGCCATGGGTCAGCCTTTTTTCTGCTGGAATTTCGCGCCGCAGCCGGGGCATTCGCGGCCAAAGCGATTCTGCTGGCGCATTCCGCACGCGCTGCAAGCCGGATGACGGCTCTCAAAAGCTGCACGCCCACGATGCACCGCCAGCAGGCCCTCCACCTCGACGGCGGCCAGGCTCCCCGTCGAGATAGGGATTCCCGCCCGCAGGAGCGCATCCAGGTGAAGAAGGTACTCGCCAAAGCGGTAGTAGCCCCAGGCGAGGGTACGAAGGGGGATTTGGCGCTCCATCCGCGCGAGCGTCTCGGGGCTGGCCCCGGACGCCTCGCGGTGGATGCGGCTGCGCACGAAATCCGCCTCGAAGATCTCTTCGACGGCCATGCGCAGCCCTTCTGTGTCGCGCCAGACATCAATCATCGCCCTCGTCAACCATGGCGGCGGCGGGCGCGAAGAGCTGATCGACGGCCGCTACCTTGTGGTAGGTGTCCATGTACTCGACAATGGCCTCGCGGTCCGGCGTCTCGCCGTCCACCGTGTAGCCATCCACGCTGACAATCAGTTCGTCGTAGAGATCGGCCAGCGTGGCCTGCGCGCCCAGCCATTGCGTCTTCCCGTTGCGCGAGCCGCCAATCACCCGCGAGCGGCTGCTATCGCGCGAGAAATGCCGTTGCTGATCAGCCGTGGGAACCGTGAAGTTGTGGCGCAGGCCTTTGAACTTGCGCATCGCGCCATCGTCGCCGGCACTCCAAACCGCGTCGATGTAGACCGACTCCTGGCCCAGGGCGATCGGCACATCGTCGGAGGGATCGCTGGCCGAGACCGAGATGATGGCGTTGGCTACGCCCAGCCGGTGCGAGAGCGGCAGCAGGGCTTTCCAGCCTTCGACCTGGTCGATGCTGGTTTTGCCATCCGGGAGTGCGTAGCCGGTGGCGCCGATCAGGCATTCCTCCACCAGGGCCAGCCGCGCGGCGCTGGAGTCGAAGCTGTCCACGCGCTTGCCGTTCTGATTTTCGCTGGTGGAGAGGATGCCTTCGAAGTAGCGCAGCCACTGCTTTTTGAGAATGCGGGCGAGGGTGAGCGAGTATTGCTTGCCGCGATCTTCGATCACGATGATGCGGGGTTTCTTCAATTCGATTGCGGGCATGGTTCCTTCTTTCGCTGGGATTTGATAGGGATTTTGCCGAACGAGAGGGTTGAAGGAACCCTTTGGATCTTGAAGCTCCGCGCAGCCCATGCGGAGCTTCTGGCCGCGCCGGAGTCGTGGCGCGGATGTTGCAGAGTGGTGCAGGGTGGTGCACAGCGGTGCAGCGTGGTGCAAAAAAGAGGGCGCGGCCCACAGTTGACGCGCCCCGGAGCAAAGTTGATTAAGAAGACGGGGGCGCCAGGTACGATGCCACGGCGTTGGTGACCCCCAGGGTGATGGGAGGCACACCGGCCGCCTGGTAGTTGGTGGTTTCGTCGTTCTCCACCTGCCAGACCGTCATGTCGCCATCGAAGCCCAGCTTGGTGGTCTTCAGGTGCATCTGGGGGATGGAGATGTTGAGCTGCGCGGCCGCGCCGGAGTTGACGGTCAGGTTGTAATCGCTGGCCGTGTCGTTGGCGAAGAGCGTGTAGATGTCATCCGTGTCCTTGGCGGCGAAGGTCGTCGAGAGGGAGAACTTGGGGTTGCCCTTGCGGACGAAGATGCCATAGAGGCCGCCACCGGGAGCGCGATGCACCTGGAGCTGATTCTCCAGCTTGAGCGTGGTGCTCATGTGGCGGCCGATGAAGCTGGCAGGAGAGCCGACCGGGCCGAAGTTCAGCGCGGCATCCGAGCCCAGCAGGTACGTTTCCGTAGGCGCAACCGGAAGCGCCGTCAGCATCGAACCCAGAATCTGGATGCCCGTGCCCATCAGGTTCGCCTCGGCCATGATGGCGCCGAGCTCGCTGATGGTCAGCGTGATGTCGTTGAGGCACATATCCGGGCACTTGTAATGCACGTCCTCGGTGTCTTCGAGGTAGATCGTCGTGGGCACCGCGGTGCGGGTGCTCTCGTCGAAGGTGAAAGAGTGCGCATAGGGAGACGCCACGCCGGTCACCGTGTCCTGGCCCATCAGGAAGGCCAGCAGCCAGCCGGCCAGCCAGGGCGAAAGCTCAGCCTTGAGGCCGGTGAAGCCGGTGTCGTAGCTGGTGATCTGGCCGTTGGTGGCGAAAGCTGTCCCTTTGCCGGCATACGCGATGTCGGAGCGGCGGGTAATCTTCCGTTCCAGAACCGCCGCGCCGTCGAAACGCTGGCGCTGGGTGAGCGCCGCGTCCGCCAGCGCGGTATTCCAGGCCGCCTGGCTGTTGACGCTGAGCATCAGGTTTCGGGCGGTTTTCCACTGCGAAAGAAAATTGAACGGTCCCGACATTACTTCACCTCGTGCGTAGTTTCAGAAGCGGTTGGAGCGTCCGTGTGGCTGGCGGGCGCGGAGATGACGTGGGTGACCGGCGCGGCCGCTGCCGGAGTGGCCGGCGTGGCTGTAACGGGCGCGGCCGGTGCAATCTCGAAGACGGGCTGGCCCAGGTGCAGCTTGAGCGAGAGCACGCGCCGCCATTCGCTGGTAAGCACGCGCACCGGAGTCGAGCCCGTGAAGACGTAGCTGAAATGCCCGTTGGCAATGCGCACTGTCGCGCCCTGGCCAGCGTAGTTGAGGCCCGCGGCACTCAATTGCACCTGGACGAAATCGGAAGCTGCTGTGGTCATGATCCAAACCTCGCATTGGGGCCGTCGAATTGAGCGATGCCGTTGACCAGCACCGTGATGGCAAAGAGCTGGTCGACCGGCCCATCCTCGGTGATGACCGGCGAAACGCCTTTGAGAGTGAGCGGCAACGTACTGGAGCCGTCGGCCAGCGCCAGTCGCGCGCCGGCCAGCTGATTGAGCGTGGTCTCGACCAGCACCAGCGTCTTCAACCGCTCGTCGGCCTTCGAGCGCAGGCTCGACTCAAAGCACATCACCTCGAAAGGCAGACCGGCTTCGTAGGTGAGCCGCTGATTGTCGCGCAGATTGTTGAACTCCGCGCCGCCGAAGCGCACCCGGATGGACGGCGGCTTGAGCGCCAGCTGGCCCTGCGCGTTGAAATCCTTGTCGCCGATCGAGTCGATGTCCACCAGCACCGGAGCAGCCACGGTGCCGTAGGCCGCCGGCATCACGCTCTTGAGCAGCGCAATCAGCGCTTTCTCGACGTAAGAAATCTGGAACTGCGAGGGAGAGCCGCTCATTCCGCGCCTCCCAAGCCAGCCGCTGCCACGGCCTGGCGAATGAAGCGGTTGACCAGGCTCTGGATGCGGCCAGGATCTTCAGGCCGGAAGACCAGGTAGGGCCGCGCCGGAATGTTCTGGTGACGCGTGTGCCCGGCGACGTGGACGCGCATCTGATTGCGAGGACCGGCAATCGCGCGATTCACGATCTGGCGGCGTCCTCGCGCGTTGATGATGTTCTGGCGTCCAGTGCCCAGGCTGGCCGAAAGGCGGTCGTAGCTGTGTTCCTTGACGTTGGCCGTCGCATCCTGCATCGCCTGGGTGCGCGGGCCGACGCCAATGGAGCCGCGATCGCGCGAGCCAAACTGGTGGACGGCCGCGTACTTCAGATTGGTCCCGATCACCACGCTGCCCGGCTCGGCCTGGAAGCCGATGGAGTTGAGTAGATTGCCTTTGCCGATCAGCAGCTTGTGGCCCGCGCCGTACCGCTTGGGGTCGCTTCGGATGGTCGATGGCGCCAGCGGCATCCAGGAGCCGGCCGGAGAACCCCGCTCGCGGAAGGTGCGCCGCACGCTCAACAGCATGGACGCGCCAATATCGTTCATCAGCTCGCCATTCTGGGCCAGCGAGAGGCGGAACTTGCCCAGCGCGATCTTCACATTGGCATCGTCGATCTGGATGACTTCCGCGCCCATTAAACGTACCCCTCGATGTGGCGATCGCTGTAACGCAAATGCCCGTCCTTGTTCGAGATCGTCGGTCCGCCCAGCGAAACCTGCGGCTGGAGAGAGGTGGACGGCTGGTCGAGCGAGGCCTTGGCGGCCGCGATGTCCTTCAGAAACGAGATGGCCTGGTCGAAGCGCTGCTGCGCCGTCTCGCCGATGGTGGTCTCGCGCCGCCGGCTGAAGAGCAGGTAAACGGCGATGTCGAGCGTCAGCGCCTTCACGTCATCCGATTGCTGCAGTGGGGTGACGTAACGCTGGCGGCAGTAGCTTTCCACGCGGCCCGACGCCTCTTCGAGCGCCGCCGTGACAATCGCGGCATTGATCGTGCCGGTATTGTCATCGTCAGTGAGCTCGGTCAGGTCCTTCGTCGTCAGGCGAAGAGGGACCAGGTCGGCTTGGGTCGCGTAGGCCATGGTTATTCGCCATCCACCGCGGGTTCAATCAATCCGCGCTTGAGCAGTCCCGCGGCGCTGTGCTCGGAAAAAGGAGCTTTGGATCCGCGGATGTAAATGCAGTGATCGAAAATGAAGCCCGCGAGGATGCGATAGCTGGCAGTCCCGGCCGGAGAGTCTTCTTCAATTGCTTTTTTCTTGGATGCCATGATCCAACTCCGAATAGAGGTTGGGAGCGGGCGCGCCTGGTTGGACGCACCCGCTGGGGTTTACGGTGCTACTCAGCCCTCGATGTCGCCGGGGATCGTGCCCATGACAGGAGCGACGCTCAGCGCGTTGAGCAGGGGAATGCCCGTCTCCGAGGCCGTCGCGCGGATATCGTAGTACCAATCCACCGACTGCCAGTACTTCTTTTCGGACAGGTGAGGCTCGATCCATTCCAGAACGCCGTAGCCGTCCACGGTCGAGGGAGGCGCGGCAATGGTGGCGCCGTTCCCGTCCGTTCCGCCGGTCCAGACGAAGGTCTTGGCGCAGGAAACATCGTCCTGAGTGGGCGCGGCCTGCGCGTAGCCCAGGAAGGCGTTGCTGCCCCAGACCCAGGAAGCCGCATTCTGCCGGTTGAGCAGGATGGCGCTGCCCTGGATGCACTTGACGCGGAAAACCTGCGAGAGCTGATCGAGAGAGATCGAGCCAGGGCTGGTGTACTTGAAGCGATTGATGATGTCCGGATGATTCTGCAAGGCGACCACCACCGGATCGCTCAGGAGCAGGCCCATGTCGGCATCCTGCACGCCCGCCTGGCGAAGGATGGCCTTGGCCGCCTCGATCTGCACGATGGGGTGAGAGCCGTCCGTCCCGGCGCCAGGCACAGCGGGATACTTGTCCCACTGGTTATTGGTTCCGGCGCTGAGATCGATGAAGTTGGGAAAGTTCAACTCGCTCAACAGCAGCTTGGAGATCGCCACTTCGCGGTCGAGGTTGATCTGCGAGATGATCTGCTTGGTGAGCTGCTTGCGCGTCGAGAAGCCCAGGCCCAGGCCGTAGCTCTCGCTTTCGAAGGGGACGTCGCCTTCCAGCGCGTGAGAGGTCGCCATGTACGGCGCCGTCGAATAGCTGCGGCGCACAGACTGCGGCCTGCCGCCGGGGGCGCGCAACGTGCTGCCCGGCAGTTTGAAATCGTCGCGATTCCAGACGACATACTGAAATGCCTGCCTGACCACGGGCACGCGCGGAGCAAAGATGTCGCCCACCAACGCATTGTTGCGGAACTCCTTGGCGAAGTTCGCCAACGCCACATTCAGAGCCCCGGCCGGCATGGTTCCAACGTAACCGCCCATTTACTTCCTCCAGCCGCGCTTGCGGCAGTTCGTGCTTGAATTGCGCCGCCGGGCGCTCGACCATCAGCCGAGCGCCCGGCGGGAAAGGTTAAACCTCGCTGACCGCCGCGCCGCCCACCAGGCTGCGCACCACCCAGATGCCGCCTACCGCCTCCAGTTCCACGCAGTCGCCGATCGCCGCAAAGGTCACGGTGTCACCGGCTCCATTGATGGAATTTGCCACCTTGACGCCGCCAGCGGTTTTCACCGAGATGGTATGCGCGTGGGCCGTCTCGGCGACGATGAAGAGCCGGGTGCCGTCCTGCGCGTTCGCCGCGGCGGGCGGAAGCAGGGTCATGGCCAGCGCTGCAGCGCTGCCGATGCCATAGGTGCCACCCACAACGGGGATTGCTCCGGCGCCGGTGAGATGCGTGACGGCATCGCTGGCGGGAAGCGCGAAAGCGCCCAGCCCGACGACGAAGACGCAGATGTAATCCCCGGCCGTCGAAGTCCCTTCGAGGGCGACGGCTATGACCGGCTGACCGGCGGTAGCGGGCACAAGCTGCCCGGCGGCGTTGTTGGTCAAGGGCTGCAAAGCTGTGACCGCTCCGCCTACCTGAGCCACCGTCTGGCCGAATTCGATTACGCTGATAGCCTCGGTAGTGGCGACCGCGTCTTCCGCGATGAGGCCCACGCAGGCGCTGGCCGGCGTGGTATTCAGCAAAGCGTGATAGGGATCGGTCCCATAGGTCACGGCCAGGCCGCGCGCGTAGCCCGAAGAGCCGGAGGGGATGAGGCTTTCCTCGATGTTTACGCCCTTCGGACCCTTGCTTTCAGTGTTGATGTTCGCCATGTGCCCTCCTCGGGGCTGTCAAAGTCTGAGGTTTGGTGCGCACCGGCCGCGGTACTTCGCTGGTCCGGCGCGCCCACTCGTTAAAATGCAGTAACGCGATTACGCTTAGATCGAGCCAGCGGTGGTTCTGCCGGCAACGGCCAGCTCCGGCTGCTCCGCCGCGACTTCGTCCAGCGCCTCGCTGAAGGTGATCTTCTTTTCCTTCTGCCGAACGCGGGCCGCATCGGTCAGCGGATCGCCGCTGCTGTTGCCGCCGCGAGCATGAGCCGCGGCTTCAAAGACGCGCCCCGACGGGACGATCTTCGGCAAGCCTTCCAGGAAGAGCACCAGGGTTTCCAGCGGCGTGACGCTCTTTTTCGCGTCGCCCTCGCCAAACTCCACGGTCGCGGTGGACTTGGCCAGCTCGTCGAAGACCAGGCCGAGGCCCATCTTGTCGAAGGCCGGGAGCCACTTGCCCGCCGTCTTGAGCCGGGCGGCCGCTTCCACAGCGCGCTGCTTCACTTCGCCGCCGGCGATGAGCTTCTCGCGTTCGGTAAACTTCGCGGTCTGCGTGGCCAGCTCCGATTGCAAAGCGATAACCTTCGCGTCGAAGGCCTTTGCCGCGTTGGCCAGGGCTTCTCCGGTGATACTCTTCAGATCGTCCTCGCTGAAGGTCTTCGGCTGAACGTTCGAGCCGAAAGCCTCCGCAAAGAAGGCTTTGATCTGCTCGGCTACGGTTTTCGTTTCTCCTGCCACTGGTTCATCCTCCCCGAAGTCCACCTCAATGAACTCCAGCCCGTGATCGTCGAATGCGACGTCCTGCAAACCCTTCACCTCGGGCGGCGCCGCGCCCAGATAGGCGACGTGGCGCAGACTGGTGATCTGGCCGGATGCGTCCTGGTAGAACGCGGCCGACCGCTTCTTGTAGCGCCCCGCCTTGCGCGCCTCATGGAATTGCGGGTCAACTTGTTTTTCTTTGGCCAGCAGCGTATCGCCGTCCACCGCCAGGCGCTCGATCCAGCCGAAGGCCGGTTTGTCGTTGCTGGGATGGCCGATGGTGACTGGGGCCTCGTGATAAGTGGGATCGTAGTTGCGCACCACGCGATCGAGATCGGCGCGGGTAATCAGCCCCTTGCCCTTGTCGCGGTAATCGCCCGCGCGGAAGACTTCAATCCACGGCGAAGCGGCCTCGGCGAAGGTCTGAGGGAGGTGATTCTTCACAAAATCCGTAGTGTCGAGATTCTCTTCTTTGGCCTTGGCCGCGATCTTGCGCGCTGTCGGCCCTTTGGCGCTCGATGGCAGATCGGTGTGGGCGAACATGTCCAGCGCGGAATTGACGTGCTGGTGCGTGTCCAGCGGCAGATGCCAGGACTCGATATTCTTGGGGTCTCCCACGTAGGCAAATTGATCCGCCGTCAGCGGCTTGCCGTCTACTGTCTTCGTGAGTGCATTGGCCATGCACCCAACTTACAAGGAGACTAAGCCACTCGGAGAGAGAGAAGAAACAGCCGCGATAACTGCGATACTTACTAAGATGTAAGTGTGTGGAAGCCGGGCTGAGGCACTCCAAGACGGGCCAGAAGCGGCAGCCGTTCCAGTCCGCCTTCATCGCTTCCTGGTGGCGCGTCCTCAGGCAATACCGGAATCACGGCACACCGGCAATTGTAACCGCTGGGGGGATAAATCTTCATCCACACCGGATCGATAGCTCGCGCGCAGAAGCCATCCAGCGCCGCGTGCGCCGGCCGGACGCGCAGGTCGCCAGCCGTCCAGTACTGCCAGAAGGGCAGGGCATCCATCAGGCCGGGCTCGCGCATCTGCTCCAGGCGCCCAGCCGAATAGGCTTTCCCCACGTTGGTCTGGAAAACGGTATCCAGCTCGAAGGCCGCCAGCTGCTGCACCCCGGCTTCAGAGGTCAATTCATCTACGGAGCTTCGGAAATCGGCCGGGGTGCCACCCTTGGCCAGCGTGTCGGAGAGCACGTCGCGGATCTTCGCGATCAACCGCTGGTCGCTGACACCCGCCACCGTGAAAGCATCTTGCCGGTACTGCCGGGTGAGCCCGTCGAAGACATCCCGCGTCACCGGCGTCAGATTGCGCAAATAGCTGATAGCGCCTTCGGCCGGCACATCGAAGCTGAATCCCGCGTTGAAGGTATCGCCCTGGGCGTCGTCCTCCGCGAAGCGCACCAGCCGCGAGCTGGTGGCCAGGCGCACCGGGCGCCGCGCCTTTTTCAGGCCCACTCCGACGATGTGCAGCCGTCCCATCAGGTTGGCTGCGGCCAGATGATTCGCCAGCAGATCGCCCAGGCGCGTCTGCACCGCGTGATCGCGCGGCGTCGAATGGAAGCGGACAGCCACTCTACTGGCCACCGTCCGGCCTGGTTACCGCCGCGATCTCCCGCACACGCTCTTTGAAGAGGCCTTCCGCCTCCGTTTGCAACTGCCCAAAGAGCTTGTCGTACTGCGCCATCTCCGCGCGCATGGCGGTCTCGACCTGTGGTTCGGAGAAGGTCGTGGTGGAGCGATCCGTAAGGGCGACGGAAGGCGCGGTCGCGTTGGGCACCATCTCCTGATCTTCCGTCTCGCCCGGAGTCAACGGCCGGTCATAGCGATCTGAAACGTAGCCAACCGTGAATTTCTTGCCCATGCGCTGCAAGCCGGAGTCAATCGTCAGCGCGAGTTGGAGATCCTCAGCCTCTTCCAGGTCAAATCCCCAGAACGGCATCGGCGCCTGAGGCCCGTAGTTCCAGAGCACAAGGGGCTTCACGAGCTGCTGGTTGATGACGGACTGCAAGCTGCGGCAGAGCTCGACGGAGCGTTTGTCCAGCGTATCGGCGTGGGTCTGGCCCTGGGCTCTTGATCCGCCGCCGCCTTCATTCCCGAAGCTTGTCAGCGTCTCGCCCATGGTTCTCCTGGCGATGGAGTACTGCATCGCCTGGTAGAAGTGCTCGTAGACCTCCGGATTCTGACTGCGCGCGATCTTGAGAAGCTCCTGGTCGTACTCGAAGCCTTTGGGCACCGCGACGGCCACGTTGTCGATGATGGCCTGGGCGATGTTCACCGCCTGCTGGCGCTCGGAGGCATTGTCCGGGTCGTTGTAGTGCACTACGGCCGTGCCTGGCCCCTTCTCGGCGTACTGCATCCAAAGGCGCTGGATGTTGCGCTTGAACCAGCTCGGCCAGAAGACAGCCTTGAGCAGCGGCCGTCCCATCCGGTTGCGGCTGCGCTTGCGATAGCTGAAGATCAAGAACTTCTGCTCGGGAACAAGCTGGCCTGTCGAGGCCCAGGGATTGTCGAGCAGTTGCAGCGGCCCGACTTGCGGATAGAAGCGGTCGCCAAAGAGGAAAAGCTCCTGGGGGCAATCGCTGATGTCCACGAGCGATGCCTGCCCCATCGAGGTATCGAAGATCATCTCCTGCACGCTGAAGCCGTAGCCGGGCGCGTCGAGCACGCAATCCAGCACCGCGTGGAAGTCCAGCTTGCCCAGCTCCCCCTCGACGAACTCCTTCACTTCCTGGGCCAGAGGCGATTCATCGCGCGGCGCGGGGTAAACGCTGCGGTCGCGCTCCAGCACCGAGAGCTTGAGCGTGTCCAGGCAATTGGCCACATCCTCGTCCTTGTCCTCCAGCTCGCGGTAGTAGGCCATCGTCTCCGGCTGGTTGTACATCATCGCCGCCCAGATCGCCGTGGGATTGCGCGTGCCGCCAAAGGCCAGAGTGTTGCGGTAGAGCGAGATCTGCGCGAGGTAGGAGCTGGACGCCGGAATCATCTCGCCCTTGGGCGGCAGCGGCGGAACGGCGGGAATCTTTTCGTCGGCCATCAGAGGTACCCCTTCATTTGCGAATAAGACGTGGGCGTGTCCGGAGTCTGAACCCCGGAGAGCAGGCATGCGCCGCCGTCTCCAGCCAGGTCCGCCAGCGCCTTGGCCCAGAAAGCATCAGCATGGGCAAAGAGCTTCTTCTTCACGCCGCCAGCCACGGCCGTGTCCACCTCGATGCGCGGCGCGTCGAAGGTGACGCCGCTGGGCGTCGCCTGGCGCTTGATGGCCTGGAGTTCGGCGCGAATCTGCAGATCGTAGGGAAGGCGGCTGCGCTGCTGCTCCAGGCGCTTCTTGATGCGGATGGCCAGGTCGGTCTTCATCTTCACGCCATCATCGTTCGAACCGCCGAAGCTGACGCCCATCAACCGGCCCTCGTTCTCCAGATTCAGCAAGTCGAAGAGGCCCACGCCCATGCCCGTCTTGTCGATGGCACTCCGCGAAGTCATGCGCACAATCGGATTCAGCCTTTTGCACTGTTCGGGGAAGCTCATGGCGTGCAGCTTGATGACCGCGCGGGTCCAGGCCACGTCGCCAATCTTCTCGTCGAGCCAGAGGCAGGTGGCGTCGTGATCCCGGCCCACATCGATGCCGCTGTAGAGTGATCCGCGCGGGTGGAAGTCGGGAGGAAGATCGATCGTCGCCCCAGCATCTTCGCAGGCCGAGATCAGGTCCAGCGTCAGCCAGGCCCCGGTGGACTTGAGGAAGATACAGCAGAACTCCTGATTCCAGGTGTCGTCGTCGTTCAGGCCGCGGCGCATCTCCTCGATGTTGATCGGACAGCCCTCGGCCACGGCCAGGTGCACATCCACCCAATGGCCGCTCCAGCCGTCCACCTTCACCGGCAATTGCGATGGCGCCACGCCCAGGTCGAGCCCGAGCTGGCGGGCGATGTCGTGGAACTTGCCCTGTTCGCCGTTGGGCGTCGAGAGCACGCGCAGTTTGTGCCCCAGCGCCACCTGGCGGAAGACGGCCGCGAAGATCGCGTAGCTGTCTTCGTGATGCGCGAACTCGTCAAGAATGGCGTTGCCGGGGTAGCCGCGCGCCGTGCGCGGGTTGGCGGGCAGAGCGATGATGCGGCTGCCATTGGGGAAGGTGATGCGCTGCTGAATACCCTCGATGCGCCCGAAAACGTCGATGAAGTCTTCGTCGGCGTACATCCGGGCCGTGCCACCCATCAGCTCCAGGTTCTTCTGGCAGGTCTCAATGAACTCGGTAGACTGCGCCTTCGAGGCGCTGAGCACCGTCCAGGTGGCGTTGGCGTGTTCCAGGCAATCGAAGATCGCCTCCAGGCCGGTGGCGTAGCTGAAGCCGATGCGGGCCGATTTCACGGCGCACTTGAAGCGGGTGTGATCGTCCACCCAGCGCTGCTGGTAAGGGCGAAGCTGAATGACGGGAGGAAGTTTGATTTCAGGCATGAGGAGCCGCCGGATTCTCGACCGGCGGCAGCCCGAAGACCCTCTCACGCAGGCGGTTGATGTCGGCGACGGTCAGTTCGCCCTTTTGCAGCTTCTTGGCCGCGCCCTCGGTTTCGGCTTCCAGCTTCTGGCGTTGGAGAGTCTCGCGCTCTTCCAGCACGCGCAGCTTGCGCGCATCCACTTCCACGCGCTTGGCTTGCAGCTCCACTCTCTGCAAACGCGACATGGTGAGCGAAAGCAGGTTCAGGCCCTCCAGGAACTTCGCCTGGTCGCCCGGCCCTACCTTCTGCATCAGCGTGAAGACCTGGTCGCGCATGGCGTTCATCACGGCCGCGTTGGACTCGGGCAGATCATTCCCGGCGAAAGCCCCGGCCCATTCGCGAGCCTTGGCGCTTTCCGCCAGCACTTGAGCTCGCACCTGGGCCACGCGCAGGTCAAACCAGCGCTGCAGTGTGGATTTGGCCAGGCGCAGATCCGGGAAGAGATCCAGGCTGCCGGTATCCACCAGCTCCCAGTCGATGAAGCCCCCTCCGTCTTTTTCCCATTCGGCGCTGTAAGGCCTGGCCGATTGCTCCGAAATCTCCACCCAGGTCCGTCCCCGGTCATAGAGCTGCTTGATCGCATCCTGCGCAGACTGCGGCAGGCGGTCGATCTTGAGCGGCTGCTTGGACTTCCGCGCTTCTCCGGTTTTGGGTCTGGGTTTGGTCATCGTCTCTCGGGCCTAGTTGAAAAGCACGTCGTCGTTGGAGCGGCCCGCGGTGACAAAGCGCAGCCCGGTGGCCGTGAGCGCGAGCTGGCTCAGCTCCACGCGGCCGGTGAATTCGTTGGTGGCCCGCTTGAAATCGAGGTAATCGAGCACCGCGAGATCCTGGAGCAGGGTGAGCACCTGGTCGCGGCCCAGCGTCTGCCCCATCTTCTGCAGCACGGCCCACACCTCGAAGTCATCCATCCGCGAAAGCTGGTTTTCGTGCCCCTCCCTCACCAGCTTCAGGATGATGCCTCTGCGCCGCCTCGCCTGAATCAGCCTACGATCCGCTTCCATCGCGTCTTCCTCCATCGGCGCTGCCCAGACTCATCCGGATAGCGTTTACTGACCTCGTCAAATCCTGCAAAGTCTCATCCTGCCGATCAAACCGCTCATACATGCCCGGAAATTCCTGCGCCGCGTAGATGGCCAGCCGCTCCACCTGCTCGGCCTGGCGGCTGCCGTGATCGGCCAGCCGGGTCAGCGCATCCGCCGTCCGCCCGCTCGCCTCGGCGCTCGAATGCACCCCGCTGGCCACCAGGCTGAAACTCTCCCGGACGGTCGCGGTCATGCCTTCCAGGAACTTGCCGACCACAAACAGGGCCACGATGGCGATCAGAAAGGCCGGCCCCCAGCCTTGCAGCAGCGCGAAAGCCCGGTCCGGCTGGCTGGTCATGATGTTGTAGGCCCCCAGAACGATAGCCGCCCCGCTGGCCCCGCCCATCACGATGCCTATATGCCGGAGCCAGCCAAACCGGAACCCCGCCTCGACTCCCACTTTCGGCACCGAAACCCCGCTCAAGTCCAATGTCGTCACTCTGCCCTCTCGCCTCAAGTCCTGAACGGGCCGACGTGGAAGAATAAAGCCCCTACACGCCCCCGATTCCGTTTCCAGGTACATCCGAGCCTTCCAGCCGTCCGCGACGCCCCAGAGGCCCTTAAAACGCATCTTCGCCTTTTCTCCGCCTTACGAGCCCAGAACCGCCCAGGCGAAACAGGGATTCCGGCCGCCCCGGCCTCCACAACTGGCCAGCCAGACAGCCAGGGCGAAGAACAGCGCCAGCCAGAGCCAGGGCAGAAGCTGCGATCTCCGAATTCTCCCCATCGTCAGACCCTCCATCAGCAAGCCCTGGACAGAAGGCAGCCGAGCGAGACGCCGACCTTGGTCCCGTCAAACATCGTTGCCCCCGCCTTCCTCCACCACGGCTTGGGAGTGAAGTACAGCTTGGTCAAATCGTCAGCCACCCGCTTGCCGTCGCCGGTCATGCCCTGCATATTTTCCGTGGTCCCGGCCAAAGCCAGGCTCAGCCGGTCCACGTTGTTAATGGTCCGGTGAATGCTTTGGTCCTTGAGCAGGGCGTCCAGGTCGTAACCACTGGCCGTGTAGGCTGCCAGCAGCGGTTGCGCGGCGGCGATGGCGCGTTCCCCTTCGCCCAGGGTGTCGGTGGCAGCGTTGAGCGTCTCTGTGGCTGCGTTGGCCGTTCTTGTGAGCGCGTCGGAAGTCTTTCCGAGCGAGTTGACTGTCCCCTGCAAGGCAATCTGTGTGTTGTGCAAGTCAGTAGAGACAGCGCCGTTTTTCTTTGCTGCTGCCTCAACCTGCCCCAAAGTGCCGCGCAGCGTATTCAGAGTGATGGAAGACTGAGCCAGCAGCCCGCAGTCTTTTGCGTTATCCACGGTAAGGAGCTGGCCTTTGATTGGCGTACAGGGCCGGTTAACGTTGGCCAGCGTGGCCGTCACGCCCAGAACCGTTTGCCTCGTAGTGACTTGGGTCTGGTGAGAATCCCAAGCGAAAAACGCAGCACTGCCGGCAACCGCCAAAAGGCAAACTGCCCCGGCGATACGCTCGGCGATTTGGGCTTTCACGTCCAGATTCATCATGGCCTCAAACTTCCATCGGCTTGAATTCGATAAGCCAGGCTCTGCCAGTCCTCATGCGTCTTCGCGGCTTCAATCAGCCGCCACAGAAAGCCCGTGTGGGGATCGACCGCACCATACTTTTCCCAGCTCTTCGCGAATGCCCGCTTGACTCGCTCTTCCTCGTCCATCTCGGCCTCAAAAAGCGGGCGGATGCCCCGTTAAAGCATCCGCCAGGGGGTGGGGAACTTTGCGTCCGCGGCAAACGGCTTGGTTGAGCCGTTTGCCGCATATTAGGCGGGGACGGGGCTCGTGCCGACGCTTGCCTTGCTCGTGCTGGCCGCCGGGGTGAAAGCGTTCAAAGCCGCCACCATCGAGTTGACAAAGGTGGTCACGCCGGCCGTGCTGGTGGTGATGCCGTCCTTGGCCAGCAGGGGAGTCAGGATCGGCTCGACCGTCGCGACCACCGAAGCCAGCTTGGCCACGCCGTTCGAGGCACCGGCGGCGGCGTTGACGCCCGCGGCCTGGGCCGTGGCGATGGCGGTGAGGGTTGCCTGGACAGCCGGCAGCAGCGACGGAGCGTAGGCTGCGATAAACGGCTCGGCGGCTTTGCCGGCGTCTTCCACCACAATCTCGGCGACGGGCTCGGCCTTGGCAAAGTCGTTCTTGATGTCGGTCCCGATCTTTTCCAGCCAGGTGATGACTTTGTTCGACATGGGTTTCTCCTCAATTCTCGGTTGATGGTTGAAAGGTGGGGGCCGGCGGCGCGACGACCTCAGGCGTCGAAGGGCGCGGCTGGCGCGTTCCCAGAAAGGCTTGCAGGCTGTTGTACAACCAGGCGTACCAGACGTTGTTTCCAAAACTCGACGGATGCGGCATATTGGCGACAACCGCCACCGCGAGGAGTCCGGCGATGGCCGTAAACTCCGAACTCCGGCTTTGGATGTAGGAGCCCAGGCTCATGTGGCGCTTCCCCGCCACAGATCAAATTCCGCCCCGCGCCGCGCCTTCAATGCAGCGATTTCACGCCCGGCGGCGTGGTCCCAGGTCAGCAGTTGACGCCCGGCCGCTTCATAGAGCCCAGAGTTCAAATCTTTCAGCAGGGTCGAAGACTCCAAACGTCCCGCGCCCAGGTTGAAGACAAAGTCCACCAGGGCGTCGAACTGGCCCTGCGTCAGCGGAACTTTCACCAGCCGCTCCACCGCTCCTTCTGCGTCGTCCACGTCGCAAGAAAGGATGTGCTCGGCCAGAGGTTCGGTGACTCCGTCCGGAAAGCTATTGGGATGCATCTGGCGATGGCCAAAACCGATGGTGGCCAGGCCATTCAAGTCCAGATAGGTTCTGCCCCGGAAGCCCTCCGACGTTTTGAGCAGCTCCATTCCGGCCTTGCTGAATTCCATTGCCCGGCTCCCTTGTTCGAATCCGGGCAGGGAGCGTGCGGGCTCCCCGGCCGGATTCTGCTCTGGCTGCACCGCACTGGTCTCCTTTCGGGGAACAACAGTGGGGGCCATCAGTGGACAGAATAGGGCGCTACTACGCAACGGAGGGAGATATCCGGAAGAGCTGATTTATAAGGGGAAGATGAGATACGGCACGGCGAAGAAGAGCGTTGCCGCACGGCATGGGAGTTATGCTCGAATCATTTTAAACAGGTAAGCGAACAATGCGCCAGCGAAATGGAAGACCGCCAGCGCGGCCGAGACTCCGAAGAAGACGGCCCAGAAGATGCCGCGAGTGGACAGCGGCGGCGGCGCGGTCGCCAGAGGAGCCGTTTGCGGCTGGCGCACACGAACCGGAGCGCGGCGCAGCTCGGCCGCCTGGCGGCAAAAAACATGCTCGTTCAGCCCAATGCCCACCGGCTTGTCGCAGATTTTACAGTTCGCCATGCGTTTGCTCGCACCAGACTCGACTCATGAGCCCAAAGATACGCCAGTGGTTACGCCTGCACAAACGGGCACGGCTAAAGTCCACGCCAGTCGTTGGCTAAAACCGTTTTTTTAGCTGCTCAGTTCGATCTTCATCTTTGGATCGCATCTGATTCTGATATTCGGAAGTAAAGATATGGATGCTACCCTGATCTACCTGGGTCCCAACAGATTCGCAAAGAAGAGATAATCTTCTACCGACCCACCTGGCTTTGTAATTCTTGTAGTGAACTCCAATTTTAGAAACAACATCTTCAACTGTCCTAGACCTGGGAGGTCCATATTTTTCCACAAGAGCAGCTGAAATTTGGTCAAAAGAATCCTGATGGAAAGCCACAAAGATTGAACCCACGTTGCCGTCCACCAACTCGACATTTATATCGAAAAAGTCGGGAACATTGTGTATCGCAAAAAAATAAGCGATGGATTCTGCGCATGGCTTTTGAAAATCGACCCATGACTGGGAGTATGGCGGACAAAGCGGAATGGATTCAGTGAGAGGAGAGCCCAGCTTAATTCCTAAAAACGAACTGGGCTCCCCTTTCCATGCAGGGATTTTCGTCGGATGCTGCGCAACCCCAATCGAGCCGAACAGAATGGAGCACAAGACCAACAATCTGCCACTTTTTGAAATTTGCATTTTGCCCTTTCTTTCCGTCCGGCTACTGCATCCGGCTCTCCGGCCTCGGCAGAGCCGCCGAGTCACCCATAGTACAACACACAAAGCCCACGAGACTATATTCTCCGCTCTTCTGCAGCTTTTTCCAGGGCTGATTCGGATGGAAGGGTAAGAGCATATCGACGCCATCTGTCTGCCGGCTGAGCCAGCGAATCTCGACGCCGTTTGAGGTTTGCACCGCGACGAGACTCCCCTTCAGTTGGTCAGGGTCCTTGCGGCTGATGTCCAGGACAACGATCATTTTGGCGACGCCTTCGCCCTGGACCCGCAACGCACGAATAATTCCGCCTTCCATGAACCACTCCTCGGGCAAGTGTAGATTCTTCTCAATATCGTTTGGAGACAGCCCCCCTAGTACATCCACCCTCGCGGCCTCTTTCACTAGTGGCACAATTCGCAACTTCTGGGAAAACACAGGTAATCCGGAAAGATCACTAGCCTCCAGGTCGAACCCCACCTGCTCGGCTGCCAGGTCGCGCCAGAATTGGCGCTCCGATTCCGGGGCCAGTTCTGAGAGTTTGAGGAGACTTTTGGCAGTTGGAGTTGCTGATTTCTCCCCTCTTTCCCATTTAGAGACAGAGACTTGGCTGATTCCGCATATTTTGGCAAGCTCCGCTTGCCTCATCCCTCTGGATTTCCGTAAATCCCGGATTTTCTGAGCGAGGTTCTCCCCACTGAAGATATTTAAGCCTGAAGGTATTATTTCCTTTGACATTTCATACCTGCGGTTATATTGTGATTCTGCGAGGGGAAACGCCGTTCCCTCTCGGTTCCGAGGATACACGATGGACATCAACACTTTCAGGACAAAACTCACCCGCGACATTCAAAGCCGAGTGGCCCGGCAGCTTGGGCTCAGCCGTTCCCACGTCTGCGAAGTCGCCAACGGGCACCGGCGCTCCCGCCGAGTCCAACTTGCACTGGAAAAGGAATACGCGAGAGTTGATCGCGAGGTCCGGGGCTTTGAAAGAAAAACCGAGCGTGCGGCATGAGCGATACTCCGACGCTCCTCGAACAGTTGAATGCAATCCAGACGATCATCGCCATGATCGTAAGCGAACAGCGCTATCTGATGCAGGAAAAACCTGCTGGTGTCGAGAAACAAACCCCTGTGGTGCCTGAAGCACCCCCCGTCGAAGTTCATTCCTGGATGGAATCGATCAGAGAATCGGCATCGCCGAAGGAGGTCGAGGCAGAAACTCCCCGCCGCGCAGGTGTTCCCATTCGCACAATCAATCCAGCTCTGGCACATCTGAATCGGAGCGATTTTAGTCAGGGAGGAAAATTCTACGGGCTGATGGCTCATATAGCCAGAAAGCTAAACATTGGCGGCTGTTACGTGAAAGAAGTCGTAGACGGGAAGAGCCACGCTGCGCGAGTGATAGCGGCGATAATCGAGGAAATTCAACTCGGGTATAAGCCGCCTCAGAAATTTCACGATCAACTCAGTGCAACCGAGGAAGTCGCTTTTCATCGTGGCGGCCGCTATTACGGCCTTTATCGCCGTGTGGCGCAGCAATTAGGTTTAAACAAAAGAACTGTGAGTGCGGCGTGTCGCGGAACGGGGCGTTCTGACCGAGCTGTCATTGCCGTCCGCGCCGAAATGGCCCGCGTCGATGCGGAACTTGCAGCCAAAGGAGGCCAGTAGCGTGGCTTCCCAAATGGCTTTATCTCTCCCCCTCCCCATCTCCGTCCCCGCGCCCCAGCGCATTCTGCTGCCTGATCCCCGCGATCAGGCCACCGCGACCGAGCGTCTCAGCGTTTTGCAACTTCTCTTCGACTATCGCGGTGACCCGGAACGCTTCGGAGCTCTGCGGCTCCTGGATGGAACTCCAGTGAGCAGCGCCACCAGGATGCTGGCCTACATCGCGGAGACCACCGGCACCAGCGAACGGACGCTGAAGTATTGGCTGGCGCGGTATCAGACCGGCGGCCTGGCCAATCTGGCAGATCGCACGCGGCGGGATAAAAACCAAAGCCGGTTTTTTGCCGCGTATCCACGGGCAGCTTGGCTTATTGCGTACTTATTTTTGGAGTGCCGAAGCTCCTGCAAGGTCTGCCATGAAGCGATTGTCCGCGACGCCAAATTGATAGAAGTTCCGCCAGAAGAATTGCCGTCCTACGAAACAGTGAGGGCATGGCTGCGCTCGATGCCGCCCTCGCTTCAGGTGTACGCCCGTAAGGGCCGCAAAGCTTACCGCGATCAGATGTCTCCGTATTTGAAACGGGCTTTCACGGACGTCTACGCCAATGAAGTTTGGGTGGGCGATTTAGCCATCATGGATATTGAAGCGTCGAACGATGTCTTTGAGAACGTCGAGTACGGATCCCCGCTGCGCATCCGCCTCGACGCCAATCTCGATTACCGTTCGCGCCTGCTCGTAGGCTACAGCTTCTGCTGGGAAGGAAGCAGCCGGTCGGTCGCCGCCACGATGATTCGCGGCATTCGCAAGTACGGACCTCCCGTTTTTTGGTACACAGATAACGGAGCCGCCCAGAAGAAAGCCGCCAAAGGCGCGCAGCCTGGCTACCTGGTGGATTCGCCGCTGCCGCCCAAGGATTGGCGCAAGACCGAGATCGAATCTATCGAGTCTACCGGATTCCTGGCCCGCGCCGGCATCGCCGTCCAGCACGCGCTCCCCTTCCATCCGCAAGCCAAGGCCATCGAGCGTTTCTTCAGGACGATGCATGAGCGCTTCGACAAATGCTGGCCCACGTACACCTCCGGCAGCCCCTTCACCCGCCCCGATGCCACCACCGCCTTGATGGTTCACCACAGAAAGTGCCTGGCGAAAGGTCACCTGGAAAAATCCCACCACCCGCGGGTTTCGCAGATCATCGCGGCCTTCATGGGATGGGCCGAAGAGTATGGAAATACTCCACACAGCGGTGAAGGTTGCGAGGGCCTAACGCCCCGCCAGGTCTTCGAGGCGAACCGCAATCCTGCCCAGAAGCCCACGCCGGACCCGGCCACGCTGGCCCTTTTAATGGCAGAACACCAACGCCGCATGGTGCAAGAGTGCGCGATCCGCTTGAATAATCGCCGCTACGTGCCGGTTGATCCCTGCGGCTGGGAAGCTCTGCACAATCTCAACCAGTGCGAAATTTTAATTGCTTACGAGCCGGGCGCTCCGGAAGATGCCGCCGCGCTCGATCTGGACGGGAACTTTGTCGCGGCGCTCCAGGCCGAGGAGATGGCCCGCTTCGCGCCCAGCGACCCGCACACCAAGGCGCAAGTCTCCGAAAGTATGCGCCAGCGCCGGCATCTCGAAAAGACGACCCGCGAGGCGTTGCAAACCATCAGTCTCGTTGCGCGGCAGAATGGAGCCCTGACTCCGTTGGAAGCCATGGCCAAGCGGCTGCAGTTCCCGGCCAGCACCGATCTTGCGGACGTGGTAACCCAGCGTCCATCCAAATTCAACCCCAACGACAACCCTTCCAGCCGGCCCACGACACCGGCGGAGGCAGCGCGAATCTTTTTGGAGAGGCAGAACGCATGAAAGACAGCATGGACAGCGCGGCGCGAGTACGCACTCTCGCGACCGAATATATCAACCGCAGCGGGATTTCTCCCGTGGATTTTGCCCGGCGAGTCGGTTTCGCTTACTCGACCCTGAATCTTTTCCTGACCGGCAAATATGGCCAGATGGTCGGAGACCAATCCAAGATCATGGCGGCCGTGCTCGGCTTCATCGAGAACTATCCGCTGGCCACCGATAGCCTGGTCTCTCATCAGATGTACGAGACGAAGGCCGTGACGATGATGCGTGGCGTCTTCGCCCGGCTCCTGGAACGGCCCCAGGTCTATCTGGTCTACGCGCCTCCGGGCTCCGGCAAGACTGACATCGCCCGGCACTTGATCTCCGAGCATAACCGGCAGCACGGCGCCGAGCAGACCACGTACATATTCCGCGTCTACTGCCGCGCCCGGATCACGCCCCGCGACCTTTTGCGCCGGGTGGCCGCGGCTTGCGGCACCGAGAGCAGCACATCGACGGACCGGGTGATCCACAACTTGCGCTGGGATTTTCGCGGCAAGCGGGTGGTGATTTATCTGGATGAGGCGCAGCACTTGAGCATCGACGCCTTGGAATCCGTCCGCGAATTATTGGACGAAGATCCGCGCTTCTCGCTCTGTTTTGCCGGATCGCATGAGTTGGACCGCACCTTCGCCCGTTTCGCCGGGACTCTCGAACAGTTGGAGCGGCGCATCTCCGACCGCGTCACCCTCCCGCCCGTCTCCGCAGACGAGGCCGCGGGCATCCTTAAATCTGAATTGGCCGGACTCACGCTGGACTCGGCCCTCATACGCCAGCAGATCGAGCTCGCTACGATTACTGTCCGGGTCCAGCGCAAGACGCAGCGCTACATCAGCATCGGACGCCTGATGGCGGCGATACGCGAGATCCGCGAGGGCCTGGCCGCGCAAGCGCCCGTCGCGGATCCCGACGCCGCAAGAATCGAGGCCGTGGCATGAAAGCAAATCCCCTTTCTATTCCTGTATCTCTCCGCATTCTGGTGGAAGACGGTAAAGGCCAGGATAGGCGGACCCAGCCCCAAAGTGAGCCGCGCCCCGAGCCGAGATTCGATCGCGTCTTTCGCGCCTTCGTCCGGGTGGCGTGTGCCTCCGAGTGGATTTTCAAACTGGCCGTGATCCTGGGCGTGCTCTATCTTTCCATTCGCATCGGCTCAGCCTTCCTTCCCGGGGGCGCGGTTGAGCGCGTGCTCGGAGGCCTGCGGTGAGCGCTCAAACCGAAGATCGCCTGGTCTATACCGGCCCGGATGGAGATGTCCACTGCATCAGCTCCAAGGCGCTGGTCACTATTCCCGCCGAGTTCGAAGAGACGATTGCCACGCTCTGCTCCGATTTGCGGCTTATGCGCGACTGCGTCCTGGTCTTCGGCGGGGTTCCGCGGCCGGTCGCCGAGGCTATTTTGCTCAACCTGGGACCGGCCCAGGCCGCTTTCGATATGGCCATGCGTAACGGCGAGCCGGGGGAAAGGCAGGGAAACTGATGGAATTAACCACCGTGGCCTGCAACATCTGCGGCCGGCAAAAGCAGGAGACAAACAACTGGTTTGTCGCCATTCACCATCCTGAGATGCAAGGTGTCCTGTACATGCCCGCGGACGCGGTCGAACTTCCGCGCCGCCCGGGATACATCTACGAGCACATCTGCGGCCAGGGCTGCAGCCTCAAGCATCACGAACGCTGGCTGGACAGCCTCAAAGCCGCCGCCACAACCGCACCAGAAAGCATCGAGGAAAGCGCCACATGACCACCGAAAAGAAGCCCGCGCCCACCGCCGCTGAAATTGACGATCTCTGCCTGGCATTCGACCAGGCCAAGATCGCGGTCGACAAAGCCGAACAGAAGTTCTCCACCGCCAAGGTCGCATTGATGGCCGCCGTGCAGGATTACGGCTACACCCCCTCTCACGCCGAGAAAACCACCCGACTGGAAGGCTCGCTCTACATCGCCGACGCCACGGTAGCCTCCACGGTCGAGGTGATTGAGGCATCCGTGGCCGAGCTGCAAAGCGAACTCTCCCGGCTCCAAAAGCCCAAGGTTTTTGCCGAGCTTTTTGACCGCAAGGTGAAGCACTCGCTGCGCAAGAACGCCGCCGGCACTCTCAAGCTGGCCATCGGCGGATTCGCACTGGAAGTGCAGAGCAGGTTGCTCTCCCTCTATTCCTCCTGCCTCAACGTCAACGTCAAGGCTCCGGCTCTCTCCGTTGATCTGGCCGCCGCTCTGCGTCAGAAGGAAACCGAAGCCCAGCAGAAAGCCGAGCGCAAGGCCGCCAAGCTGGCCAAGAAAGCAGGCATTGAATGAGCCATTCCAGCAATCTCGGTTCCGCGAGCAAGACCCTCCGGGTGGAGATATTCGCCCTGCTCAGTTGCTATTCCACCAGCATGACGGATGCCGCCCGGCAGCATCCCCAGGCGGCCATCGATCTGGCCGCGGCTCTGGATCCGCACGTCGAGGCTGTCGGCCGCGCCGTAGCCGCGCTGGCGCGCTTTGGCAAAGTCGAGCTCGCGGAAGAGACGTAGGCCTTTGATATTCGGAATTTCTTGCGGCCACCTTGCTGCAACGACGGGAGGTGCGCCCGATGACGAACGCCGCTCCCCTCGGCAAGCGTTGCGATCGTTGCCTCTGCTGCGACGCTGTCATCGTCACGGATGGTGAAGCGCTCTGCGCGGCTTGCGACGACGGAAATCATACGCCCACGCCTGAAGGTCAGCCGATGCCAAAGAAACCGGAGTCTGTACCTGAAACCCCACTCGCCGTTTCGGCTCCGGAGCCGGGAAGAAAGGATGCCATGTCAGTCCGAAGTGTAAGAAGTGGAAGAGGACGTGGAAAGCGTATCGACCTTGAGACTCGGCGCGCCGTCCTGGCTGCCGATCCCAAGATTTCAAGCACTCAATTGGCGCGTGAACTTGGCATATCGGATCAGTCTGTATTAAACATTCGCCGCCAGTTCCACGCCGTTCCCATGCCCGCAGCCGAAGAGCTGGATTGGGAGCCGGAGCCGGCCGTCGCAATGCCGCGCGCGGCAACCGTACACCTCTCGGTGATTGGAAGCACGATGGATGCCTGGTGGAAAAGCATGAGCTTGGATGATAAAGCCGCGCTGTTCACGGCCAATTATCGCTTCCGTATTGAAGGAAGCGTGCTATGAGACCTACCGCTCTCAGTTCGGCCCATACCAACGTCTGCCGCAAGCTCTACGACCTGGCCAACGCGTGGAAGCAGGAACCTGAAGCCCCGGTAGATCCTGATGCAGCTTTACGCCTGGCCGAGTCCCTCAGCGAATGCGCTTGCAAGCTCGCCTTACGGATAGGGCTCTTGCGCTGCGAGGCCGAGAGGGCCATCGAAGGAAGGAAAGGAGAAGCCGCTTGACCGAGCAAACGCTATTCCCTGACCCGGCGCCCTCCACCGAGGAGAGTGCGCGCATCCTTGACCTGGAGATCGAGCTGCTGCTCTTCGGCAAGCCCGGCGGTCCACTCTTGCTCACTCTCAGCGATGACGAAAAATGGGTCCTTGCCGCGGTTCGCTATCACCGGGGAGCGGCCCGCGCCATCACGATCCGCGAGATGCAGGCGCGCACTTCCTGTGATCGGCTCACCGACCGGCAGATCAAAAAGGCGGTGCGTACCCTGCGCATCAACTTCCACCTGCCGATCGGCTCCTCGAAGCAAGGGAATGAGGGTGGTTACTTCATCATGCTGACCGAGGAAGACCATGCCATCCTCCGCCACCAGGTCCTGGACCAGGTCCGCGCGGAGCTGGAAGTGCTGAAGTCGGTGGATGGTCCCAAGGCCGCGTTAGAACTGCTTGGCCAGTTGCAATTGGAGGTGGGCCGATGAAGCTCTTCGAGTCAGATCCCCAAGTCGTGCTTGCCGGGATTATCTCCTCAACTGTCTCCGTCCTGATCGTCATCGCCGGTTTGGTCTTGGCGCATAACTGGAAATAAACCCTGGCTGGGAGGCGCTATGCGCAACACACGCAAGTTTGAACAAGAGATGGAGCGCATCCGGCGCGAATCCGATGCCCTGCTGACCCTCATCATCACGCCAGACTGGGGTTATATCGCCACCGATCCCAAGCTGGCGCCCAAAGATGCGATTGAAACGCTCCGCAACGAGATTCCCTCGCTGGCGGAATTCCTGACGAAGAAAGGTTCCGCTCGATGAAGTTGGGAGACAAAAAAGATATTGACTCGCGGCACATGCTCATCAAGGCGATGCTGGACTTATACTGGCTGCGCGAAAACCCCACGATCCCTTCGCTCCCCTGGGGCGCGGCCGACGCCGGCGCGCTGGCACACTTCCTGCGCGCCAATCCAAAGCTGAATCCTCTTGTCGTGGAGCAATGCCTGGTCAATCGGCTGAACAGTGAGGATCATGCTTCGGCCGAGCGCGTGCATCGCTGGATCGGAGATGTCTTGCGCTACGCTAGCGGGCCGCTCAATCGCTTCAAGCAGCCCAAGCAGCCGATCCACGCGGAGGCGTCGGCCGGCTCCAATTATCCCGGCAAAGTCTGGAGTGAGCCTGCGCCGACAGAAACCGCGCGCCAGTTCATGGGCGAAGTATGGTTCGAACGCACCGTAAGTAGCTTTAAAGCGGGTAAGGCGCTCACCGAGATTCAGCGTAACTGCCTGCGCGAGGAAGGGCTGCTATGAGGCCAAGAAAGAAGATTCTCCTGGTGAGCGCATCCGAGGATCGCGCTTCCATTCTCAAGTTCATGCTGGAGACCAGCCGCTTTGCTGTTACGGCCTGTCTCTCCGCTGCGGAAGCCCTTGATTTGCTCTCTCAGGAGCAATACCATCTGCTGCTTTGCCATCTGCCTTTTACGGGCATTGAAAACCTTATCGATTCAGCCCGCACCATCGACGAGGCGATGCCCTCGCTGGTCCTTGCTGGCAAGCTGAGCCAGTTACCCATCGGCATTCACGCCAGCGCTTTTATCAAGCCGGCGGATTATTGCGCGGCCTATCTGCTGGAGAGAGTGAAGGTTCTCACGGCTCGCAAGCGTGGACCGCAGCCGCGGCGCATTCTTCCAGCTTGCATGATGGACGCACCTAACGAGGTGAGGAGGCTTGCCTCATGACCAGCGAAGAGCGCTCCTGCCTCGGAAAAGTGCGTCATACCACACAACGCCGCGCGTGCATCGCGCTCGGGAAAACCAATCTTCGCTACCATGAAAAGCCCGGCTCTATTCAGGTCTATCGTTGCCGTTTCTGCAAGGGCTGGCACCTCGGCCACGTCAAACTTCACCCGGAACCTCTCCGCCGCATGGCGAGGCCCAAATGAAAGTTTTGAGCGTGAGAGTTTCCAAGTCCTAAATGATTCTAAGTTCTAAGTCGCCAGCAAGGAGGGCTGAGTGCAAGTGCCAGACCATGAGTATCAACGCCAATGCCAAAGGATGGGCTGTAAAAACCTGATCGATCCAAAACGCCGAACGGCTAAGTTTTGTTCGGATGCCTGCCGCCAGGCCGATGGCCGCGAGATGCGCAGGTTACGTCCTCCCATCCTCTGTGACCATTGCAAAAAACTTTTGAAGAAGGGGACTTATGCCGCTCTCAAAACGACAACTCGTAAGACTTCAGACTCTCTATAGCCAGTTAGCCCGGCATGAGATCGGCGTTGGTGTTAGTCGTGAAGCACGGCTAGCCTGGGCTGCCGAGTGCCTGCATAAGCCCGTGAAGAGCTTTTCTGATCTCACTTTAGCCGATGCCGGTTTCCTGATTGATAGCATCCAGGAGTGCCTGGGCATTAAGGCTCCTGCCAAGCACCGGCCCGATCGCGCCCAGGCGCGCCGCGCGGGCGTCGATGGCCGCAAGGATGGCCAGGAGTTCGCCTCTACTCCCCAGCTCGCCAGCGAGGCCGACCTGGCCTCGATTCAGGCGTATTACGACCGCCTGGGATGGGGCCGCGCGCAGTTTGACGCCTGGCTGCGTTCGCCGCGCTCCCCGCTCAAACATAAGTCCGCTCCTGTCATCGTCACGGTGGCCGACGCCAATCGCGTTCGCTGGGCCTTGAAGGGGATGTTACAGTTCGCGGGCAAGTGGGAAGATCGCGGCGCCCCGAAGAAAGAGAGATAATTGCATGACCAACGACGAAGCGGCTCACAATCTCTTGATGGCTTTGACCGACACTCTCGATAGCGATCCTGCTGCTCAGGCGGCAATGCAATTCTTGGTGGATGCCGGGCTGCGTTTTATCCGCGTCGACTTCGTACTGGCTGGGTCTTCTGATCCCGTCCACCAGGTCTTGGCTTCCGATTCCGACGCCGACTTTCTGCGCTCTTTGCGTATAGCCCCCGATCTAACTCCATCTGAAAGGGATAAGTGATGAGTTTCCGCTCCCCCGATCAATTGCTTTTGCCGTGGAGCCCGCGCTACACTATCTCCTCGTCGCGCGCCGCTGAGATTCTGGATGTTTCCGTGATGACGGTTACTCGCATGATCGAAGACGGTACCCTCAAGGCGTATAAGGTGCGCAATAAGCCAAACAGTCCCTGGCACATCAATTACGATTCGCTCGTAGCTCACATCGAGTCGATCCACCAGCGTAACGGTCTCGAACAGCGTTTTTGAGAAATAGAATCTTTGTCCAAATTCACACTTCAGGAGGAGATATGCCAGTGAATGATGAATTGGAAGCTGCCCGTGAGTGGCGAGTGAAAAATGCCAAAGGGGGAAGGTTGGATACTTCTGACGTTTACTTTTACTCAGAGGATATTGTCGATGACCTCCTCGCCAAATATGCTTCCTCTCGGAATCGTGTGGCCGGTGCAATTCAGAAAGATGAATCTGCCTTTATTCTCTCTAAGACCTCGAAGAGTGAAGTTTCAAGAGGCCGACGCAAAAGGACTAAAACCGGACAGAAGCGCCTCCTCCGGAAAATTCTGAATATGGATAGGCTCCCTATGGATGCACTTGATGCTGTTGTATATCTTCGCAAGCGCTTCAGGACCATCGTTCAGATAGTTGAACAGTCAGCAAAACCCTACAGTCCTGAATGGCAGAAAGACGGCGGGGGATTTATTGATTGGACGCAGGTGGACAGCGAGACGCTCATTTTCTTCCCTAGGTTTCGCCTGAATAAATCTTCGTTGCATCGGTGGTTCGATCTGCGCGTTGATCAGGCTACTTTACCCCTCGGTTTTTCTCATGACAAATAAGACAAGTTTAAGAGGGTTGAGTTATTCTATTCTCTAACTCACAATCTGACTTATTTCCAGGTCAAAAACCGGCCTTTTCTGGCTAGTTTATGGCCTGGATTTGACTCCGTATCCGCCCCAAATTTCCGCCCGTCCCTAACCTATATATGGTTTTTCATAGTTGGGTTGGATTTTGGATCAGAGGTAAGGATTTGAGCCAGTTGGGTTGGATTTCAACGTGTGTTTTAGCCTTTAAAAACGCGGGTGAGTGGCACTTTTCCACAGCCTCTGCCCGTTCTCTTTAGAACGAGTTGGGTCAGTTGGGTTGGATTTTGCATTGCCTTGGACGGAAAATCAACAACTTACGCGCGCAATCCAACCCAACTCGCCACCACTAGTGCAAAATAAATCCTGTATCGCTCCGCCGCCCGCCCGCTGTGGAAAAGCCCCTCTTCCCTGCGTCAATCCAGCACAATCTCACTGCACCCCTCCGAAGACCGCCAGTGCAATATAATTTCTGTATTCACATTGGAACTCCACATTAACTGGAGAACCGCTCTAAAATGTCACTCCCGCTTCCGCGCCGGCGACGATGGCATTGGGAATGCTTCCTACTCCTCCCGGTCTCACATCCCACTGTATGTCCGGCTGGAAGAAGGCGAAACGCGAGAGCTGGAATCTGTGTCCGCCTTCCAGCACCAGCTCATAGCGCGGATTCCATCTGTCCTTTGTGAGATTTCCATGGTTCTCATGGCGGATCATATGCGCATAATCGCGGCTGTATTTCCCATAAATCAGCCCGAAGATGGTCCGGTCCTCGGGGCGCTTTTGCCAGAGCCCCTTGTAGATCGCGCCGGTATTCACCTGAAACGGCACTACCGAGATGCTCTGCTGCGGATAATAAGCCGAAGCCGCCCACAGCGTGAGCCCCTGCGTGCTGCCGGGGTACTTCTGATGCACCATCTGGTCGGCGTGGGCATAGAAGCCGTACGAATTGCCTACCTTGACGGGCGTGGCAGACGGCTTGTAATAAAGGTGTAACTGTTCGCGGAAGGTCTCGAATCCCGTCCACGGAGTATAGGTGCTCCCCAGCCAGTAGTGGCCAGGAAGTCCCTCAGTTTGCGCACCGCTGCTGGTTCCGGGCTGGCTGGCCGGGCGTTTTTTGTAGAGCATGGGCGTCCAGGCCGCCTGCTCCATGTAAATCACGCCGTCGTCGGGGTGGATCGTCCAGTCCGTGCCATTCGTGTAGGACTGGAAGATATTGTCCCAGGTCTGGTAAACTCCCGCCTGAAACAGGTACTTGTCATTGGGCTTGAACTTGGCCAGGCCGGCCCAGGTGGAAAATGGATAGGCCGAGGACTGCGTGTCAAAGAGTATGTTGCGAATGTCTCCGTCGATGCCGTTGTTCAAATAGTAGCTGTAAATGGGCGACGCGTTCAGATCGTCGGAGGCTGAAAAGCGCCCGGCTTTCAGGGTTATCTTTCCTTCGTCCAGCAGCTGCTTGAGAACCAGTTCATAGAAAAACAGGCTTTGGCCTCCCACGCATTGCTGGGAGTTATATGCGGTGGGAAGGCCAGGGGCGATATATTGATTGGTCAGGCCGCGTCCATCACGATTGACGCCGCTGATGGTCACGGTGGCATTATGCCATCCGCTGAACTTTCCGGGATCAATGTTCACGCCCATGTAAAAATCATCCACGGCGGTCATATGTCCCTGATGTTCGCCGCCTAACGGGTTACCCGAGGAGAGGCCCGTCCAGTAGACGAAGGGACTTACCCCGTGGCGCATGAGGCTCGTACGAAGGCCATCCCAGTCGCCGGAGATGTAGTCCCCGTCCTTCCAGGAAGGGCGCGGAGCCGGAGAAGCCGCCGCGGAGGCGTCCGCCGGCGCCGTTGCGGGGGAGTTTTTCACGGCGGTCAAAGTGGCAACCGGCGCCATCGAAGCGGTGAAGGCGATCTGGCTCAGAGCCGATGGGACGGCCTGAACCGATGCGCTGGACTGGGCCGGTAAACTGGCCTGCGCTGATGAACTGGCAAGAGCCATAAATTGCATGGCGGCGCAGATCAATACAAGTCGCAACCAGCTTTGATTGAGCAATGTGGTTTTCATCTTTTTCCTCCTCATGCGCCACGGCTCCTTGTCGGGAGTGCTTTGCCGGCCTCGATAACTCCGAGGACGGAGAACTCCTCCGAACGACATGGGCGAAGCGGTTCCAGCCAGGCATCGAATGCGAACAAGTCGGTTCGATCCGTTTTCAGATTCACACAAACGCAACGACAACACTCTTGAGTGCGGCGGTATCGGTTTTCATCTTTTGGAAAACCGCCGCAGAGCTGGGGCTCATTCTTCCGGCAACGGCTGCGACTTCTTGACGATGCCCAGCGCCAGGGCCGTAATCACTGTCCCGGCCAGCAGGGCGCCAACATAGCTCAGCAGCCCGTGAACGGCGTTGGGGATGAACAGAACGAAGACGCCTCCGTGCGGAACCATCAACTGCACACCCGTGGCCATGGAGATCGCGCCCGTCACGGCCGATCCGGCCATCAGGCAGGGAATCACGCGGAAGGGATCTTCGGCTGCGTAAGGAATGGCGCCTTCCGTGATAAACGACAGGCCCAGAATCGCGGTAGCTTTTCCCCCGTCCCGCTCCAGCGCGTTAAAGCGTTTTTTGAAGAGCACCGTGGCCAGCGCGATTCCGAGCGGCGGCGTCATGCCCGCCGCCATGACGGCAGCCATAGGCCCATATACATTTGAAGCCAGCATGCCGAGCGAGAAGGTGTAGGCCGCCTTGTTCACCGGGCCGCCCATGTCGAAGGCCATCATGGCCCCCAGGAGAAGTCCGAGTACCAGCGCGCTGGACTGCTGCATGCCGTTGAGCCATGCGGTCAGCCAGCCGAGCGCCACCTTGACCGGCATTCCCACCACATAGATCATGGTCAGGCCGACGATGAGAGTGGAAAGCAGAGGAAGCACGAGAACCGGTTTGAGGCCGGAGAGTTCTTTCGGCAGTTTGATGTAGTCGTTGAGAAATTTTGTCAGGTAGCCGGCCAGAAATCCCGCGGCGATGCCGCCCAGAAAGCCTGCCCCCAGGGTTGCCGAGAGCATGCCCCCAACCAGGCCAGGACAGATGCCGGGCCGGTCGGCGATCGAGTAGGCGATGAAGGCGGCCAGCACCGGAACGTACAGTTTGAAGGCCGTGGCTCCTCCGATTTGCATCAGCGCCCAGCCCAGGGTGCCCGTATTGTCGCCGGCATGAATGCCGCCAACGGCAAAACTCAGCGCGATCAGCAGGCCGCCGGCGATGATGATCGGCAGCATATAGGAGACGCCGGTCATGAGGTGTTTGTATGGGCCAGTGCGCTGCCGCTGCTCCTCCTTGCGCGCCTCGCCCGCGGTTTGTGGCGCGGAGGTGGGCTGAGGCAGGGCCAGCGCCTGCGCGATGACCTCCTTGCCGGCGTGAATAGCCTCTTTGGTGCTGGTTGTGAAAAGGCGCACGCCTGTAAATCTGCTGGTGTCCACATGAGTATCGGCGGCAATGATGGCGGCGTCGGCCAGGCGAATCTCTTCCGCGGTGAGGGTGTTCTTGGCCCCTACCGACCCCTGGGTTTCAACCTTGATCTCGTAGCCCAGGTCCTCGGCAGCCTTGCGCAGCGCCGCAGCCGCCATGAAGGTGTGCGCGATGCCGGTGGGGCAGGAGGTAATGGCCACAAGCCTGGCGGCAGGCTTCTTTTCCAGCGTGGGCAGCGGCTCAGTCAGCGGCGCGGCCAGCGCCTCCGGAGCCGCGCCCGCGCCCGCTGCGTCGCGCAAGATCTGGCTGGTGTGCGCAATCAGGTCGCTCACTGAAACGGCAACCACCTTGCTGTTTTTGAAGCGCTCGGCCGGGGGCGTCTGCTTTCCCACGAGCAGGACCACATCGGCCTCGACGGCGCCGGGCGCGGAGCGCTCCGTTGCTGGCGACGAGGGATTCTGCGTCTCCACGGTGAGGTCGTACCCGCCACGCAAGGCGCAGGCCTTGAGGGCTTCGGCGGCAAGCCGGCTGTGGGCGTCACTCAAATCAGGACCGAGAATTGCAATAAATTTGGCCATCATCAATCTCCATTTCCCGCTGCTGCCGGCCTGGCTTCCGTGCCGGCATTCTCCACTTGGACCTGCTGCTCAAAGCTATGCAATTGCTCCACGTCCACACCAGCGCCGAACCGGGTGACCGAATAGGCTCCCAGCGCGGTCGCCAGCCGGGCGGTTGCCTCCAGGCCGAGTCCCTTCAGTTGCGCATAGACGAGGCCGGCCACCATCGCGTCACCAGCACCGACCGTGCTCTTGACCTGAACCTTGGGCGGTCTGGCCAGCACGGCGGCCTCGCGGCGGACAAAGATTGCGCCTTGCGCCCCCATCGAGACCACAGCCAGTTCCACGCCCTTGCGCACCAGCGAAGCCGCCGCCGCCACCACCGCCTGTGGCGTATGCAGTGCGTGGCCTGCCAGCTCCTCCAACTCGCTCAGATTGGGTTTCACGATTTCTGGAGAGTGCGGAATGGCCTGGCGCAGCGGCTCGCCGCTGGTATCCAGAACGACGCGGCCGCCCTGGCCACGAATCTCGGTCATCAACCGGGAATACAGATCCGGAGAAAGGCCCGGCGGAAGGCTGCCCGAGAGCACAAACCAGCGCCCAGGAGCCGTGCATTGCCGCACCGCGCCGATCAACCGCTCGATTTCCTCTGAGCTGGGCGTCAATCCCGGAAAGTTGATGTCCGTGGTCTGACCGGCCTCCGCATCCACGATCTTGATGCCGGTACGCGTGGCGCCAGGAATGCGAATAAAGCAATCGGTGATCTTCTTCTGTAGGAAATGGCTTTCAAAGAGAGCCGGATTCTCTTCGCCCAGAAATCCGGTCGCGGTCACCGGAACGCCGAGATCGGCCAGAACCGAGGCCACATTGATGCCCTTGCCGCCAGCGTCCACGCGGCTGGATTCCACCCGATTGACCTGGCCGGCATGAAAGCCGGGAATGTGCAAGGTCTGATCGATGGCCGGATTGAGGGTTACCGTCACCACTGCTGCCAGATCGCTCATGCAAGCCTCCTGCCTTCATAGATGGCCAGCACCGATTCCGTGCTGTCGCAGGCCAGTGCCCGCTGCGCCAGCGCTTGCGCCTCGGCTAGTGAAAGCGTGCGAATCGCGGCTTTGACGGCGGGGATGCTGGGAATGGCCATGCTCAGCTCCGTTACCCCCAGACCGATCAGAATGGCGGCTCCTACCGGTTCGCCGGCTAATCCGCCGCAGACCCCAACCTTCTTTCCATACCGCGCCGCCGCTTCCACGGTTTTGGCGATCATGCGCAGGACGGCGGGGTGCGTACCCTGCGCTTCTTTGGCCAGCGAGGCGTTCCCCCGGTCCATGGCCAGCACATACTGGGTCAGGTCGTTGGTGCCGATCGAGAAGAAGTCAACCTCACGCGCCAGCTCATCCGCCATGATGACGGCCGCGGGAACCTCTATCATGGTCCCGATCTCCACCGGCGCCACACCCAGACTGGCGCGAACCTGCTCGGCGATTACCTTGGCGGCCCTCAGTTCGGCGGGCGTGGCGATCATGGGGAACATCAGTTTCAAATTGCCGTGCACCGAGGCGCGATAGGCGGCGCGAAGCTGCGTCTGGAAGAGTTCCGGATGGCGCAGGCAGAGGCGAATGCCACGCACGCCGAGGAAGGGATTGTCCTCGTGCGGCTGGTCAATATAGGGAATATTCTTGTCGCCGCCGATGTCCAGGGTGCGCAGAATCAGGGGCAAGCCGCCAAGCACTTCCAGCATCTCCCGGTAAGCCAGGTACTGCTCCTCCTCGGTAGGCGGCTGTTCCCGGTCGAAAAACAGGAACTCGGTTCTCAGCAGGCCCACGCCTTCTCCGCCCGCCTCCAGCGCCTGGGCGGCTTCATTGGTGCGCCCGATGTTGGCGCACACCTCGATGCGCGCATCGTCGATGGTCAGAGCGGGCTGAAAACGCACTTTATACTGGCGCGCGCGCACATCCTCCAGGCTCTGTTGCACCAGCTTGGCAGAGGCAATATCCTTCGGATCCGGGTCCAGATAGAGCACACCCCGCACGGCGTCGAGAATGGCAAACTGCCCTTCTTTCAGCTCCGCGATTGCCTCGCCGATTCCCGTGATCGCCGGAATATTGAGTGAACGCGCCAGAATCGCCACATGCGAAGTTGCGCTCCCTGTCACCGTACAAAAGCCGGCAATCTTCGCCGCATCGAAGGTCGCCGTCTGCGACGGAGTCAGTTCTTGAGCCACCAGCAGCACCGGCTCGGCAGAGTCGAACTCTTCTCCCTCCGATTTGCCGCCTTTCAACAGATGGCGCAGAACCCGTTCCCCTATATCGCGAATGTCGGCGGCGCGGGCGGAGATAAGCGCATTGCCCGAGTTGGCCAGCGAAGAGGCCATTTCGTCGATCTCCTCGTGCCAGGCATAGGAGGCGCTGGGCAGGGTGTCGATGCGCTTTTCCGCCCGCGCAATCAGGGCTTCGTCCCTTAAAAACTCAGACTGGGCCAGAAATATCTTCCCGGCCTGCTCGGAACCGCGGGCGCTGACCTTCTCATAAAGCGCCTGCAACTCCTCATGCGCCGCGGCCAGCGCGGCGCGCAACTGCTGTTTTTCCTTTGCCGGGTAGCTGGTCGGCGAGGCGAGCACCGCCTGCTTTGCACGGAGCAGGTGAATGCGGGCAATCGCCAGCCCTGGCGAGATGCTCACTCCGGCAATTTTGTTCCCCTCATGAGCCGGCTTCCAGGAGATTTCTACCGCCGGTTTGCGCTTTTCTTCGACTTCCCCCGCTTCCATCAGGGCCTTCAACTCTTCCAGCGCACGCGCTGCATCCGGCCCATCGGCCAGAATCCGCACTGCCGTGCCGTGCTCCGCGCCGAGTAGAAGCAGCGAGGCCATCGTCTTGCCATCGGCCCGTTTCAATGCTGTGTGGACTTGAATGGCGGACTGGAAGCTGCGCGCCTTGGTGGCAAAGTTTGTCGCCGGCCGCGCGTGCAGTCCATGCGCGGCGCCCACCGAAGCCTCGATGCTGATGGCGTTGGCGCTCAGCGTTTCCAGTTGCGAAGAGCGGGCTTCGGGAGCGGGGGGCGTAGCCGTCAGCGCCGCCACAATCCGCTCGGCATCCGGCGTGCTGGACAGCGCCTCGACCAGTTCTTCCTCCGACAGCAGCTCCGTCAGTTTCGCCAGCAGGTCCAAGTGTTCGTCGGTTTTGGCCGCGATGCCCACTGCCAGACGAACCATTTCGGACGGCTGCCATTCCACGCCGCCAGGAAACTGCACCACCGCGATCCCCGTCTTGCGGATCAGGCCGCGATCGGCGGGTAGACCGTGGGGGATGGCGATGCCATTGCCTAAATAGGTGTTGTCAAGCTCCTCCCGCTCCATCATGCTGGACGCATATCCTGGATCGATATTGCCGTTCTCCACCAGCAACTGGCTTACCTGCCGGATAGCGTCCTCTTTGGTTTTCGCCACCGCCCCCGTGCGTACGCTCGCTACCGTAAAATCCAGCATACCGTTCTGTCTCCTGCTCTCAGCTAAACTGAAAAAACAGTAACCGATTACAGATTCGAAGTCAATAATTTTCTGAAAAATATTATTCAGGCAAAGCGATCGGAAGTCGCTCAGGCCAGAGATGTCAATGTAAGTCTTTGTTTATAGGTTATTTATACAATTTGCCCAGTTTCTATTTGCGATAAATTCGAGACAGGGATACACTGTAATCGTTTGCATGAATCCGTGATTTTTTCTGGAAAGCCACTGTTGATTCAAGGTTGATGAGAGGAATTCTATGGCGAGCATTCGTGACGTTGCGGAGCAGTGTGGCGTTTCCACGGCTACTGTATCCCGAGCGCTGGCAGGAAAGCAACACGTTCGCGAAGAGGTGCGAAAACAAGTTCTCGAGGCAGCGCAACGGCTGGATTACCGGCCCAACCGGGCGGCGCGCAACCTGCGATCAAATCAATCCTCGAATATCGGACTGGTGGTCTCCGATATCCAGAATCCTTTTTTTACCAGCATCTGCCGTGCGGTCGAGGATGCGGCTCTCAAGGCGGGTTTTGCCGTCTTTCTCTGCAACACGGACGAGGATCCCGAGAAGGAAGCCCTTTACCTTCGCCATCTCGCGGATGAAAATGTCGCGGGTGTCATTATTGCGCCCACCGGCAGACGGACCCGCGATTTCCAGATGCTGAACGGCTTGGCCATGCCGCTGGTAGTCATTGACCGTCCCATCGGAAAGGAATTGGCCGACACCGTCGTAATCGACAATGCGGAAGCGGCATTCGATCTGACCGAGCACTTGATCTCTCATGGCCGGAGGCGGATTGCGTGCGTCTTCGGCGCTAATAGCTCCACCGGGCAGGAGCGGCGAAAGGGCTTTCAGCTGGCATTACAGAAAAACGGACTGACAGAGAGAAGGGAACTGGTGCATTCCGTTCCTCCGCGTGAAGAAGAAGGCTACCGGGCCGTCTGCCAGATGCTCGCCCTGCCGGATGCCCCCGATGCGGTTCTCACCAGCAATGGCCTGCTTGCCCTGGGCGCCTACCGGGCTTTGATGGAAAGCGGAAAGAAGTGCCCCGAAGAGGTATCGTTCGCCACCTTTGACGAGGCTGCCTGGACCTCTCTGGTCAAGCCCTCGGTCACGGTGCTCGAACAGCCGACCTACGAGATAGGGGCCACGGCGGCGGGGCTGCTGCTGATGCGGATCGAAGATCCCAAACGCTCCATTCGCCACGTGGAACTCAAGCACAAGCTGCTGATTCGCCACTCCTGTGGCTGTGCATGATTCCTGTCGCTGAGGTCCGCCGAAGCATTTTGCTGATCTGCGCAATCCTCGCGTGGAACAAGATCGAAGGCCGCGCTCATTCCAGGCGCGCGTGGATCAAGAGTTTCCACTCGCTTCCAGACGGTGCCCCTTTTTACGGCACGTTCCATCGGGTCTTCCCGCGCTCGATCCGGAGGAGTTGAAGAAGGGCTTTACGGCCAGGGTTTTGCCGATTGCAACTCTGGCTCGTTATGCTACATGCATCCATTTCAACTGTGGAGATCTTCAAGTGACGGTTATTCAAACTTATCGAATGTCCATGGCCATGCGCGTCCCAGGCGGTCGCAGGCCAACTTCGGAAGTTTGAGTTCACCGGCTCACTCTCCTTTCTGGCGCCGCCTGGGATTCCCCTGGCGGCCTAGTTGTTTCTGGATGCTGATTTTCCAGCCAAAAAGGAGATTGCGTTGAGCACACACGACCTGAACGATTCCACCATCGCCATTCACGGCGGACGAACGCTGGATTCCCACGCCAGTTCGATTCTTTTTCCGCTCTATCAGACCAGTACTTTCGTTCACGACGCCGTCGGCGTCAATAAGGGATTCAGCTACTCGCTTCGCCACCGGTGCTGGTAAGGCCGCTTTCCGCAGTCAGTAAGTCCTGACCGCTGACTGCCTAAAACTACGCTTGCATCTGAGCTTGGAGCGCCGGGCGGGAATTGAACCCGCGAGTACAGGTTTTGCAGACCTGCGCGTTAGCCACTTCGCCACCGGCGCCTTGGAAACAGTTAACCGTGGCCGGCAAAGGCCGGTTACGGTCAACTGACGGCTGAAAATTAAAAAACCCACCGCGCCTTCTGGCGGGTGGGTCGTCGGGGCTCGAGATTCTTGCTTCGGAATCTAGCCCAGAGAACACGCCCGCGCAGCGCAGCCCTGACAGCAGCACATACACATCGCGGGAGTGAAGAAATAGGCCATCGAAATCCTTTGCTGGCAGAGCGCCGATTCGCCGGCGACTCACCAATTCTCCGTAGATTAAAGCCAGATCGGTGACCTGTCAAGCTCGCGACAGTCCTGTATCTGGATCTAGCGATGCCAGGTGTTGCTCTTACTTCAACCTGAGGGGCTGTCCAATGCCATAAGACCCTCGGACCAAGCAGAGCTCAAAGGAAATTCCAGGTTGATATAATCCACGCACAAGGAAGGGGAGGCTCCATGAACGTCTATCTGCGTCTCGCGGCGATTGTTTGTCTTCTCACGGCGGCCTCCTTCGCCGGCGCGCAACAGGAGTTCCCTCCTCCCCAGGGCAAAGGGCGCGTGGTCGTGCTGGCCTCCGGCCTCTCCGGCCCGGCGCATTACACCACGGTCGCCCGCGAGATCGCCGAACTGGGCTACGACGTGGTGCTGTTTGATGGCAATCTGATGGAAGGAACGCATGGGGATGGCGCGAAAACGGTCATCCTGCAGGCCCAGCAGATGCCCCACGCGCTGCCCGGCAGGGTGGCTCTGGTCGGCTTCTGCATGGGCGGGGGGATGTCTCTTTATTACGGTACGCAATGGCCCGATCTGGTCGCAGGCATCGTGCTCTGGTACCCCACAAACAACTTCATTCATGACGTGCCCGGTTTCGTGAAGAGATTGAAGGTGCCGCTCTTGGTTTTTGCCGGCGCACGGGACCACTATCGCAATGGCTGCTGCATGGCCGGTTTGGATAGTACACTGGCGGCGGCGGCAACGGCGGCCGGCAAACCGTTCAAACTCATCGTCTACCCGGATGCCGAGCACGATTTCGTCCTTGGCGGGGACCACTACAATCCGAAGGACTATGCCGATGCTTTCAGGCAGACGGCGGAAATGCTCAAGGTGTCTTTGAGCAACTAGGCTTCTCAAGGGAGCGGGCGCCCCCAGGGGAACGAGCATGTCGCACATTTTTATCAGCCACTCGAGCCGGGACACCGAACAAGCGGCGCGCCTGCTCGCCTGCCTGCATGCGCATGGTTTTGTCGAAACCTTTCTCGACTTCGACAAGCACGCCGGCCTGGCGCCTGGCGCCGACTGGGAGCGCACCCTCTATCGGGAGATAGCCGGGGCAGACGCGGTGGTTCTGATCCTGACCAAAAACTGGTTCGACAGTAAATGGTGTTTTGCTGAGTTCACCCAGGCGCGTGCGCTTGGCAAGGCGATTTTTCCGCTCATCGAGGCTCCCACCGGGGAGACCTTCGTTTCCCAAGACATTCAGCATCTGGATCTGGTCAAGGACCGCGAGGGCGGCCTGGCGGTCCTGGCGGCGGAGTTGACCGAGGTGGTGGTCAATGCGCGCGGCGGCTTCGATTGGGACCCCACGCGGCCGCCTTATCCCGGCCTGCTGGCCTTCGATGAGGCCGATGCGGCGATTTATTTCGGTCGCGACGATGATATTCGCCGGCTGGTCGAACGGCTCAACGCGCGGCGGGCGCAGGGCGGAGCCAAGCTGATCGCCGTGCTGGGCGCCTCCGGCTCGGGAAAATCCTCGCTGGTGCGGGCCGGCGTGCTGCCCCGGCTCAAGCGGGACAAACGCAACTGGATTGTGCTCCCGCCCTTCCGTCCGCAACTTCATCCGCTGGAAGAGCTGGCCCAGGCCGTGGCCATCGCGCTCGGCTCCGGCGCTGACTGGCGGCACTGGCGCGAGGCCTTCGCCTCCGAAGATCTAACGCAGGTTCTTTCCGATCTGGCCCGCGATCTGCGCACCACGCGCGGCTCGAATGAGGCGCAGATTCTGATCACCGTCGATCAGGCCGAGGAGTTGTTCGGCGCCGCCGAAAGGGCCGGGGCGGAGCAGTTTCTGCGCGTTCTCAACTCTCTGCAGGATGAACGCCTGCCCTTCCTCGTGGTGATGACCCTGCGCTCGGATTATCTGGGCGAGTTGCAGCAATCGCCTGCGCTGACGGCTCCTTTCGAGGAGTTCTCGCTTAAACCCATGCCCTTGGCGCGGGTGCGGGAGATTATCGAAGGCCCGGCGCGCGCGGCTGGCCTCACGGTGGACGACGCTCTCATCTCGGCGGCGATGAGCGACGCGGCCACCGGCGACGCCCTGCCGCTGCTGGCCTTTGCGCTGCGCGAGCTCTACGACCGTTTCGGCCGGAAAAAGCACCTTACGCTGGAGGCCTACCGCGCGCTGGGTGACGAGTCCGGGCAGCTTTCGCCGCTGGAAAATGCCGTGCGCCGCAAGGCCGACGAGGTGCTGGCCGCGGCCCGGCCTTCCGCTGAAGATTTGCAGGCGTTGAAGGAGGCCTTCGTGCCCGCGATGGTGCGGGTCAACGCCGAGGGCGAGTACGCGCGCCGCCCGGCCCGCTTCGATGCATTGCCCCCGAATGCCCGGCCCCTGATCGAGCGCCTGGCCAGAGCCCGCCTGCTCGTCATTCAAAAAGAGCACGATGTGACGATTGTCGAGGTGGCTCACGAGGCCCTTTTGCGCAAGTGGCCGCTTTTGCGGGGCTGGCTCGACGAAGAACGCGAATTTCTGATTGGCAAGGATCAACTCGAACAGGATCTGCTCGATTGGGAGAAGGCTCCGGCTTGCGAAAAAACCGAGGCCCTGCTCAGCGGCCTGAAGCTGACGCGGGCGCGAGGCTGGCTGGTGGACAAGCCGCTGCAACTCAGCGAGGCCGAGCGCAAATTCATTCAGGCCAGCATGGCGTTCTACGAAGCGGAAGCGGCCCGGCGGGAGCAGTCCCGGCGCCGCATTCAGCAGGCGAGCGTCTCGGCCGCCGTGGTGCTAGCCGTCTGCCTGGCCGGAGCGTTGGGGGAGTGGTGGATTGCCAAAGTGCGCGAGGCCACGGCTGAATCGCGCGAACTGGCCGCCGTTGCCGAGCAGACCGTCCAATCGGGCGGCGATCTCGAACTGGCGCTTCAGACAGCGATCAAGGCCGCCGAGCGTTCGCCGACCGACCAGGCCGAGCACGCGCTGAGAACGGTCCTGGAGGGCCCGCTCGAACACCTCATTCTGCATCACGGCGGCCCGGTCTATGTGGCCGCCTTCTCGCCCGATGGAAAGCGCATTGCGACCGCCAGCGCCGACCATGCGGCGCGCGTGTGGGAGGCCGCCACCGGGAAATTGCTGGCCACGCTCGCCGGCCACTCGGCTTCGGTCAACGACGTGGCCTTTTCGCCGGATGGAAGCCGCGTGGCGACCGCCAGCGACGACGGCACGGCGCGGGTGTGGGAGGCCGCGACCGGGCGTCTGCTGGCCACGCTCGCCGGGCCGGGCATCGAGGTGCGCAAGGCCGTTTTTTCGCCCGACGGCAAGCGCATCGCAACCGCCAGCGCCGACCACGCGGCGCGCGTGTGGAACGCCGAAACTGGCAGCTTGCTGGCCACCCTGAACGGGCATAGCGGCGTGGTTTACGAGGCTGTTTTTTCGCCCGATGGAAGGCAGATCGTCACCGCCAGCCAAGACGGCACGGCGCGGGTATGGAACGCTGAAACCGGCGCGGGCATGGCCACTCTGGCCGGGCACGCCCGCGTGGTCTCCTCCGCCGCCTTTTCGCCCGACGGAAAGCGCATCGTCACCGCCAGTTGGGACCAGACCGCGCGCGTGTGGGAGGCCTCGACCGGCCATCTGCTGGCCACGCTCAGCGGGCACAGCGGCGCGCTCTACGAGGCCGCCTTCTCCCCCGATGGAAGCCGCATCGTGACCGCCAGCGCCGACCATACGGCACAGGTCTGGGAGGCGGAAACCGGCCATCAGATCACGACTCTGACCGGGCACACCGCCCCGGTGAATGGCGCCGCCTTCTCGCCCGACGGAAAGCGCATTGCCACCGCCAGCGAGGACGGCACGGCGCGCGTCTGGGAGGCCGATTCGGGCCTGTTGCTGGCCACTCTGAACGGAGGCGCCGGCGTGGTCTACGATGCGGCCTTCTCCCCCAATGGCGACCGCATCGCGACCGCCAGCAATGACGGCACGGCGCGCGTCTGGGACGCCGATATAGGCCATCCGCTGGCAGTTTTAACCGGGCATACAGGCAGAGTCTCAACGGCCGTGTTTTCTCCAGATGGGCGGCATCTGCTCACCGCCGGCGAGGACGCCACCGCGCGCCTTTGGGAGAGCGGAAGCGGCCGGTTGCTGGCTACGCTCCAGGGCCATGGACTCTGGGTTTATACGGCTGTCTTCTCGCCCGACGGAAAGCGCATCGTGACCGCCAGCGCCGACAAAACGGCACGCGTGTGGGAGGCCGATTCCGGCCGCCTGCTGCTCACGCTGAGCGGGCACACTGGCCGCGTGAATCAGGCCGCCTTCTCGCCTGATGGAAAGCGCATTGTCGCCGCCAGCGACGACAAAACAGCGCGCGTGTGGGATGCGGAGACCGGCGCCCAGCTTGTAACCCTGACCGGACATGGGGACGTGGTGAATGAGGCCGAGTTCTCACCCGATGGAAAGCTCATCGTGACCGCCAGCGACGACAAAACGGCGCGGGTGTGGGAGGCGGAAACCGGTCAGCCGCGGGCGACTCTCACTCATGCCGCCGCAGTCAACGAGGCGTCGTTCTCGCCCAACGGGAAGCGCATAGTGACCGCCAGTTACGACCAGACGGCGCGGGTATGGGAGGCGAAAACCGGCCATCTGCTGGAAACTCTAAGCGGACACACTCTCTGGGTTTATGCGGCCGCCTTCTCGCCCGACGGAAAGCGCATCGTGACCGCCAGCGCCGACAAAACGGCGCGCGTGTGGGAGGCCGCAACCGGCCGCCTGCTGGCAACTCTGGCAGGGCACACGGCCCGCGTCAACGACGCCGCCTTTTCGCCCGATGGAAAGCTCATCGTTACCGCCAGCGAGGACGATACAGCGCGCCTGTGGAACGCCGAATCGGGCCTGTTGCTGGGCACTCTGACCGGGCATACCGACCAGGTCAACCGGGCGGCCTTCTCGCCCGATGGAAAGCTCATCGCCATCGCCAGCTCCGACAAAACCGTCCGGCTCTATATCGGCGACCTTCATGACCTTTTGAATTGGGCCAGGCGGCAGCTTCCGGCCGAGGGCGGATCGCATTGATTTTTCCGGCCGGACACGAGAGTCCGGAGGTTGCCAGTGGCGTTAGACCGGGCGTACTGTTTCTTAGCCGCAATCAATCACGACAGGGGCAAGCGCAATGGAACCCTCTATTCAGTTGCCAGCCGCGGTGGCCATCGGATTTACAGGCCACCGCTCGATTGAGGATGAAGATCAATGCCGAAGATGGATTCTTGACTTTCTGCGGCGGCAAAAAACCTCTACTGTGGCGCTGGTCTATGGAGTCTCTTCGGTCGCGGCGGGCGGCGACCTGCTGTTTGCCGAAAGCTGTATTCAACTGGCGCTGCCGCTCTGCGTTTTGTTGCCCCTGCCGCTGGAGGAGTTTCGCCAGGATTTCACTCCGGCCGATTGGTCGCGCGCCGAGCAGGTGCTGAGCAAGGCGGCCTCGGTTGAATTCACTGCCGGCAATCAGTCGCGCGAAGAGTGCTATTACGAATGCGGCATTGAAACCGTGCAGCAAAGCCGGCTGCTACTGGCGCTTTGGAATGGAGAGCCCTCGCAGGGCCTGGGCGGTACAGAAGACATTGTCTCCTTCGCCAGGGGAATCGGCAGGCCCGTAACTTGGCTGCACAGCACGCGCGGCGAGCTGCGCACCTTCAACGAAAAGACGGAAAAAGAACTTCTCGATGATCCGGAGCTGGATTTTCTGAACCATTTGTCGGAGCCTCGTGCGTTGCCGGGGCCCGGTTTGTCCCAGGGGACGAATCAGCCTGAAACTCTGGCCCGGTCCTGGTTTCGCAAAGTGGACGAGAGCGCAACCCATTTGGCGCCGCAGTCCCGGCGGCTGGCGGCGATTCCCATCGTTTTTACCGCGGCCGCGGCTCTGTTCAGCGGAGCCGGGTCGTGGGCGCGCGATGTGGGAACCTGGTTGAGCATCGGGACGGCCTTCGGCATCATGGCGGCCCTGCTGCCCGTGGTTTTGCGCCTGCAAAAGCGTCAGACCCTGTGGGTGCGCACGCGCACCGCCGCCGAGGTCTGCCGTTCCGTGCTGGCTTTCTGGAGCACGCCCGCCTCCTACGAGGCGATCGGCCCGGAGGCGGTTCCCGAACTCTGCGGCGTGCTCATGTCGCTGAATCTGCTGAAAGTGCTCGATCAGGGGCGCGGCCATCCATCTGTCGAAGAGTTCAAACAGCGCTACCGCCAGGAACGCGTCGCCGGCCAGATGGAGTATCTCGCCGCTCACGCGGCGCAATCGGCCGCCGAGGCTCGCCGGTATCGGGCCGCCACCTGGATCTCGATCGGATTGGCGGCGGCGTTGAACGTGTGGCTCTTTGTCAGCGGTCGCCTGAGCGGCGGTTTTGCTCTGGGGCCGTGGAAGCAGGCTTTTGCGCTGGGCGCCGCGATTGCCTTTCAGATCGCCACGGTCGCCGGAGCTTTGCTGGCGGTTAACGACTGCGACCGTCGCAGGCAGCGCTACCGCGAGTTGCGCCAGCAGCTCGAGGAATGGGACGCGCAGCTTGAGACATTGCGAACCTGGCCCAGCGTGCTGCGCGTGGCCGGACGGGTCGAGCGAGCTCTTCTGACCGAGTTGATCGAGTGGCGCTCCCTGATCCGAAATCAAAAGCTGGCGAGGAAATAGTTCATGAAACGCATTCTTTCGCTCGATGGTGGAGGGATCCGGGGCATCTTCAGCCTGGAGATTCTGTTGCGCATTGAAACCCTGCTGCGCGCGCACTTCAACGATTCGAGGCTGGTTCTGGCCGACAAGTTCGATTTCTTCGCCGGAACCAGCACTGGCGCCATCATCGCCACCGGCCTCAGTTGGGGAATGCCGGTCGAAGAGATTCTCGAGCTCTACGTGCAGCATGGCGCGACCATGTTCCAGCCCGTGCCCTGGTACAACCCTCTGAAACGTATTCTGGTCTCGCGTTATGAGGCCAAGCCGCTCTCCGATCTGCTGCGGCGCACCTTCTCGGAGGATGGAAAAGGCGAAGTGCCCGCGCTGCTCGGTTCCCAGCGGCTGCGGACGCTCTTGCTGGTGGTGCTGAGAAACCACTCGACGGGCTCGGCCTGGCCGGTGACCAACAATCCCGCAGCCATGTACAACGACTCCAGCCTGCCGGACTTCAATCTGAAGATTCCGCTGTGGAAGTTAGTCAGGGCCAGCACCGCCGCGCCAACCTATTTTGATCCCGAAGAGATTACGCTGGGTGGAAAGCGTCACGTCTTTGTCGATGGCGCGATTACGCCCTACAACAATCCGGCTCTCATCGCCGCGTTGACCGCGATTTTGCCCTGCTACCGGCTGGCGTGGGAGACCGGCCCCGACAAGATCAGATTGATTTCCATCGGCACGATGCGCTTTTCGCAGGCCGAGGCGGATGTGAATGTGCGCAGCATGTGGCTCGGATACAACGCCCCGCGAATTCCCTTGGCGCTGATGCAAGGCATTGCGCTCGAACAGGACTACCTCTGCCGCTGCCTGGGCCAATGCATCCACGGAGAAGCGCTGGATTCGGAGATCGGCAGCCTGGAAGGAGCCGCGCTTGCCGGGCGGAACTGGTTCAGCTACGTCCGCTATAACCAGTCGTACATGGGCAAGGCGGCGGAGTTGCTCCAGCAGCACCCGGAACTGGGCAAGCTCGACGCGGTCCACGCCGCTCCCTTGTTGCGCGAGATAGGCCGCGCCTACGCGCAAGAACATGTGCGCCTCGAACATTTAATCTAAAAGCGTCTTGCATTCCGGGATGCGTTGCAGTATGCTTTTTCCTCCTCCCGAAAGTAGTCAATCGCACCTCGCTGGAGTTGAAAATGAAAGCAAGACTGCCAGACTGCGCGGCGCCCCTCAGGGCAAGGATTTTCCCCCCGGACGGAAGCAGGAGAGCGCGCCTGCTGCTCTTGTTCATCGCGCTTTTGCCGCTGGGCCTCTCTGGCTGCGCGGCAAAACGCCTGAAGATGGACTTCGCGGGCTTTGAAAAGTCCTATGCGGAGAGCTCGAATCGCGAGGTGCTCTTGAATCTGGCGCGGCTCGAGAACCGCGATCCTACCTATTTCTTCAAGATTGGCCAGATTACCAGCACTTACAAAATGGCGGCCTCGCTGAGCGGAAGCGGTTCCTATGCCGTCTCGTCCTCCAATCCAAACATTGGCGCGCCCGCCGGCGGCGGAAGTACCGGCATAACCTATGAGAACGACCCGATCTTCACTTTCATTCCGGTCAATGACGAAACCAACGCCCAGCTGATTTTAAAGCCGGTTCCGCAGGAGACCTTCTACATCCTCTACCAGCAGGGCTGGCGAGTGGACCAGCTCGTCCGCCTGATGGTGGACCGAATTGAACTTACGCGGGTTTCCGCGCAGGGCTGCACCATTGAAACGATTCGCAATGCGCCTCCGGCCGTTCATCTCAAGGCGGATGGCTCCTGGGACGCAGATTATTCGCGCGATCCCGACACGCTCTCCAGCTATGCGACCTTTCTCAGGATCAACGCGGTGGTGTACTGGCTGCAGAAGCACGGCCACCTGCTGCTGCGGGGCTCAAGCGCCTTCGTCCCCTATGACGGCAACTCCGGCTTGGACGACAACGGCACCAACGCTCCGAAGGCCCAGGATGTTGTCAGCGCCTCGCAAAAGAACGCCGTTTGGGAGCATGTGAGCTCCAAATGGCTCTTGGGCGAGAAGGTCTTTACTCCGATCTTTTCTCTCTATCCGCTGCAAGCCGTTGCCGCAAAGCCGTCTCCGGACATCAAGCAAATCAAGCGCGAGATTCTCGCCGATCCGGAGATGAAGGAGCTGAAACAGGGTGCGGTTCTCGACGAGATTCTGGCGAGCCTGACCAATGGTTTCAGCATTGAATCAAGCTCGGAGCATCAGGACTCGTGCAACTCATCCGCCCCTGGCGCGCACATCCTGTCGGCTCATCTGGTGATGCGCTCCCTGATCGGCCTGATGGCGGCCGCGGCCCAGGAGCAGATTCCTTATGACGTGCTCGCGCGCGCCAATCCCACCATTCCCAACAGCCGCTATCTTCCGCCCGAGTTGCAGTTGAAGAAACTGCCCAGGTTCATGGAGGCGGTTCCGGCCATCGAACGGATTCCACTGCTGAGACTGACCGGCAAAGCCGAAGACGAGCTTCCGCCCATCATCGAGGTGAACTACAGAGGAACGGATTACCGCATTGCCGACAAGAAGATCGCCGAGGTCCCGGATAATCAGTACTGGGACCGCGACATGTTCCGCCTCATCGACCAGCTGACATCGCAGGTAACCGTGGACATTTCCAAGTTCCCGCTGACGGAGATCCTGCAATAGGGCGCGTGGAAAGGGCCTCGTTTCGGCGAAATCCCGCGGCAACTCACAGGAGGCGCAGGATGAGAACTTTGCACTGCATCGCGGCGGCCGCGCTGCTGCTTTTATCTGTTTTTGCCAGGCCCGCCAGAGCGGATTCGGCCGGAACCCCGGCCGCAACGGCGGATTCCTCCGGAACAAAAATCAGTTTTTCGTCTCTTGATGCAAGCCATCCCCGCCAGGCGTACGGGACGCTTTACCTGCCCGAGGGCGCTTCAGGCCCATGCCCGGCGGTCGTCATCATCCACGGAACCGCGGGAATCGACGCGCGCGGCGCGCTCTATCGGCAACCTCTTCTGAATGCCGGAATGGCGGTTTTCGAAGTGAATTTCAAAACCGGGATTTACACCTCTCCCATGGACCGGCCGCCTCTCGATACATTTCTCCCGCTGGCCTTTGCGGCGTTGAAGCAACTGCGCGGATTGTCGGCCATCGCGCCCAACCGCATTGGGATCATGGGGTTTTCCCTGGGCGGCGCCATCACCCTGAGAACGGCTCTCGAATCCAGCCGCAAAATGTGGATGGGCGATGAGAAGGGATTTGCGGCCCATGCGGGATTTTACCCGGTTGCCAGAGCTTTCATCCCGAAGATTGAAAGTGGCGGCGAGCTGACCGGGGCGCCGATCATCGTCTTTTACGGAACCGAAGACGTATACGGCGATGGATCGGCCGTTCCGGAGCTGAAGCGCCTGCTCGCGGATAAGTTCAAATTCAATCTGATCACCTATGAATATCCTGGCGCCGCCCATGGTTTCAATCTCAATGCGCCCCCGCTAACCTACTCCGATCCTGCCGCCAAAAATGGCAGAGGCTATATGGCCTACGACGCGGCGGCGACCAGCGATTCACTGCCAAAACTCATTGAGTTTTTGCGCAAGAACCTGGCCGCCAAGTGAGTTGTGGTGCGTGCTATCCCACCCTAGCCGCAAGGACAAGAACGCGCCGAGGGTGGGGCACCCAGGACTTTACATTAGGCGAGCGTAGGGAATCCCGGACATTACACTACTAGAACCTATCTCATAAACATTTCTGGCCCCGATTTCTGCGAAACTGGAGTTGCTCAAGGCGTCTCTGCGGACTGGGATGACAGGCCGTTGGGAACTGACAGACGAACAGTGGGAATTGGTGGAG
>Ga0224555_1000262_pt1 | contig 78872 bp, 57 predicted proteins | sample 714S23034metaG_FD_180687 | JGI IMG/M metagenome (GOLD analysis project Ga0224555, IMG submission 180687) | Peat soil microbial communities from Stordalen Mire, Sweden - 717 S2 30-34 | ecosystem: Environmental > Terrestrial > Soil > Wetlands > Peat | place: Sweden: Norrbotten County, Stordalen... | reverse complement strand
ATTTGCAAATAGTTGAGCGTTTGACTCAGCAAAGAAAGAAGTTTGTGCCGCGCAATGGCGTCGGCGGTTTCGCCGCGATTGCGAATCAGCGGCGACAACAACTTTTGTTCAAGTTCGACTTTTAATTCCGCCTGCTCCGGCCGGATCGAGTAAAAGAAAACCGGCCAGTCCGTTTCCCATTTCTCGCGGAGGTGTTTGCGAACAAACGCGAGCACTTCGGCGCGCTGAGACTCCGTGAGCAAATCCGCTTTCGTCAGCAGCAAAACAATTTTCGGCGTGTGGCGGCGCAATTCCTCCAGCAGCCCCAGGTCACGCTCCGACAGTGGCGCGTCGCAACTGACCGCGACCAGCGCCGCGCCGACGTTGGGCAGCCACTGAAACGTAGTTTCGGTATTGTGCGCGAACGCGCTGCCCAGTCCGGGCGTGTCCACAAATTCCAGCGGCGCCAGCGGCCTGAGCGCGGGCAACTGGATAACGACGGAGGCGACCTTTTTTTGGTTGTTGGGATTTTCGTTTTCAGCGACATAAAGGCAGATTTCGTCCAGCCGGATCTCTTTTGTTTCGCCGTTCAGAAATTGCACTTCGGCGCGTTCCGCCGGACCGTAACTCAGTCGTGTGACTATGGCCGTTAGTGGCAGAACGCCGATGGGCAGCACGGTGCGGCCAGCGAGGTGATTGAGAAAAGAACTTTTGCCGGCCTTGAAACGGCCGAAAACGGCCACGTCAATACCGCGGATGCTGCCATTGAATTGTTTTCGGCACGCGGCAATTTGCGGCTGGAGGTTTACCAGCTTCAACTCGGCGGCCACGCCGGACACACGGTCGAGAATGTTGCCGGTTTGACACATAATTTAATCTGCTCCTGTGCGAATCCGCGAAGCCAGCCATGCGCCGGCCGGGGATAGCACCGCGCTATAACCAAAAGCTACCGTCGTGTTAAAAACACTTCAGATGTGTTTATTGTCGCTCTCGTCTTTCACCGTGTAGCCGGATTCCTGTCGAGCAAGATTGACCCGGTGTTTTTTCGTGTAGGCTTCAAACAATTCGTCCGGCGTTATCTCCATCACCTGAGCGAGGGAAATAATGAAGTGCAGCAAATCCACAATTTCTACACGGGCGTTCTGCTTGTCGAATTTCTGGTAGCTCGCCCACCATTTCCACGGCACGCAATCTGTGAGTTCCGACACTTCCTGCGTCATGCCGCGGGAGTAGTTGAGAATCCATTGCTGCCGCTCGGCATCGGTCATGCGGTCGGTGTCCACTCCGATGCGATTGTTGAGCAGCTTTTGGAGAAAGAAAATTGCCGCCAGCTTGTCGGGATGTTTTTGGAAATATGCGTTGAACTGTTCGTATGGATTTTGATCGAACGGCAGATGCCCGCCCGTGCGCAGGACCTCAGCCAACACCTCCACGATGTGCGGCTCAAGCTGGGTGCCCCGATACGCCTGGATGGTTTGCTCCACGTCGTATTCGGCCCGGCGCAGGGAAACTTCGCCGTCCTTCCAGATTGCGTACGCTGCGCGCGGATCGCCGTCTTTCGGCTGACCCACGCTGCCGGGATTCACGATGAGCGTCCTGTGAAATTGTGTTTTCGTTGGCAGGTGCGTGTGGCCGACGAACAGGAAATCCGGATAATTGACGCCGTTCAATTCGGATTCCCAGAGCGTCACCGGACTGTTCTGGGGAAAATACTCGTAAAGTGGTTCCGAGGGCACCGCGTGACAGGCGATGCAGATGGCATTATCCAACTGAAACCGTTGCAGCGGCTGCAACCCCGCAAGGAATTGCTTCATTTCGGTCGATAGTACGCGCTTGCTCAATTCCTGAGTCGCGGCGGCGAGCGCCTTGTAGGGGACGGAAGAACGCGGGTCTTCATCCATGCCGACGGCGCGGTCATGGTTGCCCTGTATCAACCAATCCGAAGTCAGCGTCTTCATCGCCCATGCCACGCATTCAGCGGGCCGCGGGCCGTAATTGACCAGGTCGCCAAGGCAAAGAATTTGGTCAACGTCCGGTTCGGCGGCCAGCACCGCTTGAAGTGCGGCCCAATTGCCGTGGATGTCAGCTATGAGCAGGATTTTCATGACTTGCTACCGTGACATAATGCGTCTTTTCGGTAGGAGTCATCAGCCCAAGGCGATTTCCCGCGTGACGGGAGGCAGATTCCATTGCCACTCATAAAGTAACATTGTGCACCTGATTGGCAAGCGCGTCTAATTGGCGCAGATGCGCGCGAGCTTACTGCGAAGACCCCCAATTCTCCAGCGCGAACAAGTCTCTTGTGACGTCGGCTTCACTCACGTTTTCAGCCGTTGCGCGCTGGCCTTGGGCGAGCACGGCACGATAAACTCCCGCACGGGCGTCGAAGGCATCACGCAATTCCGCAAGCGCATCGTTGTGCCATTGTTCCAGCCGCTTGCCGGCGAGGTTGAAGAACTCGGCAAGCGAATCCTCCAACTGCCCGCAAAGTTTGGATTCAGCAAAACGCCGCAACTCGCCCCGGCCCAGCAGCGCAAGGAGGGGAGGTTTCTGCAGCTTCAGCCGCGCCGCCAGCGGCGAGGAATCCATGATTGGCAGTCCTGCCGCCTTCGGCAATTCCTCCGGCGGCCCGCGCCTCGAGCCGGATACGGCGTGGGCTTGCTCCAGCGAGCTGGCGAGCCGCCCTCGGACTTCTTCAACGGATTGAACGAACGCCGCGCTCACCTGCGCCAGAAATTGCTTCAAAGACGCCGAGAAAATCCCGGTCACATCCGGGGCCGGATTTGCGCCATTGAGCCAGGCGGATGCGATGTCGGTTGCGACCGCTTGCAGCGCGGATGGGGCAAGCGCTCGCGTGTTGTAACCAAGGGTTCGACCCTCCTTCTCAGCCGATTCCAGAATCGCGCTCGCGCCGCGCAATGCCTCGGCGCCTTGGTTCAAATCACCAGCCTTGGGAGCTGTCTGTGGCCCGCGCGGAGCGTCGAGGCGGACCCGAAGCGCATCCATCACCGCTTCCCGCAACAAGCCAATCTTGCGCTTAAGCGAAGCAGCGGTCGCCTCGCGATGCGATTCCAGCATCGGGTTAAGTTCGCTCTCGAACCAATGTTCACAAAGCTGTGCGTCCGCGCCGACCACGCTGACGAGATGCACGGGCAAATCCAGATTCGCTTCGGAAAGTAAATGCTGGCGGACATAATCCACCATGCGCTGGCGGTCCGGCGGCGTGAGCAAATCCGCTTTGCTGATCAGCACCATCGCCGTTGCTCCGGCGCGGCAGAGCGATTGCACGACTACAAGGTCTTCGTGGTTCAAAGCCGACCCGGCGTCGAGCAGCACAATGCCGAGATCGCATTTCGGCAAGTACGCCACGGTTTCTTCCGCGCCTGTGGTCGCCAGCGAACCCAGCCCCGGCGTGTCCACAAACGTCACGCCCTCGCGCAGCCGCCTGGCCGGAACCAGAACTTGAATGCGCGTGACATGCTTGGCATTGGCAGGATTTTGTTGTTCCGTGGAAAACTCAACCAGGCGCGACATCTCGACTTCCTGCGGCTTGCCTTCCACAAACTCGATGATTGCGTGCGGCTGCCGGCCGAAGCTGATTCGCGTCGGCACGGCGGTCACCGGAGTCACGCCGACCGGAAGAACACCCTGTTCGAGCAGGTGATTGAGCAGTGACGATTTTCCCGAACTGACGCGACCGAAAACGCCGATTTCAAAGGAGGTGGTTTCGAGCCGATCCAGCAATGTCACCAGCGCGGTGCGAAATTCGACGAGGCCGTGCGCGGCGATGATGCGATCCAATTCGCGCAAGAGCTTCACTTCGTCGCGAGTCTGTTCGAGCCGCAGAAGGCGAGCCTGCAAATCCGCTGTCGTTCCCTGGGCGAGATAGTCGCTGACGCGATTCAACTCCGCATTCAGTTCCGCAACGATCCGGTCGATCGCCCGCGCGTCCTCGTCTGAAAGCTGCCCGTAGCCGCGCATGTGCTCCGGTGCGATTTCGGCGATGCCAATTCCTGCAAAGTTCAAATGGCAGCGCGCGGCCCACAGCGCGCCGGAAATCGGCCGTCTCAGCGGAATGTTTAACTCATCGAGGATGCGATGCATGGCTTCGCGCACGCGAACGACATAATCGTGCGTCACCTTGCGCTGAATGGGCGTGGTGTCCTGCGAATATTCCTGAAACGGCGAGGCCGACCCGGCGGAAGCCATGATCTGCTCCGCTTCGGAAAGGAGATTGTCCACGTGTTGGAACGTGGAGAGCAGATGCCGTTGATGGTTCTCGTTCATTGTGAGCCGAAAGCGAGTGCCAGCGCGCCACCCACAAGGATGACCCTCGTCTCATTCATTTGAGCCTCCCTGCGTTCTTGCTGTCGGCCGCTATCGGGAAAATCTCGTGGATACGGCGGTCAAGGTCCAGGCGGCGCAGCGCATGGGCATTGCTCAAGTCGTAGTGGCCGCGCGAAATCTCCTCCAGCAATTCGCACAATATCTTCGGGTTTCCCGTCGCGCGACGGTGCAGCCACGCCGCAATGTTCGACGTGTCCGCCGGCACGCTGCCGCCACGCACGGCCGCTTCCACCAGCATTTGGGTTTCTCCGGGATGAAAGGGCTTCAACTCGACGTGCTCGAATCGCACCAGCAACGGCCAGATGCGGCCGATGTCCCACGGATGCTCCGACCGCGCGCACAACCACACCGGCACACGCTCGCTGACGCCTTCGATGAACCCGCTGAGTTTCGGAGTCGTCCAGCTTGCCCCGTCAAAGACCACGGCGCGCTTCGTTCCTTTGAGCGACTTCAGCACGCGATTCTTGCGCCGGACAAGATGAAGGTCACCGGCTTCCAAATCAAATTCGCGCTCCAACGCTTCGCAAATCTCACTGAGGCGTTCCGATGCCGCGCAAACGCGCAGGTTGAGCGAATGATGCAAGCGCGCCACGAGCGCCGATTTGCCCACGCCTTCCGCGCCGAGAATCAGCACATGGCTGCGCCGCTTGTGCAACTGGCGAAGCCGTTCGATTTCCCTTTCACGACCCACGAAAGGGATCGCGAGTCTCACATCGCTTGTCGAAGCTCTCGCTTGCATAACTCGCTACCGTGACACAAAGGTCTTTCCGGTAGGAGTCATCAGCCGGAGGGCGGTTTCCCCGGAGGGAGGCAAACTCCATTGCCTTGAAAACAACCTACCATGCTGCTCCAAGCAAGCCAAGCGCAGTGTACGCTTTCTCCGGGTAGCGTGGGGTTATTGGAACCGCAGGCTTTCTCGCCGACCACATGCCGCTCATGTGCAATGGGGTTTGCCGAGCGGTGCAATCAAAGCAACGGCGCTCCTGATTCCAACGATCACTTCCAACGAATGCGAAATAGCGCGCCGCCGTATTGCGCCTTTTTGCCTAGTTCGCGCTCGATGGCCAGCAGCCGATTGTATTTGGCAATGCGTTCAGAACGACAGAGCGAGCCGGTCTTGATCTGGCCCGCGCCCGTGCCGACTGCAAAATCAGCAATGAAGGCGTCCTCGGTTTCGCCGGAGCGATGCGATATGACCGTGCCGTAGCCGGCATTTTGCGCCATCGCCACCGTTACCAACGTCTCGCTGACTGTGCCGATTTGATTGAGCTTGATAAGAATCGCGTTGGCGATGCCATCGCGGATGCCTTCGGCGAAAATGTTCGAGTTGGTGACAAAATTATCGTCGCCGACCAGTTGCCGCTTTTTGCCGAGTGCTTTCGTAATGGCCAGCCAGCCGTCGCGGTCTTCCTCGCCCATGCCGTCTTCGAGCGAAAGGATCGGATATTTATCCAGCCAGCCACGATACAGTTCGACCATCTGCGTCGGAGTCTTGCGCGAGCCGTCGGATTTTTTGAAAACGTAATTCCCGCTGTCGTAAAACTCGCTCGCCGCCGGGTCAATGGCGATGGCGATGTCCTTGCCTGGTTTGTAACCGGCGGCTTCGATGGCTTCCACGATCACATCCACGGCTTCGTCATTCGTCTTGAGGTTGGGCGCGAAGCCGCCTTCATCGCCGACTGAAGTTGCCAAGCCGCGCTTCTGCAGGAGCTTCTTCAACGTGTGAAACGTTTCCACGCCGTAGCGCAGCGCCTCGGCGAACGTCGGCGCACCGATGGGAAAGAGCATGAACTCCTGAAAGTCCACGTTGTTCGTCGCGTGCGCGCCACCGTTCAGCACGTTCATTTGCGGCGCGGGCAGAACGTAGGGAGCGCCGGCTTTGACGCCGTGCAGCTTGCGAATGTAAGCGTAAAGCGGCACGCCCGCGTCGAGCGCCGCGGCGCGGCAGACAGCCATTGAGACGCCAAGAATCGCATTCGCACCAAGCTTCGATTTGTTTTCCGTCCTGTCCAGTTCGCACATCAACCCGTCAATTTCTTTTTGCGTGTGCGGCGATCTGCCTTTGAGTTTCGGCGCGATGATTTTGTTGACGTTGGCGACGGCCTTGAGCACGCCTTTGCCGCCGAAACGTTTTTTGTCGCCATCGCGCAATTCAACCGCCTCACGGATGCCGGTGGACGCGCCGGACGGCACGCAAGCCGAAGCGGTAATGCCATTGGAAAGTTCCGCGTTGACCATCACAGTGGGGTTGCCGCGTGAATCGAGAATTTCAAGTGCAGTGATTTTTTGGATTTTACTCATAGTCAGTTAGTTTGGAATGTTTCGGAACAGGGCGTCAAAATAGCAGGTTCAAAAACAGCGCCACGAGCAGCGCGAGCAGCACGTAGGCCACATAAGCGTTGAGTTGGCCGTGGTGCATTTGCGCCAAAGAACGGGCGATGGCCAGCGATAGTTCACGCGCAGGCCGGAGCGCGAGCCGATCCACGATATGCACAGCTTCGGATTGGCGGCGAATGGCGGTGCGAAAATGTTCCGCCACTGTTTCGCGCGTGTCCTCCACAATGGTCGGGCGGAAAATCGCCTGGAAAACCACCCGCACAGGATTGGAGAAGCCGGTCGCCGTGTAAGTCATCTCCGGCAGCAAATGCCGAATGCCTCCGTCCCAACAAGTCCGCCGCGCCAGTCGCCGGCGGCGCGTCAGCCACACCCGGATCACGACGTAAGTGAGAATCAGCAGGCCGATCAGCGTTACCAGCATGTAAGAGGTGGACATGGCAAAGACCACCGGATTTTCCGCGCCACCGCGATGCAGCACGACCAGCCCGCGTCCGGGCAAAACATGTTGTCCAACCTGCGCTCCCAAATCGTGAAAGTCCGCGACGAACGCGGGCGGCAAAGTGTCGTGTGTGGGATTGGCGGCAAAAAATGGCGGCACCAGCGCATCGGCGGCGCTCGCATCCACGAACGGCTGCAACTCGTAATTCAACGCCGGGATCACATACGTCGGCAGCACGCCCAGCAGCAAACAAAGCGCGGCCAGCAACAGCATCGGCGCGATGGATGAAGTTTTCGCCTCGACGGCTTGCGCGGCCTGCTCGGAGCGTGACATGCCGAGGAATCCCATCGCAAAGGCTTTCACGAAGCACGTCACCGCTAATGCCGCCGTGAGCGCCAGACCTGCGCCGCACAACGCGAACGCAATTTTTACCAGCGTTGAAGGCAGTTCCGCCGAGCGCAGCATCGTTTGCAGTGTGAGCCATTCGCTGACAAATCCATTGAACGGCGGCAGCGCGGAAATCGCCAGCGCGCCGACCAGAAAAGCGCCCGCCGTCCACGGCATCGCGCGGATCAGTCCGCCCAGCTTGTCCAGATCGCGGGTTCCGGCGCGGTCATCCACCGTTCCCGCGCCGAGAAACAGCAGCGCTTTATACATCGAATGGTTGATCATGTGATAAAAGGCCGCGATGAACGCAATGCCTGCCAACACCGGCCGTCCATAGGCCGTGAAAATCAACCCTGCGCCCAGACCGGCGGTCACAATGCCGATGTTTTCGATGGAACTGTGGGCAAGCATGGCCTTGAGGTCATTTTCGGTGGTCGCGTAAAGGATTCCCACCAGCGCTGAAATCGTCCCAACCACCAGCACAACGACGCCCGCCCCGATCATGGTCAAGGGCACAAGGTCGAGGTTGACGCGAATGATTCCGTAAAGCCCCAGGTTCAAGATCACGCCGGAGAGAATCGCGGACACATTCGCCGGAGGGGCGGGATGCGCGCGCGGCAACCAGGTATTGACGGGCACAAGACCCGCCTTGACGCCGAATCCAAAAAAGGTCAGCAGAAACACGAGCCAGCGTGCGGCCGCGCCCAAGCTCGCGCCCGCTGTTTTGAGCGCCGGAAATTCCAGCGTTCCCGCTTTGACTGCCAGGAACAGAAATACCAGAGCGACCGCCATAAATCCCGCCTCGCCCATCGCCAGCATGAGATAGCCCGCGCGGCTGCTCTCGGCTCGCTCGTGCTCGAAATTGACGAGCAAATAACTCAAAATGGACATCGCCTCCCAAGCCAGCAGAAACAGCAACACGTCGTTCGCGATCAAAATCAGCGCCATTGAGGCAAACAGCAGCAGATACCAGGCATTGAAGGTTTTCAGGCTGTACTGTCCTGAATATCGTTTTAGATAACTCGCCGAAAAAATGGAACTGGCCAGCACCACCACCGCCGCCACGAACAAAAAGAGCGCCGCCAAACGGTCAAGCGAGACCCTGAGAGTTCCCACCGACTGAATCGTCCAGAGTTCGCCTTGAAAAGTTTGCCCCGACCACAGCACGCTTCCGCCGACCCACAACGCCAGCAACGCAGCCAATGAGCCAACCCAGGCCAGCAGCGCGGGAATCCGCCGTTCGGAAACAAAAATTCCCAGCACCGCGCCCGCGCCGCACAAGGCGAAGACCAAAGCGAGCGGCCAGCCGACATTCAAATCAATTGAATTTGTGCCGGGGTTCATAAACGTTCACCGCCGCCGCGTCGTCCGGCGGCAACAATGTTTCGTCACGACGATTGAAACAGGAGAAACACAATCAACACGACCAACAGCGTCAAAAGCGCGTAGGCGGCATAAGCGTTGAACCGCCCGTGGTGCATCGCCGCCAGACCGCGCGCAAAACCCAGCGTCACCGTTTTGACCGGATGAAAAACCAGTTTGTCCACGAGGTGAACGCGCTCTTTTTCGCGCCGGATGGCGGTGCGGAAATGTTCCGCCACCGTCTCGCGCGTGTCCTCAACTGTCGTGGGCCGGAAAATGGCATCGAAAATCACCCGCACCGGATTGGAAAAACCCGTCGCCGTGTAAGTCATCTCCGGCAGCAAACGCCGCACGCCGCCGTCCCAACAGGCGCGGCGCGCCAATTTCCTGCTGCGCGTCAGCCACAAACGGATGATGATGTACGTGAATGCCAACAACGCGATGAGCGCGACGAGCATGTAGGAGGTGGACATGGCGAAAACGACCGGATTTTCCACGCCACCGCGATGCAGCACGACCAGGCCGCGTCCGGGCAAAAAGTTTTGTCCGACCTGTGCGCCCAAGTTGTGGAAATCCTCGACGAAGACAGGCGGCAATTCCTGATGCGCCGGGTTTGACGCAAAGAACGGCGGCACCAGCGCGTCGGCGGCGCTGGCTCCGGCCAATGGATTTAACGCCGAGCCCAGGGCCGGAATGACATAAGTTGGCAACACACCGAACGCGAGGCATAGCGCGGCGAGAATGGCCATTGGCGCCAGCGTGCCAGACTTTGGCTCAGCTACTCGGTGTTCCTCGTCCAGCCGGCGCATTCCCAAAAAGCTCATCGCAAAAACTTTAACGAAGCACGTCACCGCCAGCGCCGCCGTGAGCGCGAGCCCGGCGCCACACAGGGCAAAAACCAGTTTTGCTCCGCTTGAAGACAATTCCGCCGAGCGCAGCATCGTTTGCAGCGTGAGCCATTCGCTGACGAAACCGTTGAACGGCGGCAGCGCGGCGATGGAAAGCGTGCCGGCAAGAAAAGCGAGGGCAGTCAACGGCATCCATTTAATCAAGCCGCCGAGTTTGTCCATGTCACGCGTGCCGGTTTGAGTTTCCACTGCGCCAACGCCAAAAAACAACAGCGTCTTGTAAAGCGAGTGGTTGATCAAATGATACAACCCCGCAACGAACGCAATCGCCGCCAGCGCTGGATGATTCGTTGCGACGAAAACCATTCCCGCGCCAAAACCGGCGACGATGATGCCGACGTTTTCAATCGAACTATGCGCCAGCATCATTTTGAGATCATTGTCCGTGGTCGCGTAGAGAATTCCGAGCAATGCGGAAATGGTTCCGAAGACGAGTGCGACCAGTCCCGGCCCCGCGTGTGTCGCCGGCATGAGATCGGCATTGACGCGCAAAATTCCATACAGCCCAAGATTCAACGTCGCGCCGGCCAGCACGGGAACAAACGCGCGTGGCGCGGCGGTGTAGGCGCGCGGCAGCCAGAAATTCACCGGCACGAGTCCGGCCTTCACGCCGAAACCAAAAAACGAAAGCAAGAAAATTGTCCAGTGCGCGCCCGCGCTCAATCCCGAAGCGGACGATTTGATCGTTGCAAAATCCAGCGAACCGGCATGGACCGCGAGCAGGAGAAAACCCAGCGCCGCCGCCAGCGTTCCAGCTTCACCCATTGCGAGCAAGAGATACCCCGCGCCGACGCGGTCGTTTTCCCGGTCGCGCCCCAACAAGATGAGCAGCCAGCAAAGGATGGACATGACTTCCCATGCCAGCAGGAACAGCAGCGCATCACCTGCGATAAAAATTAAAACAATGGACGCATACAAGCCGAGCAGCAGCACGGTGAACACACAATCATAGTGATGATGTGATTCCCGCCTCAGTTCGCCACCAGCAAAAATCGAAGCGGGAAAAAGCACCAAGCCCGTGACGCAAATAAACACCGCCGAAAGCCGGTCCGGGCTCACCGTAAGCGTCGCCAATCCCGGCAATGACCACAGCGGCTGGTTGAATGTTTCGCCCGCAAGCAACGCGTTTGCGCCGGCCAACACCAAAGCAATCGCCGCGAGGCAGCCGAACCACGCCAGCACATTACCCTGTCGCGAAACCGGAGCTGCCAGCGACAGCAAAATACCCATGCCGCATAGGACAAAAAAAGCGAGAATGAGCGTCGGTGTTTCCATCAGAATTTCGCCGCATTGGTCTCAATCGCCGATGGCGAGGCCATGAGCGACGCTGGCGATTTGCGTCCGGCCGCCACCAGCAGGCCATGCAAAATTGCCAGTGGTGGCGGTGGGTTTCCCGGCACTTCCACGTCCACCGGCAGCACTTCGGCCAATCCTTTCACGCAAACAAAACTGTTCGCGAAGACACCGCCGGTCAGGGCGCACGCACCGACGGCAACAACCCGTTTGGGCGTTGGCATCGCATCGTATATTTTTTTCAACGCGACGCGCATGTGATCCGTCACCGGCCCGACGACGAGCAGTACATCGGCGTGGCGCGGCGAAGGCGTGATGAAAAATCCCAGCCGGTGCATGTTGTAGTAGGGATTATTGAGTTGCTTGACTTCGTTCAGGCACGCGCCGCAATCGCCCGCGTCCACGACGCAAATGTGGATGGAGTGTTTGAAGGATTGATCAAATTCGTTTTGCCAATCACGAACCGTCGCCCACTCGTAGGTTTGTTGCCAGGCCGCCGGATGCTCGATGCCGTGAACGCAGCGGTAGCAATGAATGCAGCGGCGAACATCCGCCAAGACTTTGCCGTTGATGCGGCTGAAAACTTGCGTGGGACAGCAATCCACCAGCGCCGCAGCCGCCGATGGCGATGGGGCGTCGCAGCCACACGGCAGTCCGGGCGTGACGCCGGCGGCGCGTTCCGCATCGCGCGGATACACGGTCGTTTTGATTCCCGTGCGAAGTCCGTTGATGACCCATTGGCTCATGTATTTTTCAGTTTAATTTGATTGCTCTTGTTTCATCGGTCGTTCTCGGCCACGGACAAATCGAACGTGGAGAGCATGATTGGAAAATCCTGAAACGCGAATTTCTCGACGGCGAGATGAAAGCCGTGCCAGTTGGCAAACGACGGGGTAACAATGCGATAACGCGCGATCCGTCCACCGTCGGCCAGACGCACCCAATGAAATGCGCCGCCGCGCGGAGCTTCGACACAGCCTAACGCCGCACCCGCGTGAAGTTGAAGCGGTTCACGGATGCTTCCACTTTGCAACGCGGCGACGGCTTGTTCCATGATGCGAACCGATTGTCTCGCTTCGGCGAACAAAATACGCAACCGCGCATAGCCGTCGCCTTCCTGCTCGCTGGGCACGTCGAAATTAAAATGTTCGTAGCCGGAATAAGGTTGTGCCTTTCGCAAATCACGGACAATTCCCGATGCGCGCGCGACCGGACCGAGCAGGCCGTAAACCAGCGCGCTCCGCTGCGCGACGACGCCGACTTCTTCGAGACGATCCAGAAAACTGCTGGAGATGCGCAATCGCTTTTCGAGTTCGTTCAGTCGCTTCAGAGTTTGTTGCGATTGTTCGAGCGCCTTTGCACAGGCGTCGTCCGGCAAATCGCACAGCAATCCGCCGATTGCGAGCAGGCCAAACAAATAACGATGGCCGGTGAGTTCGCCGGAAATTCGCAATAAATCCTCCTCCAAAATCCCGGCCTGACTGTTGGCGACGACGAGCGCGGTGGACTCGCAAATTTCCTGAATCGCGCCGGTGTGTTGCCGCAGCCGTTCGAGTTCCGCCAGAAAAACGCGGAAAATGTTCGCGCGCGCCGGAATTTTCGCGTCGCACATTTTTTCGACGGCCTGGCAAAAAGCGAGTCCGTGAGCAAAAGCCGTCGTCGCGGCAAATCTTTCCGCGAGCAATAACACTTCATCCACCGTTTTGCCTTCCGCGAGCTTTTCAATCGCGCGCCATTTGTAAAACAGGCGCGGCGTCGAGCGGATGACGTCTTCGCCGACGGTTTCGAGCAGGAAATGCACCGACTCTGTGACGCCGGAAAATTTCGGGCCGATGGGCATCACGAACGCGCCCGGTTCCTGAACAATGCGATGCGGCCGCCAGTCGGCGTCCGGTTTGCGATGCTGCATCGCCTTGCGCGCGTCGAAGTGGCGGCACATTGGCTCGACGTGTTCCTGCCAGGCGTCGTCGTGCAGAATAAAATCGCCGAGGCGCGGATGGCCTTCAAAAATCAGGCCGAACAAATCCTCGGCCTCGCGCTCGTGCCAGTCCGCTGCGTGAACAAATTTGACGATGCTCGGAAAGGTTTTTTCGGCGAGCGGCGCGGTTGCGAGGACGTGAACCCAACCGGCTTCGCTCTCGCCGTAAAAGCAGTAGCGCAATTGCCATTCACTCGTGCCTTCCTCGACGACCAGGCCCGCAAAACTGAAATTCCACTCGAGAAAGAGCCGTCCGCAAAGTTCCGGCATCGCGGCGCGGGCGCAGATGATTTCGGAAATTGAATTCACGGCATCGAAACGGCACTGCGCACGCCCAGGCCAGCGTCCTTCGATTTGTTCCTTCAGTTCGGTGCGGTTCATGGCGATTTATTTTGTCAAGGCGGCTGCCGCTTGCGTCAGCAAATCATGCAGCGGTTTGGGAATGTAAACGCCGAGCACCAGCACCGGCACAGCGGCCAGAATCAGCGCCAGCCGGCAACTGAAGGGCAGGTGAAACGTTTCAACGGGTTGCGGCTCGGAATGATTCTTCTCCGGCGGGCCGTTATTTTTATTTTCGGGCGCGCCAAAAACCATCCGGTTGATGTGCAGCATGATTCCGAAAAACGCGATGACGATGAAAATGGCGAGCAGACCCGTCGCCACATATTCCTTTTGCGTCAAACCCGCTTTGAGAATGGACAATTCACTCAAGAAAACCGCCAGGGGCGACGCGCCGGTGATGGCGAGTCCGCCGAGAACAAGCGCGACGCCGGTGGCGGGAGATTTGCGGATCAGCCCGCGCACGGCTGCAATTTCGCGCGTTCCCACCGCCACCAACGCGGCTCCGGCAGCGAAGAAGCAAAAGGATTTTGTCACGGAATGGCTGACAATTTGTTGCATCGCGCTGTAACCGGCAGCCGATGCGCCGAGTCCGACCGCCGTTAGAATAATGCCCATGTGTTCGACGGTGGAGAAGGCGAACATCCGTTTATAGTCGCGCACTTGCAGCAGCAAAAACGCGGCGGTGCCGACCGAAATGAGGCCGAAAACCAGCGCCCACGTTTCGGCATGAGAATTGGGCGAAGCCTGCATCACCGGAAACAGTCGCAGAATCACATAAAGTATCGCCGAGGTTTCAATGCCGGAAAGCAACGCGCACACTGGCGAGGGCGCTTGACTGTGGGCGTCCGGCAACCAAGTATGCATCGGGACGAGGCCGACTTTCGTTCCAAGTCCAATCAAAATCAGCAGGAACGCCGTTTGCAACAGAACCGGTGGCATCATCGGCGCGGCGGTGATCAGTCCATCCCATGTGTAAGCGCCGTCGCTGCCCGACGCCTGCATCGCGGCGAATAAAACCAGAAAGCCGAACAGCGCCATTCCCGCGCCCATGAGTGAGAGCACCACATATTTCCACGCGGCTTCCAACGCTTCGCGTGTGTTGTCAAATGAGACCAGCAGCGCGGAACAGAGCGTAGTCAATTCGACGACAATCCAGACCAGCGTCGGTTCGGCGAGAACCGGAATGGCCAGCATGGAAAAAACGAACAGGTTGTAATTCGCATAATAGAGCCGCAGCTTCCACGGCTTCAGGTTTTCATGCGCCATGTAACCAACGGAGAAAATTGCCGCCGTGGTTCCAACAAACGCAATCAACAGCAGAATCAAGGCGCTCAAACCGTCCACCGCAATCCATTTGAGCATCCCGATTTTCAAGGCCGACGTGATGGAACCGCCTGCCGAAGTCAGCCAGGCCACGCGCGCGACCAACACCAGAACGGCCACGGAAGACACGACCGTGACGCCCGCTGCCCAATACTTTTTGAACGGAATGCAAACCAGCGCGGCGGCAACCAATGGAAGCAGCAAAATAATTATGACGCTCATTTGGCCGCCTCCTTTGCCGCCGGTTCAGCAGCCGCTTCCTTCAAGCTCGCCAGTTCACCCACCGCCGTCGTGCCGACATGTTTTTGAACGGCGCGAATCAACACGCCGCTGATGAACACGATGATCAAACCGTCTGTAGCGATGGCCAATTCCACCAGCAATGGCAGATTACGCGAGATGGAAATGCCGGCCAGAAACGCGCCGTTTTCCATCACCAGCAAACCGATGAGCAGCGGCAACGCCTCGCGCCGCACGGTGAGCGTGAACGCGCCAAGCAATAGTCCTGCGATGCCAATCGGCACGTTCGGGCCGCGAAATTCCGGCGCGACGGCGTTCAATAATGGTTGTCCCAGGAAATAAGACAGAATCGCCAGCGCCAAAGCGATGAGCAACGCGGTCGGAATGTTCAGCACCTGATCAATTTCGCGGCGCGTGTAAATTTCAGCAGGGGCCGTCCGACGCAACAGCCACGGAACAATGATTGGTTTGCTGATCACGTTCACAATCGCCACGCCGTAAAGATGCCCGGAGCCGTAGCGCAATCCCAACAGCGCCGCGGACGCCGCGAGCAGCAGCGATTGCACGATGAACAAATTCAGGCAGCCCCGCGCCTGCCGCATCGCCACAATGCCGAACGCGGTGAGCAGAAACAATCCAGCGGCCAGCGCGTTCAGATTCTCCAATAATTGATTGGTCGTCTCACTCATAGGGCGCGAACTGCACGGACGAACACAATTTTTTTGACACGAATTTCACCAATTAACACGAATTTCATAAAACCACCCGTTTCCATTCCAAAGATTCGCCGCCGAAATTGACCAGCAGTCCAAGACGAAGTTTTGAGGCGGCCAGATAATTCAAAACCTGCTTGACGTGGGCATCGGCTAGTTTTTCAACGGCCTTGGCCTCAAAGAGAATGTTGTCCCAAATCACAAAATCGGCGTGGTAATGATGCGGCAAGATGACGCCTTTGTAAGTCACCTCGTAATGCTTTTCCCGCGAAAAAAGAATTTTCGCGCGACTCAATTCGAGGACGAAGGCATCTTTGTAAATGACTTCATCATGCTTCTTGCCAAGTTCGCGGTGGATTTCCATGCAAAAGCCCACAAGCTGAAAAGCTTCTTCTTTGAAAAGCAGTTCTTTCATTCGTGCAAATTCGTGAAATTCGTGTCTGAATTCCTTGTTCAAGGCAAAAAGACCCGCGTGATCATCGCCGCCACCGACGTAATGAACGCCGCGCCCAAGAACTCCGTGATGCGGAAAAGCCGCAGTTTGGACAGCGACGATTCGATGACAACCAGCACCAGCAAAAAACAGAAAATCTTGAACAGCACGAGCGGAATGGCCAGCAGCACCGCGCCGATGGTTTGTCCGCCCGCAAGTCCCCACGGTGTCACCAGCACATTGAGGAAAATACACATGAGCACAAAGAATTTCATCTGGCCGCCCCATTTCATCAGCGCGAAGCCGCGCCCGGAGTATTCGAGCGACTTGGATTCATCAATCATCGCCAGTTCGAAATGTCCCGTCGGATTGTCCACCGGGATGCGCCCGCCTTCGGCCAGAATGAGCATGAGAAACGCCAGCATCAGCAGCACGTGCGCCGGCGTGAAGAAATTTGCCAGTGGGGTCACCCATTTTTCCTGGACGATGTAGGGAATCGTCGAACCGGCCACGAACGAAACGGTGAAAAATACGATCATGAACACCGGTTCGGCCAGAAATCCCACCATGCGGGTGCGGCTCGCGCCCATGGGTCCATAGGGATTGGCCGTGTCCACCGCCGCGAGCGTGGCGAAGAACCCGCCCAGCGCCAGCACGAAACCACCGCCGATCATATCGCCCATGAACGCGAAAAAGAGCGGATAATTCGTCAACACCGGGATCAGCAACGCGACAAAGATCGGCGTGACGAAAACGATGTAAGGCGTGAACCGGAAAATCCACGAGCTTTCTTCCGACACGATTTCGTCCTTGTGAAACAGCTTCCACAAATCCCGATACGGCTGGAAAATGCTCGGCCCGCGCTTGGACTGCACCCTTTCCTTGAGCCGGCTCAAAACGCCGGACGCCAGCGGCGCGAAGGCCATGACCACGAACACTTGAACCAGATTGAACAGGATTCGGTTGAACATGTGGATCTGCCGTTTGGTTTCGTTGTTCAGCGCATAAACCGCGTGTTCAGCGGCTTTCCGGTTCCACCGCCGCTGCTGTCCCGTCTCCTTTTCCATCCTCGCCGGAGCGATAATCAATCACCCGCGCCTTTTCCAGCGTGACCAGGCCGCCCCCCATCATCTCGTCGAGCAAAGGCAGGAATGATTGGCCAAAGCGATTGGCAATGACGCCCGAAGCCCAAAAACGCGAGACTCCACCGATTGCGCTGCCCACACCGACCAAGATATAGTTGAGCATAAAAAAACCTGCCGACACGAATTGTCTCGGTAGGAGTTATCGGCTCTGAAGCTCTCAGGCGGTTTTCCCTTGCGGGACGGCAAACCCCATTGCCTGACGGCCACTATGTGTGATTCGATGTGGACTGGCAAGACTGGATTGCCGGGCATTCGTCGCCAGATGCCGATTGTGCAACTGCTACACCAAAGGAGTTTCGACGGGTCGCAGGCTGTTGTCCCGGGAAAAATTTGTTATGAACGCAACCACTATCACCGGCGAATGTCAGACGCTCAACATAAAGAGCAGTGCAATGGAGCTCGGCGTTTGCGAGGAGACGCTCCGACGGCTCGTGCGTCGGAAGGTGCTTCGGAAGCTCCCGGGACTTCGCCGCATCCTCATTCCGAGACCTTGCTTGCCTTTATTTGGCGCGGCGCGTTAGCCTCCTCGTGTTGAGCACATCCACTAAAGTCAGTTCGGATGACATAATTCCAGGCAGCAATCAAGCCGGCCAACGGTCTGTCTTTGCCACCACACATTGGTCGGTGGTCTTGGCGGCGGGGCGAAGCGATGTCCTGCACGCACAAGACGCCTTGGGAAAACTCTGCCAGACGTATTGGTATCCGCTCTATGCTTATGTGCGACGGCGGGGATATTCCCCCGCCGATGCCGAAGACCTGACTCAGGCATTCTTCGCCTGGTTGCTGGAGCGAGACTGGCTGGGCCGGGCCGACCAGCAACGCGGCCGTTTCCGCTCGTTTCTCCTGACCAGCATCAGCAATTTTTTGGCAAATGAATGGGACAAGGCCAGAACGCAAAAGCGCGGCGGTGGACGGGTCGTGTCTCTGCAACGCGATGAAGCGGAGGGCCGTTGCACGCGGGAACCGATGGACAATCTGACTCCGGAACAGAGTTTCGAATGGCGTTGGGCGCTGGCCTTGTTGGAGCAGGTCATGAACCGGCTGAGCGCTGAATTTGCGCGGGACGGCAAGGCGGAATTATTCGACGCGTTGAAACCATGCCTTCTGGGTGAACGCGCCGCGCATCCCTATGCGGCGCTGGCGTCAACACTGGCGATGACCGAAGGCTCGGTGAAAGTGGTGGTGCATCGGCTGCGCCAACGGTATCGGCAATTGCTCCGGGACGAAATCGCCAACACTGTCACGAAGCCGGAAGAGGTCGAAGAGGAAATGCGCCACTTGTTTGCCGTGCTGGCAAGAGGATGATGCGGGTTTGCAGCGTCACGGCGTCTGGCTCGAAAGAGGATTTGCGTTTCCTCTGTAACTTTCCATCAGTTTTCCTTTATAAATAGGGCGGAAGAATTATTATGGATACACCCCAGGTTTGTCCGATTTGCGGAAAGCCGGTGGTTTCTGAGGCGCCCCAGGGCCTCTGTCCGGAGTGCCTGATGAAATCCGGTTTTGGAACCAAGGCGGGGAATGAACCCGGGCCTGGCAAATCTGCCTTTGTGCCCCCATCCGTCGAGCAGATGGCCACACTTTTTCCGCAGCTCGAAATCATCGAATTGCTGGGCCAGGGCGGCATGGGTGCGGTCTATAAAGCCCGCCAACCGCGCTTGAACCGGTTCGTGGCGCTGAAAATTCTCTCACCGGAAAAACAGAACGACCCGCAATTTGCCGAGCGCTTCGAACGTGAAGCCCGCGCGCTGGCGTGGCTGAACCATCCCAACATTGTCACGGTTTACGACTTCGGCGAGACGCAGGGAAATTATTATCTGCTGATGGAATTTGTGGACGGCATGACGCTGCGACGGTTGTTGCAGGCGCGGAGGCTTGCGTCCGCCGAAGCGCTTGCCATCGTGCCGCAGATCTGCGAGGCGCTGCAATACGCCCACGACCAGGGCATCATCCACCGTGATCTCAAGCCTGAGAACATCCTGCTCGACAAAAAGGGCCAGGTGAAAATCGCCGACTTCGGCATCGCCAAGCTTCTGGATCAGGAGCCGCAGAGTATTTCCCTGACCGGCGCGGCGGACGTGGTGGGGACGCCGCATTACATGGCGCCGGAACAGATCGAAAAACCGCAGACCGTGGATCATCGTGCGGACATTTATTCGCTGGGCGTCGTGTTTTATGAAATGCTCACCGGCGAACTGCCGCTCGGAAATTTCCAGCCGCCATCGCAAAAGGTTCAAATCGACGTGCGCTTCGACGAGGTGGTACTGCATGCCCTGGAAAAAGAGCCGGAACGCCGCTACCAAGAGGCCAGTCAGGTAAAGACGGCGGTGGAGACAATTGCCAGCACCACCGCAGCGACAGCGGATGCCGAAATGCTCACCCGGGAGATTTTGGAGCGGGATTACACTTTGGACATTGGCAGTTGCCTGCGCCGTGGCTGGGCTTTGGTGCGAAGCGATTTTTGGCCGGTCGTGGGCGTCACTGCGCTGATCCTGCTATTGCGAATTGCCGCCCTTCCCACTTTGATAGGGATTGTCGTCAGTGGTCCGCTCATGGGTGGGTTGTGCCTGTATTTCTTGAAGAAAATACGCGGCGAACAGGCAGGTGCAGGAACCGCCTTTTCCGGCTTCAGCATTGCATTCCTGCCGCTCTTCCTCGCCAGTTTTGTTAAAGCAGTACTCACGATCGCCGGATTTTGTTGCCTGTTATTACCCGGCATTTATCTCACGGTTGCATGGACCTTCACACTGGTTCTGGTCATTGACAAACGACTTGGTTTTTGGACGGCCATGGGGCTGAGCCGGAAGACAATCTCCAAACATTGGTGGAAGTTCTTCGGATTCAGCATCGTTTTGTCGCTGATTAAATTGGCAGGGATGCTGGTCTTTGTTGTGGGTTCTCTGGTCACGGCTCCCATCGCTTTGGCCGCGTTGATGTACGCTTACGAAGACATTTTTGGCGCGAGAAAGGAACCGGCCGACATTCCGTCGCCCGTTCCGGCAGTCGCAGCCACCGCACCGTCAACCCGGCAGCCGAACCGATTCCGGGGATGGCTCATCGTGGTGGTGCTGGCCCTGATTGTGATTACAATTGGCATTGTACTGGTGCTCATACGCCCAGCCACCGTTGCCACACCCCCTTTGATCCAAACCCCGGAATATGCCGCTGCCCGGCAATCAATGCCGGCGATTGCGGAAACGGACCTTGGCAGTTCGAATGCTTTTTGGAACTTGTTAAACGAAGACCAGCGTGATATGGCGCAACGGACCGACCGCCAGTTCCGCAACTTTTTCGACACACGCACATTCACAGGATGGTCCGACAAGGAACGGGCGCATCTCGAAACCCACCTGGTTGACACCCTGGAGGGTCCGCAGACCCGCGAGTACTACCAGGCCATCAACACGCTGGCCGCATTGCACTCCACCAACGCGCTGCCCGCGCTGCGCGAGATTGCCTTCGATCGCCGCAATAAGGACAATCGCGATCGCTGGATGGCCGTCCGCGCGCTGGGCATCATTGGTGACAAGACCGCCGTGCCCGAACTGATCCATCTGATTTATCATAACAACTCAAACGTTCGTTCGTGGGCCCAAATTTCGCTCGTGCGGCTGACGGGTCAGAACTTCGGCAAGGACTGGCAGACCTGGGGCAAATGGTGGAATTCGCAAGACGGCCAACCACCGTTCAATCCGGAAATCATTCACTGGTTGAGCAGCAGCCACGCTGAATCGGATGGAGCGGCGGAGAGCCTCGCTGAGAGCGACCGCAAGCCCTCCAAAAGCAGCCAAGGCAAAAGTTCTCCGATCATCAACGATGTCTTCTGGCAAAACCTCGATCGGAAAAACTACGAGCGTTATCGCAAGGGGCTCCGGCAAGCCCCGCATGTGCTGGTGGTCCGGCACACGCACTACAACCTGAATGAGTTGTCCCACACAGGCATTGGAATTCATCATGGCTGGATTGATGGGAAAATGGCCAATTTATGCGTGAGTTTTTCGGAGCTGGTCAGTTACGCCTACAGCCAGCAGGCCGCGTGGGATCCGCACTTGGTGGTTCGCACGGAATTCCCTCAAGAGTATGTCGGGCAGTTCACAAACCAGTTTGACGTCATTGACACGTTGCGGGTCCGACCCGTGGAAAGATTGCAGGCGGAAATCAAACAGCAGCTCAAACAACAGTTCGGGCTTTCATGGCATCGGGAAATTCGCGACACCGAGGTGCTTTCAATCAAGGTCAAAGATCCCCAGCTTCTAGAATCGAAAATCTCCCATGATTTTGCCGGAAGCCGGTCCATGCCGGAACTCGCCGGGGATTGGGAAAATTATTTTGGTAAACCGGTCCTGGATGAAACAGGATTGACGAACCGATATGACAGGAAAATGGAACTGATTCCAGCCGCCTATATCCCACATCGGACGAAGGATTTGGAAGTCAACAACGCGTTCCTCGCGTTCTATGGTCTTGAACTGGTTCCCACCAACCAACCCATGGAGTGGCTTGCCATGGAGCGGGAAAAGAAATGACGTCCAGATCAATTATATGAAAAGTGGGTATAACAAGCTCCGGTCCTTCGAGGTTCCTTTCAAGTTGGAGAACATCACCCTGCTCGGCACCGGCATGAAGTCCGAATAACGAGACCAATCGGGAGCCGGTGGACACACTCGCGAATCAATGAGCAAGAAATCCACCGGCTGGTAGTCAAGATGATTAAGGCGCCGACCAGCCCCCGCCCAGAGCGCGGTACAGTTGGACGACTGCCAGCAATCGGTCGAGCTGGATTTGCGTGAGCGTGTTTTCGGCGGGGAAAAGCAGTTGCTGCTCTTGCAGGACTTCGTAATAGCTGGCCCGGCCCTGGGCGTAACGTTCGGTGGCCAATTTCACGGCTTCCTGATAGGCGGTGACCGCGCGGGTTTGTTCAACGCGCTCGGCGGCCAATTGTTGACGCGCGGCCAGGGCGTCGGCCACTTCGCGGAAGCCGGTCAACAGGGTTGACTGATATTGCAGACGGGCTTCGTCCCAGGCGGCGCGGGCGGCGCGATATTGCGCCTTGAGCAGGCCGCCTTCAAAGATCGGACCGGTCAGGCCGGCGGCAATGCTCCAGGCGTTGTTCGCGCCCGCGGTAAAGGTGGAAAGCTCCGAGCTGGTCTGGCCGAGCAACCCGGTCAGGGTCAGGCGCGGAAAGAAATCCGCCTTCGCCACGCCCACCATGGCGTTGGCCGAACGAAGATTTTCTTCCGCTTGACGAATGTCCGGCCGCCGCTCCAATAGCGCCGACGGCAACCCGGGCGGAACCTCCGGCGGCAATACCTCGGCGAGCAACGCGCGGTCGCGCGCAACCGGACCGGGATTCACGCCCAGCAGCACGCAGATCAGATTTTCCTGGGTGACAATCTGGCGCTGAAGATCGAGCGCGGAAGTCGCGGCGGAAGCCATCAACGCTTCGGCCGACGAAACTTCCAATTTGGACGCCACACCGCCGCGATAGCGTTCGCTGAAGATTTTCAGACTTTGCCCAAATGAATTCGTGCTTTCGTCGGCGATGCGCCATTCCTGATCCAACGCCAAAAGTTGGAAATAGGCCTGAGCGACGTCGGAAATCAGCATGGCCGTCACGTCGCGCCGCCCTTCTTCGCTGGCGAAGAATTGCGCTCGGGCCGATTCATTGAGGCGCCGGATGCGCCCGAAGAGATCGATTTCCCAGGAGACATTGGCGTCGGCTGAAATGCCCGTGGCTGTTTGGCCGCCATTATTGGAAGGCAGATTGTTCTGCACATTTTTGCCGCGGCCGACTCCCGCCAGGTAGTTGACCTGCGGCAGAAAAAGCGAACGGTTCCCGGTCCAAATCGCGCGCGCCTGCTCCACTCGCGCGGCTGCGATCCGAACATCATAATTGTTCGTCAGCGCAATGCGGATCAATTGTTGCAGCGCTGGATCGTTGAATAACTGCCACCAGGCATAGTTGCCCAGGGAGTTGGTCTCCGTGCCGGCGCCGCGAAAAGACACCGGCGCGTTGATGGGCGGACGCCGATAATTTGGGCCCATGGCGCAACCGGCAATCGTCAAGGCTAATATTACGCAACAGAGCAGCCTCATTTGGCGTCGGTTTTCTCGCGGTGCGACAACCGCTCCACAACATAGAAATTCACCGGGATGATGAAAATGCCCAGCAACGTCGAACCGAGCATCCCGCCGATGACCACCGTGCCCAGCGTTTCGCGCGACACCCCGCCCGATCCCGTGGCAAACCACAAGGGTATGCAGCCAAAGACAAACGCGAACGAGGTCATCAGGATGGGACGCAGACGAATCCGGGCGCCGGTCAACGCAGCGTCTGCGAATGATTTGCCTTTCTTCGCCTCAACCTTGGCGAATTCGACGATGAGAATGGCGTTTTTGGCGGAAAGGCCGATGAGCATGATGAGGCCGATCTGGACATAGACGTTGTTTTCGAACTGGCGCGCGAAGAGCGCGAGGAAGGCGCCGAGGACGGCGACCGGCGTGCTGATCAAGACGCTGACGGGCAGCGACCAGCTTTCGTAAAGCGCCGCCAGGATCAAAAACACAAACGCAAGCGACAATCCAAAAATGGCGATGCGTGACACGCCCTTGGCGGCTTGTTGTTCCTGGAAAGACATTCCGAAGTAATCAAAACCCATCTCGTTTTGCGGCATTGTTTGCGCGAAGACCTCCTCGAGCGCCTTCGTGGCCTGCGCGGAACTATAGCCCGAGGCCGCGCTGCCGTTGATTTGCGCGCAGCGATATTCGTTGTAGTGCATGACGAATTCCGGCCCCGTGCGATGCGTGATTTTTGTGACGGCGCTCAGAGGCACACTTTGGCCCCGATTGTTCCGGACGTAGAACAATCCAATATTCTCGATCCTGGAGCGATACTCGCTTTCCGCCTCCACATAGACCTGCCATTGCCGGCCGAATCGATTAAAATAATTGACAAAGTATCCGCCCATGAACATCTGGAGCGTCTTGTAAACCTCGGACAGATCCATGCCCTGCTTGAGGACCTTGTCGCGATCAACCTCCACGAACAGCTGCGGCGCATCGGGAAGATAGGTTGTCGTCAAACCGGCGAGTTCCGGCCGTTTCCGCGCCGCTGCCATGAAGGCATTGAGATTGGCGGTCAAAAACGATGGATCGTGCCCGGCTCGGTCCTCGAGGATGAACGTGAAGCCGCCGGAGGTGCCGACCCCGGGGATGGCCGGCGGCGGGAACGCGACCGCGCGCGCTTCGGGCAGTTGCTCCAACTCATGATTGAGCCGGGAGCGGATGGCGGCATATTGCTCGGATTTTTTCTTGCGCTCATCCCACGGCTTCAAGGTAACAAAGAACAAGGCGTTGTAGGTCGTTTGCGCCTGGCTAAGCAGGCTGAAGCCGAGCACGGTGGAGTAGTACTTGATAGACGAATCATGGGCGAGAATCTCTTCCACCCGCCGGCAAAAGGCGTCCGTCCGTTCGAACGACGCCGCGTTGGGCAATTGCACATTGATGTAGGCGTAGCCCTGGTCTTCTTCCGGCAAGAATGACGACGGAAGCTGCCGTCCCACCAGCACGGCGGCTGCCGCCACGCCCGCCAGCAAAACCAGGCTGATGACGCTGCGCCGAATCAGGATCGAACTCCAATGCACGTAGCCATTGGTCGCCTTGCCAAACACGCGGTTGAACCATCCAAAAAACCTGGCCAACGGACTGTGCGACTCTTTCCTGGGTTTGAGGAGCAGCGCCGCCAGGGCCGGGCTGAGCGACAAGGCATTGAATGCCGAAAAAATCACCGAGATGGCGATGGTCAACGCGAATTGCTGGTAAAGCCGGCCCGTGATCCCCGGAATAAAAACCGTCGGCACAAACACCGCCGTCAGGATCAACGCGATCGCCACGACGGGTCCCGCCACTTCCTCCATCGCCTTGAAGGCCGCGTCCTTGGGCGACAGGCCTTCTTCAATGTGGCGCTCCACCGCTTCGACCACGATGATGGCGTCATCCACCACCAACCCGATCGCCAACACCAGGCCGAAGAGCGACAGCGTATTGATGGAAAAGCCAAATATCGGAAAGAGGGCGAAGGTGCCCACCAGCGACACCGGCACAGCCAGCAACGGAATCAGGGTCGCGCGCCATCCTTGCAGAAAAATATAGACGACAAGCACCACCAGCAGCAGGGCTTCCCACAGCGTCGTCATGATTTCAACGATGCCGCGGCTGACGGCCAGCGTCGTGTCAAGCGAAACGGCGTAATCCAAATCCGCCGGAAAGCGCTTCTTCAGTTCCTGCATCAGGTTCTTGACGCCTTTGGCGGCGTCAAGCGCGTTCGAGCCGGGCAATTGATAAATGGCCATCACGGCCGCCGGTTTGCCGTTGAGCCGGCCGGCGATGTTGTAAATCTGCGCCCCCAGTTCCACGCGCGCCACGTCCTTGAGTCGCACCACCGAGCCATCCGGATTCTCGCGGATGATGATGTCGCCAAATTGCTTTTCCGTGACCAGGCGCCCCTGGGCGATGGCGGTGTAGGTGTATTCCTGGCCGGGCGGAGCCGGCGGCGCGCCAATCTGGCCGGCCGGATTGACCGTATTCTGGCTGTTGATCGCGGAAATGATTTCGCTCGCCGTGATGTTGAGCTTGGCCAATTGGTCGGGCTTCACCCAAAAGCGCATGGCATATTGGCCGGCGCCAAAAACGTTCACATTCGAAATGCCATTCAGGCGCGTGACCTGGTCAACAAGATTGATGTAGGCGTAATTGGCCAGGAACGTCTGGTCGTAAGTTCCATGCGGCGAATACAAGGACACCAGCAGCATCGGCGTCGTCGGTGATTTAAGGATGGTCACGCCATATTGCTGCACGGGCGCGGGCAATTGCGAAGCCGCCTGCGCCTCGCGCAGTTGGGCCAGCACCTGGTCGATGTTCGGGTCCGTTTTGACGTCGAAATTCACCACCATGCGCATGACGCCGTTATTGGCATTGATGGAATACATGTAGTTCAGGTTGTCCACCCCGCTCATTTGCTCTTCGATGGGCGTGGCGACCGATTGCTCCAGCGTTTGCGCGTCAGCGCCCACGTAGGTGGTCTGAATGCGAATCTCCGGCGGCACGACGGCCGGAAATTGGGAGATCGGCAACGACACCATTGACACCGCGCCGATCAACACCATCAGGATGGCGATGACCATGGCGACGATCGGCCGGTTGATGAAGAAGCGATACATCAGTGGCTGCTCGACGGAGGTTGGCCTGATGGTTGATTGGTCTGCCACGGCCCTCCCGACGTTGCCGAGGTCTCCTCATGATACGGCTGCGGGTCGATCACTATTCCCTCTCTGGCCTTCTGAGTCCCCTCCGCCACCACCCGGTCATTGGGATGCAAACCGCTCTCAATGATCCACTGCGAGCCAACCTGTTCGCCCACCTTCACCGGTTGGATGTGAACCTTATTGCTGACACCGACCACGGCCACTTCATACGAGCTCTGCAATTCGGCGACGGCGCGTTGAGGCAGGACTATTGCGCCCTGGACCGTGTCGCTCTTGGACCGGACTCGGGCGTACCCGCCCGGCCGCAAAAGCAATTGCGGGTTCGGGAACAGCGCTGCCATCTGAATCGTCCCCGTGTTGATATCCACCTGGCGATTTTCGAAGAAGAACTTTCCCGGATGCGGGTAAACCGTCCCGTCCGCCAGAATCAACTGAAACTCCAGGCCGGCATGGTCCCGGGCGCGCTCGTCTGCCGTGGGGAACTGGCGGCGATGCTCCAGATAAACCTTTTCGCTGACATTGAAATAAACGCGCATCGGGTCCAGCGTCGAAACCGCTGTCAGGACCGAACCGCCCGGAGTGACAAGATCGCCGATTTGCGCCTGGGCCAACCCCGCGACGCCATTGATGGGCGAGATGATTTTGGTGAAGCCGAGATTCAGGGCAGCGGTTTCGACCGCAGCCCGGTCGGCTTGGGCGGCGGCGGCAGCCATGAGGTTGGCCTGGACGGCGTCGTCCAGCTCTTGTTGACTAATCGCGCCGTCGCGCGCCAGCGGCGTGAAGCGTTTGACGTCCAACTGCGTCTTGCCGTATTGGGCCTGGTCCTGGCCGAGCCGGCCATTGGCCTGGTCGAGAGCCGCCTGGAACGGCCGAGGATCAATCTGAAACAGCAAATCCCCTTGTTTGACAACACTGCCCTCCGCGTAATTTTGCGCCATTAAATAGCCCGAAACCTGCGCCCGGATTTGCGCCGTGACGTAACCTTCCATCGTGCCGATCCATTCCCCGTAAATTGGCACATCCTGCAGGACGACCGTGATAACCTCCACTTTCAACGGCGGCGGCGGCGGGGCCGGCTTCTTCTTGCAACCCGCTGAAAACAACACAGCCGCCGCCAAACCGGCGGTGAGCGACCGAGCAATCGCTGCGTTTCCCATTCCCATATCCGCCTAAATTGGCAGAGAATCGCCCGGAAGCAAGCAGGCTCGATTCTCTTTGTCTTAAACCAACGAGGCTCACGTTTTTGTCACGTCCGCGGAAGATCCAGCCGATGGTTGCGCTGGATTTGCTTGCGCCAATCGCTCATCAGTTGCGCCTGCTCCGCGTTATCCGGCCATGTCGCCACGGCGGCGCGAACTTCCTCGAACTCGCCAACTTTTCAGCTCTGCTATTGAAAGTTGCTGCTGCTTCTGCAACCCTGCCCGGCGGGCCTGTAGCTCAATGGTTAGAGCAGAGCACTCATAATGCTTTGGTTCTCGGTTCGAGTCCGAGCAGGCCCACCAATCAGTTCATCGATATATCTGGCCGTAGCCGAACGCATCTGGCCGACCTGCCAGACCACAGGTTCAACACTCCGGCGGCGCACATCGGCCACGAGTTTCACCACCACAACGCCCAGGCCGACGCCGAAGCCGCCGGACGAATGCTGCTGGCGATGATGAAACGTGTGAACGCAAAGACGCCGTCCGAGTTGTTGGTGGTGAGGAGGTCGTGATTGAGGAACGTTAATAATGACCGGCCAATCAGAGATGTGAGGAAATATGAGGAAAGTGTTCTCGGGTTATGAGTCGCCTGCTCTGACCACTGAGCTATGGGCCCTGGAAAGCCATGTGTGATTGATTCAAATCGAGTGTTTTGAAAACACGGGTTTGACTCATCCATGTTGCTCGCAGGAAAACGAGCGAAACAGAAAAAATCACAACGGCAAAAAACGCCGATTGTGAATCTCGTTCGCAGCGCCGCATCAGGGGTTTATTATTATCGGGTTCGGGGCAAGCTGATTTGGAAGCAAGTCACTCCGCAGTTCGACGAAGTCCACCAGGAGCACTCACCATTTTGTGTGGGATGTTAGCCGCCGTATTTCACGCCGCAGCCATACGGTTTTGTCTCCGTAATGCTGACTTTCGCACCGGCCAGGAGCTGGTTCACGGCATCCTTGACGTAATTGTTCGCCGTGCGCGGGTCATGATCGGGGGTGGCATGGTCGTCGATCGCGCCGTTGTAAACGAGCGTTCCATCCTTATCCACGACGAACATGTGCGGTGTGGTCCGCATGCCGTAGGCCTTGCCAACCAGGCCGGAACTGTCGTCGATCCAGGCGGTGAGGGTCATTTTTTGGTCGGCCTGTTCTTTCCGGGCCTGTTCGGGTGTTCGGTGGCTGGAATTGTGCGGGTTCACCGAATCCACCAGCAGCCACACAACCCCTTTCGCCGCGAGATCGCGCTGCAGTTCCTGCATGGCGCCGGTCTGGTACTGGTTGTGACAAAACGGGCAATCCTGGTTATACGATTCGAGCACGACGATCTTGCCCTTGTAATCGCTGAGATGGATCGTTTTGCCGTTGATGTCGGTGGCGGTAAAGTCCGGCGCGGGTTGGCCGATTTGAGCCGCGGCAAACGCGGCGGCCGCCAGCCCGGCGCAGGCAAGAAATGCAATGGCTCGTTTCATAAGCTTATCTCTCGTGGAATTGCTGAATCATCGGATCATACGATAAGAGGGGTGCAAGCGCAATTCGTTCAAAAAAGGGGCAGAACTTGTTTATCTGGCAGCCTTGTTCAGCGCGCCGAGGACAATGCCCGGTGTGAGGAGTTCCGGCAGAACGATGGGGGGCGCTCCGGCTTTTGGCGGGTAAACCAGTACGAGCGGCACGCCGGCGCGGCCATAGCGGTTCAGTTCGGCGGTGATATCGTCGGGGAACCGCGTGTAATCGCCGAGGAAACACGCGGCACCGATCTCCTTCAACTTAGCGCGCACGGAGGGGATCTCGATGGCGATGCGTTTGTTTGCCTGGCAGGTGAGGCACCAATCCGCCGTGAAATCGACCATGGCCGGGTGGCCTTCCTCCTGCGTTTGTGCCACGGCCCGCGGGTTCCAGGGTTGCCAATCGATTCCCTGCGCGCTTTCCTTGAGCGAGCCCTCGCCGGCGGCGGCCTGGATCGGCTCGCGCCAATTCAACTGCTGCTCGATCGCCCACGCATAGCCGCCCCCCAACAACGCCAGCGTCACCACCAGCGTCAGGCCCCGGCGGGTGCGCCCGCGCTGCACGAATTCGCCGTAAATCCAGGCGGCCAGCGCGACAATGACGAGAAAAATCCCCAGCCACCAGGCGCGTCTGCCGAAGTAGGCGGGCGTGAGGCTGAGCAGCCAGACGGAGGTGGCCAGCATCGGAAAGCCCATCGCAATCTTGAATTTTTCCATCCACGCACCCGGTTTCGGCAGGAATTTCAGCCACGCGGGCTTCCAGCTCAGGACCACATAGGGGAATGCCAGTCCGATGCCCACGGTTAAAAACATCACGACGATCAGGGCCGCACGCTGGGTGAAAGCGAATCCGAGTGCCGTTCCCAGGAAAGGCGCCGTGCAGGGCGTCGCCAGGGCGGTCGCCAGGACGCCGTTAAAGAACGCTCCTGCGGTCCCCGGCTTCGACGCGAGCGAGCCGGCGGCGTCCAGGGCGCGTCCGCCGGGGTTCACTTCAAACACGCCGAACAGGTTCAAGGCGACCAGGGTCACCAGCACGATCAACACCACCACGAACTGCGGGTTGCTGAATTGCATGCCCCAGCCGGCGCGGTGCCCGGCCGCTTTCACGCCGATCACCATTCCCGCGAGCACCAGGAAGGAGGCGAGCACGCCGAGGGCATAGACGATGCCGAGCATCCGCACGTGGCGCGGGTCGTTCCGGGCTTCGCCTACAAAGCCGAGGATCTTCAGGGCGATCACCGGTAGCACGCAGGGCATCACATTCAAAATCAGCCCTCCCAGGAACGCGTAGCACAGCATCCGCCAAAGCGGTTGCGAAAACGGCGCGGCTTCGGCCGACGGCGGAACCGTACCGCCCGGCGTCGCCGCAGGGGCCGATGTCGTCTCGGCGGCGGGCTCCGGCTCGGTGGCGGCCGAAATCGGCAGGGTGACTTCGTAGGCGAGCTGCTGGTTCCCGGATTTCTGGACCAGCAGGCCCGAAATCCGGTGCGGCCAGGAGCTCTGAAATTTCTTCACCGCCTTGCGCAACCGGATTCTGGAGGCGTCCGATGGGAGCCGCTCCGTTGCGCCCTGGACCTCGAAGGCATCGCTCGCGTCGGGAAAGAAATCGGCTTCGCTGGCGGGCTCCGGCGTTCGCCACTCGAGAATCAGCGGGCGCAAGTCACCGCTGGCGTCCTTCTCCCACCACGCCTGGGCGGAGAGACCCGCTCCGGATTTCGGCAGCCTGCTTTCCCAGGTATCAATCAGGGCCGCGTCCTGCGAAGGCAAGCGTTCCCTGCCGGAACTCAGGACGGCTTCGACATCGGCGCTCGCGGGAATGCACTGTTCCTTGCATTCCAGCCACGACACCCTGGCCTTCACGGTCAAACTGCCGGGTGCCACGCCGTTGGCGATTTTCAGCGGCACGAGCAGGACGACCTCATCCTCGTAAACGTACGTCGTCAGATCGTCCGGGGGCATCTTCCTCGGCACCGGCCATTGGATGTCGCCGGCGGTGACGCCGAAAGGCAGGTCCCATTGGATGCGGGTGGGGATGCCCGAGGCGCCGGAATTCCTCCAGTACGTATGCCATTGCGGATCCATTTGCAGATGGATTCCGGCCATCACAGTATCACCCGGCATGGCGATTTCAGAGGACAGGACGAGGGTTGCCCGCGTGTGCGCCGCTTCCGCGGACGCTGCTGCAAGCGCGAAGCAAACGGCAGTGAAGAGATTCAACGAGGTTCGCACGTATCTAAAGATGCACGATTGCGGCGCAAAGGAGAATTTTTTTAGCAACAGGCCGATCCGGTGCGGGCGTTCAGGAGGGTTCCAGTCGTTTGACTTCCATGCCGATCAGGGAAACATCGTCATTGAACCCGCCGGAACCGCAGAATTCGCGGATCTCGCCGATGACCTCCTCCAGCATGGCATTCGCCGGGAGGTGGACGCGCCGGGCGACCGCCGCCATCAATCGTTCATGGCTGAAATAGTTCTGGTTCTCCCCTTCGGCTTCGATCAGGCCGTCCGTGAACAGCATGATCAGGTCCCCGGCGGCCAGGGAACGCCGGCAATTGGGAAACACGGCTTGTTCAAAAAGGCCAAGAGCGGGCCCCTTTTTTCCCCCGCCCGAATCGAGCGCTTTCACCGTGCCCCGGTCCCGGTTCAGATGCAGCGCGTCCGGATGCGCCGCGTTGGAGTAGCGGATTTCGCCGTTGCCCATATCGATGATCAAATAAAACGCGGTTGCGAACATGGTGGCGCCTGTCTGCTTGAAGACATCCGCCAACCCGCGGTTGATCTGGGACAGCAACTGGCCGGGATCCTTTGCGGACCGGCTCAAATCCTCGACCAGCGACCGCACCATGGCCGTGATCAGGGCGGCCCGCACATCGTGCCCCATGACGTCGCAGATGAACAGACCCACGGCCGTGTCGGACAGTTCGATTACGTCGAAAAAGTCGCCGCTGACCGATCCGCTGGGGAAATAGAAGCTGAAGAATTCCAGGGCGCCATGTTGGGTATTGGGAGCGGGGGCGCGGGGGAAATACTGCGGCAACATGGCCAACTGCAGTTCGTGGGCCATTTTCAATTCCTCCTCGATCTGTTGGTTTTTGCGGCGGAGTTGTTGCGTGCGGTCCGCCAGTGCCAGCTCCGCCTCCTTGCGCAAGGTGATGTCGCGGGAAATGCCGAAGGTTCCGATGACGCGGCCCGCGGGATCGCGCAGCGGCATCTTGGTGGTGGAGACCCAGGAAACGGTGCCATCGGGCCACGTCTCCATTTCTTCGATGCCGACCAGCGGCAGGCCGGTTTTCATCACCTGCAGTTCGTTGGCCCGCGCCTCCTTGCGCGTGTTTGCCGATGAAGAAGTCGGCGTCCGTTTTTCCGATGGCCAGCGCCGGATCGTCCAGGCTGAAGCGCCGGGCGTGGGCCCGGCTGATCCGCAGAAACCGGCTGTCGGCATCCTTGAAATAGATGGCGTCCGGCATCTTGCTCATCAGGATTTCAAGGAGGTGCTGGTCGCGGCGCGACGCATCCTGCGCGCGGTGTCGCTCAATCGCCTTCCGGATCACGCCGACGAGAAGGAGCTTGTTCGGTTCGGTGATGAGGAAATAGTCCTGCGCCCCCAATTGCAGCGTTCCGAGCGCCAGTTCTTCGTCCTCCGGCCGGGTCAGCACGACCAGCGGCACACGGGGCGCGATGACGCGGGCTTTGCCGAAAATATCCAGGGCTGAACCGTCGGAGATGGCGACATTCAGCAAGGCGAGGTCGAACCGCCGTTCACCCAGCAATTTCAGCCCGTCGGACAGCGAGTTCACCTGTTCCACCTCGAAGAGATGCTCCGGCAGCCATCGCACGTCGGAAAAGGCTCCGAGCACCAGAAGACGCTGAGAGGCGTTTCCCATGATGTTTCGCCATCATCGTAGAGGCAAACCTCGCCGGATGTCCAGCGCCGGCAGCCCGCGAGCGGGATCGGGGTGGCATTTTGAACTTCTCACGCCTCCGGCCATTGGGCACTCTTCCCGGGCCGGTCTGAATACCCAGTATGTATCGCGACAAGAAAATCGTGGTGGTCATGCCCGCCTATAACGCAGCCAGGACCTTGCGGCAAACCTATGTCGAAATCCGGGAGCAACAACTGGTGGACGAGATGATTCTCGTGGATGACAGCAGCCGGGACGACACGGTGGCGGTGGCGCGCAGCCTCGAAGGGGTTCGAGTTCATGTGCATGAAGTGAACAAAGGTTACGGAGGGAACCAGAAAACCTGCTATCGTCTGGCCCTGAAAGCGGGAGCGGACGTGGTGGTGATGATCCATCCGGATTATCAGTACACTCCCAAACTGCTGCCGGCCATGGTCTCGATCATCGCCAACGACTTGCATCCCTGCGTGCTCGGCAGCCGCATTCTGGGCGGATACGCGCTCAAAGGCGGGATGCCGGTGTGGAAGTACGTGTCGAATCGATCCCTGACTTTCATCGAGAATCTGTTGTTGGGCCAGAAACTTTCCGAGTACCACAGCGGCTATCGCGCCTTCTCGCGCCGGCTCCTCGAAAAAGTTCCCTGGGAGCAGAACTCGGACGATTTCGTGTTCGACAACCAGATGCTGGCCCAGATCTTCTGGCACGGATTCACCGTGGCCGAAGTCAGTTGTCCCACGCGGTATTTTCGCGAAGCTTCCTCGATCAATCTTCCCCGGAGCATCCGGTACGGCCTGGGTTGCCTGGGCACGGCCCTCACCTACCGGCTGGCCAGGATGAAACTCGCAAGATCGAAGATCTTCCCCGACTGATTGGCCGGAGGATGCGGAGGATTACTTGAGGGTGTTGAGACGCAGGCTCAGCCGGGATTTCTTCCGACACGCGGTGGCCGCATGGAGCACACCCGCCTTGGCGGCCTTGTCAAAGGCGGAACTGACCGCGCCCAGCATCTTTGCCGCGTCGTCCTTCTTGCCGGCGGTGATCAGCGAAAGGTATTTCCTTTCCAGTGAGTGCAAACCCGATTTGACGATGCGGTTATGGGTGCGTTTGCGGGCGCTGCTCCGCATGCGGCGTTCGGCTGACTTCGTATTCGGCATAGATTGATTTCCGTTTCTTTAAAACCGGGCCGAAACAGTAACCAAACGCCCGGCTTTGTCAACCGCGAAGCGGGTGTGAATAAAGGCTCGCATTCGGTCCGGGCGCGACTATTATTTCGCGCGATCTGATGGCTGTCCCAAAAACTGAAGCAAGACGAATCCTGGTGGTGGACGACGAACCGTTTGTCTGCGACGCGGTGAAGATGATGCTCACGTTCGACGGGCACCGGGTGGAGACGGCCAACAGCGGCAAAGAGGCCTTGACTCTTCTTGAAAAGGAGAAGTTCGACCTGGTCATCACGGATTATGCCATGCCCGTAATGAAGGGAGACCAACTGGCCGCCGCGATCAAGTCGCGCGCGCCCAATCAACCGATCGTCATGATCACCGCTTACGCGGAAATGCTGCAAGCCTCGGGCAACGCGCTTTCGGGGGTGGATTTCGTGATCAGCAAACCCTTTCTGCTCGAAAACCTGCGCGAGGCCATCGTCAAGGTCCTGCCTGGGAAACCTGCCTGAGCGCGCCCGGAACCTTGACGCGTCGTTGAGGAGGGTTCAACCGTCGGCGGTCACCCGCTTCCATTTCCGGATGCTGCCAGGTTCTCGGGCGACGAGCGTTCCGTCCGTACTGCACCCGCCGCGGTTTGCGTAGTATTCCTCAATTGTCCGAATGCCTGCCGGAGGGCATACTTCTCCTGAAACCAAACGGGCAAACGAATGAGCATCCAGGAATCGGTCCTCGGTCAAGAACGGGTCACGGCCATCGCTCCGTGGTTCAGGAGGGCGAACAGACCGCGGCTGCGCAAATCCGCCCTTCCCCAGCAGATTGGTCAATGGCTCATTTTGATCCTGTGCGCAACGGCAACGTATCTGTTCCTTTGCCGCTTCGTCCTGCAAACCGTCCAGGTTCAGGGCAAGAGCATGGTGCCCACCCTGCACGACTCGGACCGGTACTTTCTCAACCGCTGGGTTTATCACATGCACCCGCCGCAACGGGGCGACGTGGTGGTGCTCCGGGACCCCTCCGACGGCGTTTTCGCGGTGAAAAGGATCGTGGCCTTTCCGGGCGACGCCCTTTTCCTGAAGGACGGGCAGGTTTACCTCAACGGCTGCAGACTGAGTGAACCCTATCTCTACCCGCACACACCGACCTACACCTGCTCCAAGGTGACGGAGGAACTTATTCTGTGCGGGCGGGACCAGTACTTCGTGATGGGCGACAATCGCACCGACAGTTTCGACAGCCGGATGTACGGTCCTGTCCCCCGTCGCGACATTCTTGGCGCTCTCGTTCACTGAACCGGCTCAGCCCGTGGTTGAGCCGCCCTCGCCGGGAGGTCCCGTCGCAAGTCCACAGTTTACCATTGCCCCCCCGGCGGGTTGTGTGTAGAGTTTTCCCGTGGAACGCCAGCGGTCGCATTCATTGCCGGCCGGGCTGGCAGGGGAAGTCTTCGGAGTTCGACGGGTGGATGAGCTGATAATGAACTATGCGGATTCTGCTTCAGCAAAAAGAAACCGGATTGTATTTCAAAGATATCGGCGCATGGACCCGGGAGTCTGGCGAGGCCATGGACTTCCTGAGTTCCAGTTCGGCCATCGACTTCTGCGTCCTGAACAAGATTTCGGGCGTTCAGATGGTCCTCAAGTTTGAAGAACAGAGGTACGATATCGTGCTCCCGTTACTGACGGAGAAGGCGCCTCGCCGCGACGACCCTCGCGCCCCCGCTTGAGCCCGTGCTGGTTCCCTTCGGGTGGAGTCGGGCCTGCCAGGTACAGGGGGGTTGAACCTGCGATAGATTCCTTTCAGTACAAAATTGCGGCGTTGCTTGGCATCTCGGTAAAAGCGATGGCGTGAAAACAGCAGAGCAAATTCCGATGCATCCTGGCGAAATCCTCCGCGAGGAGTTTGTGAAGTCGCGGGCCTATCGCATTACGGCCTCGCCGGCATTGACGGGTGCAGTGATGCCTTTTTCTGGCCCAGCACCCAATCCAGGTCTTTTCGGGCCTCCGCAAAATCGGGTTTGAGCCTCAGCGCTTCCTGGAATTCGGTGATCCCTTCGTCCAGCCGGCCCTGTTTGCTCAAGTCAACCGCAAGACTAAAGCGGTTCGTCGCGTCGTCAGGCTTGAGCCGGAGGATTTCCGAGTACTGGCGGATCGCCTCGTCCAAACGGCCTTCTTTGTCCAGAATGGCGCCCAGAAGACGGCGGCCTTCGACGAAACAGGGTTGCTGTTTCACAACTACCTGGAGCTGAATTCTGGCCGCATCCCGGTTCCCCCGGCGGTAGCAGACCAGAGCCAGATTATAACGCGCTTCGGCATAGCTCGGGTCGATTTGCAACAGCGCCAGATATTGCGCGACTGCATCATCGAGCCTTCCCGGCATCCCAGACAAAACGTTCCCCAGGTTATAGCGCGCGTCGGTAAAATCGGGCTTGAGCCTGATCGCCTCCTGATATTGGGCGATGGCATCCTGGATCCGGCCCGCATCACCCAGGGCGGCGGCCAGATTGAAATGCGCCTCCGCAAATCCGGGGTTCAACTTCAGAGCTTGGACAAATTGATCGATGGCTTCGGCCAACTCGCCTTTCTTCGCCAGGCAGGAACCCAGGTTGTTGTGCGCCTCCGCAAAGTCGGGCTTGATTCGCAGAGCTTCCTGATATTCACCAACCGCCTCGTCCAGTTTCCCCTTGGCTGTCAGCGCCGTTCCCAGATTGTCGTACGCCAGGTAATTGTCTTTGGTGACCGCGATGGCCCGCCGGAAAAGCGTCTCGCTATCCTTCCAATAACCGATCTGATGGCGACTCAATACGATGCACAGGGGAACCACGAGCGCGGCGGCCAGCGCCGGTTTCAGGAGCTTCCCGCGCCATCGGCTCGACAAATCGTGAATCCCCCACGCCAGCATCATGAAAATCCCCAGCGACGGCACATAGGTGTAACGATCGGCCATCGCCTGCAACCCCACCTGCACCAGGCCAATCACGGGCGCCAGTGTCCCGATGAACCAGAACCAGCCCACCAGCAGATACGGATGGTTTCGCCGCAGTGCGATTGCAAAGACGGAAACGACAAGCAGCACGAGGCACGCCGAACAGACGATTGTGGCCGGCCATCGGTCAGGATAGGGATAATAAACCGCCAGATCGACCGGGCAAAACAGCTTTCCGAGGTAGCGGCAATACGAAACCACGGCGTTTTCCACGCGATCCACGAACGGCAATCCCGACGTTACCGATCCGGATTGCTTTTGAACGACATAAGTGATGCCGCTGACAACCGCGGCGAGCAGGAAAAACGGAATCTTTTCCGCCGTCAGGCAGAGGAAGTTTGAGAGTTTTGAGTTGTGAGTTGAGGAGTTGATCGCGAGTTCCTTCGGATCCGAACTCTTTAACTCAAGACTCTTAAACTCCCTCAGTGGCCAGTAATCCAACAGCAACAGCACGAATGGGAGTGTTACCAACATGGGTTTGCTCATCAAACCCAGCGCAAAAAACACCAACGCCAGCACGTACGAGCCCGTGCCCGAACATTTCGGAATGGCACCCGTAGGGCCAAGCTTGGTCGGGCCGACCTCGGCCGCGCCGACAGGGTTTCGTGCGGTTCTCCCGCGCGCATACTGGGCGTAGGCCCACAACGTCAGCATCCAAAAAAATGTGCTCAACACGTCTTTGCGCTCGGAAATCCAGGCGACAGATTCGACGTGAAGCGGATGCAACCCGAACACTGCCGCCACGAAACAGCTTCGCCAGACGCTCCCGGTCATCCTCTTGAACACCAGAAAAACCAGGACCGTGTTCATTGCGTGAAGCAAAATGCTGGTGAGATGATGGCCCCACGGTTGCAATCCGAAAAGCTGGACGTCCAGCATGTGCGAAAGCCAGGTCAGCGGATGCCAGTTGCAAGCCGCCGTGCTCCGAAAAGCCCATGGCACGGTTTCCCATGTCAATCCGCGCTGAACATGAGCATTGGCGGTGACGTAATCCGGATCATCGAACCCCACAAAATCATTGTACACCGCGGGAAAAAATGTCCCGACAACCAGCAGAAAGAGCGTCAGGGAAATGAGAATCGTTCCGAGCCCGCCCGCGAACCGGAACGCCGGGCATTGAGCCGGCGCCTCGGCGCTGTCCTCCGGCGTTTGCCAGCGTTGCGCGGGAAGAGGGCCGCCGGGTTCGGGACGGTCGCTGATGGAATCGGCATCTGCCATAATCACAGCCGGCCGTGGCCTGCCGTTTACCGCAATAAATTTCCGGAAGTGTAAGGACACCCTGGCATTGCGTCCAGCCGGTTGACGGATGCCGGTTGACGGGTGCGCGTCCTGGCACCGCCGCGCGGAACGCCGGATTCATCCGGCAGCGACACGCGCGGTCTGGCCGCCTGCCGGATGAATCCGGCGTTCCTCGGGCCGGCGCGGTCGGACGACCGGCAGGTCGTCCCTACCATCCAAACGGTAGGGCCGCGCTGCTGCGCGGCCTCGGACGACCCGTGAAATGAAGACACTCCCTTGAGGGAAAGAAACTTGAGGGTTGAGAATTGAGGGTTGAGGGGTTACAAACTGTGGAGTCGAAGCAGTTCATAGAAAACCCAGAACGCTCAACATTCGATCAACGAAAATGCGCCCCTTCCAAATCATTTTTAATCCCACCAGCGCCGCGGAGCTGGCGAAGATGCCCAAGGAACTGCAACTCCAAATCCTCGGCGAATTCCGTGGACTGCCCCAGCAGGTCATGCATACCGAGCTGGATGACTTCGGCAAACTCGAGCGCGCGGGCCGGATCCTGCACCGCTTCCGCGTCGGCGATTACCGGGTCTATTTCGAGCGGCACGACCTGGGCGTGGTCGTCCACCGCATCCTCAGCCGGCATACGTTGAAGGATTTTCTGTTCCGCTCGGGATTGAAGATGGAGGAGGACGAAGCCTTGCAGCAGAACCCCAAGTTCTGGGAAATGATCGAAGCCGCCAAAACGGCCGCGAAAGCGTGAGCCAGGGTGGGGAGATGCCCGCAGAACACGCTTTCCTCCGTAGTGATTCGATGTTGGGAGTTCGCTGTTGAATGTTGGATGTTCCCTCCAGGACGAACGACGGAACGGCGGCTGGGTACAGCCCAAACCGTGGAAGCCGGCGTCACTGGACGTCTTCGCCCAATTCCACGTTCCAGTAAGCCAGGTCGATGAAGTGCTTCCAACTGTCGTGTTGGTTCAGGCTCAGGTTGATCTGCACAAACGGCCGCCACTTCGGTCGCTTGGGTTTGCGGATCAGGTGCATGCAGGCTTCCTGCGGCGTGCGATTGGCCTTGTGCGTGTTGCACTCGATGCACGAGCACACAATGTTCTCCCAGATCGTCGGGCCCCCGCGGTCCCGCGGGATCACGTGGTCCAGGTTCAAATCTTTCCGATCGAAAACCTTGCCACAATACTGGCAGGTGTTCTTGTCCCGTTCGAAAATGTTGTGCCGGGTGAACTTGACTTCCTTCTTGGGCAACCGGTCGAACATCACCAGCAGGATAACCCGGGGGATCCGGATGCGGAACGAAATGGTGCTGACGGATTCGGGATGCGGTTCCTGTTGCGAAAAATCGTGCCACTCGCCGAAGTTATAGGTCCGGAAGGAACCGTCGTTGCAACCGAGGACGGCGTGGGCCTGGCCCTGAAACAGCAACGTCAGCGCGCGTCGTGCCGTGCAGACATTGACAGCCTGCCAGAGGCGATTGAGCACTAACACATGTTGGTTCAGCACTGAATTCATATCCGATCCAACCGGCGCCACACTACACAAGACGCCCTGCCATGTCAACGCGTTGACACGCGTTGACACGCGTGACCATAATGATTTGCCAATCGTTTGCCCGTCCCGATATGATGCACAATAATGAAAGGCCTTTTCGTGCTGGCCGGCTTGATCGGCTTCCTGGCTTTCTCCTGCGCGCACGCCGTGGCGCAGGACGATGAATACATCCAGATTTACGGCGTCATCCAGGATGCGGATGCCCTCGGCAACTCCAGCCAGACGGGCGAAGCCCTGGCCAAGTACATCGATGCCCAAACCTCGCTCCAACGATTCCAGAGAATCTATCCCGACTGGAACAGGCAGGTCATCCAGTATCGACTGAACTATCTCGCCTCCCGCATTGCGGAGATATCCGCCAGGACACCCGTCGCCGCAAAACCGCCAACGACCGCGCCTCCGGCCCTGTCGCTCCAGCCGCGCGAGCGCGAGGACTTCGAGCATCAACGCGACATGCTTCAGAGCCGGGTGCAGCAGTTGCAGGTGGATAAAATGATGCTGGAATCGAAACTCAAGGAGTCCCTCGCCGCGCAGCCGGCCGCCGTGGACCCGCGGGAACTCGCCAAAGCCGAGGAGAAAATCAGATCGCTCGAAAAGGAGAACAGTCTTCTGCAGGTCAGCGTGGCGCAGCAACAGACCAAAGCGGCCCCGCCGGTGGACACGGCCGCCGTCGAACAGATGAAGCAACAACTCGCGGAGACCAGTCAACGGCTGGCCGACCAGACGAAAAGAGCCGACGCGCTGGCGGGCGAAAGGCGGGCACTCCAGACGAAGCTGGACAGCCTCATCCCGGCCCCTTGGAACGCCACCAACCTGCGTGAAACCAAAAAAGCCCTCGAGGACGCAAACCGAAAGCTCGGCGCGCAGAGCAAGCTGGCATCCAGGCTCGACGCGGAAAAAATGAACCTGATGGCGCGTGTCAAGTTGTTGGAAGCCGACTCGGGGACACTGGTCGCCCTGCGCGCCGAGAACGAAATCCTTAAGAAACAACTGGCCGATCTGAAACGGCCGGCGCCCGCGGGCTCTGCGGTCGAAGTAACCCGGCAACTGGCCGAGGCCCGCGCCCGGATTGCCGCGCTGGAATCGGACCAGGAGATCTGGCGGCTCGAAAAGATCGCCCTGGAAAACCGAGTCCGGCATTTGATGGCTTCCTCGACGGCGGCTCCCGCGCCCGCGCCGGCCCCTGCCGCGACGACGGTCGAAGACGCGAGCCGGGTGAAGCAACTGGAGCGTGAGAGCGCGGACCTGAGGAAGAAACTGGGTGCGGCGCAGAAGGAACTTGCCGGCAGAAAAGCCAGGAACGTCGCCACGAAAATCGAGGATTTGACGGGCCAGTTGGCGATCCTGCGCGCGCGGTTGGCCGTTTTCGAAACGCAACAGATTCCCTACACGGAGGAAGAACACGCGCTCTTCAAGAGAACCCAGGTATCGCTCGAGGCCGTCAACCCGAGGGCCCGTCAAAAATCAGTCAATGAACTGCCTTCCGGCTCGGCCACGCTCGTGGCCGAGGCCCGGAACGACTTCGCCGCAAAGCGATTCGACAAAGCCGAGGAGAAATACATCCAGATCCTCCATCACGACACCAAGAACGTTTATACCCTCTCCAACCTCGCCGCCATCCAACTCGAACTCAATCACCTCGACGACGCCGAACAACACATTCACCAGGCGCTCGCCGTCAGCCCGGACGATTCCTACAGCCTTTTAGTCCTCGGCCAGATCAAGATCCGGCGCGAACAATATGACGCGGCGCTGGATGCCTTGAGCAGTGCCGCAAAGGTGGACCCGCAGAACGCTGAAATCCAAAATTACCTGGGACTGACCTTGAGCCAGAAGGGCCTGCGCACCTCCGCCGAAACGGCGTTTCGCAAGGCGATCGAACTGGATCCCCACTACGCCGGCGCCCACTACAACCTCGCTGTCTTCTACATCACCCAGTCCCCCCCGTGGCCTGAACTCGCGCGATGGCATTACAAAAAGGCCATCGACAGCGGCTTTCCCCCCAACCCGGACCTGGAAAAAATGCTGGGACCATGAAACCTTGTAGCCGCCAATGCGAATTGGCGGACCCGTCCCGCAGCGGCAATCTCCGCCGATTCAAAACGACGGCTACGCAGCGACAGGGGCGCGGACAGCCATGTCCGCGAGTTCAGCCGGGTGGATTCGCGCGGACAAGGCTGTCCGCGCCCCGGTGGAAGGTTCACGGCAGTCATCGATGTTGAGCGAATCCAAATTCAATTGACCATGTTGCGACAGGCGTTTCACGAATTCACCATCGCCACTCGCGGACGCGGCCTGTACGAAATCACCGGCACGGTCGCCGCCTGGATTGCGAAGAACGGCTTTAACCAGGGCCTCCTGACACTGCACCTGCGCCATACATCCGCGTCGCTGTTGATCCAGGAAAACGCGGACCCTGACGTGCGACGCGATCTCGAAGCGTTTTTCGGGCGCCTGGCGCCGGACGGCGATCCGCTGTTCGTGCACACGGTGGAAGGCGAGGACGACATGGCCGCCCATGTGCGCACCGCGCTGACGACCGTGAACCTGGGCATCCCGGTCCATGACGGCCGCCTCGCGCTCGGGACCTGGCAGGGCATCTATCTCTGGGAACACCGCCGCGCCCCGCATTCCCGCAAAGTGGCGGCTCATTTGATCGGCGAATAGCCCCGGGCCGCGGCGTGCGGCTCGACTTCGCCGGCGATCCACTTCCGCCGCGCCTCCCTCATCCGCACAATAGGCTCGCCAACCCAATCCAACGATGGCACCTTCCGCTGCGTCTCTATTATGATTCCGTTCAGACGATTTTTTTGTGCCACCACGATCGCCGTGGCGGCATGTCTCGCCGGTCGCGCACAGACCAAAACCAACACCTTCGGGTTCACCGGCCCCGAGATTTTCCCCATTGACAGCCAGATCAGCGAATTGCACGTCGCCGATTTCGACGGGGACGGGTTGAACGACATTCTTGTGGTGAACAACGCCCGTTCGAAGATCAACATCCTCTACAATCGAACCGGCAAGACCAACTCCATCTCCGGGCCCTCCAGAATGGACGGGAGCGACCTCAATCAGTTGCCTCCGGACAGCCGGTTCCGCATCGAGTCCATCGCCTCGGAGAAGCGGATCGCGTCGCTCGTGGTCGCCGACCTCAACGGGGATGGCCGTCCAGACATCGCCTATTACGGGGAGCCAAAGGAGCTGGTGGTGCAGTACAACGAGGGCAGCAACGTCTGGAGCGCTCCCCAACGCTGGCCGATTGACGACGGCCAGCTCTCGCCCAATTCGCTCGCGGCGGGCGATTTGAACGGCGACGGCCGGACGGACCTGGTGTTGCTCGGTGAAAACTGCCTTTATTTTCTGCCGCAAAAGGAGGACCACACACTCGGCGAACCGCAAAAAATCCCCTTCTCCGGAGCCGTCAAGGCCGTCCAGGTTCTGGACGTGGACGGCGATGGCCGGAGCGATCTGCTCCTGGTGAACTGGGAGGACCGCTATCCGTTCCGGTTCCGGCTCCAAAAAGCCGACGGCGAGTTGGGGCCCGAGATGTATTTCAGCATGACCCCCATTCGCTCTTACTTGGCGGATAACCTGGAGCGAAACGGGAAGGTCCAGGTGATTACCATCGCTCAAAACTCCGGACGGGCCCAGATCTCCGAGTTCGATCGCAAGCCGGCGCCGCCGCTGTCCGGCAGCCTCCGGCAGGGCCAGTTCCAGGTCCTGCCCTTGACCAAGACGGACAAGGGCCGTCGCGGCATCTTGTGGGCCGATGTGAACGGGGATGGCTTGGCCGACCTGCTCGTCGCCGAGCCCGACAGCGGCCAGATCTCCGTCTGCTTTCAGGAAAAGGACGGTTCCCTCTCCGCTGCCAGGACGTTTCCAACCCTGGCCGGCATCACCGACCTGGCGGTCGCCGACTGGGATGGCAGCGGCAAACCGTCGATTTTCATGCTCAGCGATGACGAACGCCGGATCGGGGTGGCCCGGTTTGACGAGAAACTGCGCCTGCCGTTCCCAACCCTGATTCCCATCGACGGCAAACCGCTCGTCATGGCGGTCGGCGCGTTGCAGCCCGGCGCGAAACCCAGCCTCGCCGTCATCGTCGATCAGGACGGCCGCCGGTCGCTTTTCATCCGCACCGCCGATGGAAAGACCCGGACCCAGAAGCTGAGCGAAAATTTCAAGTCGAACCCGACCAGTCTGTCGTTCCACGACGTGGACCAGGACGGCCTGGCCGACCTGGTCGTCCTCATCCCGTACGAAAAAATCAAGGTGTTGCGCCAGGTTCCCGGGAAGGACTTTGAAGAAGTGGATCTCGAAACGCCGGGCGGCGCCGTCGAGCAGCCGTGGTTGAGCGAATTGGACGTGGACGGCGATGGCAAGCCGGAACTGCTCCTTCCGCAGAAAAACTTTCTGCGGGCGGTGGTGATGCAGGCCGACGCCTCGCTGCAGAGTTCCACCAACAAGGGCGGCTGGGTGTTCAGGGTCAAGGAGCAGATCAATGGCAGCTCCCGCGACTCCCGCCTGGCGGGGGCCGCATCCGTCCGCAACGGGACCAACTCCATCTCGTCGCTGTTCCTCCTCGACGCGGAGCACCGGGCCTTGACCTTGTGCGAGCGGGACAAGACCGGTGTGTGGCGTGTGGTTCGCAACCTCGAGCTGCCCGTCTCCGAGTTTTCCAGCCTGCAACCCATTGCCTTGGGCGGCACCAACCTCAACGGAGTCGCGTTCCTCGGCCTGAACACCGTCGCCTGGCTGCCCCTGATGGCCGGGCCTGTTTGGGAATTGACCGAACTCGACGGATACGAGACCCCGATCAAGGACGGCTATCTCAACGACGTCGTCTCCGGCGACCTGAACAATGACGGCCGCAAAGACCTGGTCTTTCTCGAGACGGCCCAGAATTATCTGGACCTCGTGATCTTTGATTCACACCACAAGCTCGTCCCGGCAAACCGCTGGAAGGTCTTCGAGGAGCGCACGTTTCGCAGCCGCCGCAGCGATCTGCCCGAACCGCGCGAAGCGGCGGTCGCCGATGTCACCGGCGACGGCAAGAACGACCTGATCGTGATCGTGCACGACCGGATCCTGGTTTATCCGCAGGAATGACGATCACTTTCTCATCCCAGGCGGCACCGGGGTGTACATTTTGAACGTCAACCCGTCCGGGCTCACGCTCACGGCATAGACATCGAAGTAAAAGTACTTAGAAATCTGGTCGAACGGCGGCAACAGCGAGAAATCCACGAAGTGAAACAGGAAGCCGAGGAATGGCGAACGCGAAACCACGGACCGTGTCGCCGGATTGTTCGTGCTGTTCCGCAGTGATTCCAACACCGCACGCCCGGTTTGCGCCTGGTTTTCATAGCCAAACCACCCGGTGCCCATCCCTCCCACCCTCGCCGCCGCGTCGATCAGCCCCGGCATCTCGCGCAATTCCTTTTGCTGGCTGTCGCCGCTCCGCAAATATTCCTCGAGAAGCGAAGCGTCCGTGGTCAACGCAACGTAACCGCCGCTGGTGGCGTAACTCAACGTTTGCGGCGCCGACCCGGACGGATTCCCCGTCGGCAATGGCATGGCCGGCAGCGGCATCGAAAAAATCTTTCGTCCCAGGAATTCCCGGTCCGCCGGCGCCGTCCCCGGCGCGTTCCACAGCACGCCGATGTTCTTGAGCGCGGCTGCCAGGTGCTCGGGTTGCGGCGAGCTGATGAGGAAAAGCGAGGAGGCGGAATTCGACCCCGCCGCGCCGCCCGCCGCCTTCTGATAGGTGATCATGTCATCCCCGAGATTTCCGAAGAGATCCCTGTTGATGTCAAAGTTGGGATCCTTTTGTTTCGCGGCGGCGTTCGCGGTATCGAGGAGAAAATTCAGGCCGCTGAGCAATTGCGGATTGATGTCGTTCATCATCGCCTGGAGCGTGGCCCAGATCTTCTGTCCGTCCAGGCGGCAACGCTGGAACTTTTCCACGTCGGCCGGTACGAACGGCGGCGGGCTCGACTCTTTGCCTTGCCCGGAAAACACCTTGAAAATGCCCCGGCGGTCCGCCTCGGGCACGCCGACGAACATTTGAAACCCCGAACCCTCGTTCGAACTCTGCACGCTGAACGCCATCGTCCTCACGCCGCTGAGGCCGATGGCCCTCAGGATTCTTTCCGGACCCATGACGTCGAAGGGGTCGGGAGTGTCTCCCGCATCCTTTTCCGCCGGCTTACGCGCCAGCAGATCGATGAACGTTTTCACGTTGACCCAGCCATAGACGGGAGCGTCGCGAAACAATGCCAGCCGGTTCGCTTCATAGGCCGCCAGGTCCCCCAGCGCCGGCATCGCCCCTCCCGTCAGATGCGCCATCACTTTCTCCACCGCACGAGTCGAGCTCCCGGCGATCAGCAGCGATTCGAACTGGCCCACGGCCAGCTCGCTCCGCGGTGGCGGTTTCGCGCCTGCATCCGCCGGGTCATTGTTGTCGGACTGCGAAAACCATTTCTGCAGCGTCTTCGGAACGTCGTTGCTGGACAACGCAACGACCGAGAATTCGACCCCGCGGATTTTTTCCGTTCGGATCGATTTTCCCGCGTCCACCCATTTCTTGCGCAGATCGGCCAGGTTCCTCTTCAGTTGGCTGCTCTTGTCCTTGGTGTCCAGGAGCAGAACCATCGCGGGGGACGGATCGCCGGATCCCTGCCAGCCGTTTTGCGTCACGGCCAGGGTCAATTGTCCCTGAGGCAAACTGCTGTAATCGTCGAAGCGCACTCCGAGGTCCCGCTCCAAAGGCTCGATAAATTCCCCATTCCACTTCGCCAGGAGCGCGTCCTTGAACGGCTTCATGGCCGGGTCCTTCCACAACCGGGTCTGCGGCGAGATTTTCCAGATTTCGCGCACCTTCGAAAAATCGGGAACCGTCACCATCGCCAGCGTGTCATCCGGCAGGAGTCTCTCGGGCGATGGAATCATCGCGGCCGCGCCACTCGCTGCGACGCCGAGCAGGGTTGCAGCCAGGAGGGCTGGCGTTCCACTATTCAATGGGAGCTTTTTCATAAACCGGGTCTTCTTCGTAGCCGCCAATCTGAATTGGCGGAGTTGTCCCGCGGCGCGTCCGCGAGGTTCAGAGCCTGTCTCAGCAGCCCAACCGGGGTAGCGCGGGCGACCCGCCCGTGCCGTCCGGCGACCCGCCTGACGAAATGGAAAGTGGGGATTGCAGTGCAAGCCCGGCTCAGACTGCTGCCAGTCATCCGGCTCTTCCCGTCGGCGAGTCGCCGACCGGAACGGGCGGGTCGCCCGTTCCCCCCCTCTCTTCGCAGCCGCCTATTCCCCGGAAACATTCTGCCGGGCATGGCTCGGCGGTTCGAGATACCGGTAAGGATTGCTCGGGTTGTCGTTCGAATAGGCAAATGCGTCGCGATGATCGAGGAAATACTTCACGGCTTCAACAGGAATCGCAAAACCGAGGCCCTCGCCGAACGTGATCTTCATGTTCGTGATCCCCACCACTTCCCCGCTCATGTTGAACAGCGGGCCGCCACTGTTGCCGGGATTGATCTGCGCCGTCGTCTGCAGGTAGAGCTCCCCCTGGAATTCCCGCGTCTTGGTGCTCACAATGCCTTCCGTCACGGTGCGCTCCAGGCCCAGCGGACTGCCGATGGCAAAGACGCGTTCCCCCACCGCCAGCGCGTCCGATCTGCCCAGCGACACCGGCCTGAATTTGGGAGCTTCCTTGTCCTCGATCTTCAGCAGCGCCAGGTCCTCGAACTTGTTGATCGCCACAATCCGCACCTGCTTGTACGTCCGCGGCTCAAATTGACCTTCGCGCATCAGGTAAACGTCCACGCTGATCTGGGTCTCGCCCTCGATCACGTGGAAATTGGTCATCAGATACCCGTCCGTGTTGATGATGAACCCGGAACCCAGCCCGCCCGGCGTGCGCACCTGCACGACCGCCTCGCCAAGCTGGTTCACCAGATCGCGCACACTGCTCGCCGGAGCCGATTTCCCCGGCGCGGAATAAAATCCGGAGTCCGTTCCGCCGGCGGATCCGTCCGAATCCTCCGTCGCTCTGGCTGCGACGGACATCGGCGCGAGGGCGGTGTCGTTCCTTAGAATTTTTGTGATCTGGTTGCGCGGAATGACCAGCACCGTGTAACCGAGGTCCACCACAATCTGACCGCGCGTCTCCGCGAGCAGCTTCCCCGTGACGGAATACTTCTCCTTCAACTGGATCGTGTCGGCCCGCGCCGCCGGCGCGCTGCAACAAATCAGGGCCAACAAAATGACAGTGTGCTTAGACATAGTATGACCTTAACTGATGCCGGTGGCTTTGACAAGAAAACTGCGGGTTGTGGACCGCGGCCGAGGACCAGCCGCAGCACGGTAGGAAAGGGGAAGGCTGGGGGACGGTCTCACGGCGAGGTGACAATGTTCGGGCGCAGCGACTGGTGCTACGCACACAGTCGCGATCTGTGTCCTGGCGGCCTCAGCCCCCGATCCGGCGACGACCTGGATTCAACGGCCGGGCGTTGACTGCGCCGCAGCCCGGTAAACCCGGAGCTGCCCGTGCGAATACCGACCGCCCAGCGATTCCACCGCGCCGCTCAGATTCCCGAATCCATGCCTCTTGAATACCGCGGCGATTTCGCCCAGGGCCTCATGGTTCAACACCCGGTCCAGCTCCACTGCTTCACCCGCTTCGATTGCCGTTGCCAGATGACCGAGGATGGTCTCCGGCGACAAGCCTCGTCTCCGGGCGATCTCCTCGACGGAACGGCCCGCGCGGCACAGGCCCAGGGACTCCGCGACCGTCATGGTGAGCTTCGATCGCATCGGAACGACTGGAGCGGCGAATGAATCGTCGGCAAACATCTGGCGGGGATGGGAGCGCAGATGCGTCGCGATCGCCTCCATGAACCCGGCGCCGAACTCGCGCAGCTTTTTGTCGCCCACACCGCTGATGCGGGAAAACTCCGAATCGTTTTGCGGGTAAAACCGCGCCATCTGGCGGAGCGAGACGTCCGAGAACACGATGTAAGACGGCACACCTCTTGTGTCGGCCAGTTGCTTGCGAAGCTGCCGAAGGGTGTCGAACAACGCCTCGTCGCACACAATTTCACCGGCGCGCTCTTTTGCCGCCTCCGGCGCGGCCACGGGTCGCGTGAGCGTGATTTTTCGCCGGGACTTCAGCGCCAGGCGCCCTTCCTCCGTGACTTCGGCTGCGTTGAATTTGCCCGGGTCCTGCCGCAGATACCCCAGTCGCACCAGTTCCCGCCCGATCGCCGCCCACTCCGCGCGGCCATGTTCGGCGCCGATGCCGTACGTGGATAACCGGTCATGGCCCCAACGGCGGATTTTCTCCGTCGCCGCGCCGCAAAGCACTTCGACGACATGCTGGATGCCGGCGCCAAAGCCGCTCTTTTCGTGGATGCGATGGACGCACGACAAAAACTTCTGCGCGGCCACGGTGCCGTCCCAGGTCTGACGCGGCGCGAGGCAGTTGTCGCACCCGCCGCAATTCTGCGTTCCGGCGGAAGCCTCCTCCTGCGCGCCGCCGCGAACCGGGGAGGGCTTGCCGTCAAATGTTTCCCCGAAGTAATTCAGCAGATGCGCCCTCCGGCAGGTGGCGCATTCGGCGTAATGCACCATCTGCTCCAGTTGCGCCCGGGCGATCTCCCGTTCCTTCGGATCCGGCTTCTCGTCGATGAACCGGCCGTATTTGATCCGATCGCCCGGACTGAACAGCAGCAGGCATTCGCCCGGGAGGCCGTCGCGTCCCGCCCGCCCCGTCTCCTGATAATAACTCTCGATGTTTTTCGGCAGGTCGTGGTGGATCACGAATCGCACGTTCGGCTTGTTGATGCCCATTCCGAACGCGATGGTCGCGCAGACCACGCGCACCTCGTCGCGCAGGAACGCCTCCTGGGCTCGCGTCCGCACCGCAGTCTCCAGGCCGGCGTGATACGCCGCCGCCGGGACGCCGTCCGCGCTCAGCCTGCCCGCCAGTTGCTCCGCCGTCTTTCGCGCCTGGCAGTAAATGATCCCGCTCTCGCGCGGACGGGCCCTGACGAAGGCCAGAACCTGTCCGTAAGCGCCGGACTTTGCCGAAACCCGGTACGTCAGATTGGGCCGGTTGAAACTGGCGGTGTAACAGACCGGCGAACGCAAATGCAGTTGGACGACGATGTCGCGCCGCACCCGTTCGGTGGCGGTGGCCGTCAGCGCCATCATCGGCACCCCGGGAAACCGGTAGCGCAATGTCGAGAGTTGACGGTATTCCGGCCGGAAGTCATGCCCCCATTCGCTGACGCAATGCGCCTCGTCCACGGCGAACAGGTTGACCTTCCAGCGCTGCAGGTCTTCGAGAAAGCCGGACAGCAACAGCCGCTCCGGGGCGACGTAGAGCAGCCGGAATTCTCCATTGTGCAGCGCGCGCAACCGCGGACGCGATTCGCCCGCCGGGAGCGAAGAGTTGAGAAACGTGGCCGCCACTCCCGCCGCCCGCAACGCATCCACCTGGTCTTTCATCAACGCGATCAGCGGCGACACGACGACCGTGAGCCCCGGGAGGATCAGGGCCGGCAACTGGAAGCATAATGACTTGCCGCCGCCCGTCGGCAGCAATGCGAATACATCCTTGCCCCCCAACGCGTCGCGGATGATTTCCTCCTGCAATGGACGAAACGAACTGAACCCGAAAACCCTTTTGAGTGCGGCCTGCAACTCGCCCGATTCCGATTTCATAACGGCGGAGTCTATGCGCCTCCCGGATTGGATTCAACCCCGGATGCTGGCCAGCCTCACTCCGCCACGACGCGTATTGTCCGGCTTTGGGCCGCCCGCTTGCGCTGGTTCTCGTCCAGAATTTTTTTGCGCAGGCGCAGATTCTTCGGCGTCGCCTCCACATACTCGTCCGGGCCGATGTATTCGAGGGCGCGTTCGAGCGAGAGCTTCATCGGCGGACTGAGCTGGATCCCCTTGCCATCGCCCGTCGAACGCATGTTGTTCAGCTTTTTTGCCTTGCACGGATTGACCGGAATGTCGTTCTCGCGCGCGTTTTCCCCGACGATCATGCCCTTATAGATGGCGTCGCCCGGTTCCACCATCAGCCGGCCGCGCTCCTGAATCATGTTCAGCGCATAGGCCATCGCCTGCCCGTCTTCCATGCTGACCAGCGAACCGTTCTTGCGCGCGGGAATATCGCCGCGGTCGGGCCCGTATTCATGGAACAAATGGCTCATCACGCCCATCCCGCGCGTCTGGTTCACCAGGTCGGTCTCAAAACCGATCAGGCCGCGCATGGGGACGATTGCCTCGATGCTCACGTGCTCGCCGTGATGGTTCATGTCCTGGATTTCCGCCTTGCGGCTGGACAGGTTCTCCATCACCGGCCCCATGAAATCCTTCGGGATTTCCAGGAACAGCTTTTCGATCGGCTCAAGGAGGTTGCCGGCGGGGTCTTTCCGGTAAATGACCTCCGGCCGCGACACCAGGACTTCGTGGCCCTCGCGCCGCATCTGTTCGACGAGAATGGCGATCTGCATTTCGCCGCGTCCGGAGACGGTGAAGATCTTTGCGTCGTCGGTCTGTGTGATCCGCAATGAGACGTTGGTGCGAATTTCCTTCACAAGCCGTTCCCAGAGATGCCGGGCCGTGACGAGCTTGCCGTCCTGGCCGCCGAGCGGGCCGTCGTTCACCGCGAATTGCATCTGGATCGTCGGCGGATCGATGGCGATGTATGGCAGCGCGCCGCGCTCGGGCTTGTCCGACAGCGTCTCGCCGATGAAGACATCCTCGAAGCCGGTGATGCCCACAATGTCCCCCGCGTGCGCGTCCTGGACTTCGATGCGCTTCAGGCCTTCAAAGTGGTAGATCATGGTGATCTTGCCGGGAGTGACCCTGCCATCACCGTGCAGGCAGACCGCCGGTTCCCCCACGTTGACCTTGCCGGTGAGGATCTTGCCGAAGGCGATGCGCCCCAGGTAATCGCTGTAATCCAGGTTCGCCACGAGAATTTGAAAACCGTCTCCCGCCTTGGCGCGCGGCGGGGGGATGTGCTTCACGATCGCTTCAAACAGCGGCTCCATCGTCGTGCTCGTGTCATTCAGGTTGAGCCTGGCATACCCGCCTTTGGCAGAGCAAAAGACGAACGGAAAATCCAACTGTTCGTCCGTTGCCCTCAAGGAAATGAACAGTTCGAACACCTGGTCGAGCATCTTCTGCGGGTTCGCATTCTCGCGGTCGATCTTGTTGATCACCACGATCGGTTTGGCGCCGGCTTCGAGCGCCTTGCGCAGCACGAAACGGGTTTGCGCCTGCGGCCCATCCGCGGCGTCCACCACCAGCAGCACGCCGTCCACCATGTTCATGATGCGCTCGACTTCGCCGCCGAAGTCCGCGTGGCCGGGCGTGTCCACGATGTTGATATGGTAATCCTTGTATTTGAACGCGGCGTTCTTGGCGCGGATGGTGATGCCCTTCTCGCGCTCCAGGTCCATCGAGTCCATGATGCGCTCCTCGTTGGAGATGGCCTGGTTGGCCCGAAACGTCCCGGATTGCTTGAGCAAACAATCCACGAGCGTCGTCTTGCCGTGGTCCACGTGCGCGATGATCGCGATGTTTCTAATGTGCTGCATTGAACGGTTGCCTGTTTTCGTGTCCTGCGATCCGCAAAATCGAATCGATCGTTAATAGTGAGCCGAACCAGATAGTCTGCCCCTTAAACTCAGAACGTCAAGCTCCGCCGTTGCGTGAAATACGGGGTAAAAGTTTCTTCGTTGACCGCGGGTTGCCTGCCGGTAACATGCGCGTCAAACGTTGATCTGGAAATCGAACTATGACAGTAAAAGTAGCAATTAACGGGTTCGGACGAATCGGGCGCCTGGTATTCCGCGCCATCGCCGAGCAAGGACTTATTGGCAAGGACGTGGAAGTCGTCGCCGTCGGGGATATCGTTCCTGCGGACAATCTGGCGTATTTGCTGAAATACGACTCGATCCAGGGCCGTTTCAAAGGCGAGGTTGGCTCGAAGAAATCGGCTGCCGACAAGCCTGAGGACGATGTGCTGGTCGTCAACGGCAAAGAGATCAAAGTCGTGAGCGCCAAGACACCGGCGGAGCTGCCTTGGAAGGCGCTCGGCGTGCAAATTGTGATCGAATCCACCGGCCTGTTCACCGACGTGGAGAAGGCCAGAGGTCACATCACGGCCGGTGCCAAAAAAGTCATCATTTCCGCCCCGGCCAAGGGCGATTGCCCGACCCTCGTCATGGGCGTGAACCAGGACAAGTACGACCCGGCCAAACACGATATCGTTTCGAATGCCTCCTGCACCACCAACTGCCTGGCGCCGATCTGCCACGTGCTGCTCAAGGAAGGATTTGGCATCGAAGAAGGCCTGATGACCACGGTGCACTCCTACACCGCCACACAAAAGACCGTCGATGGCCCGAGCAAGAAGGATTGGAAGGGCGGCCGCACGGCGGCGATCAACCTGATCCCTTCCACCACTGGCGCCGCCAAAGCCGTCGGTCTCGTGTTGCCGGAACTGAAGGGCAAACTGACCGGCATGGCGTTTCGCGTGCCGACGCCCACCGTCTCCATTGTGGACCTCACGGTCCGGACGGTGAAGGAAACCAGCTACGCCGAGATCAGCGCGGCCATGAAAAAGGCCAGCCAGACTTACCTCAAAGGCATCCTCGGCTGGACCGATGACGAAGTGGTCAGTTCGGATTTCATTCACTGCGAACTCTCGTCGATCTTCGACTCAGGTTCCGGGATCGAGTTGAACAAGAAGTTTTTCAAGCTGGTAAGCTGGTATGACAACGAATGGGGCTATAGTTGCCGCGTGTCGGAGTTGGTGAAGTTCATGATCGGCAAAGGAATTTAAGCTTCTTTTGGAACGACAACCGGCGGCCCCGTAACGGGCCGCCGTTTTTTGTTTCGGTGGGGCGAGGCTGCTGACGAGCCGCCCTATTTCTGAAAAAAGACGGCCCGCAAGGATCCGTCTTCGCGGAATGCTTCGCCGGGACAGGTGCTCGTCTCACCGTCACGGGAAAGAATGAAGAAATGAATTTGCCCCTGACAAAACCGCAAAGTCTGAGTACATTCCCGCCACCCGACCTGGCCTTCAGCCCGCATCGCCGCCGCCCGCTGCTGGCTCGCTATCTGGGACAATCGCGGTTGTTCTTGGAATCCGGGTGATTTCCGACTCCATCCGGTTCTGGCGCGACAGGCAGGTTTTTGGCGGGGCAACCCCCGCCGCTCAATGCGCCGCCTGCTTCAGTTCCTTCTCGATCTTTTCAACCTTGGGGCGGATCACCGCGCGGCAGTACGGCTGGTCGGGGTTGTTGTTGTAATAATTCTGGTGATGGCCTTCGGCTTCGTAGAACTTTCTCAGCGGAACGATTTCGGTCACGATGGGGCTCGTGAATTTCTTCTGCGCCCCGGCCTTCGATTTTTCGGCCGCCGCCTTTTGCGCTTCGTCACGGTACAGAATGATGGAACGATATTGCGCACCCTCGTCGGCGCCCTGCCGGTTCAGCGTCGTGGGATCGTGCGCATCCCAGAACCAGTCCAGCAGTTTTTCGTAGGAGATGACCTTGGGATCGAATTCAATCCGCGTGACCTCGGCATGGCCGGTGGTCTCGGTGCAGACCTGTTCATAGGTCGGATTTTCCGTGTGGCCCCCGGCGTAACCGCTGGTGATGGAGATCACGCCGGGAATGCGTTGAAACTCCGCTTCCATGCACCAGAAGCAACCTCCGCCCAAAAAGGCAAATTCCATGTGGTTTGTATTCATAGTTTGAGTCCATGCCGCGCCGGCCGTGCTGATCAGCACGATCCATGACAGCAGAAAGCCGCCTGCGCTCTTTTTCTGTTTTCCCGGCATTTCCACCCCGTCATTTTGTTTCCGCGGCGACGGCTTTGGCGTCCGTGACGACCGTTGCCGCGACTTCCGGCGACACGCCGCCGTCCTGCAGGGTTTTCCGCATCGCATCGAAAACCGTTTGTTGCTGTGTCGGCGAGAGGTGCGAGCTGTTGAAGATGGCGTGGAGGTACTGCGCGAGCTTCTTCAACCGGTCTTCGGACAGGTGTTTTCCGGAGAGCGCGCCTGCCAGATCGGCGGCGAGTTTGGTGACGGACTTTTCCGAGGCGCGCCCGCTTTGCGCCGCAGCCGTCAAATCATTGATCGAAGGTTGCTTCCTGCCGGGATCGGTTTCGAGGCCGGCCAGGTCGGTCTGCAACTTCGCGATATTCTGCAGGGTGGCGGCGAGGACCGGATCGGGTTGGGCCGGCGCAGGATTGGGTTGTGACGCCGATCCGGGCGCCGACAATCCCTGGCGCGCATTGTTTTGGTTGTTCAGGCGTTCCGCCCGCTTCAGAACCTCCAAATCAACGGCCTGGCCAAACGAGATAACGGTGACGAAAACAACGACGAGGCAAGCCGCAAGCGTTTTCATGGTTGGACGTCTGGTTGCAGTCAAGCTGCAACGCAAAGGGCAGAATGTCAACGGCCCGATTCAGCCTGCGTCGCCAGCAAAGGGCTGGTCTTGGGGAGCAACGAAATATAGTCCAGCATGATGCGCTCGGATTCATCCAGGTCGGGATCCACGGCCGGCGGCTTTATTTCGTCGGGGTCGAGCGAGTCCAGGCTTTCGGGCACCGGAGCCCGGCTGATCGAGGCTGAGTTGGTTCCGATGGCATCGGAGGCGCCGGGCAGGCTTCTCGATGCCAGGAGGTTCGTCCACTGTTCCGGGGCCGGCAGCCCGGGCAGGAGCGCCTGTTTCAGTGTGATGTCGTAAACCTTTTCATCCGGCTCGTTGCGCGACAGGAGCTCCTTGTTCCGCGCCTTCTGCCTGGCTTCTTCCTCCCGCCTCTGCCGGAGCTCTTCCGCTTCGTTCAACGAGACCGTTTTGTCCGCCTCCCGCTTCCGGTACTGCTCGCTGTCGTCGCGGATGTAGGCGAAATCCTGGTTTGTCGCGATCCGCTCCGTGGATCGGCGCAGCAGTTGGGACAAATAAGGCTGAACCAAGTTGAGCTTTTCATACCTCGCGCTGGGAATCGTGTCCCAATCCAGCGGGTTATCGAGCGCACTCTCGCCCAGGTCCTTCCAATAATTCCACTCCGACGGCAGCACAATGTCCGGCATAACCCCCTTCAACTGGGTCGAAGCGCCGCTTGGCCGGTAGAACTTCCGGATCGTGACCTTGAGCGCGCCCGGATCGTTCGTGTCGGACCTGCCCAGCCGCATGACCATGCGAAGCGGATCCAGGTTTTGCACCGTGCCTTTCCCGAACGTGGACTTGTCGCCGACGATCAATGCGCGGCCATAATCCTGCAATGCCCCGGCGACGATCTCGGAGGCGGAAGCGCTGAACCGGCTGGTCAGCAGGATGAGCGGCCCGTCAAAGGACACCGACGGGTCGGTGTCCTCCTCCACCCGGACCGATCCATCCGGCCCGCGCACCTGGACGACCGGTCCGTCCTTGATGAACAGTCCGGTCAGCTTGATCGCTTCTTCAAGGGAGCCTCCGCCATTGCGTCGCAGATCCAGAATGACTCCACGGACGTTTTCGCTTTTGAACTTGGCCAGCAACCGGGTCACGTCGTCCGAGGCGAACTGGCCCGGAATGTCGCTGCCGGCCGCGGCGCCGTTCAATTCCATCGGCGCGTAAAAGGAGGGCAGATCGATCACCCCCAAACGCGCGGGCCGGCCTTTTCCTCCGTCAAACTCGATGATTTTACTCTTGGCCGCCTTGTCTTCCAGGGCGATTTCGTCGCGGATCAGGTTCACCACGTTGCGAACCGATGAATCTCCGGCGGGCAGGATCGTCAGCCGGACCTCGGTGCCTTTGGGTCCGCGAATCAACTGCACGACCTTGCTCAAGCTCATGTCCACAATATCGACGGGCGGTTGATCCCCCTGTGCGACCGCCACAATGCGATCTCCCTCCTTGATCTTCTTGCTCTTGGCCGCGGGTCCGGGCAGCAGCCGCTGAATCTTGCTGTAGCCGTCCTGATCGGATGTCAATTCGGCGCCGATGCCGAACAGTTGGAGGTTCATGTCCATGGAAAACTGCTCACGCTCCTGGCGGTTCATGTAATCGGAATGCGGGTCATAGACATGTGCCAGCGCCGTGAGGTAGGTGCCCATCACGTCCTCATGATCCCAATCGGTGAACATGCGCACACTCCTTTGGTAACGGTGGGTCAGTGTTTCGACAATCTGCTGGTGGATGCTCTTGCCGGCTCCGGCCTTGTCCTGGGCCGCGGCCGTCTTTTTCAAGTCCTCCAGGCCCAGTTTTTCCTGCAGATAATCGTAGCGCAACCGCTGGCGCCACAGCCGCCTGGCTTCGTCCATGTTCTCGGGATACGGAGCGTCTTTGCGGCTTGTGCCAATCCGCTCGTCGGTGTTGAACTCGAACTTCTCATGCGCCAGAAGGTCCTCCATGTAACTCACCCGCTGTTTCAGGCGCTGCACAAACCGTGAAAAAATGATGAAGGCCGGGGTCGTGTCCGCCACCCCATCCCGCGTGAGGGTCAGACGGTTCAGATTGGTCCGGTACGTCTCGAAGTCCTGGAGGTCGGATTGCAGAAAATGCAGGTGCTGGGGATCCAGGAACTCCAGGTATCGATCCAGAAACTCGCTCGAGATCGTGCTGTCAAACGGATGATGCGAATAATGCAACCGCTCCAGCAGACTCGCGGTCCAGAACGCCACCCGGCCGTCATCCGGACCGGGGCTTATGGCGGGTCCATCGCCAGGTTGGCTGGAAAGCGATGCGGCATCCTTTTCGGACACCGTAACTGCGGCGGCAGCGGCGTTCAGGAACGGCAACAGCAGGCATAGACACAAGCCCGCCGACGTCAATGAGGTTCCACGATATCGGGTCATTTTCTTTAGGATCGCAAGACTATAGCATGATTTAGACGGATTGCAGCAATATCCGTTCACAATATCCGTTCACGGCTTCCTTTTCCCTTGAAAATCGTCAACAGCGCCGGCCCGCGGCGCTAGACTTCCGGCGCCGACTGATTATTTTGTTCCCATGCCGAAAACGGTGACGCCTGAAGTGGCGCCTGATATTGCTCGGGAAGAGCGGGAGAAGCCGAGGTCCGGTTTGGAGCCGGGGTATCTGGTCATTTGTTGGGACGACCCGGTCAATTTCATGGATTACGTGACGCATGTGTTCCAGGCGGTCTTTGGCTGGCCGCGCCGGAAGGCGGAGGTTCACATGTTGCAGGTGCATGAGCAGGGCAAAAGCGTGCTGACCCGCGAAAGCCTGGAGAAGGCTGAACATTACGTGCACCAGCTCCAGAAATACAGCCTCCACGCCACCATGGAGCGCGACGAGTGAAGCTCCTCAAGAAACACGGGGATGCATTCACGTTCCACCTGCCGGCCCGGGAAAAGCCCTTGCTGCTCACGGTGCTGGACCGGTATCCGGTTGTTCCCGCCACCCACCCATTCCTGGGCAACTCCGCCGCCGGCACCGCAGTGGATCAGCGGCTGCTCGATGAAGCCTTGGCCGAGCAACGGCAGGAAAACAAGCGCCGCCTGAAGACCCTGCTCAAGGACGAGCGGCGCATGAAGCAAACCGTGACCGGCTTCCATTGGGTGCTGACCGCCGCAGACATCGAGTGGCTCCTGCAGGTGCTCAATGACATTCGCATCGGGAGCTGGATCCATCTGGGATCGCCGGACCAGGATCCCTGGAATGTCGAACTCAGCGAGGCCACCGTGCCTCATGCGTGGTCGATGGAACTGGCCGGTTTTTTCGAGGTGGCGTTGCTCGAGGCCCTGAAATCGGACGGCGCGGGCTGAACCCCGGCACATTTCCATGTCCATCACGGTGCTAGACCGGAGGCTGACGTTTCCTGACCCGCGCTCGGCGAATCGGGACGGCTGTGTTGCCATCGGCGGCGATCTCTCCGTGCCCAGACTGCTCCTGGCGTATCGGCGCGGCATTTTTCCGTGGACTGTTCATCCCATCACGTGGTGGTCCCCGGATCCACGCGCCATCCTGGACTGGGACCGGTTCCGGACGCCGCGCAGCCTCGCCATAATCGTGCGCAGGGAGACGTTTCGAATCACGACAAACCGCGCCTTCACCCGCGTCATCGAAACCTGCGCGGCGCCGGCCCCGGGCCGGCGGCAGACGTGGATCAGCCCGGAATTCATCGAGGCCTACACGCGCCTGCACCAGCAAGGCCACGCGCACAGCCTCGAATGCTGGCTGGGCGACGAATTGGCCGGAGGCATCTACGGCGTGGCCATCGGAGGCCTGTTCGCCGGAGAATCGATGTTTCACCGCGCCAGCAACGCGTCCAAAGTCGCCCTGTGGCACCTCGTGGAACACCTCCGAACGCGGGGGTTTGTCCTGTTCGACATTCAAATGCTGACACCCGTGACGCGGCAGGTGGGCGGGATCGAAATTCCACGGGACGAGTACCTCCGGCGGCTGGCCCGGGCCGTCGACTGCCCGTGCGCATTTTGAAGCCCGGATGCGCGATCCTGGCGCGTCCCGTCCTCTCCCGAAAACGAAAACGGGTCCTGAGTATTGACATAACATGACTTTCAGGTGTTTTCGAGGTGAACTTGTGTCAATAGTCAGGACCGACCCCTATGCGCGGATGGAGCCCTGCAAAGACTTCCGGGCTTTATAATTGTTGCGCGGGCCGGGATCGCTACTCTATAACCAACTCAGGATATGAAAAAAGTTGCCATCGGTTGTGGTCTGGTCGCGGGGGTGGTCGTGCTGATGGCGATCGTCATCGGAGTCTCGGCGGCCGGCAGTTACAATCATCTCGTCAAACTCTCCCAGGGCGTCGACAGCCATTGGGCCCAGGTGCAGAACGTCTATCAACGCCGGGCCGATCTGGTTCCAAATCTGGTGGCGACGGTCGCCGGCGCCGCCAACTTCGAAAAATCCACGCTGACCGAAATCACGCAGGCCAGGGCATCGGTGGGGCAGGTGAAAATCGATCCCAACACGGCGCCGAACGATCCGGCCAAGCTGGCGGAATTCGACCGCGCCCAGGGCCAGCTTTCTTCCGCATTGTCCCGATTGCTGGTCGTCGTCGAACGGTATCCGGATCTGAAGGCCACCGCCAATTTCCGCGACCTGCAGGCGCAATTGGAGGGAACTGAAAACCGCATCGCCGTGGAGCGGCGCGATTTCAACGATGCGGTCATGGAGTACGACACCGCCGTGAAGTCGTTTCCCGCCGTGTTCTACGCAGGCGCGTTCGGCTTTCACGAGAAGCCCTATTTCTCCGCGACGCCGGGATCGGAAACACCGCCCAAAGTCCAGTTCGACTTCGGCGGCTCCGGCACCAATCCCGCGGCATCCAAGCCCTGACCGGTGAAACGCTTTTGGGCCATCCTGGTGTTCGTCGTCTGCGTCCCCGTCTTCGGGACGGAAGTGATCCCGCCGGCGCCTGCGCGCCATTTCAACGATTACGCGGGCGTCGTTTCCTCCGGAACAGCCGCGCAACTGGACAACACCCTCGAGAATTTTGAACGCGAGTCTTCCGATCAGATTGTCGTGGCTGTTTTCCCGCGGATGCAGTCGGACTCATCGGTGGAGGATTACACCGTTCGCGTGGCACGAGCGTGGAAGGTCGGGGAAAAGGACCGGAACAACGGGGTGGTGCTGTTTGTATTTGTCGGGGAACACAAAATGTTTATCCAGGTCGGCTACGGCCTCGAGGGCGCGTTGCCCGATGTGCTCTGCAAACGAATCATCGACGAGCAAATCACGCCCCGATTCAAGTCCGGCGACTTTGATGGAGGTTTGGCAGCCGGCGTTCAGGGGATCATTGCGGCTGTCAAAGGAGAGTATAAAGGAACAGGGCAAACGGTCGCGGACAGCCGCGGCCGGTCGATTGATTCGGGCGGCTCGGCGGGGGTGCTGGGTCCCATTCTCCTTATTGGTTTCATCGTACTGGTTGTCTTCATTTTTCTTTCGAAACGAAATGGACGGGTTTACGGCAGCGGAGGATGGATCAGCACCGGCGGCGGCTGGGGGGGCGGTGGATTCTCGGGAGGTGGCGGCGGCGGTGGTGGATTCTCGGGCGGCGGGGGCAGTTTCGGCGGCGGCGGAGCGGGAGGGGGATGGTAGCCATGCGCCCGCGACATTTTTTGAATCAAATCGGCCACGACGACGTCGTCGCGGCGATCCGCGCAGCCGAGCAACGCACCTCCGGCCAGATCCGCGTGTTCATCAGCCACAAGCCGGTGGAGGATCCGGTCGCCGCGGCGCAGGCGGCGTTCATGCGTCTTGGCATGGAGAAAACCCGGGACCGCAACGCCGTAATGATTTTCCTGGCTCCGCGAACCCACAAATTCGCGGTGATCGGCGACGCGGGCGTCCATGAAAAATGCGGCGACGCTTTCTGGTCGGAACTCGCCCGGGCGATGACCGAACACTTCCGCAAATCCGAGTTCACGCGCGGCATCCTTCACGGCGTCCAAACGGCCGGCGCGCTGCTGGCGCAACATTTTCCGCGGCGACCGGACGATCGGAACGAACTGCCCGACAGCATCGCCCACGACTGAGGCGATGCGGGGTGGCGACGGCTCGTCGCCAGTGAGCTGGCACAAAAACTCAAGGGATCCTGGCGACGAGCCCGTCGCCACCCCGCATGAATCGCCTGCGCGGATCGAATCCCTTCACTTTTTTCTCGCCAAAGGCTCGCGTCACGGGCAAACAGTGCGTTTCTGGCTGAGTCATGATCGAGCAAATCGTCATTCTGGATTTCGGATCGCAATACACCCAGGTCATTGCGCGGCGCATTCGCGAGTGCAATGTCTATTCGGTGATTCTGCGCTACAACACGCCCGCGAAGAAAATCGCCGCGCTCAAACCCAGTGGCATCATCCTTTCCGGCGGGCCAGCCAGTGTGTACGCCAAAAAGGCGCCCCTGCCCGACAAGGCGGTGTTCGGTCTCGGCGTCCCAATGCTGGGGATCTGCTATGGACTCCAGGTCCTCGCCCAATTCCTCGGCGGCAAGGTCGAGTCGGGCCAGAAACGTGAATTTGGCAAGGGAACGCTCAAGGTCCGGGACAGCTTCTGCCCGCTCTTTGCCAACCTGCCGGAACAGTTGCAGGTCTGGAACTCACACGGGGACAAGCTGACGCGGCTGCCGACAGGCTTTAAATCGGTTGCCGTGACGGAAAACTCGGATTACGCCGGCATCGAGAATCGCGCGCGGAAAATGTTCGGCCTCCAGTTTCATCCTGAGGTGGCGCACACGCCGCGGGGCCGCGAGATCCTCGCCAATTTCGTCCACAACATTTGCGGCTGCGGCAAGAACTGGACGATGCACGCCTACATCGAGCAGGCCGTCCGGGAAATCCGCGCGCAAGTAGGCAAGGACCGCGTGATCCTGGGCCTGAGCGGCGGGGTGGATTCGAGCGTCGCGGCCGCTTTGATTCACAAGGCCGTCGGTGATCAACTGACCTGCATTTTCGTGAATAACGGCCTGCTGCGCGGGCGCGAAGCCGAGGTTGTGCGCCGCGTCTTCGGCAATCATTTCAAAATCAAACTGCAGTACGAGAACGCCTCAAAATTGTTCCTGCGCCGCCTCAAAGGCGTGACCGATCCGGAGCGCAAGCGCAAAATCATCGGCAACACATTCATCAAAGTGTTCGAAGGCGGCACCCGGCGCGCCGGCAAGTCGAAGTTTCTCGCCCAGGGCACGCTTTACCCGGACGTGATCGAATCGATGCCGATCGCCGGGAATCCGGCTGCGATGATCAAAAGCCATCACAATGTCGGCGGCCTGCCGAAGCGGATGAAGTTCCAGTTGGTGGAACCTCTGAAATGCCTGTTCAAGGACGAGGTCCGCGCCCTCGGACTCGAACTGGGTCTGCCACGGGAAATTGTTCTGCGCCAGCCGTTCCCCGGCCCGGGACTGGCCGTGCGCATCCTGGGCGAAGTCACGCCGTTGCGCCTGGAAATTCTCCGCAACGCCGACAGCATCGTTGTCGGGGAAATGAAGAGCAGCGGATGGTATTACAAGATCTGGCAAAGCTTCGCGGTGCTGCTGCCGGTGCGCAGCGTCGGCGTCATGGGGGACGAGCGCACCTACGATTACACGATTGCGGTTCGCGCCGTGGAATCGCAGGACGGCATGACCGCGGACTGGGTGAAACTGCCGTATGAATTGCTCGAAAAGGTGGCCAACCGCATCGTCAATGAGGTCAAGGGCGTCAACCGATGCGTTTTCGACATCACCAGCAAGCCCCCGGGCACGATCGAGTGGGAGTAGGTCACGCGGCCTTTTAATGTTGAAACCGGGCGTGGCGAAATTTAGCATCGGTGGTCAAATGCAATTTTCCAGGACATTGTTTGCGCGAGCCGGGGCGGTTTTGGCCTCCCGACGGTTGCGGCGATTTGCATTCTGAGCCTTCCACCCTATCGACTATGATCAGATTCCAAGCCATCCGACTCACCCTGTTTGCGGCTGTGGCGGCGTTCGTGTGTTCGGGGGCACTGCGAGTGCTGGCCGGCGAGGACGAACCGCGCAGGCCGTTTGCGCAATGGGCCGATTTGCCGGATCCGGGGCAATTGCTGTTCGGCACATTTTACGAGCAGTCCGAGGCCTACCATGTGTGGGAGCAGGGCAATTCCCGCGCTGTCGCCAACACCCGGGCGGCCGACGAAAATTACGGCATCGATGTCCGGCAAGGCTATTTCACCCTGAATTATGGCATCACCACCAACTGGGCGGCGGACCTGAACATCGGCGCCACAACCGTGGGATGGCGCCCCTTTGACAACGGGAACATTGGCAAGACCACCGGCATGAGTGATTCGACCCTGGGCGTCCGATACCAGATTTTCAACGAAGCCGACGCGGATTCACCCTGGATTCCCACATTGACCTTTCGGGCCGGCGCGGTTGTGCCGGGCACATACGACCGGCACGTTGGGTTCGCCCCCGGCAACCATGGAGTCGCGATCGAACCTTCCATCCTCTTCCGGAAACACGTCGGTTGGGAGGGCTTTGGCGTCTGGGGCGACATCCTGTACCGCTGGGAACACACCATCGGTGCCGATCAATACATTGGCGCCGTGGGATTGTTCCAGCAGATCAAGGGCTGGGAACTCGACGTTGGTTACCGGCATCTGCAGACCATTTCCGGCGAAGACATCGTTCTGGGGCCTCCAACCGGTTCGGGCACCTACAACAGCCTCAGCAACCCGAATTGGTATCCCACCGACGTGCGGGAGATCAGTGATTCCATCGACGCGGGCTTCAGTTACACCACGGCCCGGCGGCATATCCGATACGGATTTCACTCTCGCAAAACCTTCGACGGCAGTAACACCGACTCGGCTCTCTGGCTGGGGGCCTACATCGACATCCCGTTCAATCTCATCAAGGGCAGGTAGTTCTCCCCGCTCAGGTAAGGCAGCGGATGGGTGCGATTGAAAGCGAGGCTCACCACGCACCCCGGACCGCGGCTGTGTCCTCCGAGGACCAGCCGCAGCGCGGTGGGAAACGGGAGGCCTGAGGGATAGTGCCGCGGCGTAGTGACGATGCTCGGGCGCAGCGACTGGTGCTTCGCACACAGTCGCGGTCCGTAAAGCTGTGAAGCGCCGCTGTGTCCTCCGAGGACCAGCCGCAGCGCGCCAAGCTATTTCACACCCGGAACAGGTTCCCGGTCGAAACGCCGGATTCATCCGGCAATCGGGCAGACCGCGCGTGTCGCTGCCGGATAAATCCGTCGTTTCGGTGATGGTGTCAAGTTGCTTGCCTGCTCCGGCTGATCCTCGGCGGATACAGCCGCGCTCCTGACCCCACATCCAATCCCATCCCGCACGCCGGATCGCGGTCACTTGACGGGTCGGGCGATGACTGCGACCCTTTGCACGCTTGACGCAGAATCTGGCAGCAAAAGCGGCAGGCGGTTTGTTTGCTAAAACACTGGAGACTCCCGCCGTGCAGTCCGTGGCCCGGCGTCTGGAGGCGGGGGGCGTTGTGTCTCTCAACGGAATCTGCGCAGGCGCCCAGCCGTTTCTCGCCGTCTGCCTGCACCGGGCTTTTCCTCGGCGCCCCCTGATCTGCGTCACGCCCGGCCTGAAGGCGCAGGAAACCTTCCATCAGGACGTGGAAACGTGGCTCGACCAGGTCCGCGGTGCGAAGGACGAGGAACTGGTCCCACCAACCTCTGTCTCCCATGTCCCACCTCGTCCACTGTTTTATCCCGAATGGGAGATACTGCCGCACGAAGCCCGGCTGCCGCACGTGGATGTGATCAGCGAACGCCTCGAGACGCTCGTTGCGCTGTCCGCTCTCTCCGTCGGCGATTCTCCGGTTCTCCGTGGCGCTGCGGAGGGAGGGCCTCCGTCAACTCTGGTTGTCACAACCGTCACGGCGCTGTTGCAGCGCACGTTTTGCCCCGGGGACCTTCGCAGCCGCACGCGGACGCTCAAGGCAGGCGACAAACTCGATCCTCTCGATCTGACGGAATGGCTCGAGGAACAGGGTTACGAACCTGAGGCGCAGGTCACACAAAAGGGTGAATTCGCCTGGCGCGGTGGCATTCTCGATGTGTTTCCGCTGACCGAACCCTGGCCGATCCGCCTGGAATTCTTCGGCGATGAGCTGGAATCCCTCCGTGGCTTCGACCCGCTCACCCAGATTTCCCGGGAACAAATCGCGCGGGTCACTCTCCCGCCCGGCGGGGAACTGGGCATTCTGAAAGGCAGGAGACAAAAGGCCCGGGCGGCTGACCACGCTGAGGCCGGATTGGCCACCCTGCTCGATTACCTGCCGCGAGAAGCCATTTTCATCCTGTGCGAACCCGGGCTGCTGGTCGAACACGCGGACGAATACGCACGGCAGGTTCCCGCCGGCGACCCCTTCCTCATCTCGTGGGAAGCATTTCAGGGGCATCTGCAGCAGAGGCAGATGACCGTCTGCTGCCTGGCTGAAACCGAGCCTGAAATCGCGTCGATGGAAAGTCCCAATCCCCCATCCGCGATCCCGAATCCGCAATTTCAATCCCTGGAAGCCCATCGCCCGCTGACGGATCGCGCGCCGGAACGGCAGGTGGCCGATGCACAACGCCGCGAATTCCTCCATCAACTCCACCGGTGGCTCCGCCAGGATTATGCCGTCCATGTTTTCTGCAACAATGAAGGCGAACGAAAGCGGTTCCAGGAAATATGGCGCGAACACGGTTTGGAAAGTCCGGCGGCCGAGGCCCCGGGTCCGGAGTCCCGACCTGACGCATCACACCGGGCGTCGGGCAACGGACTTTGGACACATCTCGGCTCGCTGGCTCGTGGGTTTATTTGCGACGAGGCCAGGGCGATCGTTGTCACCGACGCGGAAATATTCGGCCGTTACAAGGTTCAACGGCCGCGCCGGCTTAAATCGGCCCACGCGCAAACCGCGCGGTCGGCGCTGGACATCGACTTTACGGATTTCGAGGAAGGGGATCTGGTCGTTCATGTGCAGCACGGCGTTGGCCGTTATCTGGGATTGAAAATTCTCCCCACGCGAACCGCGTCGTCCACCGGTCGATCCGAAGAATGCCTCGTCATTGAGTTTGCATCCGGCGATCCAAGCCAGGCGCCGCCGAAACTGTACGTGCCCGTCACCGAAGCGCATCTGGTTGGCAAGTATGTGGGGGCGGGCAAGGCGCGGCCGCCTCTCAACACGCTGGGTGGAACCCGCTGGATCCGGGCGAAGGAGCAGGCCGAGCGCGCCGTACACGATATTGCCGCCGAACTGCTTTCCATCCAGGCCGCGCGAGAATCGCAGCCGGGACATCCCTTTGCGCCGGACACGCCCTGGCAAGGCGAATTCGAAAGCGCGTTCATCTTCGAGGAGACTCCGGACCAGGCGCGGGCCATCCAGGAGACCAAGTCGGACATGGAACGGCCCAAGCCGATGGACCGGTTGATCTGTGGCGACGTCGGTTTCGGCAAGACGGAGGTGGCGATTCGCGCGGCATTCAAGGCGGTGATGGGCGGCCGGCAGGTGGCCGTGCTGGTGCCCACGACGGTGCTGGCGCAGCAACATTTCAACACCTTCCGCGAGCGGATGGCCGATTATCCAATCCGCGTCGAATTGCTTTCCCGCTTCCGCACCCGACGGGAGCAGGAGCGCGTGGTCAGGGATCTCGCCGCCGGCTCGGTGGACATCGTGATCGGGACCCACCGGCTGCTCCAGGCCGATATTGCATTCAAGGAGTTGGGATTGGTGATCATCGATGAGGAACAGCGATTTGGCGTGATGCACAAGGAGAAGTTCAAAACGCTCCGCAAGCTGGTGGACGTGCTCACACTCAGCGCCACGCCGATTCCGCGCACCCTCTACCTTGCGCTCACCGGCGCGCGGGACATGAGCACCATCCAAAGCCCGCCGCACGACCGGTTGCCGGTTGAAACCATCGTGGTCCCGTACGACGAGCGGATCATCCGGGACGCGATTCAGCGGGAATTAAACCGCGGCGGCCAGGTGTTCTTCCTGCACAACCGGGTGGCGACGATACACGCCGTCGGGCAAAAGCTCGGCACCCTCCTGCCGCACGCGCGCATCGTCGTTGGTCATGGCCAGATGCACAGCGATGAACTCGAGGAAGTCATGACCCGGTTCGTCAACGGCGAGGCCGACGTGCTGCTCTCGACCACCATCATCGAGAGCGGCCTCGATATTCCGAACGCCAACACGATCATCATCGACCGCGCGGATCGCTTCGGCTTGAGCGACCTTTACCAGTTGCGGGGCCGGGTTGGACGCTACAAACACCAGGCTTACGCCTACCTGCTGCTGCCGCGCCACGCCGGGCTGCTGGCGGACGTCCGCAGGCGCCTCGTCGCCATCAAACAATTCTCCACGCTCGGCAGCGGGTTCAAAATCGCGATGCGCGACCTGGAAATCCGCGGCGCAGGCAACCTGTTGGGAGCGGAGCAGAGCGGCCACATCACGGCCGTCGGGTTTGAACTGTACTGCCAGTTGCTCAAACAAAGTGTCGCGGCTTCCAAAGGGGAAAAAGTCAAACCCCGGGTCGATGTGAGTGTGCGGCTGGACTTTCTGGAGACGAGTTCGAGCCTCGAGACGGGTGGCGGGGACGGCGAGGGGAGGGGAGCGCAGCAAGCCGGCGACCCGCCTGCGCCTGGACCCCGCCCCTCGAGATTGTCCGTTCCCGCCCTGGCCTGCCTGCCCCACGACTACGTGCCCGCGCCGCAACAGCGCATTGAAATCTACCGGAAGCTGGCGCAGTCGGAGGACAAAGCCTCTCTCGAAAGCCTTGCGCGTGAACTGCGCGACCGGTTCGGGCCGTTGCCGGCGCCGGCCGAGCTGCTGCTGCAATTCGCGGAACTGAAGTTTCTCGCCTCCGGACGCGGCGTAAGCGCCATCGAAGTCAAGGAGGACAGGCTGATGCTGACGCGATACGGCGATTTCATCACGCTGGGCGGGAAATTTCCGCGACTGACAAAAAAGCAGGCCGCCGCCCGTTTGAAGGAGATCAAGAAGCTGCTGCTGGCGCTTTGAGGCTCGATCGCCGGGTGTCGATGGGCGTCAGGAAACGCAACGCTTCCGGATCGCAACCTTCGCCGGGCGACCGGTGGCCTCATCAGGTTTGACTTCTCACATCCCAGGCATCGCGCAGGCCGTCTCCCACGAAATTGAGCGCCAGCAACGCGGAAACGAGCACGCCGCCGGGAAAGCCGATCAACCACCAGTAAATCCGGATGGGATTGATTTGATTGACACCCTCCGCCAGCAGTGATCCCCAGCTCGCCATGGGAGGCTGGATGCCAAGCCCGAGAAAGCTCAGGAACGATTCGTAAAGCACAATGGCGGGCACCGTGAGGGTGAGATAGACGACCACCACGCCGAGCACGTTCGGGATGATGTGCCGTCCCAGAATCCGCAGCGGCCCGGCCCCGAGCGCGCGGCTGGCTTCCACGAATGGCCGGGTGCGCAGGGACAACACCTGCCCGCGGACGATCCGGGCCATGGTGAGCCACGAGACGGCCCCGAGTCCGACGAACAACAACAGCAGGCGAAGCTCTTTTGCCAGCGTGGGGGATTGCTGTACGAAATGGGATTGTCTCAGCCATTCACCGAGGGTGGTCAGGAGGACGATGACGAATATGAGGGACGGCAGTGAATACAGTATGTCCACGATCCGCATCATGAGGCTGTCCACGCGCCCGCCACAGTAGCCGGCGATGGCGCCCCACAACACGCCGATGACCAGACTCACGCACGCGCCGACGACGCCGACGAGCAGGGAGACCTGCGCGCCGTAAACGACCCGCGAAAAGACGTCGCGCCCGTGCGCGTCCGTGCCGAACCAATGCCCGGCGGTGGGCGGACTGAATTGGGTGTCCGACAACTGATCCGGCGCATAGACGGCGGCGATCGCCGCGCTTCGCGGGCCCAGCTCTCCCAGGACTCCGAGTCCGAGCGGCCACAGAATGACGAGGAGAACCCATGCTCCGAGATATCCCGCGCCGAGAAGTGCGGGTTTGTTCGAGCGGAACCGGCGCCAGGCGCGCCGCGACGGACCGGGTCGAAGGTCGGAAGTCGGGGTGAGGGTGGCCGCCGCAACCGGCCCCCGCTCGTCCGAGCCGTGGACGTTCGGCGTTCGATTCTCCACGGGCTCACTCATAGTTCACCCGCGGGTCCAGGAGTGTGTAGGTGAAATCCACGGCCAGGTTCAGGAAAATCAACAAGGCGGCGTACAACACGGCAAGCGCCACCGTCACCGTATAATCGAGGTTCAAGGAGCTATTGACGAAATAGACGCCGAGGCCGGGGATTTGAAAGATGTTCTCGATCACGAACGACCCCGTGAGCAGTTCGGCGATCAGAGGGCCCGAGTAGGAAACCACCGGCAACACAGCGAGCCGGAACGCATGTTTCAGCAGCAGGGAAGTTTCGCTCAAACCTTTCGCCCGCGCCGCCGTGATGAATTCCGCGGTCATGGTGCTCAGCATCCCTTCGCGCAGGAGCCGGGCGACTTTGCCGGCGTAATACAAGCCGAGCGCAAGGGTCGGCAGGATGGCGTGCAGCGGCGATCCCCACAGGGCCACCGGGAGGAGCCGCCATTTGACGGCGAAAATCAGGATCAGCACCGGCGCGATCGCAAAGCCGGGCACGCACACGACAAACAACGCGAAGAAACTTCCGAGCTGATCCTGCCAACCGCCGCGCCGGGCTGCGCTCCAGAACCCGACCGGCAGACCCACCCCCATGGCGAAGCCAAAGGCGAGCGCGCCCAGAAGCAGGGAGACGGGAAATGCCTGGGTGATGATGTCGCCCACCGAGTGGTTGCGGTACCTCAGGGAAATGTCCCAGCTCGCCGGCGCATGGCGCCAGTGTCCGGCCTGATCCTTCTCCCAGACCAGGCCGAGGTAACGAAGCCACTGTTTCCAGAGCGGCTCGTCCAGATGGTAGGCGGCCTCCATCTGCCGCCGGATCTCGGGCGATGCCGGCGAGCGCTCGCGGTCGAACGGGCCGCCCGGTGCCGCGTGCACCATCAGGAACGCCAGCAGGCTGATGACGAGCAGCAGCAGCGGCGTGTAAGCCAGGCGTTTCAAAAAGTGCATTCTCGGATTCCCGGCTTCATGGGTGGTTGGGAGCGCCGCCTCCGTCACTCGCCCGCCGACGGATTTTCCGGATGTATTGCAGCGGGTGCTCGTCGAGGGCATTCTGCCAGATTCCCTCGATTTTTTCAGGATCGAAATAGTTGAATCCCTCGAAGAAATACAGCGGCACGATGGGCGCTTCGTCGTTGACCAGAATCTCTTCAGCCCGACGAAAGAATTCGGCGCGCCGGGCCGTGTCGGTCTGCAGATCGGCCCGGCGGATCAGGTCGTCATAGCGCGCGTTCTTCCACCCCGTGCGATTATTTCCGCTGTTGGCCGTGAACAGGTCGAGGAAGGTGTTCGGGTCGTCGTAGTCCGCAACCCAACTCGAGGCGGACAGGTCGTAGTCCAGGCGCGACTGGGCGTTATAGAAGATTTTGCGCTCGATCTGCCGGAGCTCGACGTTCACTCCGAGTCCATCCCGCCACATCTGCTGGAGTTCGACGGCGATTTTGCCCTGCACGTTTCCGGCGCCGCCGGCGGCGGCGGGAAAGGCGTATTGCACGCCGGGAAAAGTCTTCCCGTTCACGAAGCCTGCTGCGGCCAGCAATTGCCGCGCCTGCGCGGGATCGAACGGCAGCCCGTCGGGCGGGTGGTAGTTGGCCGTGGAATCGGGCACGAAATGGAACGCCGGCTTCTCACCGGTCGGAAACAGCTTTTTGACCAGGCGCCTTCTGTCGGTGGCCAGCGCGAAAGCGCGCCGCACGCGCGGATCGTTGAACGGAGCCCGGGTCGTGTTGAACCTGAAAAAACAGGTGCCCAGAAAATCAAAGGTATGAAAGTCCGGCCGCTTCATCAGGACATCGAGCAACTCGAAAGGCACGAGATCCTTGTCCCAAACAATGTCCGCGGCGCCCGTTTGATAAAGGTTCAGCGCAGTGTTCGCGGAGCCGATGGGCAGCAGATCGATGATTCCGGAGGCGGTATGGGCTGCGTCCCAGTATCGCGGGTTGCGCAGGAGCCGGACCCGGCTGTTCAAACGCCAGTCGCCGAGCGTGAAGGCGCCGCTGGTGGGCAGCGGCTCCGCGTGCAGCCAGCGGTCGCCGTATTTTTCGATGGCCGTTCTGGGCACGACGGCAAGCGCGGGAAACGCGCAGACGTCGAGGAAAAACGGCACGGGCAGGTTCAGGTCCGCGCGCAGCGTGTGGGCGTCCACCGCGCGAATGCCCAATTGCCCGCGACTCTTGAGTTTGCCGTTGTAGTAATCTTCCGCCCCCTGAATGCAAAACAACTGGCCCGCATAATCGCCAGCCGTCGCGGGGTTCAGCGCGCGCAGCCAGGACCAGACCACGTCGGCGCTCGTGATCGGGTCGCCGGTGGACCAGACGGCGTTGGTGCGCAGGTGAAACGTGTAAACACGGCCGTCCGGAGAAACATCCCATCGCTCCGCCAACCCCGGAACCGGCCGGGCCGTGTGCGCGTCGAGCCGGGTGAGCCCTTCAAACAGCGCCTTGGTGATGCGCATTTCAGGGATGCCTGTGACCACGGCCGGATCCAGCGACTCCGGTTCCGCGCCGTTCATGATGGTGACGTCCGCGGGCGGGTCGCGGTGGAAGCAGCCGCAGACGAATGCGCCCTGCAGGACGCAGAACATGAAAAGAAAAACGATGCCGCGCGCCCTCCGCCTTCCACCCTCCGTTTCCTTCCTTCCGCACCCGGCGCTCGTCGGCCAGTTCATCGGCGATGAGAGCTACGGAACCGCGGGGGGCGAGTTGGTGGGGTTCACTGTCGGCAGAAAAAGATTGACGCCGGTCGTTGTGGTGGGCGCGGGGGTTGCTTCGGACGCCTTGGTGTTCTGTGGAGACGACGCAGGGAACATCGGCGCCTGCTGGCGTTCCTGCTCCAGTTGCTGGCGGAATTCGCTGCTGGTGTGATGGAATTGGTGGCTCTGCATCACGGAAAGCACGACGGCCAGCGCGTAAAATAACACCGCCGAGTACTTCGTGGTCTTCGTCAGCACGTTGCCCGAACCGGCGCCGAACAGCGCGTCGGTGGCCGCGCCGCCGAACGCGACGCCGGCACCCGCGTCCTTCTTTGGCAACTGGATGAGCACCAGCAGCACGAGGATCAGGCAGTTCAACACCATGACAACGGTCAACATGCCGATGACAAACACCATATCGTTCTTTTCTAGATTGAGTTCTTGATTATGTCGGCAAAGCTCCGGACTTCCAACGATGCACCGCCCACCAGGGCGCCGTCCACGTCGGGTTGGCCCATCAATTCGCGCGCGTTGGAGGACTTGACGCTGCCACCATATTGGATCCGGACCCGCCGGGCAACTGTTTCGTCAAATATTTTGCCCAGCACGCCGCGGATGAAGGCGTGCGCCTGCTGCGCCTGATGGGTCGTCGCGGTCTTGCCGGTGCCGATGGCCCAGACCGGCTCGTAAGCAACAACGGTTTCGGCCATCTGATCCTTGGTCAGTCCGGCGAGGCTGCCGCGCAGTTGGGTCTGCAGAACAGCCTCCATCTGGCCGGCTTCCCGCTCGGCCAGCGTTTCGCCGACGCAAATGATCGGTTTGAGCGATGCCGCATGCACGGCCAGCGCCTTCTTTGAAATCAGGGCGTCCGATTCCTTCTGGTACTGGCGGCGTTCCGAGTGGCCCAGAATGACATAGCGCACGGAGAACTCCTTGAGCATGCCGGCCGCGATTTCGCCGGTGTGCGCGCCCGCATTGTTCTCGCTCATGTTCTGCGCGCCGAGGCGAATGTTGGAATCGAGAATGGCCTTGGAAACCTCGCTGAGGGCGGTGAACGGCGGACAAACCACGATGTCCACTTCCTTCACGTTCGCCAGTTCGAGTTTCAGGCCGCGGACGAGGTCGAGCGCCTCGGCCACGGTCTTGTTCATCTTCCAGTTTCCAGCAATGATCAGTTTTCGTTCTTTGTTCATTCGAAGCTAAGGAGTTGAATTAAAGGAAATCAAACGGCGATCCCTTTCCACTCAATGTGGGCGGGCGCGATCGGCACGAATTTTTCAAAAAAAACGGGAAAGCGGCGGGCGATTGGATCCAGGGGCGTCCATTTCAGCCAACCGCAATTGACCAAAGGCATCTTGAAAAATGAGGTCCGAAACAACTGTTTCCCGCCAAAGCGATAATAACAGTTTGCGGAAATGGTCATGAACGTGACGCAGGTGAAAAAATGCCGGTGCGAAATATCACAGGCCGCCGGATTCCTGGCGTGCGGCACGATGACCCAGAATTCCCCGCCCTTTTTCAAAATCCGGTGCACCTCCATCACCGTGCGTTCCACGTCGTCAACATGTTCGAGAAAATGAAACATCGCCACGGCATCCACCGATTGATCCTCAAACGGCCAGGGGAATTTCGTAAGGTCGATGCGATACTTGGGGTTCTTGGAATACAGATCGACTGTTTCCCACCCCGGCATCGCCTTCTCCCCGCCTCCAAAATCCAGTTTGACCATCGGATTCCTCCAAACCTAACGATTGGCCTCCGATAAAGCCGCTACACCCGGCAGTTCCCGTCCTTCCAGGAATTCCAGGCTGGCGCCGCCGCCGGTGCTCATGAAGCTGACTTTGTCCCCCAGCTTCGCCTTGTTCAGCGCCTTCACGCTGTCCCCGCCGCCGATGATGCTTTTCGCGCCGTTCTTCTGTGTGGCATTGGCCACCGCCTGCGCAATGGCGTTGGTGCCGGCGGCAAATTGTTTGTTCTCGAAAAGCCCCATCGGGCCGTTCCACAAAATCGTCTTCGCCCTCGCGATCTCCGCGGAATACGCCGCGACGGTGGCGGGCCCGATGTCGAGACCGGCTGCGTCGTCCGGGCAATTCATGTCGCTGCTCGTGCGGGGCTGCTGGTACTCGATCACCGGCTTGCCTTTTTTGTCCAGCTTGTCCGTCTTCACCGGCACGGCGACCACGTCGTCCGTGGGCAGCAGGAATTTGACCTGTTTCTGTGCGGCCTTTGCCAGCGCAGACTTCGCAACGGCGATCTTGTCGGGTTCGACGAGGGATTTGCCGGTCTTGTAGCCTTGCGCCAAACGGAAGGTGTAGGCCATGGCGCCGCCGATCAGGATGGCATCGGCCTTTTCCAGCAGGCGGTCGATGACCTTGATTTTGTCCGATACCTTGGCGCCGCCGAGAATGACGATAAACGGGCGCGCAGGCTTATCGAGTTCATCGCCCAAAAACTTCAGCTCACGTTCCATCAGCAGGCCCGCGGCGCACTGGCCGCCGCGTTGGGCAATGATGCGGGCCACCCCTTCGGTCGAGGCGTGGGCGCGATGCGCCGCGCCAAAGGCGTCGTTCACGTAAACGTCGGCCAGCTTCGCGAGCTTTGCCGCAAACGCCGGGTCGTTTTTCTCCTCCTCGTTGTAGTAGCGGATGTTTTCCAGCAGCAACACGTCGCCTTCGTTCAGCGCACCCGCCGTTTTCTCAACCTTGTCCCCGATGCAATCGTCCACGAAGGCCACCGGGCGGCCCAGCAGGTCGGCCAGTTTTGCGGCGATCGGGCGCAACGACAGCGACGGATCGCGCTGGCCTTTGGGGCGGCCAAGATGGGCGGCGAGGATGAGTTTCCCGCCTTGCCCGATCAGCGATTTGAGCGTGGGCAGCGTCTCGACAATGCGGGTGGCATCCGTGATGACCATCTGGCCGTCCTTTTCCTCCAGCGGCACATTGTAGTCCACGCGCACAAAAACGCGCTTGCCACGAACATGCAGGTCTCGAATCGTCAGCTTGGCCATAAAATCTTCCTCAATTTCGACGGCAGCACTTGGCGGAGATGATATCCGATCCAGGCAGGGCCGGCCTGACGGCGGGGCCCGGACGCGCGCCGGCGCGTCCCTACCTTTTCAGTTCCCTTGAGCGGGAGCGAAGAGAATAGCGCAGGCGGCGGGTGAGTCAAAACGATTTCGCGGACTTCCGGTGGTGCAAAATTGCGATTTTATTCGCGTTTTTTGCCGCTCTTTGCGGACTCGATCTGATCGAGGCAGGTCCGGGCCGTCTTGTTGCCGGGGTCCAGCCGCAACGTTTCCTCGAATTCACGCAGCGCGACCTCGGTCTTCCCCTGTCTGGCCAGGACGACGCCCAGGTTCAGATGCGCCGGCGCGTAACCGGGTTCGGTGCGCACGGCGTGTTCGAGTTCGCTCTCCGCCTCCGGGTTTCGGCCGCTCAGGCCCAATTCGACGCCGAGCGCGAAGTGGGATTCCCAGTCATCCGGCTTGAGCCGGAGCGCATGCCGGAAATTCTGGATCGATTCGGAGGGACGGTTCAACAGCGAGAGGGCATTGCCGATCTGGCAATAGACGCGGACGTCGTTCGGCTGCAATTGCCTTGCGCAATTGTACTGCTCCAGGGCCAGGTTCGGCTTTCCCTGGCGGAGATACAAATTGCCAAGCTCCATCCACGGATCGGGAAAGGTGGGCAGCAGGGTTACTGCCTGAAGGAGGGAGGCCTGCGCCTCGGCCAGTTGGCCCTGTTTCTCGAGGAGCCGGCCCGCTTCGAAATAGGCGAAAGGGTTGCACGGCATCAGCTCGATCACCCGCCGCCACTGGGCCGCCGCCTGCTTCAGGTCGCGGGTGACCTCGAAGAACTCCGCGAAGTTCTCGTGCAGCCAGTAATCATCGGGGGCATGCAGGATGGCATCGGTGTAAACCTCGCGCGCTCGGGCGATGGCGGCAGTGTCCATGCCCTGGCGGAGCGTGGCCTCTTCGTCCCGTAGAGCTTGCAGCCGCCGGGGGTTGTTGGCCTGGCTGCTCAATGGCGGTTCATTCAAACGCTGCAAGACGGACCGGAGGATGAGGATGCGGTTGACGTCGGTGAGCCCCAATCGGCGGTCGCACACCGGCTGTGACGCCCAGCCGCCAACGGCCTTGCTTCTGACGGCGGCGGCCAACAATGGTTCAACCTCCCTTGCCCAGGCCAGGCCCAGATGGTAATTGCCGTCGAAATTGAGGTGAACGTGGTCGTAAAATGATTCCCGGCCGCAGATCCCTGTCGGGCTGTTGGTTTCGAGCGCGGTGGCGGCATCCAAAAGGTCGAGACCGGGCCCGGCCCAGGCCCGGCCGGCGTGGCGGATCAGGCCATTGATCCTCGAATCCGCGCGAAACGACAGGGCGTCATCATCGCACGCCAGTTGAAAGTGCGCGCGCGCGGCGGCGGCATTCGTCAGTCGGAGCAGACATTGGCCCCAGCGGAATTGCAGCTCGGCGAACTGCGGATCCAGTCCGGCCGCCTGCGCGTAGAGTTGCGATGCTTTTTCGAAGTTGCCCTGATCCTGGGCCGCAGCGGCGTTCGTGTAGATCCGGTCCCAGGCCGCACGGTCGGCTGCGGGCAGGTTGGTGGCCGGCAGCGAGGCAAAGGGCGGGCAGTCCTCGAGGTTCACCGCCACGGTGTTGAGAAGGATTTTCGCGCCGGATTCCCGAGCGGCGCGCAGAATGTCCTCGAGGTTGCGCTGGAAGTTGCGATAAACCCTCTCCCGGCGGGAGTTCCCGGGCCCCACTTGGTTTCCGGGAAACATCTTCATCTCATCCGGCGAGGCGTCCGAGGTTTTCGTCCCGAGTTTCCGGGCGGCGGCCATCATCAACTGGCCGACGCGGGTCTGCTGGATGGCGAGGCTGGCCCGGACGAACGCGAGCGGGGGAGCCTGGATGCCGAAAACGGTCGCCGCCCCGAACGGTCCGACCATTTCGTTGTTCCCCATGTAAATGATCCAGAGGTCGCCCTGTTGTCCGGCGCACTCGCGCGCCATGGGGACAATGACGTGGGAGTCGATGGCGGTCACGCCCAGGTTGACGACTTCGAATTTTTCCGACGGGAACCGTTCGCGCAGCAGAACCTCCATGTAGCGACTCGCGCTGAAGGCGGGCTGCGGGTCGCCCCTGGCTGCGGACTCGCCGAAGATGAAAATCCGGCAAGTGTCGGCCGGCTTTTGGGCTTCCATCATGATCGGACTGGGCCAGCGCGCCAGTTGGGGCGGGAAGAACCTCAGGCTGAAGTTTTCGTTAATCGCGACGAATTCCTTCCGGCCGACCCGGAAGTCCTTGAAGAGGCTGGTGCGATACCCGGAGCCGGCGAGGCGCAGGACGATTTCGAGTCCGGCCAATGCCAGCACGGGAACGACCACGACTGCGAACAATCGAAAAAGCCACTTGCGGCCGGGAGTCAATCCCCGGGTGGGTTCGGGACTGGGCGGTTCGTGGGGCAGATCGGGTGGGTCCCGCCGGCTCGCCGGGTTCGGGTTGTTGGGCCGTCGTTTCAACGCCCGGAGTATAAGTGCGAGGGTCAAAGACAGGCAATACTTTGGTGGATCAAATGCCGTGCGACCTTGCGCCTTAATTTGCACTTGGAATTTGTCAAATCCCAACGGGATTGCATCACTCAGCCCAGGGTTGGCCCGTCGGCGGGACTACCCTGGGTAACATGTGCGAACATTTTTTCCAACCCCAACGGGGTTGCATCACCCCGCGCCGCCGATGGATGCAACCCCTTCAGGGTTGTTGAATTTTCGGGATGGTTACCGCCCGAATCGGTTGTCACGGTCAACACGGTTGTCACCGGCCAATTCTGAGAAATTCATTTTCAGAGAGATATAATAATCATTTTTGTCTTCTCCACTTGTGCCAATCGTGCCAACTGTGACAATCGCTCGCCCTTCCTTTCGTTACGGAGGCCCGGCCCTTCTGGTGCGCCCAGACCCCTCCAACGAGCTTTGCGCCATGATCCCGGGCCTCGTAGGCGTTGCCGGGATCGCTATTGGAGAAAGTTTTCCCACGCGCCAACCCATCCCGACAGGGCAGGCTTTCCTGAAGCCTGCCCCTTTTCGTGGTGTTGTATGACGACCGCCAGCAGCCGTCTTCAATTTTTCTGGTTCAGTGCTCCTGGGCTGCGGTTATACGCTCCGCTCCGCCACACCGCCCCTGCTTCGCTTCCGGCTGGCCGAGAAAGCTGAATTAATTTGAAACGTCAACGCGGCGCGGTTTTGTGTAAACCCTCCCGGTTGAATGGAATTGAAACGCCAACGCGCGCGCCAGGGGTGTGAGACAAAATTCTTCATTTACTTGGGATCCCAGTGCGGTAATCCCGCCTCCGGCCCAAAGGCTGGATGTTCGTCGGGCCAGAAGGGCCGATGTACAGGGCCGAAGGCCCGCGATGTGATAGCCCGGGCTGCAGTGAGTCCCACGAGCGGAGGCCCGGGTCCGTCATCCCATAAACCATCCAAGCCCTGAAGGGGGCGCCCTATCAACGCCGTTCTTTTGCATGAACACACAATGTCCCG